>Ga0070737_10002814_pt1 | contig 19962 bp, 14 predicted proteins | sample Coa_R1_10_FD_66438 | JGI IMG/M metagenome (GOLD analysis project Ga0070737, IMG submission 66438) | Surface soil microbial communities from Centralia Pennsylvania, which are recovering from an underground coalmine fire - Coalmine... | ecosystem: Environmental > Terrestrial > Soil > Unclassified...
CTGGCGCCGCGTCGCCTCCTCCGTCCAGAACGCCCTCGATCAGTTCAACGCCATCTTTCAGGCCAGATTCGAGAACGAGGAGCCCCTATGCCTTCAGACACAAAATTCTTGACAAGCGCCATGGCCTGATCCCCGGCTCCCCGTCTTCCGCACGACAACAGAGCGAAGATCTCCTCCTGCAGCCGGACTTCTCTGCCCTCTGGGGGCGTTGCTCATCACTTCCCGCAATCCACAGGTCCGCCCTACCCCCAAGGCGCTTTGTCCCGCCTCCCACTCGCTGCTCAGATCTCCTTAAAATATACTTCCCCAAACGCGACTTTGACGGAGCCGTGTACCTAATGATAGGAAGAACAGAACAAAGGTGGGTGACTCCAAAAGTGACTTACCGACGAATCAGGGAAAACTGCGGCGGCTGAGTTGATTCGCTATGGCCGTATCTTCATTTTGGTATACCACCGGTACCGGCTGCGGGTGCGCGACCGATGGCGATAAGCACCACCCACATTGCTAGAGCGCCGGCCAGGGGGATGGTTAGGCCTAGTCGAAACTCCCCTGACTGAGCCGCCACATATCCGACGAGCCACGGGAGACTCGCCCCCCCCAGCGCCGACAAACCAAACATTAAGCCGCCACTGCGTCTCGCGGCCACACCTGAGTGCAATGAAAGTAGTGCGATCGTTCCAGGAAAAACCGTTGCAAGTCCGATCCCCGTGACCATGGCAGCCCCAAAGATTACGCCGACCGATTGCGCCGCCAACAGAAGTGCAATTCCTAAGGCGGCAACGGGCAATTCCACGAGCATGAGGGTCCGGTCACCGATCTTCTTCAAGGCGGTCGGCGCTAGGGCCCTTCCACTGAGCAGCCCTCCCCAAAAGAAGCCTGGCGCCAAAATCCACGACCCATGCCCTTTACAGGCCATCTGCTTTGCGTAATTTGCCACCCAACCGCCCACCGAGGTTTCGGTCCCGACATACAGATAAAATAAAAGGCTGATAGCTGCGGAGGTGATGAACTTATTCTTAACGCTTGTCTGTTGAGAGGCCGCGCCCGATACTATTTCATGCTTAGGAGGTAGCACGCCCAGAGGCGCCATAGTCGGGAGCGCAACCATTAGGAGGCCCAGAACCGCGAGACCTGCGCCAACGGCGTGTGTGGCGACGAAGACGCCGACCAAAAATGAACTGACCACTGCGCCCAGCCCCCAGGCGAAGTTTAATGTGTTGAGTGCTGGCGCTGGCCGGGGCCAGTGGCTTTCGGCAACTAGAAGATTTGAGGTCGGAATGACAAGCCCCAATCCGACACCGTAACTAGCCACGCACCACAGTATCACGGGCCACCGACAGAACCAGAGCGCCGCAACGCCCGCGCCCATCAGAATAAGTCCGCCGTCCAGCAGGCGGCGAAAACCAAAACGGGCAAGCAGCAGGCTGGAAAGGCCTACACCGGCCAGAGAACCCAGGAATTGTGCAGAAAAAAGGTATCCGGCTTGGAAGCTGCTGACGGCCCGCCGCGCAACCAAGAGAGGGATCAGCGGACCTAGCACCGCGGTCACGACACCGGTTAAGACAAAAACGATATGGATGCTCGCATCCGCCCGCCGATGAGGCTTTAGGGACGCGGTGAGAAATTTCAACAATTCGTCCTGTTCGCTCATCCCAGTACTGCTCAGCCCTCAGCATTCTCCTTTCGCAGCGCTGGGGAGTTTAAGCTGACGGAAGCCGAACGTTTACGGGTGCGAGCTTTCTGGGAACCGGTCCGGTGGATTCGCGCACTACCAACCTAGGCTCGACCGTAAGGATTTTGGGGAACGACCTTTCCGTACCATTGGCGATGCGGTGCAGCACCGTCTTGGCCGCCAGGACGCCCATCTTATGAAGCGGTTGATGCACGGTGGTCAAGGCCGGGTGCTGAAATTCCGCGCTCTGAATATCATCGAAACCGACCACAGATACGTCCTCGGGCACGCGGAGTCCTGCTTCACGTAAAGCTCGGACGGCGCCGATAGCAGAAACGTCGTTGAAGGCGACCAGCGCCGTAAAGGGCTTGTTACTCGACAGGAGCTTTTTAGTCGCCACGTAGCCGACGTGGGGAGAGGGGGTGTTGCCCTTCAGTTGTGCCGTCAATCCCTCATCAACCTGCAATCCACGCGCTCTCATGGCTTCGCGGATGGCTGCCCATCGCGTCTCAGTATCGGAGCTGAATTTTTGTCCTTTAATGACCGCAATCTTACGATGGCCAAGCCCAAGTAAATGGTCCACTGCAAGCATGGCCGCACGGCCGTGATCCAGGATAATATTCGTCACTCCTTCCCTATCTTCATGTGAAGAAACCGCCACGACAGGGACGCTATAGGCCGCGTTGCACGGAGTGTCGACAGCGATCAATCCTTCGATGGCACGCTCTAAAAGCAGTTCAGTATATTTAGCGATCAGTTGAGGCTTGTGACGATGGCTAACCACAAAATAGAAGTAGCCCTCTCGCAGGAGGTGGTCTTCAATGCCACTCAGTACCATTGCTTCGTAACCTTCACTTATTTCCGGAACGATGACCCCGATCGTGTAACTGCGTTGTGCCCGAAGAGACCGCGCGACGAAGTTTGCGCGGTAACCTAGCATTTTGGCGGCCTTAAATATCCGCCGCTTGGTTTCCAGCGGAATGGAATCCGCAAGGCGGGACCGGTTGAGCACCAGAGAAACGGTGGTGGGCGAAAGCTTCACATAGCGGGCCAGGTCTTTGAGGCTTGGCCTCTGCGAAAAGCTTCGATTACCTGTCGGATTTTTGGACTTCATGGTTTAAACTCTTGCACAAGCACGAATCCCATTCAAGAGCCACTTTTCTTGCTCACGGGCACGCTTTCGATTGCGACCTTTGCCCCTCATTAAATTTAAAAGATGCTTCAAAAAAGCCTTGACATCCTCCAACATTATATGCTATTTCTCTCGGCATATTGGTTAAAACGTTTTTGTAAAGCGATTTGGCAATTCGTTTTACTGGTCGTACTTGGTGCCGGAAGGGGCCTCATCATCCAGCGGAATTGATCGAGCAAGAGTCAGCGGGGCGTTAATGATTTTGGAGAAATTAAGGAGGAAATCTAGCATGCAACCGACAGGCCTTCGTCAGATTTTCCATGCCTTGGGCGTCGTGTTGGTCTTGGGCGTGATCACCACGCCTGCTCTCGCGCAGTATCGCGCTGGGATTCAGGGGACGGTGACCGACCCTTCCGGTGCCGTTGTCGCTGGGGCAACAGTCACAGTGAAGAACCTTGAGACCACGTGGACAAAGCAGGCCCGAACGGATTCATCAGGAACCTATGCCATCCCCGCTCTTCCCCCTGGCCACTACACGGTGACGGTAGAAAAGGAGGGTTTTAAGAAGAAAATAATCTCAGATTTTGTCCTCACAGGGGAACAAATTCAAGGCTTAAACGTAGCCCTGGAGTTGGGCTCAGAGACCCAATCAGTCACCGTGCGTGGCGCTGCCCCGGTTGTTGATACCGAAAGCGGCACGATTACGGGCACAATTTCCAGCACGATGGTGCAAAATTTGCCATCTTTTGGCCGGGACGTCTTTCAACTCGTCCAACTCGCTCCCGGAGTTTTCGGTGACGCTGCCCAGTCGGCCGGAGGCGGAACCAACAGTCTGCCCGGCTCGAATATGTCGGCATCGGGCGCGGCGGACGGTATTTTCAAGACGGAGAATGCCCCTCAGATTATAGCCAACGGCACCCAGAATGAGGCGAATGGTATCACGCTCAATGGAGTGAGCATCACGAGTGTAACTTGGGGGGGCGCTGCTGTAGTTACACCCAGCGAGCAATCTGTTCAAGAAGTTAAAGTCATTTCTAACGGCTACGATGCTGAATACGGCCGGTTCAGTGGGGCGCATATCGAAGTTCTTTCGAAAAGCGGGACTGACCAGTACCACGGGGACGCATTCTTTGATGCTCACCGGCCCGGGCTGAATGCCTACCAGAGTTGGAATGGGCCCTTCAGCAGTGGCGGACCTAATAACGGGCTGCAGAAGGACACACAACGCTTTAACCAGTTTGGTGGTAGCATCGGCGGGCCAATTCGAAAACATAAGTTGTTCGGTTTCTTCGCCTATGAAGCGCTGCGGAATAGCTCCACGAATTTCGGAACCGGCTGGTACGAAACACCCCAGTTCGACAAGCTGACAGCGCCTGCAGGGAGTATTTCCGGGAAGTTTCTCACTTACCCAGGCGAGGGCGCGAGCTACGCTTCCATTTTGCCGACCGGCTTGGGCGCAAATGAGGTGAACTGCGCGGCTATTGGCCTCACCGAAGGCGTAAACTGCGAGACGATTGCCGGCCAAGGGTTGGACATTGGCTCCCCACTGACAACGCCACTCGGGAGTTCGGACTCGACCTATGGCGGAACGACCACCACGCCTGGTGTGGGGAGCGGTCTTGATGGCATACCGGATATCATGTTCGTAAATACAGTCAGCCCCTTTAGCGCCTCCGACTCACAATACAGCGGCCGGCTGGACTTTAATGCTACTGAGAGAGATCTGGTCGCTTTCTCCATCTACAAAGTTCCTGTAACCCAGACTTTTTACAATGGCGCTATCCGGGCAGCCAACTTCTGGCACCATACGCAAATGAATGAGGCCGAGACAGTCCTTTGGAACCACACGTTCTCCCCGACCGTTCTTAACGAGTTAAGAGCGAATGCGGCCGGTTGGCGATGGAACGAGATCACGTCGAACCCTCAGGAACCTTGGGGCTTGCCGATCGATGCGATTGACAATATTGGTAGCGCCGGTCTTAACGTTTTCGGCCAATATGGCCCCAGCGTCTTCGACCAATGGACCTACGAAGTAAAGGACACGCTGACCAAAGTGAAAGGTGCACACATGTTAAAATTTGGGGGTGAAGTGACGCGATTGCAATATCTCGATGAAGCACCCTGGTCAGCAAGACCGCAGTATAATTTCCGCAATCTGTGGGATTTCCTCAACGACTCTCCTTATCTGGAGTGCTGCGCCAACTTTGATCCTTTGACAGGCCGGCCGACCAATTTTCAAAAGGATGATCGTTCCACGGTCTATGGGCTTTTTGCACAGGACAACTACAAGTTCAGGCCCAATCTTACGCTCAATATGGGATTGCGCTGGGAGTATTTTGGTCCGCTTCATGAAAAGCGCGGTAAACAGAGCACGCTTGTCTTAGGTTCAGGGTCGAATGTGCTTACCGGCATGAGCATGAGGTTAGGAGGCAACCTGTGGGAGGCCAGTAAGGCCAACTTTGGACCAGAGCTTGGATTTGCATGGAGCCCAAAATCTCTCGCCGGCCACAACTTCAACGACCGCCTTGTCCTCCGCGGCGGGTACGGTATCGGCTACAATGGTGAAGAACTGGCCATCACCACGAATGGACGCAACAACCCTCCTTTTGTATCGAACTTCACCAATCTGAGCATCCTCTATGCCGTTCCAAGCGATATTCACGCTTTTAGCGGCTGGCCGTCCAACCCGAGTGCGATTGCCACTTTCGGCGCCAACAATCTGCCTACAAGCGGGTCTCCGATAGCCGTTACAGGATTCCCAGCACACTTTACAACTCCCTACACCGAACATTACTCTGTGGAGGCTCAGTATAATTTCGGAGGAAACTGGGTGGGCACAGTAGGATACCAAGGGAGCGCTTCGCGCCACTTCGTTCGCCAGTACTTCTTGAACCTCACTTTGGCTAATGCGGTTCCCCAGAATCCCATGGTAAATACTGTAGACTATTACGCCGATGATGCGAACGGGAGTTTCAACGCCTTTCTGGTAGGAATCCGACATCAATTTTCCAATACCTTTGAAGCGGACGCGTCATATCGCCTGAGCAGTTGCAGAGACCAGGGTTCACAACCTTATAACGTAGATCAGTATCAGTGGGACCCCAAGGCGGCATGGGGTCCTTGCGATTACAACGTGACTCATGCTTTCAAGATTTGGGGCATTTGGTCGCCCAAGATCTTTCGCGGTAACAAGGGGTGGCTGGAGAAAGTTGTAGGCGGTTGGACGATTAGCGAGATCCTGAATGCGCACTCCGGGTTCCCGTGGACTGTTGTTTACAACAACGGAGACACCTGTAACGCCGTCATCAACGCGAACTATGTGACCTGCAATCTGCGTCCGGCCGCCTACTTGGGTGGGGCACTGAGCGACCACAGTAACAGCACATTCATGAGCAAAGGTGGTGACTTCCCTAAAGGCGGACTCGCATACTTTACGCCACCGACCTTCGTCGCAGGACCGAATTTCCCGCAAACAGGTCCTATCCCCCAGGCCCCCGGAGTCGCTAGGAACTCCGAGACCGGTCCCCACTACTTCGACGTAGACGCCTCACTGGTTAAAGCTTTTGGGGTGCCAAATACGAAAGTGCTCGGAGAAAACGCAAAGTTCGAAATCCGCGCCAATTTCTACAACCTTTTCAACTCACTGAACCTGGCCAATGTGGATAATAACATTGTCGATCCGTACTTCGGCACGGCCATGAACGCCCTGGGGTCGCGGACGATTGATATCGAAGCAAGGTTCAGCTTCTGAAACAAGGGCAGACGTGTCGCGCTGGCAACCGCGAAAGCGCGTGTTCTTCTTAGCGAGTGCAGGGGCAATTAAAGGAATGGACCAACCGCCTTTGCGAGAGTTTTGTACACTGTTCAACTTGCGCAAGGACGGCTATGGTTCGATCAGGGGGGGCTTCCAAACTTGGCTTCTGTTCCTCGCTCGCTTGGGGAGAGGAACACTTCTACTTTTAGCGGTGCTTGGATTGCCTTGTCAGACAAAACTTTGGGCTACATCACAACAGGGTGCCATCAAGGATTTCCAAACTCTGTCGTCTGAGGCCAATGCTGCGCGGGATGCCAACCAATTGGATCAGGCCGCCATTCTTTACGAAAAGGCGTTGGCCCTCCGCCCCACCTGGACCCAAGGGTGGTGGTCCTTGGGGACGATTCTTTACGATCAGAACGCTTACAGGAGAGCGGCAAACTCATTCCGCAAGGTCGTGGAGCAGGATACGAAGAATGGCACCGCCTGGGCGATGCTTGGCCTCTGCGAGTTTGAGCTTGGCCATTCCCATGATGCACTTGCGCACCTTGAGAGAGGTGTGAATTTCGGTATCGCCAAAGACCCGCAATTGTTGAAGGTGATTGTCTACCACGAAGGTGTTTTATTCGAGCGGGAAGGAGAATTTGAAACTGCATACGAGAAGCTTGCGCCCTTATGTGAAGAAGGCGTTGAAAGCCCAAACCTGTACCGAACACTCGGGATGATTGCTTTTAGGATTCCGCATGAAGATGCAGAGACGCGGACCTCGCCTGGAGAAGAGATCGTTATGCATCTGGGCCAGGCGGAATGTTTGGCGGCGCAAAATAAGTTCGAAGAGGCAGGGCGCAAGTTCCAGACCCTCGTCGAGCAATATCCCGAATTCCCGAAGATCCATTATGCATACGGGAAGCTCTTGCTCCAACTCCATGATACTTCAGATGCCAAGCGGGAGTTTGAAAAGGAAATCGAAGGCAATCCTCAGGAGGTATTGTCGCGTCTGGAAATTGCTGCAATTGAATACCGAGTGGACTCGGTCCGCGGGATTAGCTATGCACAAGAAGCTCTGAAACTCGACCCCCAGCTTCCCTTTGGCCATTACCTCCTGGGTTTGTTGCTCCTCGATACTCACCAATACGAGAAAGCACTCCGGGAATTGGAGGTTGCTCGCCCGGCTCTTGCCGCGGTTCCCAACATTTATTTCGCTCTGGGTACAGCCTATTCGAGGCTTGGGAGGAAGCACGAAGCCGCCCGGGCTTGGGCGACTTTCCGTCGCTTGAATCAAGGAACTGAAAAATCCGGCCCGCTCTACTATGGGCAGCAACACTTGGGACTCCAAGGAAAGTTAGGACCATGAACGTTGGCATAAGCACTGATACGCTAAGGCCGCCCGCCTCGAAGAGGGGGTTGCCACCAATCTCGATTACCGGATGAAGAAGATCTCCAGACGGCATCTCCTCGACATTGTGGCAGCGCTAAGTGCAGGAGCAGGTGCCTCGCTTTGCATTCCTTTCCTAGCACGCACCCTGCCCGGCTATTCGTCGCAAGGCGACGGGAACAGCGACCCGTTCTTCATTCCTGTCCCTCCAGCCGCCAGCGGGATTACTTGGAAGCACGTTAATGGGCGTTCGTCGGAATACTATCTACCCGAGACGACTGGGGGCGGTTGCGCTTTTATCGATTTTGACAATGACGGATGGATGGATATCTACTTGATCAATAGCGGCCGGTGTGATTTTTATGATCCCGATCCGCCGCTGCGGAACGCCCTTTACAAAAATAATCGGGATGGGACTTTTACGGACGTTACTGCGAGGGCGGGCGTAGGGGCCGGTGGATATGGAATGGGGGTTGCTGTGGGAGACTACAACGGCGACGGCTGGCCAGACCTCTACGTCACGCAATATGGACACGGCATTCTCTACCGGAACAATGGAGATGGCACATTCACGGATGTGACTCAACAAGCGGGGGTTGGGACGGTCGGCTGGGGGTCGAGTGCCGTGTGGTTTGACTACGATAATGACGGGCGGCTGGATTTGTTCGTATGCCGTTTCGTTGATTTCAACAAGTCCTTGAACAAGTTTTGTGGCAACAAAGCCACCAACGAACGCTACTATTGCTACCCGCGGGTGTACCCTGCCACGCGGAGTTGGTTGTTTCACAACAACGGGGACGGAACGTTCACAGACGTAGCCGTCGAATCAGGCATCGGCGCACATCTGGGTAAGGCGTGGGGAGTGGTAGCCACCGATCTTAACAATGACGGCTGGATGGACTTGTTTGTGGCAAACGATACTGCCCCTAACTTTCTCTTTCTTAATAAGGGCGATGGAACGTTCGAAGAAATCGGACTCGAAGCCGGCGTGGCCTACAGTGCTGACGGGCGGTCAAGGTCGGGGATGGGCGTAGACTCGGCGGACTACGATCAGGACGGGTGGGAAGATCTGTTCGTTGACAACGTGGACCAGGAAATGTACTCCCTTTACCATAACGATCACAATCTGACCTTTGACGACGTGGCGGAAGCTTATGGAATCGCGGCTGTAACGCGGCTAATGAGCGGATGGGGCGTCAAGTTCTTCGATTACGACAACGACGGAAATATTGATCTGTTTATCGCTAACGGCCACCCCGACGACAAAATCCAGGAGCACTCATACGGGGTACAGTACCGCGAGCCTCTCCTGCTATTTCATAACAACGGCCACGGCTTCGAAGATGTAAGCTCTCAAGCCGGACCTGTGTTTGACGAACCTTTTGCGGCACGCGGCCTTGCTATCGGCGATTTCGACAATAACGGGGCGGTGGACGTGCTGGTGGGAATCAACGGTGGCGCGCCATTGCTGCTCAGGAATAAGGCAGCCCATGGAAATCATTGGCTGGGTGTAAAACTGGTCGGGAAAAAGTCCAATTCGGATGGAATTGGAGCACGCATCACCTGGCAAGCTGGAGGGCTAAAGCGGAGCCAATTAAAGGTGGGAGGAGGAAGCTACCTGGCTGCGCACGACCCACGAGTCGTGCTCGGTCTCGGAAGTCATTCAACGGTTGACTGCCTTGAAATCCGTTGGCCTGGGCCAGCAGGTGGAACGGATAGATTTACGAACGTTGCAGCGGATCGGTACATCACTATCGTGGAAGGGGAGGGTGTCCGCTGATGAGGTTCCGTACGATGACACGGCGTGATCTCATCCGACTCGGGATGAGTGGTGGCGTTTTGGCCTTGGGTTCAAGTACCGGCATATCGCTCGCCGAATCAGCAAGCTCCTCCGCTCCGGAATCCCCAAAGCCACTGGAACTTCCTTCCATCGGCCAAGAGCGATATTATCGACACATTTTCTTCGATTATAGCCTGACACCCGATATGTACTATTACAGTTCGGGCAAGGCCACCCCGCCAAGCACTATCCTTCTACGCAACGGAAGGCTGCCCGTGGAGCCGCACACATTCTTCACCCCTCCCAACGCACTGCGGCTTGAATGGCAATCCATGCCCAACGGGAACTGGCAAGCCGAGCTGAAGGTAATCCCGTTCCGCTTCCGCGAAATACATTTTGCTGGGGATACTCTCTATTTCTGGTGCTTTTCCGAACAAGGCATTCCAGCACCTGCGTTGCCTCTGATCCAGTTGAGAGACACGCGCCAGAATTTCTCCGTTCCGCTCCACCTGGCAAGGTTTGTCCGGGGGCTACCGCCCCGGCGATGGATCCAGGTGCACATTCCCCTCCGACAATTCGTCACCGGGTCCGTGCACGCATTCAATTCAGAACGCGTGGAAAGCATCTTCTTCGTCCAAAGCGCTTCCGATCCGACGCCTCGAGCGATGATCCTGGATCAAGTGAAGATTGACTTTGCCGCAATCGCTTCCTCGAAGCGAATCCCCCCACCCGCTCCCCGCGGTCTTCGTGCCACGGGCTACGAACTTCACGTAGACCTCGAGTGGGAAGCAGTGAAAAGCGAAGATGTCCAGCACTACACAATTTACCGCTCGTTCGATGGAATAAATTTCCAACCGATCGGTATCCAAGCTCCAGGTATTACTCGTTTTGCCGACTTTCTTGGCCGGCAAAATCAGAAAGCCTACTACAAGGTTGCTGCTTTGGGACGCAATTACGAATCCTCGTCTCTGTCCTCCAAGGCTAGCGCGTACACTCGTTCGCTCACCGACAACGAGTTTCTGACCATGCTTCAGGAAGCTTGTTTCCGCTATTACTGGGAGGGCGCTCATCCCGTCTCCCGTACCACGCTCGAAAACATCCCGGGCGATGACAATATTGTTGCCACGGGAGCTACGGGCTTTGGCATTATGTCCCTGATCGTGGGGGTGGCACGGGGGTTCATTACCCGCAATCAGGGGCTTCGTCGCCTGTCCGAGATGCTCGACTTCTTCGAAAAGGCCTCTCGCTATCATGGAGCTTGGTCCCACTACATGGACGGTCGGACAGGCAAAAGTCTCCCTGTATTCGACATGTTCGATAATGGCGGCGACCTTGTCGAAACAGCATTTTTGATGGAAGGGCTACTCACCGCACGCCAATACTTCCGCGGTCCCAGCAGTGCGGAAAACAGCCTCTACGAGCGAATTACGCGCCTGTGGGAAACCGTCGAGTGGGATTGGTACCGGCGCACGCCTGATGGCGCTTACCTTTATTGGCATTGGTCCCCGGAATGGTCTTGGTATCTCAATCATCGGATTACCGGATGGAACGAGACGATGATTGTTTACGTCCTGGCTATCGCTTCTCCCACCCATCCTGTTCCTGCCAGCCTATATTACAGTGGCTGGGCCAGCGAAAAGGACTACGTTAATGGTCACGACTACTATGGCATCAAGCTGGATGTGGGAGGTGACCGTGGAGGCCCCCTGTTCTTCACTCATTATTCTTACATGGGTCTCGATCCTCGTCGCGTGCGTGACCGCTATACTGAATATTTCAAGAACAATCGGGCCATCGCCTCAATCAATCGGGCGTACTGTGTTGCTAATCCCGGAAACTTCCGTGGGTACGGGCCCAACTGCTGGGGCTTGACCGCTAGCGACGGTCCGACAGGCTACGTGCCCCACGAGCCTTCCCGAGATCTGGACGACGGAACCATCACACCAACAGGAGCGCTCGCATCATTTCCCTATACACCGGAAGCGTCCATGGAAGCACTTCGCCATTTCTATCGTGACCTCGGGGCCCAATTATGGGGTGCTTTCGGTCCGCGTGACGCGTTCAATCAAACCCAGAATTGGTTTGCCCGGATTTACATGGGACTAAACCAGGCACCCATCGCGGTCATGATCGAGAACTACCGTACTGGGCTTGTCTGGAAGCACTTTATGGCCAATCCTGAAATCCCACAAGCGCTTCGGGCGATCCAATCTGCCTCCGGCATGGCACAGCCTCAAGGTTCGTCGCCGAACTTGTCAGATGGGTCTGGGTAGAGGTTTTCGAACGTAAATATCCCCCGGCAAAGCCGGAGGCCTTAGGATGTGAGCCGCTCAAAGCGGCTGTTCGGGGTCGATAACGCGGCCCCGCCGTTCCGAGGGCCACGATTTCAGTGGCCGCTTACCAAAGCCCCATTTGATCCAGGCGCTTGTCCTCTCCCGCTTGCTTGCGAATATATTCCCGGACAACTTCTTCATCTCTACCCACTGTGGACACGAAGAACCCTCGTGCCCCAAAGTGCTGGCCCGCAAAATTCCTCTTCCTCTCCCCGTACACCCGCGCCAGTGGGATTGCGCTCTTGCCCTTGATATACCCGATCACTTGCGACACCGCATACTTGGGCGGAATCGCGATCATCATGTGTACATGGTCGGGCAGCGGCTGGTAGCTGCAACTCGACCGGCTTATCCCCACCAACCCACAGGCTCGCCGTTCGCTTCTCCGGTAAACTTTCTTCATCACGCCGACCGCTTCCCGGCCCGCTGTGGGCGTCAGAACTTTTTTGCGAGCACCCCTTTCAAGGCCTGGATGTTGAGGGCCTGCTCAGCTACCATCTGCTTCAGCCGCCGGTTTTCGTCTTCCGGTTGCCGTAACCGCCGCGCTTCGCTGACCTGGAGGCCTCCGAATTTCGATTTCCAAGGGTAACAAGTCTGCTCGCAGATCCCGTGCTTCCGGCACAGTTCCGCCACTTCTACCCCAGCCTCACCTTCTTTCAAGACCCCAATGATCTGCTCCTCCGTGAATCGGCTCTTCCGCATCGTGAGTTCTCCTCCCGGCTTTTATATCCCGGAAAACTCACATTTCAACTGGACCTCTTTTCGGGGAGCAGCCCACGGCCACAGGTCTGACCAATCTCCCTTACGAGGTCCTTGCCTCAACAAATCGTCCAGCCTGTGACCTTTCTACTCCGAAAAGCGTTCCCGGCTCCCAGAAATCTACCGCCTCAAAACCTAAACATTTGTACCATCTCCTGCGGAGTTGCTCTTGTGTATCACAGACGAGAGCTGGGCTGCAACCGTGCAGCAGAGGGCGCTTCCCATGCGCAAGGAAACTAACATATTCACTCTCGGACTCCGGTCACTGCGGCCGGGTGAACGAGTCGAGTGGCGGAAGGGTTTCTCCGCTTCGATAGTGATGAACAAAATATTCCAGCCGTTTCTTTACCGTCCACCAATACTCCAGTTCCGCGTCGAACCTGCCCATGATCCGCCGGACGCGGTAAGGCGTGTATTCCTGCAGCCATGCGGCACGATAAGGCTCTTGCAAATCGCCTATGGTGTCCAGCAGATCAGCGATCCGGCTGTGGTCATGGCTATAGACTTCTCCACCGTAAAACCAAAGATCACTGGGCTTTGGTTGCTTTCCGAGTTTCTGCCAGAATCCGCTGATCTGGTCAGCATAGAGGTATTTCATGGCCGCGTAATCTGCCAACCGAGCTTCGATCAATAATTCCGGGAGCGACATGTGGTTGCCCGGCAACCTCAGGGCTCGGCTCAGATGAACTTGGGCATCCTCTGCTGCCAAACGCGCATAATGAAGATCGTCCAGGTGAGCGTGGATGCGCGAGAGTCGTGCTGGTTCAAATGGATCATCCCAGAGTTGAGGCAGGGTTTCTTCCCCGACAGCGGTCGCCAATCGAGCTTCGCATTCGGTAATATCCCGCAAGCTAGGTGCGACTTCTGCACTGATGTCGCTAGGGTACACCAGTTGAGCATAGTTTGAAAAGAACTTTGAGCGATCTACCGGCCGGGTTTGCCAGGACGCGACCGCGCCATAAGCCATTCCAGGCATCGCAGGTCGCATCAACACGATCACGTCATCCGTCCATATGGTGTTGATAATGCCCAGAACCCCATGCCTCCGACCCGCCGCTAGAAAGTTATCGATGTTATCGAACGACATACCAAAGTCAGGCAAAATGTAGTCCCAGATGCTTACCCCGGTTGCAATGACCTTGGGTATGGGGAGTGCAGCAAAGGGCTTCCAATAAGGTTCATATACTGTATGATCGTAGCCCCAGGGAACGATGATGATTCCGGGTGGAATCTGCGATATCAGCTTGGGATACTTGGCAAACATGTCACTCCAAACCATCACCGTCTTGCCATGGCTGCGAACCAGGTTTGACACCTTCAGGAAAATATCCATGTAGAGCTTGTCCGGAGACGATGCAAGTTGCTTCGTTTCGCCGGTCTCGTCGAACCCGATGTGAAAGAAGGGGCTTGGAAATAAACGGGCGAACTGGCCGATCCAGTTCCTCAATAACGACTCAACCTGAGGGTCGCGCGGATCAAAGTCGCTGCCGTAAGGAACGAACCCTAGGCTCGAGTAGTGTTCGACACGGAACAGGTCATGCTGGTGGCCGTAGAGCTCCAGGCACGATCTGTTCCGCGTCGAGCGTTACTCAAGCCTTTCGGACCTTCCCCACGGAACGGAATTCGATCCTGGCGATCCGCAGGTGATGAAGCTACTCGCGAACTGGATCAACCAGTATGCGCAGTTATTCCCCAGCCCGTTTGTTCACATCGGATTCGATGAAACTTTCCAGATCCAGATGGCGGTTAAGGAGCAGGGAATCGGTGCAACGCCCACAAAGCTGTTTGTCGATCAATTGAACAACGTCGCCCGCCTTTTTGAGCAACGGGGCAGGCACGTCATGGCCTGGGCCGATATCATGGTCAAGTATCCTGGGATCGTTTCCCAGTTGCCGGCCGGCATTATTGCGGTGCCGTGGCAATATGAGTGGGACCCGAAGGATCCGCAATATCAGCATTACTTGGGACCGTTAACTGCCGAGAAAATCCCGCACATCATTGCCACGGGAGTGACGAGTTGGAACCAGGTTTCTCCCGACTTTGAGAGGACCTTTGAGAACATCGATACATTTCTGGCGGCCGGACGCAAATCACACGCCATTGGCTTAATCAACACGGTTTGGACCGACGACGCCCAGGTGCTGATGCGGATGGCATGGCCCGGCATTGCGTATGGGGCAGCAGCTCCCTGGCAGTCCGCTCCCATGGACAAAGAAACCTTCTTTTCGGATTACGCGCGCCTGATGTATCCTCCTATGGCCGCCTCCGACGTGTCAACGGCATTAGAGGATCTCACCAAGTCCGAATCCGCGCTTCAGAAAGTGCTCGGAGGCGAGACCATGATCGAACTCTGGCGAGACGCATTTAACCCTCAGATCCTGAAGAAATGCACCGCGGATCAGGGTGACTTGCGCAAGATGCGCCTTCTGGCTGAGGACGCCGAAGAGCATCTGGATCATGCTATTTCACTAGGTGGAGACCAGACCACGCTCGAAAGTCTGCTGTTCGGAAGCCGGTTACTCGATTATGCCGGGCAGAAATTCCAAACTCCGCCGGAACTTGAGGACTTGTGGCACCGGCTGGGCCCGACGCGTCCGAGCGATGAAGCGTGGTGGAACGAGTGGGGCTCCATGGTGGTCTACCAAGATCACTCCCGCATTGTCGATCTGATGGACACAATCACCGAACTGCGCGCAGAATACCGCTCAGAATGGCTGGCTGAGTATACTCCCTATCGGCTGGCCTCAGCCATCGGCAGATGGAATGCAGAGTACGAATACTGGCGACGAATGCAGAGCCGATTGTTGACGTTTTCCGACTCTTCGCACGAAGGAGAAAAGCTGCCGCCACTCGCCTCTTTTGCGGAATCGCACTAGGATGGCGGGCTGGCGAGCACCCGGTGCTTGTGTGCAAGGTGGGATTGAACGGGACAGCTGCGGAGCTAATCACGACAACGCGCCCATTCGATAGCGAAGGGATAACTGAGGCGATAACACCATGGAACGAGCAGGATCAGCAAGCGAGCCCGGAAACATTCCAGCCGGGGTAGTCGGGCTGGGCCTGATGGGGACAAGTGTTGTCACATGCCTGCTGGCTGCCGGGCATCCCGTGGCAGGGGTGGAGATCGACGCCACCAACCGGCAGAGCGCGCGGGGAAAAATTCTCAATCATCTGCGGCAGATGAAAAAGGAAGGATTATTACAGTCTGACCCGCGAGAGGTGATTGGCCGACTGAAAGTCTCCGACGCTTATGGGATTTTGGAATCGAGCCAGTTGGTTGTCGAATGCGTCTTCGAAGATCTTGATATCAAGAAGGATGTCATACGAAAAGTGGAAGAGACCATCTCTTCCCGGAGCCTGATCGGGACCAACACCTCGGGCATACCGGTAACCGTGTTGCAAGAGGGAGCCCGTCATCCGGAACGCATTGTGGGAATCCATTGGGCTGAACCTGCCCATATCACGCGCTTCATGGAGATCATTTGCGGAAACGCAACGCGGCCGAGATACGCGGAATTTGTGGCGACGCTTTCCCGCCGATGGGGAAAGGAACCTTCGATCGTCAAGCGTGACATTCGCGGCTTTATTACCAACCGTTGCTTCTATGCCTTGCTGCGGGAGGCGTTTTATCTGGTTGAGGCCGGGTATGCCACGGTTGCGGACGTTGACCGGTCGCTGAGAAATGATCTCGGTTATTGGATCACCCTGGCGGGGCCATTCCGCTTCATGGACCTTACGGGGATTCCCGCCTATGCGGCAGTGATGAAAGATCTGTTTCCTGAATTAAGCTGCGCGAAGGAGGTGCCGGATTTGATGAGGAAGGTAGTAGAATCGGGCGCCAAGGGTATTGCGAACGCCAAGGGGTTTTACCCGTATACGCGTGAAGAGGCTGAGCGATGGGAGAAGCGGTTCATGAAGTTCAGCTACGAAATCCGTGCCTTGGCCCAAAAGTATCCGGAGGAGACGCCGAAAACGAAGCGGGGACGAAAGATCGGGAGGTAGACGGCTGCGTGGATTCCTGAGACGGTTGTGTGTTATGAACGAAAAGTTCCCAGGACCTACCGCGCATGCAGCTCAATCATCAGGGAAAGCCATTGGGAAGCCTTCCAACTCCTAAACTCTTATTTCCTTTCCAATGTCACGTTACGCCGAGGTCCGAGGTCGAGTGGGCACTTACAAGAAATCGGCGGAAGTATTTGCCAGGAATCGCAATTTCATCACCGGGGGCGTGGTTTCGGTCAACCGGGTGACACACCCTGAGATCGCTTTTGTCAAAGGGGAGGGAGCCTACATTTGGGATGCCGATGGTAATCGTTACATTGATTACCACGCCGCTTTTGCGCCCCATTTTCTGGGCCATAACGCCCCGTGTGTCACAGAAGAGGTGCTTCGGGTGCTGCGCGAACACGCCAGCCTTTACGGATCCGGCACCACGGTTCTGGAAGGCAGGCTCGCCGAGTTGATCTGCCGGAACATTCCCTGGGTGGAGAGAGTGCAGTTTCTGAATACGGGAAGCGAGGCCACGTACCAGGCCATTCGTCTGGCCAGGGCCGTCACCGGCCGGGACGACATCATCGTCATGCAGGGAGGGTATAACGGCTGGCATAATGACGTCTCCTGCAATCTCATGACTCCCTTGGAGCGGCTTGGGCCCCGGGTTTCTCCCGGCGAGTATCGCTACGAACCGATCAGCGCAGGCGTCCCGGCGTCACATCAGAAGCTCGTCCATCCCGTCAATTTCAACGATCTTGAATCGGTGGAATACGTTTGCCGGAAATATCCCATTGCCGCCCTGATCACGGAACCGATCCTTCAGAACGTGGGGATCATCAAGCCCCTGCCGGGATACCTGGAGGGCTTGAGAAAGCTGGCGGATCAATACGGATTCATCCTGATTTTTGATGAAGTGAAGACGGGCTTCCGGCACAGCATTGGCGGCTATGCAAAGATTGCGCAGGTGGCGCCCGACTTGGCGGTATACGGCAAAGCCTTGGCAAACGGCTATCCCATCGCAGCGTTAGGAGGCAAGAAGGAACTGATGGACTGGTTCGTCCATCCTGACCCTTCCAAGCGCGTGCTGCTGGCGGGGACTTATAATGCCCACCCGGTGCCAACGGCGGCGGCCATTGCCACGATCGAACGCTTGCTCAAGAATGATGGAGAGGTCTATCGGCACGTTCAGTGCCTGGGAGAGAAAATGCAGGCAGGTCTTGAAACTGTCCTTGGTAACCTGGGCCTCAAGGCGGTGGTAGCCCGCCAAGGCTCTGCATTTTGTGTGTATTTCATGGACCACTGCCCGAGGGACTGGCATGACCTGGCTTCAAACCACGACTTTGCGTTGGATGAAACCCTGCGCCAGGGGCTGATCGAGCGGGGCGTTTACTTCTTTCCGCTGGCCACCAAACAGTGCTCGATTTCGTTTGCTCATACCGCGGAAGACGTTGACGTGACAATTGAGCGCTTTCAAGATACGTTGACTTCAGTTTTAGCAAAGTAGGCAGAATGCGTTCGTGGCTCTTACTGTTCGCCTGCAATTTGATGTGGGCCTTGCAGTTCACTTGCGTCAAACTGGTACAAGATCAGGTGGGCGCTCTCTTCACCGTCTGGGGGCCCATGACCTTGGCCACCATCATGCTAATTCCCCTGATTACGAGGGGAAAGCGAGAGTCCTACCGAAACAGCGAGCGGTCCAAGCGAGACCTTTTCACCTTTTTTCTGCTGGCGTTGGTGGGGATATTTCCTGGGCAGGTCTTCATCACATGGGGCACCCGATGGTCTCTGGCCAGCAACGCCGCTCTGCTGATGCTCACCCTCCCGGTATCGACGGCTCTGCTGGCGTATATCCTGCTGGGCGAACGGATGACGCGGGTCCGCTGGATCAGCTTTGCGCTTGCTATCGCAGGCGTACTGATGTGTTCCAACCTGCACTTTGAACACATGGACTTTGGCAAAGGCTTTCTTCTTGGGAATGCCCTGATCTTTGGGGGAACCCTGGGTAGCGCTTTTTATAACTCATACAGCAAGAAGGTGCTGGAGAGGTACTCTCCGCTGGAAGTGCTTTTTTACACTTATGTGGGGATGTTTATTATTATGACCCCGCTGGTGATCTGTGAAGAAGGCAGCGTTTTCGGGCACATCCTCAGCTTCACCGCGAAAACATGGGTTGGATTAGCCCTGCTGACTTTCTTCCACAACTTCCTGTCGATGGTTTTGTTCCTCACGGCGCTCAAACACCTGGACGCCATCCAGGCGGCGCTCTCCAACTACCTGATTACCTTTTTCGGCATTCCGATCGCCGTCATCTGGCTGGGAGAAAGGCTGGCCCCTCTGGCAATCGTCGGCGGGGTTATCATCCTTGGAAGCACTTTGTTGATTACTGTTTGGGATAAACAAGAAGCGGTCGAGGAAACGCCGGGAACAGAAACCCCAATAGTCGAATAGCTCGAGCACGTAAGTTCTCGGTGATCTGCAGGCGAAGGCCACATTTTTTTCAAAGCGTGTTGTAATTTTGGCCCCTGCTGGCAGAAGCAATGGCGCAAGCAGAAAGATTCCCTCGGAAAGGAGGAGATTCGGACATATGGCGAAGGTGGAGATTAAGCATCCTGACAAGAAGGTTTCGACCGGCGCGTACTCGGCGGCCGTGTTGGTGGATGGCTGGGTTTATGTGAGCGGCCAGGGCCCCCTCGACCTGGAAACAGGAAAGTTGGTGGAAGGTACAATCGAAGACCAGACCCGGCTGACCCTCACTCACATCGGCAAGATCCTTAAAGCCGCCGGCTGCAATTATGACGATGTGGTCAAGTCCACCTGCCATCTGAGCGACATCGGTGATTTCGACCGCTTTAACGCTGTTTACGCGGAGTTCTTCTCGGGTGTGCGCCCGGCACGGACTACCGTGCAATCCGGGCTCGGGAAGGGAATGCGCGTGGAGATTGACGTTATTGCCCGAGTACCTCGGTAGGCGCAAGTGACAGAAGGCCGGCTGGCATTATGCGAGGAGGCGATGCTATGCCCGCCTGGGCTTTCCCGGTGGCGGAAGGAGATGGTATGAATGCTTAGCTTCGGAGGCGGTACGCTTCGAAGGCTGACGATAGCCTTCGGAGTAGACAGGTCACAGGCTGGATGTTTTGTTGAGGCAAGGACCTCGTGAAGGA
>Ga0070737_10002815_pt1 | contig 19947 bp, 17 predicted proteins | sample Coa_R1_10_FD_66438 | JGI IMG/M metagenome (GOLD analysis project Ga0070737, IMG submission 66438) | Surface soil microbial communities from Centralia Pennsylvania, which are recovering from an underground coalmine fire - Coalmine... | ecosystem: Environmental > Terrestrial > Soil > Unclassified...
AGCGCAGAGCCGTGGTAAGACCCGGGCTTCCCGGGCACGCGGCAAGGAAGCGCGAAGCCCGCAAGGGCAACCCCGTGAGGGGTGCCGTATGAGACTATCGCTTACTCAGCGGCAACGGATGAGTGACCCAAGTCAACCCTCGGCGGCGAGGGTGGTGGCGGCACGGTGGCGAGCTGGGGTTAGGGCTGATGGGGTGCCAGCAGGCCCAGATCACCCGCCGCCAGGCGTGCACGAGGATGCGGGCGGCATGGGGATGCCGGGCCTGCCCCGAGCCTGGGCCTGGGCGGAGAGCTGAGCCGCCAAGGCGAGGCGCGGTGGGGATGGTCGGCGCAGGTGGCGGTAGCCCCCATCCCCCGTAACCATTTCGCAAGGTTGGGCAGGCGACCATCGGCCCATGGCATGGTCACGTCTCCTGCCCTACCCACAGCCCCATCGAGCCCGGGGCTGGCTGGTCCATCCCTCTCCCCCCCAGACCACCTCCACCCCGCTGCTCGACGTGGTCATCCCGGTGCACAACGAGGCGGCGGATCTCGAGCCCTCGGTCCGCCGCCTGGACGCCTACCTGACCGCTCACTTCCCCTACCACGCGCGCATCACGATCGCGGACAACGCCAGCACCGACGCCACCTGGGACCTCGCCCGGCGGCTGGCCGCGGAGCTGCCACGGGTCCGCGCCCTGCGTCTCGAGCGCAAGGGCCGCGGCCTTGCCCTGCGGAGGGCGTGGTCCTCCAGCGACGCCACCGTCCTCGCCTACATGGACGTGGACCTCTCCACCGACCTCAACGCCCTCCTCCCTTTGGTGGCGCCCCTCATCTCCGGACACAGCCACCTCTCGATCGGCCGCCGCCTCGGCCCGGGGGCACGGGTGGTTCGGGGCCCGCGACGGGAGGTCATCTCCCGCGGCTACAACCTGCTCCTGCGCGCCCTGCTCGGGGCCCGTTTCCGGGACGCCCAGTGCGGCTTCAAGGCGCTCCGAGCCGAGGTCGCCCATCACCTCCTCCCGGCAGTCGAGGACGAGGGTTGGTTCTTCGACACCGAGCTGCTGATCCTGGCCCAGCGCCTCGGCCTCCGGATCTACGAGCTCCCGGTCGACTGGGTTGAGGACGAGGACTCCCGCGTCGACCTTCTCCCGACCATCCTGGAGGACCTGCGGGGCATATGGCGGCTCTGGCGCCGTCCTCCCCCAGACCTCGCCTCGGGGCCTTCGGTCGACCGGGACCCGCCGGCCGGCGGCCTGGCCCAGCAGCTGGCCCGCTTCGCCGTCATCGGGCTCATCAGCACCGGGGTCTACTTCGGGCTCTACTGGCTCCTGCGCGGCCTGACCTCGGCTCCGCTCGCCAACCTGGGCGCGCTGGTGGTCACCGCCCTGGCCAACACCGCCGCCAACCGGCGGCTCACCTTCGGAGTCCGCGGGCGCCGGACGCTGGCCCGCGACCACACCGGTGGGCTGGTGGCCATGGGGGTGGCCCTGGCCATCACCACCGCCGCCCTGGCCGCCCTGCACGCCGCCTGGCCCGGCGCCGGCCGGCTGGCCGAGCTGGCGGTGCTGGGCGCCAGCAACCTCGTCGCCACCGCGGCGCGGTTCCTGCTCCTCCGGGCCTGGATCGCCCGTCCACGCCGGCCGGCCCCGCTCCCACCTCTCCACCCCACGGAGGAGGCCTCGCGATGAGACGGTCGATCCTCGCCGCCGTCGTGCTGAGCGTCCTAGTGGCGCTGGCCGGCGGCGCCTACCTCTACTTCTTCTCCGGCCTACGCACCACGCCCAAGCCGCTCTCGATGGCCACCCCGACCCCGGCGTCCTCCGGCTCGGCCAACGCCACCGTGGTCGGGGACACCTCGCTCGTGGGCCGCTGGAAGGTGGGGACGGGATCCCAGGTCGGCTATCGGGTACGGGAGCAGTTCGTCGGCCAGACCTCACCGCACGAGGCGGTGGCTCGCACCTCCTCGGTCAGCGGCGGTCTGACCGTCCAGCCGGGCGCCGACGGTCTGGAGGCGACCGGGATCGCCCTCACCGCTGACCTCACCGGCCTGCACAGCGTCGATCAGGTCGCCGGGTTCAACGTCAGCCAACGGGACTTCGTCGTCTCCCGCACCCTGTCGGTCTCGCAGTACCCCACCGCCACCTTCCGGGCGGACCAGATCCCCCTCCCCTCCAACCTCGCCGGAGGCTCGACGGTGACCTTGACCATCCCTGGGGAGCTCACCATCCACGGCGTCGCCAGGAACATCACCGTGACCTCCCAGGTCCGGGTCAACGGCGACCGAGCCGAGGCAACCGGCTCCGCCACGATTGACATGCGCGACTTCGGGATCAGCCCGCCCCAGGTCCCGATCACCACCGTACAGCCCCAGGTGACGGTCGAGTTCCAGCTCGAGCTGGTCCGGTCATGACCGCCCAGCCTCTCACCGACCTCCTGGCCGTCATCCCCGGCACGGGCCGGGCGCGCGTCGAGCGCTGGGCCCACGGGGCCCTCGGGGCGGTGTTGCTGCTGAGCGCCGGCCTCTACACCTGGGGGCTGGATCGCAACGGGTATGGGAACGACTACTACGCGGCCGCCGTCCTGGCCGGGACCCAGAGCTGGAAGGCGTTCTTCTTCGGCTCCTTCGATGCCGGGAACTTCATCACCGTCGACAAGCCACCGGCCTCCCTTTGGCTGATGGCGCTGTCCGGGCGGCTCTTCGGGGTCAACTCCTGGAGCCTGCTCCTGCCCGAGGCCCTGCTCGGGGTGGCCACCGTGGCCCTGCTCTTCGTCACCGTGCGGCGGCTCGCCGGCCCTGTCGCCGGCCTGGTCGCGGCCCTGACCTTGGCCCTGACCCCGGTGGCGGTGCTCATGTTCCGCTTCGACAACCCCGACGCGCTCCTCACCTTCCTCCTCGTCGCCTCGGCCTGGGGCCTGGTGCGGGGGTTGGAGAGCGGTCGGACCCGCTGGCTGCTCGTCTCCGCCGGCCTGGTCGGCCTGGCCTTCACCACCAAGTACCTCCAGGCCTTCCTCGTGCTCCCGGCCCTGGCCCTCACCTACCTCCTGCTCGGCCCCGGGGCCTGGCCCCGCCGGCTCGGCCAGCTCGTGGCCGCCGGTGGCGTGCTCGTGGTCGCCAGCGGATGGTGGGTGGCGGCGATGGAGCTGATCCCGGCCGATGCCCGTCCCTTCATCGGGGGGAGCAGCGACAACTCGGTCCTGAACCTGGTGCTGGGCTACGACGGCTTCGGTCGCCTGGTAGGAGCTCTCGGCCTCGGTCGGGGGCCGGTCCCGACCGCCGGCGTCGGCGGCTTCGGGGGCCAACCCGGCCCCTTCCGGCTGTTCAACGTCCAGTTCGGTGGCGAGATCAGCTGGCTGCTGCCCCTGGCCGGCCTGGCCCTGGCGACCGGCCTCTGGGTTCACCGCCACGCGCCTCGGACCGACCCCACCCGGGCCGGCTACGTGCTCTGGGGGCTGTGGGTGGCGACCCACGCCGTGGTCTTCAGCTTCGCCTCCGGCATCGTCCACCCCTACTACACGGTGGCCATGGCCCCGGGGGTGGCCGGCCTGGTCGGCCAGGGTGCGGTCGACCTCTGGCGCCTGCGCTCGCGATCGCGCTGGGGCGGGGCCGTCGCCAGCGCCTCCCTCCTCCTGACCGCATGGTGGGGCGCCCAACTCCTGGCCCGCACCCCCGACTTCGCCCCCGGGCTGGGCGCCGTCGAGGTCGGGCTCGCCGCGGCGGCCGCGCTCCTGCTCCTCCTCAAGGTGGCCCCCTGGGGCTCGGCTCTGGTCGTGGCGCTGGGGATGGTCGCCCTCCTGCTCGGCCCGGCCGCCTACGCCATCGCCACCGTGACCCGGGTCGAGCAAGGGAGCAGCCCCAGCTCCGGGCCGACGAGCCTCGCCATCTCCGGGATCGGCTTCGGCGGTCGAGGCTTCGGGCCCCTGGCCGGGGGTGGCCAACCCCCTGGGCTCATCGGGACGGCCGACTCAAGCCTGCTGACCTACCTGGAACGGCACCAGGACGGCGCCACCTGGCTGGTGGCGGTGAGCTCGGCCACCCAGGCCGCCCCCATCGAGCTGGCGACGGGGCGGCCGGTCCTGGCCATGGGCGGCTTCAGCGGCAACGACCCCGCCCTGAGCGTGGCCCGGCTGCGACGGCTGGTGTCGTCGGGTCAGCTCCGCTACGTCCTGGTCGGTGGCGGGCGGGGCGGCCTCGCCGGCGCCCCGCTGGGGCCGACCGGGCTCGGCCCCCCCTTCCCGGCCCCCGGCCACCCAGCCGCGACGGTGGGGCCGGTCGGCGGCGCGGGCGGGTCGGTGATGGCCTGGGTGACCCAACACTGCCGAGCCGTCGAGGCCTCGGCCAGCGGCGCCAGCGGCCTTTACGACTGCTCGGCGGCCCCCGCTGGGGCCTGAGCGGCGAGGGGGCGAGGGAGACGATACTGGGATGGGGATGCGGCTCCTGGTGGCCGAGGACGACGTCGGCCTTCGCGAGGTGCTGGTCGAGGGGCTCGTGGAGGCGGGCTACCAGGTGGACGCGGTCGGCCGCGGCGACGACGCCATCCACCAGCTCCGCTTCTACGACTACGACGTGGCCATCGTCGACTGGCGGATGCCCGGGCTCCCCGGCATCGAGGTGGTGGCCTGGGCGCGGCGGGAGCGCCGGCCGACCGCGATCCTGATGCTCACCGCCCGCGACGCGCCCCCCGATCGGATCCAAGGGTTGGACAGCGGGGCTGATGACTACCTGGTCAAGCCCTTCGACTTCGGGGAGCTCCTGGCCAGGATCCGGGCCCTGCAGCGGCGGCCGCGGGGGGTGGACGGGGCGATGATCGTGCGCGGCGCCCTGGCCCTGGACCCAGTCCGGCGCGAGGTGACCGTGGCCGGCCGACGGCTGGGCCTGACCGCCCGGGAGTACGCCATCCTGGAGGTGCTGATGCGCCGCTCACCGGCGGTGGTCAGCCGCAAGCAGATCGCCGAGCACGCCTGGGAGGACGAGACCGAGCCGCTCGGGTCCAACACCATCGAGGTCCACCTGAGTCGGATGCGGGCCAAGCTGGTCGGGGCCGGGGTGCGCATCGTCACCGTTCGGGGCTCGGGCTACCGGTTGGAGGGGCCGTGAGGGCGCGCCGTTGGCTGCTGCGGCTCCGTCTCTCGCCGGTGGACGCGATCGCGATCCGGGTCGCCCTCGCCGCCACCGGGATCGTGCTGGCGATCTATGTGGCCATCGCCGTGGTGGTGGTCCTCCTGGTGCAGGGGAACCTCACCTCCCAGGTCGACGGCCAGCTCCAGGGCTCGCTCCTCCGCCTCGCCAGCCAGCCCCCTCACCCCGAGGGGCGCGGGTTCGACGCTCCCCCAGGCGGGCCCCCGGGCAGCCACCCCTTCGGCCCCCCGCTCATCGTCTGGACCGTCCACGCCGACGGCACCGTGACCTGCAACCATCGCGACGTGACCCTGCCCCGCCGCTACTGGTCGCTGCAGGAGCCGGAGACCGTCTCCTTGGGCGGGACCTCCCTACGCCTGGCGGGGGCCGTGATCGGCCAGGACCACGTGGTGGTGGGCATCTCCATGGAGGCCGTCAACCAGGCCCGGTCGACGTTGATCTCGGCCGAGGCGATCGTGGGGCCGATCCTGCTGGCGGTGGTGTTCTCGGGCTCGCTCAGCATCGGCCGGCGCGTCGCCGCCCCGATCGAGCGCTTCCGCCAGCGGCAGATGGAGTTCACCGCCGACGCCTCCCACGAGCTCCGCACACCGCTCTCGGTGATCGAGGCCACCACCACCCTGGCCCTGGCCAAGGAGCGCGACGGGACCTGGTACCGGGCTGCCTTCGAGCGCGTGCACGCCGAGAGCCAGCGCATGCGACGCCTGGTCGAGGATCTGCTCTGGCTGGCGCGCCTCGACGCCCCCCACGGCCAGCCCGAGCCGGCCCCGGTCGACCTGGGCCTGCTCGCCGAGCGGGCCGCAGACCGCTTTCGGGCCCTGGCCGAGACGCGGGGGCTGTCGCTCTCGGTCCAACGCTCCGAGGAAGGAGTGGTGGTCAGCGCGCCCCCCGAGTGGCTCGACCGGCTGCTCGGCGTGCTCTTGGACAACGCCTGCAAGTACTCGCGGGAGCACGGCAGGGTGGATGTGGCGGTGCGTGCCGAGGGCCCGCGGGTGCGCCTGACCGTCGACGACTCCGGCCCCGGGATCCCGCCCGAGGAGCGGCCGCGCATCTTCGACCGCTTCCATCGCGCGACCGAGGGCCCCAGCGGCGCCGGCCTTGGGCTCGCCATCGCGGACGCGGTGGTGCGGGCCACCAACGGGCGCTGGGAGATCGGCAGCTCACCGGCGGGCGGGGCCAGCATCTCGGTCACCTGGCCCCGGCTCCCGTAGACCACCCGGCCCCGGGGAGGCTGGGACCACGTCGGCCCCGTCCGGGACGATCACGCTCCGCACCCCCTCTCCCGCCCGGAGCCGGTCGAGGGCCTCGCCCACCCTGGTCAGGGGCAGCCGGGCCGTCACCAGCTCGTCCAGCCGGAGCCGGTCGCGCCGGTACAGCTCCACCAGCCGGGGCACGTCGCGGACGATGTCGGCCGAGCCCAGGTAGCAGCCCCGCAGCACCTTCTCGGACATGAAGTTCCAGGGGTCGAGCCGGATCAGGCGGCCACGGGGGACGATCCCCACCACCACCGTGGTCCCGCCGACCTCGGTGGCCTCCCAGGCCTGCCCGATCGTCTCCTCCGAGCCCAGGGCCTCGAACACGTAGGCGGCCCCCCCGCCGGTGGCCGCCCGCACGGCGGCCACCGGGTCCTGCCGGGAGGCGTCGACCAGGTGGGTGGCCCCCAGGCGACGGGCCAGCTCGAGCCGTGCCGGCTGCACGTCGACGGCCACGATCGGGGTGGCCCCGACCAGCCGCGCCGCCTGCACGCAGTGGAGCCCCACCCCGCCACAGCCGAAGACGGCCACGCTGGCGCCGGCGGGGACCGCGGCGGTGTTGACGACGGCCCCGAACCCGGTCAAGACCGCGCAGCCGATCAAGGCCGCGCTCTCCAGGGGGACCTCGGCGGGGATGGGGACGACCGCCGACGCCGGCACCACCGCGTACTCGGCGAAGGAGGAGACAGCGTTGAAGTGGTGGAGCCGGCGTCCGTTGAGGCTCAGGCGGCTGGTGCCGTCGGCGAGGCATCCGCTGGCCGCCATCGCGACCGCCCGCTGGCAGAAGTTGGGCCTCCCCCGGCGACAGCTGGGGCAGGCGCCGCAGGAGGAGAGGATGGTGAGCACGACGTGATCGCCGACGCCGACCCGGCCCACGTCGGGCCCGACCGCGACCACCACCCCGGCGGCCTCGTGGCCGGGGACCAGCGGCAGCGGCTCCGGCAGCCGTCCCTCGACCACGTGCAGATCGGAGGCGCAGACGCCGCTGGCGGCGACCCTGACCAAGACCTCGCCGGCCTTGGGCGGCGCCAGCTCCACCTCGACTACCTCGGGCGCGCGCCCGACCGCCCAGAGGACGGCCGCCCGCATCCTGATCGGCCCCTCAGCCATGGTCCCGCGGCACCTCCACCTCCCAGGCCTTGACGAACACCCGGGTCTCGCCCTCGAACGCCTCCAAGAGGTCGCTGACCACAAACGTGCTCGCGGTGGCGGTCATCACGCTCCGGGTCTCGACCCGCGTCCGCCAGCTCCCCCGGGCGATCGTGATCGTCCGCTCAGCCGCCACCCAGGCGGAGAGCGGGTCGTCCTCGCGGATCCGATAGCGGTCGCGACCGCCGGCCTGGTAGGTGAGCCCGTCCCTGCTCAGCCGGAACCCTCCGAGGTAGCCCGGCTCGTGCTCCACCTCGATCGTCCCCGCCCCCAACCGGCGCCGCAGCGTGCGCTCGCCGGCCGCCGGCCCCAGCGGCTCGAAGGCGAGGCCGGGAGCGGCCTCCGGCTCGGGGAAGGCGAGCGGCTCCCGGACGCCGGGGGCGCCCGGGCGCAGCACCGGCAGCTCCAGCCAGCAGGCATCACCGCCCACCGAGACCGTCAGGGTGACCGGCTCCGGGGAGGGCCAGGCCCAGGGCCAGTAGCAGGACGACAGGGCCAGCCGCAGACGGTGGCCGGGCGGCACCGCATAGGCGATCGCGTTGAGCGGGACCCTGACCCGGTAGGCCCGGCCCGGCTCCAGCGGGCACGGGGCCTCGTGCCCGTCGCGGTGGGTGAGGTTCAGGAGGCCGCGGGTGATCAGGGTGGAGGGCCCCTCGGGCCACACGTCGCACAGCCGCGCCACCAGCAGCGCCAGGGGGCGGTCGGAGGCCACCGTGACCTCCACCTCGGGCTGGCCCAGGATCTCCAGGGGCTCGGCCAGGGGCGGGCTGGTGAAGCAGAGGCTGAGCCCATCCTCGGGCCGCTGGTCGCCGGGGAAGTCGGCCGGGCCTCCCCAGGCACACCAGACGCCGGCCTCCAGCCCGTGGAGCAGCGACCCCCGGTGGAGGATCCGCTCGCTGGAGCGGCTCGGGTCGGCCCGGAGCTCGGCCCCGGCCGGGTAGAGGCGCCGGCGCACGACCGCCGGGGAGGGCCAGCGCTCGAGCCCCACCCAGCGCCCGGGGCGCACGGCGTAGGAGGCGCGCGGGGGGACCGCCTCCTGCATCCAGACCGTGAGGGCAGGGCCGTCCATGACCCCGTTCTCCACCCCCTTCAACCAATGGTCCCACCAGCGCACCGCCTCCTGGAGGAAGCCGATGGCCGGCCCGGGGGCCCCGTCCTGGGGGTAGAGGTGGCCCCAGGGCCCGATCAGGCCCTTGGCCGGGCCGGGGTAGCGGGCCAGGAAACGCAAGATCGCGTTGCGGTAGGCGTCGGCCCATCCGCCGACCATCAGCACCGGGCAGGTGATCTGGGCGTAGTCCTCGCACACCGAGCCCTGTCGCCAGTAGTCGTCCCGGCGTTGGTGCCGGAGCCAGGTGTGGACGAAGGGCCGGGTCCGGGCCATCCGCGCCAGCCACACCGGCCGCCATCGATCCCCTACCACCGCCGGGTCCGGGGGACGGGCGTTGTAGGCGAGCATGGTGCTCCCCCAGGAGAGCATGTCCCAGGCCAGCACGCAGCCCCCCATGTAGTGGACGTCGTCGGCGTAGCGGTCGTCGGTGGAGGCGACGCTGATCACGGCCCCCAGCTCGGGAGGGCGCCGGGCCGCGATCTGTAGGCCGTTGAACCCTCCCCACGACTTGCCGATGATCCCCACCCGCCCGCTGCACCAGGGCTGGGCCGCCAGCCAGCGCAGCACCACCAGCGCGTCCTCCTGCTCGAGGGGGAGGTACTCGTCCTCGAGGACGCCGTCCGACTCGCCGCTCCCCCGCAGGTCGACCCGCACCGCCGCGTAGCCGTGCCCCGCGAAGTAGGTATGCATGGGGGCGTCACGGAGCGCGGTCGCGTCGCCCTTGCGGTAGGGGAGGTACTCGAGCAGGGCCGGGACCGGCTGGCGCTCCGCCAGCTCGGGGAGCCAGATCCGCGCCCCCAGCCGAGCGCCGTCGGGGAGCGGGATCCACTCGTGCTCGATCACCCGCACGGGATGGGGAAGCTCTTGAACCACTCTCATCTCAGCGCGACTCCTCAGGTGGTGGCCAGGGTTGGCTGCGCACCTCCGGCCAGAGGTGGCAGGCCACCTGGTGCTCGCCCCCGGTGGCCTGGAGCGCGGGCTCCTGGACCCGGCATCTCGGCTCCGCCCAGGGGCATCGAGGGTGGAAGCGGCAGCCGGGCGGCGGCCGGCGCGGGCTCGGGATCTCGCCCGGCGCCAGCAGGCGCCGGGAACGGCGGAGACGGGGGTCGGGCTCGGGCACCGCGGCCAGGAGCGCCCGGGTGTAGGGGTGGGCGGGCCGCTCGAGCACCTCCGAGACCGGCCCCAGCTCGACCAGCCGGCCCAGGTAGAGCACGGCCACGGCGTCGGCCACGGCGCTGGCCGCCCGCAGGTCGTGGGTGATCACGAGGCAGGTGAGGCCCAGACGGCGACGCAGGTCGAGGAGCAGCTGGAGGATCGCCGCCACCGCGGAGACGTCGAGCCCCGCGGTGGGCTCGTCGGCGATCAGGAGGGCGGGGGCGAGGGCAAGGGCGCGGGCGATGGCCACCCGCCGGGCCTGGCCCCCCGAGAGCTGGTGCGGGTAGCGCCGCTCCAGCTCAGCGGGCAGGCCCACCATCCCCAGCAGCTCGGCCACCGACCGGTGGGGCGTCGGGAGATGGTTGATGAGGGCCGGCTCGCGGAGCAGGTAGGACACCGTCACCCGCGGGCTCAGGCTGGCGGTGGCATCCTGGAAGACCATCTGGGCCCGGCGCCGGACCCAGGCCTGCCCGGGCCGGACCGGCCGGCCGTCCAAGAGGATCTCGCCCCGGCGGGGGCGGACCAGCCCCAGCACGGCCCTGGCCAGCGTGGTCTTGCCCGAGCCGGACTCGCCGACCAAGGCCAGGATCTGGCCGGGCGGGATCGCGAGCGTGACCCCATCCAGCGCCCGGACCGGGTCCGCCGGCAGCCCGAGCCGTCGCTCCGAGAAGTGCACCTGAAGGTCTCGGACCTCGACCAGCGGCTCAGCCATGCGCCCCCGGATGCCCCGCCTCGGGGTCGTAGAGGTGGCAGCGGACCCGGGCGCTGGCGACCTTCACCGCCCGCGCCGGCCGCCGGCAGACCGGGACGGCGTGGGGACAGCGATCGGCGAAGCTGCAGCCGGGCGGCAGCGCGGAGAGGCTGGGGACGCGACCGGGGATGCCGCGCAGCCCGGCGTGGGGGCGCAAGGAGGGGATGGCGGCGAGCAGGGCCTGCGTGTAGGGATGGCGAGGGCGGGCGAAGAGCTCCTCCACCCCGGCCTCCTCCACGACCTGGCCGGCGTACATGATCAGGACCCGCTCGCAGAGCTGGGCCACCAGGCCCAGGTCGTGGGAGATGAGGAGGATCGCCATCCCCCGCTCCTCGCGCTGCTGGCGGAGCACCTCGACGATCTGGGCCGCGATGGTGACGTCGAGGGCCGAGGTGGGCTCGTCGGCGATCAAGAGCTGGGGCGAGGCGGCGATGGCGAGTGCGATCATCACTCGCTGGCACATGCCTCCCGAGAGCTGGTGGGGATAGCGGCCGAGCACTCGCTCGGGATCGGCGATCCCGACCTGGGCCAGCAGCTCGACCGCCCGCTGCTCCAGCTGCTGCCGAGGGAGCGGCCGATGGGCACGCTGCACGTCCCGCAGCTGGGTGCGGACCGTGAGCACCGGGTTGAGGCTGGCGACGGGGTCCTGGAACACGGCTGAGGCCACGGCGCCCCGCAGGCGACGCCGCTCCTCCTCGCCCAGGGCCAAGAGGTCGCGGCCGGCGAGCTCGATCCGTCCCGCCGTCACCTCCGCGTTCGCCGGCAGCAGCCCGAGCAGGCTCTGGGCCAGCGTCGACTTGCCGCAGCCCGACTCGCCCACCACCCCAACCACCTCCCCCGGCGCCACCTCGAGGTCGACCTCACGCAGGGCGGGGAGGCGGCCGCCGGCGTGGTACACGACCTCCAGCCCCTCCACCCGGAGCAACGCCGTCACGCCGGCCTCCGAGCGCCCGTGATCCGCGCCACCCGGGGGTCGAGGGTGTCGCGGAGGGCCTCGCCGAGCAGGGTGAAGCCCAAGGTGACCACGACCAGGGTCAGGCTCCCCCAGACGATGCCCCAGGGCGACTGCCTGACGTACTCGAAGCCGTCGGCCAGCACCCCTCCCCAAGAGGGCGCCGGCGGCTGCACCCCCACCCCCAAGAAGTCGAGGCCGGCCTGGATCGCGATCGCGCTGGGCAGGTCCATGGCCACCAACACCAGCAGCGGCCCCAGCAGGTTGGGCACCAGGTGCACCACCAGGATGCGCAGGGTCCCCGCCCCCAGCGCTCGCTCGGCCTCGACGAACGGCCTCGCCTTGAGCGCCAGGGTGAGCGCCCGTGAGACCCGGGCGTATCCGGGGATGAAGGCGACGGCGATCACGATGGCGGCGTCCCGGGCCGAGGGCCCGAGCAGGGCCAGCAGGACCAGGGCCAGGACCACGGCGGGGAAGGATTGGATCACGTCCATCACCGTGACCAGCGCCCGGTCCCAGGCCTGGCTCCCGTAGCCGGCCAGGAGGCCCAAGGTCATGCCGACGGCCAGCGCGGCGGCGACCGCTGGCCCCGCCACCCCCAGGGTCACCCGGGTGCCGAAGACGAGGCGCGACCAGAGGTCCCGCCCCAGTTGGTCGGTCCCGAGCGGATGAGCCAGCCCAGGGCCGGTGAGCCGTCGGGCCAGGTCCTGCGCGTCCGGCGGGTAGCGGGTGATGAGCGGCGCCAGGACGAGGACGAGAAGGAGGGCCACCAGCACGCCAAGCCCGAACCGCCCCCCGGGTCGGGCGGCCACCGCTCGCACCAGCTCCCATCCCCGCCGGCTCACGGTCGCGCCCCGGCCCCGGCCGGGCCCGGGCGCGGCGGGGAGCGGCGAAGGCGGCTCACCCCTCCGTTCCCACCTTGATCCTCGGATCGAGGAAGCGGTAGGAGAGGTCGGCGAGCAGGTTCGCGAGCACGAAGAGCAGCGCGATCACCAGCGCCCCTCCGCGCAGGACGGGGAAGTTGCGGTTCTCGATGGCGTCGAAGAGCAGGGTCCCCATCCCTGGCCGGTTGAAGATCAGCTCCACGAACACCGCCCCACCCATCAGGTTGCCCAGGCCGACCCCGAGGATGGCAACGGTGGGGATGATCGCGTTCTTGAGCGCGTGCTTGTAGACGATGACCCGAGCCGGGAGCCCCAGCGCCCGCGCCGCCTGGATGTAGGGCGAGGTGAGCGCCTCCAGCATCCCGGCCCGGACCAGGCGCGCCAGGTAGCCGAGCCAGGTCGCCCCCAGGGCGACCGCCGGCAAGAGGAGGTGCCGGAGGTAGTCAAGGGGGTCGGCGAAGCTTCCGGCGTTGATGGCCGGCAGCCAACCGAGGGTGACGGCGAAGAGGAGCAGGAGGAGGAGGCCGGAGACGTAGGCCGGGACGGTGATCAGCGAGACCGAGAGCGCCGCGACCACGCGGTCGCCCCAGCTCCCCGGATGGGTGGCGGCGTAGACGCCCAGCGGCACCCCGCCCAGGACCGCCAGCGCCAGCGCGCTGACCGCCAGCACCAGCGTGTGGGGAAGCGCCTGCCCGATGAGCTGGGTCACCGGCTGCTGGCTGAGGAAGTCCCGACCCAGGTCGCCGCGCGCCGCCCCGGAGAGGAAGGACCAGACCTGGAGGGGCAGGGGCTGGTCCAGGCCCATCTGGTGGCGGACCTGGCGCACCAGCGCCGGGGTGGCTTGGGGGCCCAGGATCGTCCGCGCCGGGTCGCCGGGCACCAGGTGCACCACCAGGGCCAGCAGGACGGTCACCAGCACCGCCACCAGCGCCGCCATCAGGAGCCGGAGGGTCAGGAAGCGGGCCATGCCGGGGACGAGCTCAACCCGGGCCAGGGGCGGACGGCCCCTCCCTCCACGCCATCGCACCCGCTCCCCTGCCCGACACGGTCGCGGCGGCCCTACGGGCGGCTCGGCTCAAGCGGGCTGGAAGGCCCAGTAGAGCGGGGTGCCATCCGGCAGGGCGGCGAGCTTGAACGGCTTCCTGGTCACGTAGCTCACCGTGGGGTAGTAGGTCCAGACCATGTTGGCTTGCGCATCCCACAGCTTCTGCATGTCGACGTAGAGCTGCGAGCGCTTGTTCTGGTCGGTCAACGTCAGGGCCTGGTCGTACAGGCTCTGGAACTGAGGGTCGCACCATTCCGCCCAGTTCCATTGGCCCACCTGGGGGCAGGTGAACCACACGATCGACCAGGAGGGGTCGGGCTCGGTGACGTACGTGTCGAAGACGAGCTGGCGCTTGGGCCCGCCCCCGCCATTGCCGGGGATGTCGTTGAAGGTGGCCGAGTCCTGGGGGATGACCTGCACCTGGATGCCGATGTCCTTGAGGTTCTGCTGGACGATCTGGGCCACGGTCTTGGGCGCGTCGGCGTCGACGCAGTGCAGGGTCAAGCTCACGTTCTGAAGGCCCGACTGCTCCAGGTAGGCCTTGGCCTTGGCCAGGTCGCGATCGTAGCGCGGAGCATCCGCCCAGTAGCCGATGCCCATCGCCTTGGGGATGATCGCGCGGGCTCGCGTGTAGGCGCCGTTCGAGACCGCCTGGATGATGCCGGGGACGTCGATCGCCTGCCGGATCGCGCGGCGCAGGTTGAGGTTGGAGAGCAGGGGATCGCGAACGTTCATGGAGATGAACCCGTAGCCGAGCGTGGTGTAGGTGGCGACGGTGACGTTGCCCTCCTTCCGATAACGGCCGACCGACTGCGGGGGGATCGACGTATGGTCGAGGTCGCCGGCGTCGAAGGCGTTCTGGGCGGCGTTGTCCTCGGCGATCGGGAGGACCTGGATCTCCTCCCAGGCCGGCTTGGGCACGGTGGGCTGCCAGGCCCCGCCGTACTGGGCGAAGCGCTTGAGGGTCACCCGTTGCTTGGGCTCCCAGCTCTCGAACTCGTAGGGCCCGCTCCCGATCGGGTTGGTCGGGTAGCGGTTGCCCAGGGCCTGGACCGCCTTGCGGGAGAGGATCTGCCCCCGGGCCACCGGCAAGGTGCTGCGCATCAGAGGGGCGAAGGGTCGCTTCAGGATGATCGTCCCCTCGTACTTCCCCTCGACCCTCACCTCCTGGAGCGCCTCCCAGTCCCCGTAGTACGGCGACTGGGGATCGCCGGCGATGCGCTCGTAGCTGAACTTGACGTCGTCGGCGGTGACCTCGCCGTACCCCTTGTGGAAGGGGATGCCGCGCTTGAGCGTGAAGTGGTACTGAAGGCCATCCTTGGAGGCCTCGAAGGTCTCGGCGAGCACGTTGACCACCTTCCAGGTGCCCGGCTGGTAGGCCACCAGCCCCTCGTAGAGGCACGCCCCCACCGCCCCGTCGCTGTGGGTGGGCTGGTAGGCGGGGTCGAGGTTCTTGATGTCGTAGTCTTGCCGCACTCTGAGCGTGGTCGGCCGGCTGGGTTGAGGGGACTGGCTCGCGCAGGACTCGGCCAGCGCCGCCATCGCCGGCACCGAGGCGCTCGCCAGCACGACGCGACCGATGAACGCGCGCCGGCTCAGCCGCACGGTCGACCTCTCGGTCATGCTCCCTCCCTGCGAGGACCGGTCTCCGGCCGGATGTTGCCCACATGGTACAATCAGGGACCGCATCGTGCAACCTGATCCGGCCGCCAGGTCCCCCATCCCCAGGACGCGCCGGGTGCAAGCGGTGGACCGGGCGGTCCAGCTCCTCCTGGCCGTCGCTCGGCAGCCGGCCAGCCTGGCCGAGCTCGCGGCCCGCTGCGGGATCGCCCGGGGCACGGCCTGGCGCCTGCTGGCCACCCTCGAGCACCACGGCCTGGTCGACCACGACCCCACCAGCCAGCGCTACGCGATCGGCCAGCGGGCGGTCGAGGTAGGCGGGGTCGCCTTCCGACAGCACGCGCTGGTGTGGCAGCTGCGGCCCCACCTGGAGCGGCTGCTGGCCGAGGTCGGGGAGACGGTCAACCTCAGCGTCGCCGCCGCCGACACGGTCGTCTGCATCTCCCAGATCGACGGCCCGCACCTCGTCACCGTCAACTGGCTGGGACGGCCGTTGCCCCTCCACGCCAGCTCCAACGGCAAGTGCCTGCTGGCCTCGCTCTCAGAGCCGGAGCTGGACCGCTTCCTCCGTCGGCCCCTGCCTCGCTTCACGCCCCACACCGTGATCGATCCCCAGCACCTGCGCGCGCAGCTGGAGGAGGTGAGGCGCCAGGGCTACGGGGTGGCCTGCGGGGAGTACGAGGAGGGCTTCAACGGGGTGTCGGCGGCGGTGAACGGCCCGGGCGGGAGACCGGTCGCCTTCGTCAGCGTCTCGGGGCCGGCCTACCGGGTGACGGTGGAGCGGCTGCAGGAGCTGGGGCCAAAGGTCGTGGAGGTGGCCGAGGCCATGGCCCGGGAGCTCGCTGGATGACAGGAGGGGGCACCCAGGTGGGGAAGCCGGGCCTGTTGGAGCGGCTCCGAGAGGGCACCGTGATCTGCGCCGAGGGCTACCTGTTCGAGTGCGAGCGGCGCGGGTACCTGCAGGCGGGGGCCTTCGTGCCAGAGGTGGTCTTGGAGCACCCCGAGGTGGTGCGACAGCTGCACCGGGACCTCGTCCATGCCGGCTCGGACGTGGTCGAGGCGCTCACCTACTACGCCCATCGCGAGAAGCTGCGCCAGGTCGGCAAGGCCGACCGCCTCGAGGAGCTCAACCGACAGGCGCTCGCCATCGCGCGCGAGGTGGCGGAGGAGAGCGGCGCCTTGCTCGCCGGCGGCCTCTCCAACACCAACGTCTACGGCGAGGACGCGGCCTCCCGGCGAACGGTGCGGTCCATGTTCGTCGAGCAGGTGGCCTGGGCGGCCGAGGCAGGGGTCGACTTCCTCATCGCCGAGACCTTCAGCCGTCTCGAGGAGGCGCTCTTGGCCTTGGAGGTGATCAAGGAGGCGAGGCTCCCGGCGGTGGTCACCCTCTCCATCAACCGGACGGGCCGCACCCGGGAGGGGATCGTCCCCGAGGAGGCGTGCTCTCGTGCCGAGCAGGCCGGCGCCGACGTGGTGGGGCTGAACTGCGCCCGCGGGCCTCGCACCATGCTGCCGCTGCTGGCCCGGATCCGAGAGCGGGTGCGCTGCCCGGTGGCGGCGCTCCCGGTCGCCTATCGAACCACCGAGGAGCAACCGACCTTCCAGTCGCTCCGCGACCCGGAGCGGCCGGGTCGCCCCTTCCCGACCGGTCTCGATCCCTTCCTCTGCACCCGGGACGAGATCGCCGACTTCGGCCGGCAAGCAGTTCAGCTGGGGGTGCGCTATCTTGGCGTCTGCTGCGGCGCCGGCCCCCACCACATCCGGAGCCTGGCCGAGGCCCTGGGACGGCGGCCGCCCGCCTCGCGCTACTCCCCCGACATGTCCAAGCACGCCTACTTCGGCGAGGACCCCTCGGTCAGGCCCGAGAACCGGGCGTACGCGACCAACCTCTAGCTGAGGAGACGACGGACGGGGCGAGATGCGGATCCGAAAGGTCGAGGCCACCGCGGTCAACATCCCTTTCCGAGCCCCCTACCGAGCCCGCCGCTGGCGGTCGGGCAAGGCCAGCACCGCCTCGTACACCAAGACCGTGGTCGAGGTCCACACCGACGAGGGGCTGGTCGGGCTCGGCGAGGCCGCCGATGGGGACCGGGTGGCCACCATCGAGCGGCTCGGGGAGCGCCTGGTGGGGCTGGATCCGCTCGACCTCAACGAGTGCGAGGCCCGCTGCCTGCCCGGCGACGCCTACCACCTCCAGCTGAACCTGCTCGGCCTACGACGTGCCTTTGGCGCCATCGAGATGGCGCTCTGGGACCTGCGTGGGAAGGTCGAGGGACGCCCGCTCTACGCCCTCCTGGGCGGCGCCGTGCGACGTCAGATCCCCTTCACCGAGTACTTCAGCTACCGGTTGGCGTCGGCCGAGGGCCCGGGCGAGTGGACCCCCTTGGACGTGGCCCGATACTGCGCCAGGATGGTGGAGGAATACGAGTCCCCCAGCTTCGAGGGCAAGGTGGCGGTGTTCCCCCTGGCCCAGGAGGTGGAGATGGTCCGTGAGGTGCGGCGGGCGATCGGGGAGGACCGTGAGCTGCGGCTCGACGCCAACGGCGGCTGGACGCTGGCCACCGCCCGCGAGGCCGTGACCCGGCTGGCCCCATACCACGTGCAGGTGCTGGAGGAGCCGGTCCGGACCTTCGAGGAGCTGGCTCGCCTCCGGCCCCACACCTCGATCGCCTTCTCCGCCCATGAGCCTGACCTCCGGCGCGCGGTCCACCTGGGGGTCCCGGACTACTTCGTCCAGACCATCCCCGAGCTGGGCGGGATCCGACGCACGGTCGAGTTCGTGGCCGCCTGCGAGCTGCTCGGCTTCGGGTTCTGGTTCTATAGCGGCGACACGGGCGTGGCGAGCGCCGCCTACCTCCACCTCGCCGCTGCCCTGGAGCCTCTGAGGCGGCCGAGCCAGGCCCTCTTCCGATGGATGGCCGACGACGTCATCGCCGAGGGCCCGTTCGCCCCTTACCGGGGCACCGTGCCCGTCCCCGAGGCCCCTGGCCTGGGGGTGACCCTGGACCGGAAGGCGCTCGAGCGCTGCCACCAGCGCTACTGCGCCGAGGGGGCCTTCCCCTCCGCCGACGCCCGGCTCCCCAGCGACCGGCTCGGGCCAGTGGCTCCCTTCTGACCGATCGGAGGCGGCGACCTCGAAGGGGCCGTCGGCTCCCGGCCGAGCGTACCCTGTGACGCTCGCCCCCACGACCCGACCTCTCCCGCTCGCATCTCCACCGCCACGTCCTTGCCATGGCCTCGCCCCTCCGGCCCCACGTCCCCCTCCGCTCCGCCTTCGATCGCTGACCGGAGGTGAGCGCTCCGTCGCGGGCCGGCTCAGGTCCGCGGCCGATGACCACCCACCGAGCACGCCCGCGCCGCATCTCCTTCACGGCACTGCAAGTACTTGCAAATCTGGAAACTACTTGTCACAATGGGGTCATGAGCGAGCCAACCTTCGACCGCGACCGTGCGCTGGCAACCCTGAGCGAGGTCGAGCAGCGCCGCCAGGCGGTGCGCCGCGCCGACCCTGGCCCCGGGCTGGTGTTCGTCATCTGGGGGATGGTGCTCCTCCTCGGGCTGCCGCTCTTCGAGTTCCTGCCGCCTCCCCTGGCGGCCGGTGGGATCTCCGCGCTCGCCGTCCTGGGCTCCCTCGGGACCGCCTTGGTGGCCCGGCGCCGGCGCGTGATCCGGCAGGGGGCCACCCGACGCTACGTGGCCACCATGGTGTTGTGGACGGCCTGGTACCTCGCCCTGATCACCAGCGAGGTGACCTGGGCCCGGGCCTGGCTGCACCACGGGAGCTGGGTCGCCGGCGGCGTGTTGGCCTCCCTCCCCCTCTGGGTCGCCGCCCTGCTGGAGCGCAGGCGATGAGCACCCCTATGGCAGGCCACCCGGCCATCCTCGGCCCGGCCGAGCGCCCGGGAGGCGTGCTCCCGGGTCAGGTCGTCGGCCGGGCGGCGTGCCCGGCAGCCTCAGGTGGCGGCACGCTCGGCTCGGGCGCGGAGCGGTCCCACCCGGGCGCGGGCCCTGAGCCCTGGGGAGGAGGCCATCCAGCTCCGGCGGCCGACGCCGGCCGGCCCGGCGGGGAGCCGTCCGAGGACCGGCCCTGGAAGGCGTTGCCGGCCGCCCGGGGTCGAGCGAGCGGGGCGACGGCCCGGCGGCGCCTCAAGGGCATCGCCGCCGTGGGGCCCAGCGCCCCCCGTCGGAGGGGGCATCGGTGAGCCATCCCCGTCACTCGCTCGACGACCTCATCACCCACCCGGTCCGCTTCTCGATCGTGGCCACCCTGGCCGCAGCGGACACGGTCGAGTTCCGCTCCCTCCGAGACCTGGTCGAGGTCAACGACTCCACCCTCTCCAAGCAGGTGAGCACGCTGGAGCAGGCCGGCTACGTGGCGGTCCGGAAGGGTTACGTCGGCAAGCGGCCTCGCACCTGGCTCTCCCTGACGCCCCAAGGCCGGCGCGTCTTCCAGGACCACGTGGCCGCCCTGCGCGCGATCGTGGGCGACAACGGCGCCGGGCCATGAGCGTCGCCGGGTCGATCGACGTCCCGGTCGCCGGAGGTCGAGGCCCTTCGCCATAGCGGCCCGAGGAGACGGGCCCCCGCGACCCAGGCCGACGCGGCGGTCGCGGGGGTCCGCTCCCGAGGGCGCCCCAGCTCAGCGCCGCCCTTGCCGTCGGGGTCGTCCCCGTGGGATCACCGGGATCGTCGCGCGACCGGCCCCCTGGACGGGCCTACCCGGCCCGCGGCTCGACGGCCCGACGAAGGCGCTCGGCCAGCCGGGCCTGGAGGATGAGGAGCAGGGTGGGTTGGGCGTTCGCCTCGACCGTCCCCGACAGCCGGTCGGCCATCTCGCCGACCAGCCTCGCCTGGGCCAGGGCCATCACCGCCGCCGCGGGCAGCTGCGGCGGCAGCCCGAACCTCTCCCGGAGCA
>Ga0070737_10002818_pt1 | contig 19920 bp, 14 predicted proteins | sample Coa_R1_10_FD_66438 | JGI IMG/M metagenome (GOLD analysis project Ga0070737, IMG submission 66438) | Surface soil microbial communities from Centralia Pennsylvania, which are recovering from an underground coalmine fire - Coalmine... | ecosystem: Environmental > Terrestrial > Soil > Unclassified...
GGTTCCCGCGTTTTGAACAGCAGAGGTGCCCGCAGTTAAGGTGCAAAGACTCTTGCATTTGGCAACAGACAACCACTTCCATTGGAGAACCTAACCATGCTGAACGCTGAAGGACTATCGAAGTCCAAATCGGTAAGTCAGAGCAGGAAAATAACGAAAATCTGGATCGATCTGGACAACTCCCCACACGTTCCTTTTTTTGCGCCTATTATCGGGGAACTTGAACAACTTGGGTATAAGACTTTTTTGACTGCACGAGATTGTTTCCAGGTTCGTGATTTGGTCACCCTCTTTAATTTGTCCTGCTTGTTTGTTGGTCGCCATCACGGAAAGCGCATGCTGGCAAAAATTAGCGGGACCTTTTTGCGGGCCTCACGTTTGGCTTTTCTACTCCAGGATGAAAAGGTCGGCCTTGCCGTGGCCCATGGATCCCGCGCGCAAATGATAGCGGCCAAACTGCTAGGAGTTCCATCTTGCTCACTTGGAGATTACGAGTTTGCGAAAGGCATTGTAGGATTTAAGCCGAACTGGATGATGGTTCCTGCGGTGATTCCTGACTCTGCCATCCGGTTTGACATTGCCCGGGTTGTAAAATACCCGGGCATCAAAGAGGATGTTTATGTTCCCAGGTTTAAACCCGACCCCGGTTTGCGGGCTCGCTTGGGGCTGAAGGAAGACGATCTGGTAGTTACCGGACGTCCGCCGGCGGATGAAGCTCATTACTATAATCCTGAAAGTAGCGAACTCTTCCGCTCGGCAATCGACTTTGTGACAACGGAGCTTGGTGCAAGGGTTGTCCTTTTACCTCGCAATGAAACACAAGAGGCATCTGCAAGGGCGCTTTGGCCTGAGCTTTTCACTGCGCGGAAGATCATTATTCCCGAGACTGTCGTCAATGGTCTTGGTCTGCTGTGGAGTTCGGATGTTGTCATAAGCGGTGGCGGCACAATGAACCGGGAGGCTGCTGCGCTCGGCGTGCCCGTTTACAGTGTCTTCCGAGGTCATATTGGGGCCGTTGACCGCTATCTTGCTCAGAATGGCCGGCTAGTCCTACTGCAAAACGTTTCGGACATTCGCGAAAAACTCGTCATTCCAAAGAATAGGCACAAGCGTGCACTTCCTAAGGTTCAATCTCATGCCTTGAGAACGATAGTCGACAATATCATCGCAATCTTTGAAACGGGGATGCCTGGTCAGAAAGCAGCAGCATAGCATTAGCTGCACTGAGTTGTTCGGTTGCTTTCGATCGTATTTACATGATTGGTTATCGCAGAGTAGCACTGTGAATGCTCAAAACCTGTGGGGTTTTTAAGTATCGCACTTGAAAACGGAGATTTATCCAGTTTCGGACCAGGCAAGCAATTTATGCTCGAAACAAGTTTCCAATTTCGGATCACCGCAGGTATGGATACCCTTGGCCACAGTCACGCTTCTCTCCAAAGAGAAAGTGCCCCGCAAGCCACGGCAGCTTCTCCCAGTAAGAGTGGAGCCGGCCACTTTGCCATTACAGGCCTTCCTTTATATGTTGTAATCACCCCTGTACGCAATGAAGCGCAGTTCATCGAGTTGACCTTGACGTCGATGGTGGCACAAACCATTAAGCCGCTCAAATGGGTGATTGTCAGTGATGGCTCGACTGACGGAACGGACGAAATTGTCAGCCGGTATGCGGCCGATTACCCGTGGATTGAGCTTATACGGATGCCGGAGCGCGGCGATCGACACTTTGCCGGCAAGGTTCACGCGATCAATGCTGCTCTCACTCGAGTAAAAGAACTGAATTATGCGCTGATTGCCATCATGGACGGCGATATCTCCTTTGAAGAGGACTATTTTGCTTACCTGCTGAAGAAGTTTCCTGAAAATTCTAGGTTGGGACTGGCCGGCACCCCTTACAGGCAAGGGAAAATGACCTACGATTTCCGATACAGCAGCGCAGAAGATGTACCTGGGGCTTGTCAACTATTTCGTCGTGAATGCTTTGAAGCCATTGGTGGCTACTTGCCCGTAAAGTCGGGGGGAATCGACCTCATCGCGGCGCTGAGTGCACGAGCCAAAGGGTGGCAAACGCGAACCTTCACGGAGAAGTCCTGTATTCATCATGGTCTAAGCCGAAGTTTCTGGAACCCCAAGACGGGTGGTATTCAGTGCACAACCTACCGTGTAAAAATCCAGTTGGGTTACAAGGACTATCTGCTGGGCTGCCACCCAGTTTGGGAGGTGTTTCGGTGCATTTACCAGATGCGCTGCAAGCCATTTGTCATCGGTGGGGTACTGATGATGGCCGCATACTTCTGGTACTTGCTGCGGGGTGTGGAACGAACCATGCCGAAGGATCTCATTGAACTTCGTCAAAGAGACCAAATGAGCCGGTTGAAAAGATTTCTCGTAGAGGCAATCTCGGGTCATGCACACGCTGATCACTGACGGCGGTTACTGCAGAGTTACGCAAAAATCGTCCGCTGAACTCCTGAATTCTGTTCGCGGCGACGCTGGGGAACAATCAATAGCTGCATTTTGACCATCTGAGGTAGGCGACGTTCGTCGGCATGAAATCGAACACCTCTGGGGCAAACTCGAAGGTGCCCGAGCAGTACGATTCCACCGGGGCGACGGAGTATGTATAGACGTGAACTTTAATGCCTTTCCAAAAAGTTTGTGCTGCTTGAGGATTTGGATAGTTCTTGAGTCTATGCTGATTCGCAGGGTTTGGGGATCTTGATAGCCATATTATTATCACAATGTGGAAGCTCTTGAAGTCTTGGAAACTTCAAAACCTCATTTGTCCCAAGACTCCGGTTTCCAGGGTGTAGCTGGCCTATATCAAGACGTGGCATCTTTTTTGCGCTGCTGCCTGAGACGCCGATTTCGACTGGATCACGAACCGGGGCTAGCTGAGCTCCGCTCTCCGGAAAGGCAAATAATCCATGGAAGTTTGCGGTAAACACATTTTGTTCCGCGGAAAGCTGGTTCGCATTGCCTTCCTTGACGCGGAAGGGTACCAGTTCGTAGAGGACCCTGAGGCCATCGCGAGTTCACTCCGCAAAACGCGGCCCCAAGCGGACCTATTCACCTTCATTCAAAGGCTTTCCAACCGCTTGCCTGAATACGATTATCCGATGGAGTGGGACAATTTTGCTGTGCTTCCAGTTTCTACATTTGATGAATGGGTTACACACCAGATCAGGTTTAAGGTGAGAAATAAGCTGCGGAAGGCAGAGAAAAATGGCATCACGACTCGCGAATTGCCATTTGACGACACCCTCATTCGGGGCATCCACGCAATCTATAACGAGTCGCCGATCCGCCAGGGCAGGCGTTTCTGGCATTACGGCAAGGATCTTGAATCCGTCCGCGCGATCACGGCGACATACCTTGACCGCAGCATTTTTATTGGTGCGTTCTTCCAAGGTGAGATGATTGGGTTTGTCAAGCTGGTGACCGACGAAAAGCGGGAGCAGGCAGGCTTGATGCACATTGTGGCCATGAATCGGCACCGCGACCTGGCACCGACCAATGCCTTGATTGCCCAGGCGGTGGCTTCCTGCGCAGATCGGAACATCCCCAGCCTCTGGTATGCGAATTTCTCCTATGGAAAGAGGCAAGGCGACAGCTTGGCTGACTTTAAGCGGCACAACGGATTCGAGAAAGTAGAGATACCCAGGTACTATATCCCGCTGACTCTTAAAGGACGCGTGGCCCTTCGGCTTGGCTTGCACCACAGGTTGCTGGACTGGGTTCCTGAGCCGGCGATCGTTCAATACCGCAGGATTCGCAGTTTTTGGTACGCAAGAAGGTTTGCTGTCCGGGAAAACGTTTAAGAGCACGTACCGTATGGGCGACAGGAACTAGACACGGCGGCGATGAAGTTGGAAGGAGAACCGTTAGAAACAGTTATGCCTGGAATTGTGGGTTTTATTACGAAAATGCCGCGCGAAAGTGCTGAGCCGCAACTGTGTCGGATGGTGCAGGCCATTAACCACGAGTCCTTTTACACGACGGGAACGTGGGTGGACGAGTTGCTGGGCGTTTATGCGGGGTGGGCTGTTCAGAGGGATTCATTTTCTGACGGTTTGCCCGTGACCAACGAACGGGAGGAAGTGGTATTAGTATTTTCCGGAGAAGAATACCCCGAGCCCGGGGAGATCGCCAGCTTGAAGGATCGCGGACACCGAGTAGAGGCGAAAGGTCCATCCTATCTGGTTCACCTTTACGAAGATAACCCCGCGTTTCCGGCTAATTTGAACGGGAGGTTTCATGGACTACTGATCGATCGCAAGCTGGGCAGAGTGCTCCTGTTCAACGATCGCTATGGGATGCACCGACTCTGCTTCCACGAATCGAAGGATGCCTTCTACTTCGCGACGGAAGCGAAGGCCATCTTGGCCGTCCGTCCGGAGTTACGCAAGATTGATATGCAGGCGGCTGGAGAGTATGTGAGTTGCGGTTGCACGTTGGAGAACCGAACGCTCTTTCAGGACGTTAGCCTTGTGCCTGGCGGGGCCGCTTGGGAGTTTCGGAACGAACCGATCCCACAAAAGCGCTTCTATTTCGACGTTCGGCAATGGGAAGAACAGACTCCGCTCAGTGCCGAGGAATTCTATCAGGAACTGCGGGAGACCTTTTCGCGGAACCTCGGACGATACTTTAACGGTGGTCAGAAGGTGGGTGTTTCTCTCACGGGCGGAATGGATACTCGCGTTATTATGGCGTGGCGCAAGGACCCGCCCGGCTCGCTGCCCTGCTACACATATGGTGGAATGTTCCGTGATTGCCGCGACGTGCTGGTGGCGCGGCAAGTTGCCAGCATCTGCCATCAACCCCATAGTGTGGTCACGGTGGGCAACGAGTTCCTTTCGCAGTTTCCGCACTATGCTGAGCGCAGCATTTACCTGAGTGACGGTAACGTCCATGTCAACCGCGCAGCCGACCTGTATGTCAGCGTAAAGGCACGACAGATCGCGCCTGTTCGAATTGTGGGAACCTATGGCAGTGAGTTACTGACACAAGTGCCGATGTTCAAGCCCACGGATCTCATGGCCGGGTTGTTCCAGCCGGAATTTTACTCCAGTGTCCAGCGGGCGAAGACAACCTATGCGGCGCTTCGGCAACGCCACCCTGTTACTTTCGCTGCTTTCCTGCAATCGCCATGGTGGCACTACGGAGTTCTATCCCTGGAACAGACCCAGTTGACCGTGCGCTCACCCTACTTGGATAACGATTTTGTCCAGCTCGTTTACAGAGCGCCAAAGTTGCAGAACTTGGACCATGACATCCGCTGGCGCATGATCTGCGACGGCAATCCGGCGCTTGGCCGGCTCGCCAGCGACCGCGGCGTTAACGGTCTCAAGGGGCGGCTCTCGACAATGGCGTCACGCGGGTTTCAGGAGTTCACGTTCAAATCGGAATACGCTTATGACATCGGCATGCCGCAATGGTTGGCCAGAATCGACCATTTCTTTTCGCCGCTGCACTTGGAACGTCTTTTCCTTGGAAGGCACAAGTTTGCCCACTTTCGGGTTTGGTACCGTGACTTCCTCTCCCATTATGTCCGAGACGTGCTCCTGGATTCGCGGAGCCTGTCCAGACCATATGTCGACCGGAAGGGATTGGAGGCCGTGGTGCGAGGCCACCTCAAGGGGAACCACAATTACACCCTTGAGTTGAATACATTGTTGTCACTGGAACTCCTACATCGCCAGTTTCTCGACCCACAATGATGAGCCTTTTCTACAGGACGCGCGGATAAGCCCTCATGAGCTCCTTTGCAACTTTAATCATCGGGTTTGAGATCCTAGCGCTTTTTGCACTTTACTGGGACCCAAAATCGCGTCCATCGCGGGCCCTTTGGCTTCCCACCATCTGGATTCTGCTTGTGGGATCAAGGATGGTTTCCGTGTGGCTGCATGGCAGCCTGCCAACGGAGGCCGCGAGCCAGGCGGGGGAAGGCAACCCCCTCGATCGCGTGGTTCTTACTGTGCTCATGCTGGCTGGCGTCATTGTTCTGATGTGCCGATTCCAGCGAGTGGTGAAGGTGCTGAGAATGAACTGGTTCCTGCTGGCCTTTTTTGGCTATTGCGGAGCCAGCACGTTGTGGTCGGCCACCCCTGAGATTGCGATAAAGAGGTGGTTCAAAGCGATCGGCGACGTGGTGATGGTTCTCATTATTCTGACTGATCGGAACCGGGCAGAAGCGATCAAGCGAATCATTGCGCGGGCAGGTTTTATTCTGATGCCGCTTTCCGTACTACTGATCGAGTTCTACCCCCACCTGGGACGTGTCTACAGCGTTGAAGATGCAATTCTCACTTACAGGGGTGTGGCAACCAATAAGAACTTGCTCGGTGTCATCTGTATGCTTGTAGGCCTTGGGTGTGTCTGGCTTATTCTCAGGACTCTCCATGAGGACCGCCGAAAGATTAGGCAATTGACCGCTCTGGCCGTGACTCTCGCAACAGTTCTTTGGCTTTTTGCCGTGATAAATTCGATGACCCCTCTTGTGTGCTTTCTAATGGGATCATTCCTGATGGTGTTTGTGAAGGTATCGGGAAGGAACCGGTCTTCAGACATCCATATTGCGGTGGGCAGCATGGTGGCGTTGGCGGTGCTGTTGTTCGTTTTTCCTGAGATTCTCGTTTCCGCTGTTCATTTGGTTGGGAGAAACTCCACACTGACCGGTCGAACTGATTTGTGGGGGACACTCCTTGCAATGGACACCCATCCGTGGTTCGGCACCGGTTTTGAGAGTTTCTGGCTTGGACACCGCCTTGATCAGCTCTGGAGTGTATATCCGTGGCATCCCAATGAAGCCCACAACGGTTATCTCGAGGTTTATCTTAACCTGGGATGGGCTGGCTTGGCCCTGCTGTTCTCCCTGCTGATTTCGGGCTACCGACATTTGATTGCCATGTACAGGCAGGACCCGGAGGCCGGCAGCCTCAGACTCGCGTATTTTGCCGCTGCTTTGGTTTACAACTTTGCAGAGGCCGGATTCAGAATGCTTGATCCCATGTGGATATTTCTTCTGCTAGCGATCATTGCCGTTCCCAGTTCTTCCCGAAGCAAGGAACTGAATCCCCCGCCGGAGGTTTTTCAGGAGTTCGTTCCGGTTGGACTTTCGTCAGAGGATGAGCAGGTTTATGCGAGGAACCATTGAGACCGTTTGATGCAAAGGGAATGTTCCTTCAGGTCGCCGGCGGCAATGGGGAATTGCGCCGGCTTGCGGTTCGTGGGGCTGGGGCCGCCGTTTCTGCCCAAGGGATGTCCTTGGGAATCCAAATGATTGCAACCGTCGTTTTAGCGCGGCTGCTGACGCCCTCGGATTTCGGCGTAGTTGCCATGGTTACGACGGTCAGTCTGCTGATCATGAATTTCGGACTGAACGGATTTACCGAAGCTGTTGTCCAGACCGAAGAAATTAGCCACACATTGGCAAGCAATCTTTTCTGGATCAACCTCGGCTCGAGCCTGGGTCTGACAATTGGATTTGCATGTGCAGGTTCGTTGTTGGCGCGGTTTTACGGCGACCCGCGCGTGGCGTCCGTTGCAGTCGGCGTTTCTTTGACTATCTTCTTTACAGGCACTTCGGTTCTGCATCTGGCATTGCTGAAGCGGGCCATGCAATTTCCCCTGATCGCTGCCAACGACGTTTTTGCTCGCGGCGCTTCGGTTGCCACTTCCATCACCCTTGCCTTGCTGGGTTGGGGATACTGGGCGCTGGTTGCAGGTGTCGTCGCACTCCCCCTGAGCACTGCTGTCGGAGCGTGGATACTGTGTCGGTGGGTGCCGGACCCACCGCGGCGTGCCCCGGGAACGACAAAGCTGGTACGATATGCGATCAACGTTTATGGCCATTTTGTTGTCAACTATTTCTCGCGCAATATGGACAACGTCCTGGTCGGTTGGAGGTTCGGCGCCCAATCTCTCGGTTTCTACAAGAAGGCGTATGACCTGTTTGCTCTTTCTTCCAGCCAGCTTGTATCGCCTATTACTGCTGTCGCCGTCTCGGCCTTGAGCCGGTTGAAAGACGACATGTTCCAATACCGGCGATATTTCCTCAGGGTACTCGCTCTGCTTGCGTTCGTTGCCTTGGGAGTCGGGGCAAACCTGAGCTTGGTTGGCAAGGATGTGATCCGTGTAATTCTGGGCCCGGGGTGGGAAGAATCTGGCCGGATTTTCGTTTTCTTCGGGCCGGGGATAGGGGTCATGCTTCTTTACTACACCCACGGGTGGATCCACCTTTCCATTGGAACTCCGGACCGCTGGTTTCGCTGGGGTATTGTGGAGTTTCTGGTTACAGGTACGTTCTTTATAGTAGGACTGCCTTGGGGACCGGTAGGCGTCGCGGTTGCATGGACGGCCTCATTCTGGATCCTGATGCTCCCCGCGTTCTGGTATGCCGGAATGCCCATCGGCTTCGGCGTGGGTCACGTGGTGAACGTGATCTGGCGGTTCATCCTCGCCGCAATCCTGGCAGCCTCCGCTTCACTCTTGGTGGTGTTGCATTCTCATCCTTTCGGTGCAGAAACGGGCATGGGGAGTGCGTTGGCCCGGATGGTGACGGTTTCCCTTCTGTTCTGGTGCTTCTATCTCATCGCTGTGGTAGCCTTCCACCGCAGCTTGGATCCTCTCTATCATCTGGTCAAGCTTTTGCCGGAAATGCTTCCGTCCCGCCGTTCCTCGAAGCCAGTTCCTGCTGCCGCTGCTCTGAAAGGCGGGCTCCGCACCGACGGTGTCCTCCGAATGGCCAGCGAAGAAATTCCCGAATCGGGTGGCAGATAATTCAAGTGCGAAGTTCAGCTCTGCAGGAGAATCCAAACGTAAGATCGGAAGACCTCCGTGCTCCGGGCCTCGTGGCCCGGGCAGCGACGCACCCGGTTGAAGTGGCTCTACTGACAGGCGGCACAGACCGGCACTATACTTACGGCCTGGTCATGTCTTTGGTGGCTAGTGGAGTGCAGCTTGACGTTGTGGGCGGCCCCGGGGTGGATGGCCCGGAAATGCATCATACACCGGGCATAAAATTCCTTGATTTAGAGAAAAAGTGGGGCCCAGACGACGGCCTGCTGAAAAAAGGGACAAGATGGCTGATCCTCTACGGCAAGCTGATTGCCTACGCATGGAAAGCCAAACCCGAAATCTTTCACATTCTGTGGAACAATCGATTCGAGTGGTTTGATCGAATTCTGCTGATGCTTTATTACAGAATTCTGGGGAAGAAGATTGTGATGACCGCGCACAATGTCAACAGAGCCAGGAGAGACGGCAGAGACTCCGTGGCCAATCGGCTGTCCTTGAGAATTCAATACCGACTGGCCCATCACATCTTTGTCCACACTGAGAAAATGAAGGAAGAACTGGTGAAGGACTTTGGGGTTTGCGGAAAAGTTGTGACGGTGATCCCCTACGGGATTAACAACGCGCTCCCCGCCGCGAAATTCGCTGCCGAAGAAGCAAAGCACCGGCTGGGCATCAGTAGCCTAGAGAAAACCATCCTGTTCTTCGGAAACATGCGGCCCTCGAAGGGTCTTGATAACCTGCTGGCGGCTTTTGAACAGCTTCAGGCGAAAGACCCGAATTATAGATTGATTGTGGCCGGCCGTCCAGTTAGGGGCCACAACGACGACTGGAAGCGGACGCGGGAGGCACTGCTACGACTCGAGGCGAAGGGAAGGGTTTTATTAAGGAACGAATTCATTCCTGACCACGACATCCCCCTGTATTTCACTGCGGCGGATGTTCTAATTCTTCCTTATTCGGAAATCTTCCAGAGTGGCGTGCTTTTCCTGGGATACAGCTTCGGGCTCCCAGTAATTGCAACGGACGTGGGTGATTTGAAAAAGGACATCGTCGAGGGGCAAACAGGGTTCATCTGTAAGCCACGCGATACTGACAGTCTTGCTGCCGCTATTGAAAGATACTTTGAAAGTGATCTTTTCCGGGAACTGGAAAGCCGCAGACAGGGGATCCGCGATTACGCCAATGCGCGACATTCTTGGAGCGACGTTGCTGGGATAACCCATGCAGTCTACCGGGAATTGTCCTCGGAAACCCCGTCCAGGCAACTCTAGGTTGGACTGCCAGCCGTAGGGATAATGATTTTGCAGACATCGAAGACATATATCCAGAGAGTCCTGAAACGGGAGGGTCTCTACTACCGTTTGAAAGCATCGCCAGCATATGACCTCTATTGGCGGTTTGCGGACAAGTCGACGATCGAAAAGAGGAGCAAGGAAATGAGCTTCTACCGCAAACTCCTCTGCGGCTTCCGCAAAGGCTCTCTAATCTTTGACATTGGAGCAAACCAAGGTGTCAAGACAGGTATTTTCCTGAGATTAGGGGCAACCGTTGTTGCCGTAGAGCCCGATACGACTAACCAGATGATTCTGAGGGAAAAATACTTGAAATACCGTCTGGTAAAGAGCCCTGTCGTCATTGTTGGGAAGGCGGTCAGCGACAAGAACGCGGTCGAAACTATGTGGATCGACGAAGCCGGATCCACAATGAATACTCTGAGCTTGAAGTGGGTGGAGACTTTGAGGTCGGACGAGGAGCGCTTTGGGCATTCCCTGGACTTCGCTGGACGCGCTGAAGTCGAGACGGTGACCCTTGAAGAACTCATGAACGAGTATGGCCTCCCTTTTTTCATCAAGATTGATGTCGAGGGCCTTGAATTGCGCGCCCTGCAGGGCATGCGACGACCCGTTCCATACCTTTCTTTTGAGGTCAACCTTCCCGAGTTTCTTCAGGAAGGATTGCACTGTGTCGAACTTCTGGGTTCGATGGCTGGCGATGGAAGGTTCAACTATGTCGTTGACTACCAGCAAGGCCTGGTGCTCCAACAGTGGCTCTCGGCGCGGGAGTTTTCGGACCTGCTGACCCGGTGCCGTGACCGAAGTATTGAAGTAATTTGGAAAACTTATACGGCGGAATAGGTAATGATCTGGGTTTGATCTGGGGAGTTGGTGGGATCGCTGGCGGCTTTCCAAGATTGCTGCCCTGTCAAGGGCCTGATTCGGTGCGGAGTTCACTTTGTTAGCGTGTCAGGTTCCTGCTGCTATTCTTGGGTTCTGTATTAACGAAGCGAAGTTCCATGCGCATTTGTCATGTCGTGGGAGCACGGCCGAATTTTATGAAAGCGGCACCGGTTATCCGAGCGCTATCGGCATACCCGGTTAAACAGATTGTGGTTCATACAGGGCAACACTACGACTTCAACATGTCGGAAGCTTTCTTCCAGCAGTTGGGAATGCCAGCACCTGATATAAATCTTCAGGTGGGCTCCGATACCCATGCGCAACAGACTGCCCAGATCATGTCACGCTTTGAGCCTGTTCTTTTGGATACGAAGCCGGATCTGGTGATTGTGTATGGCGACGTGAACTCCACCGTCGCTGCCGCTTTAGTCTGCTCAAAGCGGATGATCAGAATCGCGCATGTGGAGGCTGGCTTGCGATCTTTTGACCGCACGATGCCTGAGGAAATCAACCGGCTGCTGACAGATCAATTATCGGATCTTCTTTTCACGCCATCGGAGGACGGAAACCTAAACCTGGCTCGGGAAGGAATCAGCTGTGAAAAGGTGTTTTTTGTCGGGAATGTCATGATTGACACCTTAGCAAGCATGTTGCCTGAAACGGAGGGACGCCTACTGCCTGACCTGCCAAAGAAATATGCACTAGTGACGCTTCACCGGCCTTCCAATGTTGACGAACTGGACTGGCTGGCTCTCTTGCTATCGAGTCTGGAGAAAGCCAGCCGCGAACTTGCTTTCATCTTCCCTGTGCATCCCCGCACAAGGCAGAAGATGACGGAACTTGGGATCAAGCCCAATGGCAAAGGAAATATCCGCTTCCTGGAGCCACTGCCGTACCTCGAATTCCTTGCACTTCAGAAGCACGCGATCATTGTTATTACAGATTCTGGTGGAATTCAGGAAGAAACAACCTATCTCGGTATACCATGTCTCACTGTCAGAGAAAATACCGAGCGGCCGATTACCCTTTCAATGGGGACCAACACTCTTGTTGGCCGCGACACTTCAAGGCTTATCAAGGAAATCAATCGTGTCCTTGACCAACCCAGAAAACGGCAAGGTATTCCCCCACTGTGGGACGGCCACGCGGCGGAACGAATTGCTCGCGTAATCATGCGTGGCGAGTCTTGCATGCCAGAAAGAGAAACGCCTCTCCCTGCGGAACTCCATGGAGCATCTCCTCGGGAGAAACCAGATCAGTGCGGACAGACTACACGAGCGAGTGGTGGTTCCTGACCTTTTTCTGTTCCCCTGTCCAGTAGCCACCCGTATGAGAGTAATCATATACTGCGCTTGTTATGGGAATATCTGCAAAGGCCTGTATCCTGCAGAGACTTGGGCAATCAACGGTCTGAGAGGCGGGGGAAATGGATCGTAAGCTGTCAGTACTCTTTTTTGTCGCCGTGATTGGATTTCCTGGTTTTATTCGAGCCCAAAGCGGAATCATTGCACCCAGCAGAATGACGAATTGGAGAAATGCGGGGGTACAAGGCGGTATCCCAAACCGTACGACAATTTGCGCCACTTTGAATCCCGGCGCTACTGCCGCCCAGATTAACAGCGCAATCGCAAGTTGCCCGAGCGGTGAAGTCGTTTATCTCAATGCAGGCACCTACAACCTGTCGGCAGGGATTGACTTCGCGGAGCATAACAACGTGACACTCCGTGGGGCAGGGGCGAACCAGACCTTCCTGGTCTTCACAGGTTCTGTTGCCTGTCGCGGACCGAACGCAGATGTCTGCATAGAAGGCGACAGCAGTTGGGCTGGGGGCCCGGCGAACACAGCCAACTGGACCGGGGGATACGCTCAGGGAGCGACACAGATTACGTTGGACTCTACGACCAATTTGGCTCCTGGCAAGATGCTGATTCTCGATCAGGCGGATGACTCTTCAGATACGGGGAACGTCTACGTCTGCCAGACCCAGAATGTTTGCGCCACTGAAATCCCTGCCGGAAGTGGTCGATCTGGGCGAGTCCAAGAACAGATCGTCACAGTTCAATCGATCAGTGGCAACACTGTGACTATCAGTCCGGGATTGTATATGCCCAATTGGCGGTCGTCGCAGAGTCCCGGAGCATGGTGGTCAACAACGGATGTCACAGGGGACAGCATAGAAGATCTGTCTTTAGATCACAGCGGGAGCAACGCGGTTAGTGGTGTGGTGTTTTATAACGCCATCAATTGCTGGGCAAAGGGAATCCGCTCTCTTGATGCAAATCGCAACCATATCTGGCTCTACCAGTCAGCCCATATTACGATTGAGAGCAGTTACTTCTACGGAACCTTGAACGCCTCTTCGCAAAGTTATGGTGTTGAGAATTTTTCGGGTTCGGACAACCTGATTATAAACAACATATTCCAGCATATTACATCTCCCTTGATGCATGCCGGGGCCAGCGAGGGCATCGTATGGGCCTACAATTTTTCAACTGATGATTATTATGCTCCTTCGTCGGCTTGGATGATGGGAGACGCCTGGTTCCATAGCGCAGGAACTTCTATGGATCTATTCGAGGGGAATGTTGGTCTAGGTCTTATAGCAGATGATATCCATGGGACGCACAATTTTGAAACGGCTTTCCGAAACTATTGGGCTGGGTGGGATTCTGGCAAGACAAGTCAGACAGTCCCAATAAACCTTTACGCTGGCAGTAGATACTTCAATATCATCGGAAATGTTCTTGGCGAAGTAGGATATCACACGAACTACCAGGATATCGCGCCAGGGGGTTCAAGTTACAACACGTCCATATATGCCTTGGGATGGTCAGGCAATGGGTCTACCAGTTCAAGCGTGCCCGACGATCCTAACGTGGCAACCACACTGATGCGCTGGGGAAACTACGATGTTGTTACCGGTACAGTGCATTGGAATGCATCGGAAGTGCCGAGTGGACTGAGCCAGTACGCTAATCCCGTGCCATCCAACCAAAATCTACCGGCTTCTTTCTTCCTCTCCGCGAGGCCAGATTGGTGGGGAACACCCTGGGGAACTCCACCTTGGCCAGCCATCGGGCCTGATGTCACGGGTGGACCTGGTCCGGGAGGCCACTCGTACGAGATTCCAGCCGAGCTCTGCTACGATCACACGTCGAAAGACAGTAGCGGAATACTGAACTTCAACTCCAATAGCTGCTTTACTAGCTCGACTGCTCCAGCGCCACCGACAAACCTGAGCGGCGTCGCACACTAGATTTGATTCGCCGGAGATAGACAGAGTTAAGACATCCTTGACGACTCCGCCGAAAGAGGCTGCGATCTCGGCGAATGCGACGTGCCAGCAGTTGCAAAACTGAATGCGGATCGCCTCTCCGCTTCCCCACATCATCGGGCTGCCCAATGATCCTGTTCTGAATTTCAGAAATAACGCATCATTCCTTGTTTAACCCGACAGCTGTGCGCGCTGTGATGTTTCCATAGAGAGATTGTTTCGTGATCATCCGGAAGGGCAAGCAGTGATCTATCAAATCAATCCACTTCGCGATCGGCGATGGGAGTCTTTTGTCCAAAGTCATCCCGATTCTTCCATATTTCATTCGACAGGCTGGCTAAAGGCGTTATGCCAAACATATAGCTACGAAGCTGTTGTCTACACGACCTGCCCACCTGGAGCAGATTTGGCCAATGGTTTGGTTCTTTGCCGCGTCACCAGTTGCCTTACAGGTGACAGGCTTGTGTCTCTCCCGTTTTCGGACCACTGCGACCTCCTAGTGGAAGAAGGGAGCAAGGGATTAGATGTATATGACGAACTACGCGAAGATTGTGAGAGACGGAACTTGAAAGCTATCGAATTACGGCCGAGGAATGGTTTTTCGGATCCACCCTCCGGCTTGACGCATTATAAAACCTACTGTTTCCACAGCCTCGATTTAAGGCGTGATGAGAAGGCGTTATTCTCAGCTTTTCACAAAGATTGTATCCAGAGAAAAATTCAAAGGGCAGAAAGAGAACATCTGACATATCGCGTGGGTTGCTCAAATGAATTGCTGGATCTGTTTTACGGGTTATTCGTGCGATCACGTCGGAGGCAGGGCATTCCTCCGCCACCTTTCCGCTGGTTTCAGAATTTGGCTGGATGCTTGGGCCAGGCAATGCAGATAAGAACAGCATTGTATGGCAATCGTCCGGTGGCCAGTACAGTGACACTGAAATTTCGAAACACTCTTGTGTACAAGTACGGATGTTCTGACCCGCAGCTCAATAAGCTCGGCGGAATACCATGGCTCTTTTGGAAAACAATTCAAGAGGCGAGGAGTCTTGGATTACAAGAACTCGATCTTGGGCGCTCAGACTGGAATAATCCAGGGTTAATCACCTTCAAAGATCGCCTTGGAGCAAAACGATCTTCACTCAACTATTGGCAATATTCAAAAAAGGCTTCTCTCCCTCATCGATTCGATGCGCTCCGTCGCCCTGGAGAATGGATATTCGGACATTCGCCACTGCCGGTCCTTATCGTCGCAGGGCGCGTACTATATCGGCATTTCGGCTGATTATTTCGTGGTGGTGATTCTGGATTTTCCCTATCGTAACTTTCAACGCGTCCTGAGTTCACGCTTGCCAGCCCTACGAAATTTGTAGAAACAAAGAACTTCTCAGACACCAGTTCCACCGGCGGGATTAAGAATGCGACACTACTTCAGATTCGTCAATGGGTTTAGGAAATTTCAAAAAGCGCGCTTAGAACCTGAAGAGGCTGTTAACCTGGCACAGACCTTAATCAGTAAACGCGTTGCGGCTCGCGAGGCCAATTTCTTAAATCTTGTGGAGAAAGGCATCTTTCAGTTTTCTGCCAGCCCTTATCGAAGAATACTAGACCTTAAAAAAATCCAGTTCAGCGATCTCAGAACTTGGGTGGGAAGAGACGGGCTCGAAGCCGCCCTGCGAATCCTTGAAGCCGAGGGCGTCTATTTCACTGTGGATGAATTCAAAGGGAGGGTGCCCGTCAGACGAAATGGGACGTCTTTCCGGTGCCATGAGAAGATGTTTGATAATCCCTTCCTGCCTTACGTCTACGAAGTTCAAAGTGGTGCAACTCGAAGTGCGGGAACGCGGATTCGGATTGACTTTGACTATCTTCATCAGAGGTCACTCTATGATGCCTTGCTGCTTGACATTCATGGGTGCATCAACGCGCCTGTAGCGAATTGGTTCCCTGTATTCCCCGGTGCCCCCGGCATCAATTCCAGCCTTCGCTTCGCCCATATCGGCAACCCGGTCCGCCGATGGTTTTCTCAGGTGGATGAAAGCAAGGTTAGGTCAGGTGCGAAAAGAAAGTGGGGGAAAAAACTGATTTTCGTCCTTAGCAGACTACACCGGTGCCCCCTCGCGACCGCTGAATATGTTGATTTGAATCATGCTTATAAGGTCGCTGAGTGGGCTTCGCAAGCCCTCGAGGAGTGCGCCGCGTGCGTTATCTATACCTTTGCCGCATCAGCCGTAAGGGTGTGCATTGCTGCTGCGGAGTTAAATCTCAACATCAAAGGTACAAAATTCCTGGTGACTGGCGAACCGCTCACACCCCAGAAAAGGAAAGAAATAGAATCCGCGGGCGCTTCTGCAATCCCAGTCTACGGAATCTCGGAGGCAGGCGTAATCGCAGCCGCGTGCAACCAGACGTTTAAGGAAAGCGACCATTGCCACCTATATAAGGATTCGACCGCTATTATTAGCCACCGATGCCGGGTCCCACATTCTGATGCTATTGTTGATGCCTATTTGTTCACATGCCTTCTTCACGAATCTCCGAAGCTCTTACTGAATGTAGATATGGGTGATTATGGGGATACAGGAACTGGCTCCTGTGATTGCAAATTTGGGCAAGCAGGTTTCGATATACATCTCAGCAACATTCGAAGCTATGAGAAGCTCACCGGTGAAGGGGTAACATTTGTTAACACGGACTTTGTCTGGATCATCGAAAAGAAGCTTCCCGAGATCTTTGGCGGTAGAAGCACGGACTACCAGCTTGTTGAACATGAGAGCTTGCAGGGACTGCCCCGCTTGCGGCTCCTCGTGAGCCCGCGCGTTGGCAATATCGATGAAGCTGAAATAGCCAAAGTTTTTCTTGAGCTTCTGAAGGGTGCCGAGGACCGTATGTGGGCCGACGCCGGAACAGAGATGTGGAGGCAATCAGGACTGGTAAGCATCATCCGGGATAATCCTATTCCGACAGCAAGCGGGAAAATCCTACCCTTTTATTCATTGAAACCAGGACAACACTCAGGCCACGGCATCAGGCCTGTTCAAGGAGGCTGCCATGGGATTTCCAACTCGAAGATTGAGAAGACTAAGACAGAATGGAGCATTTCGACGACTCGTTCGTGAGACCACGCTCTCCGTCGATGATCTAGTTCAGCCTTTTTTTGTAGTGCCGGGGCATGGAATCAAAGAAGAAATAAAATCCCTTCCCGGGAATTATCATCTGTCCATTGATTCACTTGTTGATGAAGTTCAGAAAGCACGCGACCTCGGCATCCCCGCAATTCTTCTCTTCGGCGTTCCCGATTCAGCGGACAAAGATATGCGCGCAACCGGTGCGTATTCTCCGCACGGAATCGTGCAGAGAGCCGTGAGAGCATTGAAGAGTAAGGTGCCGGACATCTTGATCACGACGGATGTTTGCCTATGCGAATACACTCCGCACAGCCATTGTGGGGTAGTTAAGGACGGATATCTGCTCAATGACGAGTCTCTAGAACTCCTGGCAAAGACGGCGGTGTCACACGCAGAGGCGGGTAGTGATATGGTTGCGCCGGCCGCCATGCTGGACGGGCAAATCGGGGCGCTACGACAGGCGTTGGACTCGAAAGGCTTCTCCAATTTGCCCATCATGGCCTACTCCGCGAAATTTGCCTCCAAGCTTTATGAACCGTTTTTCAAGGAAGGAACGGAATCCGCGCTTACCAACGGAGATAAGAAGAGCCATCAGATGCCCTTTTTTAACTCTGATGAGGCAATGCGCGAGATTGCCCTAGACATTGAAGAGGGTGCAGACATCATAATGGTCAAACCGGGGCTCTTCTACCTTGACATCGTTCATCGCGCAAAGAAAGAGTTTCAAATGCCGCTTGCTGTTTACAATGTAAGTGGGGAGTACGCGATGATTGATGCTGCTGCCCGGCTCGGACGCCTCGACAGGAATGCGGTGATGTTTGAAGCGTTGGCATGCATGAGGAGAGCAGGCGCAGACATCATTATTACCTACACTGCAATGCAGGCTGCCCAATGTCTCCGGGGGAAGCGATTGTGCGTATGAATTTTTGGAACCGAACCGGATGATGCGCAGAGATTAGCAGCCGACTCGGTTACCTTTGATCTTCCTCTGCCGCATTCGGAGCTATTTCCGCATAATGACATGAACCCTTAATGCGGAGCATCCTGCGGTGAAAAACGGTGCATGGGAAAAGGAAGGCAAGGAAATGACACCTATGGATTGCTTCATTGAATGCGACTTTTGGGAATGCCAATGAGGTTGATGGCGAAGGCTTACGGTTCGAGTTTTCGGTCGGACTCTGACCTTTCCGGTGTGAAATCGCTCGACAATGCAACTGCAGACGGCCGGAATACTCCACTGAATTTGCGCGCATTCGTTGATCTTCTGTCCAGGGAAGGCTGCTTGAAGCGCATTGACCGTCTGGTGGACTGGAAGATCGAGATTGGGGAAATTGCCAGAAGGAATGAAGGGCCCCTGTTGTTCGAGAACATTAAGGATTACCCTGGGTATCGCCTTTTCGCAAACGGGTTGAGGAACTCATCATCGGTGGCACTTGCTTTGGGATTTAGCCCAAGGAAGGCTTGGAATACAATAATTCGTGAGACAAGATGTAGGGTGGCTGCCGCGAAAGCGCCCGTAATACTCGAGACTGGGCCCGTTTTGGAAAACATTGTTGAAGGGGAGGAGATTGACCTCTTCAAGTTCCCCATACCGCAGTGGAGCAAGTATGATGCTGGCCGCTATATCGGCACTTGGCATGCCAACGTGACTCGGGATCCCGACACTGGCTCTAGGAACCTGGGTGTCTACCGAATGCAGATTGTAGGGAAGAACCAAGCTTCGGTGAGTACGTATGCGAGCAGTCACCTATCCCTTCATTTTGCGAAGGCTGAAAAGGAAGGTCAGCCATTAGAAATGGCCGTCGTAATCGGGGCTGCAGAGCCGCTGATTATGGCTGCCGCCGCTGCTTATCCCCAGGGGTCGGATGAGTATAAGTTGGCCGGAGGCTTACAAGGGGAGGCCGTACGGCTTATCACGTGCAAAACGGTGAATCTCGAAGTTCCTGCTGAATCAGAAATAGTGATTGAAGGTCTGATCAAGCCCGGCATACGTATCCAGGACGGTCCCTTCCTCGATTATGCCGGAAAGCCAACCGTAAACCCAAATGCCTACTTGTTCGAGGCAACCCGCTTGATGTTCAGGAACGACCCCATCTTCCGGGGCGCAGCAATCGGTTATCCCGCTGCCGAGGATCAACAACTCTTCTGGCTGTTAGCGGAATTGAAGCTCCTCGATTTTCATGGTTCCCGGTCGAAGCAATGGATTCAATCGACTCTGATCAAGAGACGACTCTTTCGACCTTTTCAATTGGTTGGTAAGGCTGTTATGCCATCCTTCTTGCGGTGCCTTCAGAAGCATTTCACCCTTTAGAGTTTGGGGCGAGATCCCGAAGACTAATCCTCCACTACACCTCTCAATCATTGGGCACATTCTTGGGGCAGCACGGGCAGAAAGTGACGACGGTCTCGCTGGGTCTACAAGTCATTTCAAAACCCTGGACAAGGGGTTGAATTTCGAATAGATCATTTCCTGTGGAGGTGGATCGTAAAAGGAATCAGCGCCAGAAGGAGGGCCGATGGCGCGATACGGTCGGTTGCTGGGCGA
>Ga0070737_10002819_pt1 | contig 19913 bp, 12 predicted proteins | sample Coa_R1_10_FD_66438 | JGI IMG/M metagenome (GOLD analysis project Ga0070737, IMG submission 66438) | Surface soil microbial communities from Centralia Pennsylvania, which are recovering from an underground coalmine fire - Coalmine... | ecosystem: Environmental > Terrestrial > Soil > Unclassified...
AATCAACTGGGATCGATTACAGGCGGAAAACTTTACCATCTGGCTGAACGGCCGACCGCTGATCGCCAGTCGATCCGCCATCCGGGCTGAACTTGCGAGCGGCGCGCGGATCAGTCTGGGCGCCGGCGGTTCGTCCTTTGCGGTGGTAACGGGCAAAGGCGTCGCGTCGGTCCCCGAATTGGGGCAAGTCGTCGAATTGGATTTCGCCTCGCCCTCTTCGTTTTCACTTCCGCCGGATTGGACACGTTCTTTCCTGATCACCTCGAGCACGGACTTCGTGCCCATGAACGGCTTCCGTTTTCCGCTTGGAGGGCGCGCCAACACCTTCTATGTGAAAGGCAAAATCGATCCGGGCAATTTCAACCTGGTGGTGAATGACGGGGTTCGGCAAGCGCGTTATCGCGCCATGGCGACGGCCAGCGCACATCTCACAAGTGAAGCCGCCAGCGTGATTCCACTGGGAAGCCGAACGCTGGGCGTCCTGGTCGCTCTGCGGCAACCAGGGATCTCGCTGCCGTATCCGGGCCTGATCGCTGCCGCCGCCGTCGTGTTCCTCAGCCTCCTGGTTGTTCTGGAGGGACTCGCGGGGATGGTCCGCGACGATGGGATTACCGACGTACTCTGGTCCAATCTCTGGTGCTTCCTTTTAACATTGCTCTCCGTGCGCGTAATCCTCGCATACCGGGCAGCGTTGTTGCCGCCCTCCGACGCCAGCCCGGGTGAGACGGGCGTATTCCTCGAAGCCGCGGTCGTCTCGATTACCGGTCTCTGGGTGTTGCCGGCGTGCGTGTTCATCGCGCGCTTTGTTTGCTGGCGTCTGAACAGCCCTGGTTTACTGCTCGCTTATGCAGCCAATGGCGTCGATGCCTTGATCGCTCGACTGCGAGACTCTCTTGGCGGCGTCAGACTCCTGGCTTGGTTAGCTCCGGCCGCAATCTACATACTGCTCGCCAAGCTATTCGGCGCAAACGAAAGTCTCGGAATGCGCATAAACATGGTGATCCACCTGCTTGCCGTGATCCCATTTGCCTTCATCGCCGGTAATCTCGACCGCTATACGCCGCGTGAGCGATTGATGCTGGCGCTCTCGCTTCCAGTCCCTTCGCTGCTGGCGATGTTCGTGATTCGCGATTTCGGTTCCATCGTCTATTTCCTCGGCATGGCCGTGACAGCCATACTGGTCTGGTTTCAAGGAAGGCGCCGCGGAACAGCGGCTTGGATAGCGGCCGCGGTGTTCATCTCCGCACCGTGGTTATTCGGCGCTCTCTCCGGCGCGTACTTTCCGGGCTTGCGTCCACTCATCTACCCCGCTTTGCCAGACACGGCGTTTTACCGAGTGATCACCGAGACAGGCACGGAAGAGGAAGCGCTACAACAACAGGCCGGCGACGGGCTGTCTCTCGATATCGATAAACTGCTCCGCAACTCCCAGCAGGCATGGCAAATGCTGACCTACGTCTCACGAGGCAGCGCGCATCCGGCCGGCTTCGGAGGGGCTCCGCTCACGAAAGTGGCGATGACCTACCCCACGTCAATGGCCGACTGCGCGTACGCGATCTTCTTGACCTCCGAACACGGGGCTTGGGCGGCGGTCCTTGTGATCGTCGTTTTCATAGCCCTTGGAGCGACCTGTTTTGCCGGGGGCCTTTATCTGCCTTCGCCGCACGACCATCGCACGTTCCCGCTCGCCATGATCGGCATCTTCTTCGCGCTCCAGGCCGTATACATGGCAAGCGCGAATGTAGGGATTTTGCCCTTCACAGGCCAAAACATTCCCATGCTGGCGCTTTATTCGCGAGGCGACCTTGCTCAAGCCGGCGTGCTGCTGGTTACGGCTACTTTTTTGTTTTTTTACGATGTGCCTGGAGTCTCGCGCCGGCGCGAAACCGGGCTCTCCGCAGTGGGCCTCACCGGCGCCGCGTTGTTTTTTGGCTTTCTAATCTGGACAGGTAACATATTTTGGCACCACCGTGCGCTTGCAGCCGCAGGCAGCACGGAGTTTGGCTTTTCGGAAGCTCTTCTACATAGCTTGGAAAACGATCTGCCCGGGGCGGACAGAAATGGTCCCTGGCAGCTTGATCAGTCGCGCCTCGAACTAATTCCGGCACCCGGTGCAAAGCTCTCTCTGATTGAGATGGCATACGGCCGCCAGTTCAATGAGCGGGCGGACAAATTCAGCGCCGACGCGGGACTCTATTACCTGGAACGAATACCCTCGCAAGAGCCGGCCGGCGGAATCAGATACAGGATGCGAGTGAACGAAAACTACGTCCGCCTCAAAGATCCGTTCCAGGCCTCCCTCATCTACGGCGGCTCGATCTATGCGTCCGATTCTTCTCCCGGTGCAGGGCTGGAAGCCTCCGAAGAGCCGGTGGTCATGGCGCTCGGACAGCCCTTTCGCGTGCTTCTGCACGGCGGCGGACAGGCGCAGACTTTGATCCTGTCGGCCCCGCTTCCGAAGGAAGTTTCCAATGGCGTGGTGGTTCAGGCTGTCGAAGGCGGGCCGCGCCTGTTTGAAGTCTTTCGTACGGGACAGGACCTGTTCATAGAGCAGCAGTTTGAGGGATCCTCGATCTCAATAGACGGCCAGCGTTTACCGCGCGGAAAAAACCGCAGACTGCAACCAAGCGATCTGATCGTGTGCAAGATCGGGCACGAGCGCTATACGCTGATCTACCTCGGTCTCCAGCCGCGAGTGCTCGCGTACACCCAATGGATGAACGGGCGGACGCGCCGCATTTTCACGCCGGAAGGAGATACGCCCGAGATTTGGGCTATCGGAGGGGCTCTCGACGAGGCCACCCGCCTGGGGCGCCCTCTGCCACCCGACTTCGGCCTCACTATTGCGCCCGAATTGCAGACAAGCCTCGATGACGCCATCTCGAAAATTGCGCGCAACGATCCCTTGTGGAAGAACGAAGAGGAGGACCCCGCAGCGTCCAAGCGCATTGCGGTAAGTGTGATTGACGCTTATAGCGGAGATCTACTAGCCGACGCCGCATGGCCGCGTTTCAGCCCTTCGAACCCGCGCTTCGATGAATACAGCCGGTCACCCGACTGGCGGCGCCAGCAGAGTACGCGCGATCCCGCGCTCATTGCGCATAGCGTGGGCTCGACTGTCAAACCGCTGGTGTTTGCGGCCGTCGCCTCGCAATTGTGGCCCGAACGGGATCTCGCCAAGATGATCGCTTACAACCGAGGCATAGCCGGATCTTCGGGCGCGCACATCCACCAGTCGATCGGGTGTATCAAGCTCCGCAGCTCCTGGGATTGCGAGACCGCAAGGGCGGATTGCGACGCCAGGACGTTCCTGATAGATTCGGTGAATTTCTATCAGGCGACGATTGGCTTTATGGGTCTTTGGTTGAGCAAAAGAGATTGGAATACCTCTTTGATTGCCAACCGTTCGGCGGCCGACTTGTCATATGACGGCACACCATACAAACTGGATCTGAACCGCGTTGCTGAGTCACCTCTCACGCTGGGGGATGCCATTCCCCAGCCGCGCACAGACTCTATGAAGCGGGCCTTGTTGTTTCAGGGCCTTTCGAAGCTGTTCGACGCCAGCATGGAGGACGACGCTAGCGAGGCTCTGAATGCCGAGATCCGGCAGTTTCTACCTAGCCTGGCGCCCCACACCGCCACCGCAACACCAGGCTCCGCCCTACTCCTGGCGGTGCCAGAACCTGCGCGTCTCATGCCGGAGAACTTTCAGGATCTCCGCGGCGACTACATTTCTTACCTGCTGGGCGGGAGCCGTTGCCAATGGAGCAATATCAAAATGGCCGAATCCTATGCGCGGCTCGCGACAGGAATTAAAGTTGTGGGTCACATTGAAAGCTCGGTCCAGCCGGAAAGCGAAGAGATGCCCGCTCCCATCAGCTCGGCAGCGTGGCGTACGCGAAACTTGGTCGAGCCAATGCAGATGGTCAGCGAAGAGGGCACGGCTGTGCGATTGCGCGGCTTGGTATCTGCCCCTCTGGCAGCTATGTACAAGACAGGAACCGTGAACGATAACGACGAATGGGAAAGCGAGTTTTTGGCCTTTGTGGTTGGCCAATACAACGGACGCGCTTTTATCCGCGGCCGCTCGGTGGCCGGCTTCATCTGGTTGGAACGTTCCAAGCGCATTCGCGACAAGTCGGGAATGAAAAAGTTCGAAGTCGGCAAGGCGGTTGTTAAGGCCGTTTCGTCATACTTGTCCGGCAACTAGGCGCGGCGACCGGCGTTGGGCTACAACGTCTCCGTCCATTCTCCTCGAGCCTTCCCTCTCGCATTCGGGCTTTCGCAAATTCCGAAAAGAGCTGAACGCGCTCGCCGGCGGTAATCCGCTGTGACATCGCGTCCCGATACCGGCGTAAGAGCCGCCGCCCCTTGAAAGCGCCTAGCGGCGACGCTTGAATATCGGCCACCATCAGGCACTCGGAACTGTCGAGGTGCCCCGGCATCGGAGTCTTGCCGTCGAGCAGCGAATCAATGATTCTCTCCACTCTAGCGGCGGCTTGGTTATAGTCAACACTCATAGATTGAACAAACGCTGCTACATGCTTGCCGCCGATTCACCGCATTGGGCGTCGGCAACGGGCGCACGCACTACGTCTCCTTGCTTGTTCCATCGTCAGTTTCCAAAATTCCTTTAGAATTTGAGCGCGCAGGAAAAGACCGCCAACCCGGCTCCCGCACCTCGGGGGTAACGGCAGATACTTCTGAGTCAACCATCACCGCGACAGCAAGATGTCTGCTCGCGAACGGGGCTCAGGAGAAAATTATGTTCGCCTTATCCAAAATTCTCGTGGTTTGCTACGGAATAAGTTGGGTGGCTTGTGGTTGGTTTGGGGCTACGCACGGCGTCGTGGGGCTCGCACTGGCCGCCACGTTACTCACACTCCCCTTTTTTCTGATTAGTAGCGCATATAGGATGCTCGCAGGCTTTCTCATCTCAGCGCTCATAGGGCTCCTGATATTCGTCTTTCCGCCGCTGGCGTTTCTGGCTGGCGTGTGGGCGGGAATCAGTCTGGTGCTGAAGATAATCAGACTCGTTCGTAATTTCGTTCCCATGGCTGCAGGCGTGGGGCTCTACGCCTTGGTCGCTGTCGTGCCTCGGATATTGTCGCTCGCCTATCAATACAGGGACTGCGCCCATTGGGTGTGGTTTCTGCCGGTGGCGGCCTTGTTCCTGTTCGCGGGTGGGGCGGCAATCATGAACTTCGCGCTGTTTGCCTTAGAGCGGTTGGGATACAAACGCAACCTCGCGGCGGCGGTGATGCTTGGATTCCCGGCTTACCTGGCGATCTTCCTCATCACCATGTTGCTCCCTGGGCCGAGTGATGGAGACGGTGATGCAGATGCATGTCATAGCTAACTTATTCGGCCTGACGCCACAGAATTGGGGTGTCTGGCTCGTCGCGTCGTCAGAGCGCGGCAATCCGCCGTAGTGGGGTGGCAGTTCGCGCTACAGCCCAGAAGGCGCTCTCCGTCGGAGAGCGCCGCAAACGGCACGTAGCGGACCGCCCCTCCCGCCGAACCACCAGTCTTTGGATTTCTCGCTAATCGATCAGCGGCAATATAGGCTCGATCAGAAATGCGAAAGTCCTGTTGAAGCGAACTTCTGCTGCAAAGTCGCTTCGATTACAGATCGTCATCAAATCGGGCCCGGCATCCATCCCCTCCTTTTCGGCTGGAGGCAAAGCTGATCGCCACTTCCGGCGCCATTTGCCGCATTCCCTGCCGCACCTGTTCGAACCAGCGCCGGTCTGCGAACTGCTCCCCGCTGCGGGGCTCGCGTGAGTGAAAGTGAACGTAAGCCGCTCCCTGATTGCGAGCCTTGACGGCGTCGGCGACAGCATCGGGCCTCCGGATCGGCGACTTTTCAGATCAAAAGCGGTCGATTAGCACCTGAAAATTATTCTGGGTCCTCATTTGCTCCGTTGAGTCCTTCCGGGAATGGGGCCCGATCTAATGCTTCCGTGCCGCGATCCTGGGCTCGTGCAATGAAGTCGCCCTGATCGGGGCGCTCTATCCGGCGCCGCCGGTCCCATATTCGATTCAAATTATTTAGATGGCTCCTATAGATTTCACTCACGTAATCCGATACCGGCTTGCCTTTCCAGTTGCGGACCGAATCGGGACCGGCGAGCGCCTGCTGTATCGCTATCGCCATCAAGAACTCCGCCTCTTCGATAACTTCAGGGAAAAGACGCGTGTTTTTCCCTTCATGTGAGAATATGATCCTGTTTTTCCGGGTCATTTCGAGCAGCGCCTTGATCGGTCGCGAACGCAACAATGCCTTGATCGCCGTCTCTTTGTCCGGACAGCAGCCGAAGACGAAGTCTCCCGAGGTGTTTCTGAAATCCGGGTTCCAGAATCCATTCGGAAACGAAATGCCGGCCACGTACCGTTTACCCTGTTCCCAAGGATCGAATTCGAGATGACTTTCCAGCCACTCCACAGGATCAGCATCTTTCGGCACATCGGCGGGAAGTTTCGGAACAGGCTGCTCCTTTTTTGAATATTTCTTGAGCTTTACGAATTGCAGCCATTGATTCCCATAAGGTTTCTGCGCAATCACGATATCGTGGCCAGGTTTCAGCGTGTTGCGCTTTTTCGCGCCCACCGATAGCTCCAGGCGCCAGCGCTTCGCAATCTGCTCCCTGGCTTCCCCATACCGCTGGTATCGCCACTCGCGCTGGCAGAGCCTCACCTGTACCCGGGTTTCTCCCTCGAAACAAAGATCTTCCCCGTTAACAAAGCCGGATCGCGTCACCGCTGTTCTCGGCGGCAAGCCCCACGCCTTGATAGGTGCAGAATCGTCCGGCCGAAAACTCTCTGGAAGAAAATCGTTGATGTTTATTAGGCCCATAGCGTGCGTTTGTATTCGACAAAATATTTAAACCGGGCGTCGATACCGGGCCGCTGATAAAAGTGGCCAGGGCAATCGCCCCTTCGCAATCACAACCTTCATTTCCTATATGCTGCGCGCGCGCTGTCCATTACAGGGTGGCCCGTATTCTCCCAAGCGAGACCGAAATCGATGGGCGGCTTTGTAACGCCCGGATTCTTAAGTTCATAACAGGTAGATGAAGAAACGCGCGACATGGCGTATCTGGGCGGTTGTCATTTTTGATGGGCGCGCTCGCCGGGGAGGCCTGGTCCGACGATGATACCTCTTTCGCATTCCCTCGTCGCCTTCGAGTCCAAAAAAGGGGCGCGTTTTGAAGGCACCGGAATCGTCGTGGCGCCGCACGCGGTCCTTACCTGCGCCCACGTGCTCTCCAACGGCGACGCCTCGCTTTTCGAGACGACATTTGGCGCGGATAATGTCTACTCGGCTGGAGAGATTCGGGCCTCCTTGAACGGCGTATGGTACAGCCCCGCCCGCATCTGTTTTCAGCAGGTTCCTAAAAAAACAAATGCTTGCGTCTATACCGGAGACTATTGCTGCGTTCATTTCGATCGGCTCCCTGGCGCAATTCCCGTAAGCCTCTGCCGTAGCCGCCGGTTGACCGGAAACCGGTTTAGAGCGGCTGGATTCACACCGGAATTGCGGGGCGCCCGGCAAAGCAGTATCAAAGGCGTGCAGATCATTCAGCACCGCTGTGACGACGAAACTGGAACGGTTCAAGAGGTGCAAGTAGAAGGCGGGTTCCCGGAAGGTTATAGCGGCGGCCCTGTGTTCGCGGATATAGAATCGGCCGAATCATCCGCACTGGTTGTCGGGATGTTGCAACGCGGCGGGACAAGGTCCACCCGATCCCGGTTCCTGGCGGTGGACGCCTTCGCCGAGTTCCTGCTTGAACAATTGCCCGGCATCTCCTTCGGTATTTTCAACTCGGACCCCACCGATCCCGCAACGCCGATGCCCCCCGCTAGCTCCCCGCCGGGAGTCGTCGGGCAAAGGGTCAAGATGCGAGACGTTAGCGGGTCTGTCTTCAACATCAACCAGGTTGCCAAAGGAAGGGAATAGCGCTCGATGGATTCCATACGGCTCATTTTTCAGGTCGTATTCACCAACAATACTGCGATTGGGCTGCTGTTGGTTCTTGGGATTTGTGGCGTCGGCGTGGCCGCCGCGGTTATGGCTGTTTCACATCTCCGGCGCTATAGTCACGCGGAAACCAACTATCTCAAACTGGTCAAGGCCAATCTGCGCAGCTTGCGCAATCCTGCGCCCGAATCTGCGTCGGAGAGCGCGCCGGCTTCAGAAAGCGGTGCTCCGGCGGCGCGCACGAAAATGTCAATGCTGGTCTCCGCGCTCGAGCTGGCTAGCGCCGTTCCGCCCGAGAGCATAATCGGCGACAGACTGCACACGATCGCGCTGGTTCGCCAATCGCAGACCAAGGTGAACCTGGGCGCGCTGCAGCAGATATCGAGGGCCAGGGAAGCGTCCAAGTCCACGCTGCGATTCCCCGCCATCGCGGCGAATCTAGCGATGCTGATCGGCTTGCTGGGCACGTTTGCCGGCATTGCCATCGTGATCCAGCAAATTGGCATCAACATCGGGCAGGGCGACGGATCACTGGAGGGGTTCTCGCGGGCTTTTTCCGGCATGTACACGAAGTTCTCCACCACCTTGACCGGGACCGCTTGGGCAATTGTTCTGCTGGTGCTGAATTTCCGGCTGGCTCAGGCGCAGGAGAGGTTGTTCGAGGATCTCGACCGGTTCACGGTGTCGGAGTTGCTGCCGGCCACCATCCCCGCGATGGAGGACGAAACGCTCCTCGAGCAAATCATGGAACGGCTCGATCAGAGCTTCGCCCGCATTGAGGGAATCATCACCGAGAGCGCAACAACGGCGGACAAGATCGGCGCCCTTCAGACCGCCTACTCGGACATCATCGCCAACATCCGTCAGCAGACACGGGTCGAAGGCCCCGACCGGTTGCAGAATCTGCTGGGGCACGTCGCCGGCGTAATCGAGCAGATGACCGTCCTCAACGGATCGCTACAGGCGATTCCCAAAGCCATAGCCGAAACCAATAAGAGCTTAGAAGACAACTTGGCGCGGGCCGCGTACCCTCGGCCTTCGAACGAGCCCAATCGCCCCCCACAGTTGCCGTACCCCAAAGTGTTAACCGGTTTCGCTACAGCTATCGTGGCGCTGCTCGCCTATATCGCATTCAAGTAGGGCACTCATGCAGCATCATTCATCTCAGGCGAGCTTCCCCAGAACCGGCATCAACGTTTGGCCCGCGCTCGTGGACGCAATTTCCAGCGTTCTGGTGCTGATGTTCCTTCTTTACATCATGAAGAGCGTCGCCGGCGGAGAATTGGAGGCTATCCGGGCCCGCAGGGCGATGACGGCGCTGCAGCGCGCGATCGAATCCCGCTTCCAGGAGGCTGGGCTCGCAAACGTCGTCCGTTGCCAATACACCACCAACATCCTTCGGGTCACCTTCAGCGATACGGTGCTGTTCAACAGCGGCGAGTACGTTCTTCCGAAGCGAGGTCTCAATGCGTTGCGATTATGCGCGGACGCGCTGAAATCTCCGGGCGCTCCGCGCTTCGCTCAAATACAAGTGGAGGGCCACACCGATAGCGCCCTGCTTACCAAGCCTACTTATCCTCGCGACAATTGGGAGCTTTCGTCGGCTCGGGCCGTGGCGGTTCTCAAAGAATTGGTCACTCTGGGCGTGCATTCCGGCGTTATCTCGGCCAATGGATATGGCGATCAAATGAAAATCGACAACGGTCATAGCGAGGAAGCCAACCGCAGGAACCGCCGTATCGAACTCCGGATCATTTACGCCATACCAAAAACACTCACGAGGCGGTCGCCGTGAGCGAGCTCTCCAGACTTGTGTGGCGCCACGGGGCCGGATACCTTCTGCGCGAACAATTGGGCGATCACTTTCTCGAAGAGCTCCAGATGCTCCGCGAACGAATGTCCGGCCTTCATCCCGATACCGGCAGCACAGCCGCGGGCGCGCGAATGGCTCGCGAGTTTGACGATCATACCCGGGCCGCCGAGCGCGACGCGCGGAGCTACCGCTTTCAGAACGCCCTGAAGGAAATCCGACGCGCCGAGACAATCCTCGAATTTGCGCAGGAGTTGAGCGCCGCTCACGCAGCGATTGGCAAAGCCGCGACCGCCTTGGCTGAACTCGAATCTGACTTGGCCGGGGCCACGTTCCCCTCCATTGCCGACTTCCATATCCTGATCACTCGCGCGGCCGACTTCATGGCTCGTGAGCAATTCCGCGTCGCACGCTTCATCGCGGAAGAGGCGGTGCGGGGAATCGGGAGGCTTACGGCTGCCGCACCGGAAGGCGAACAGCCTCCACGGCACGTATCGCAAGCTCTCGAACGGGTCGAGAGGCTGGCCGTGACGCTTGCCGCCCTGGACGCTGGAGCAATGGAACAAAAGTCCATCCGCTGCGCAGCCGGCGTGCTTCGAACCTGTTTGGCGGCCCGGCGCTTCGTGCTTGCGGCCGTATTGCTGGACGACATCGACTCTGAAAATGCCGCGGTCGAACTGTTTCTTGCTCAAAAAAGTGTAGCGGAACGCTGCGGCGCCACGGAAGCGCTTCAAGAAGCCGTGGCGCTCGCTCGCAATGGCGACGCACAGCGCTGGCGCGCGGCGGCGGCGCTACTCATAGATAGTTCATTGAAATCGGCCTCCCAGCGAATAGCCGGCAAGGCTACCAGCGCCACAGGCTGCCAATAGACGAAAGGCGGAGCAATATGCACAATCTCACACAACATTTGAAAGTCGTAGGCACTGAAATCGCCGGTATACAGATCCTGCCTGGCTGGCACACCGTGGTCCTCAAGCAGGAGAAGACCGGACGGGTAGTTAAGCAACACCTACACCCAGGTCAGAAACTGAACCGCGGACCTTTCGGAGGACTTCTCGGAACCTCCGATTACATCAGCATTCCAGTGACTGACAATACGAGACTGCGGCACGAATTCAACGCCCCTGTCGACCATGTCTCGCCCGGACACGCCTTCGACGCCTTCTACGTACTCGACTTCAGCGTCTGGTCGCACCAGGATGTTGCCATCCGCTGGCCCGACGACCCGGTTCGCAAGGTCGAGCACGAAATCCTCAGAGTCCTCAATGGCATTACAAGCACCACCAACTGGGACATTCTGAAACGGGAGATTCTCGACGATGGCGCCGTGGCCTACTTCGCAAACGACGTCGAGCAAAGCACCGATGCCCTGCAGCCATACGCCAACGGCTATGGCATTCAGATCGACAGAATCCGGATGAAGCTTCGGCTGTCGAAGACCGATGCGCGGCCCGATGAAACAAAAGCCGACCTGGAGCGCGCGAAGCAGATCGGGCAGTACGAGAAGGAAGGAAAGATCTTCGAAACGCTGGCCAACCATGAGGTCAATCTTCTAAAAGCCCACCAGAACGCCGATGTGCAAACAATCGAGGAGTGGGGAAAGGCTCGCGCCGGGGCGGCGAGGCATGTGGATGCCGCGCTCGGGCACATCGCTGAAAATACCAAGACGGGAGCGGAACTCGCCCGTAACGTCCAAGTTATCGCCAGTCTCTCAAACGGGTTGGGAGGCGCAGCCGCGGCTTACGGGTCGCAGCCGTTCCCCTCCACGCTCCCCTCCTTGGATTCGCCCAGGACCGGGCTACTTGGCGCCGCCGGAGAAAATAAACTCGCGACCGTGGTCGCGCAGCTCGCCGCTGTGGTTGACTCCCTCAATGGAGACCGCGATCAAAAACGCGAGCTGGCCTCCAATTTGCTGCACGCAGTAGCCGAAAGCTGGCGCGAGAAAAAAGCGTCTCAAGCGGAGCTGGAAAAATATCTCCAAGCTTCGAAACAATTGATCGCGGGCTACAGCGTCACTTCGGAACAGTTCGAAGCGCTGAATAAATTGGCCGACTCGCGCGCCCTCCAGGAGATGTTGAAATGACAACCCCGGCAACCGATACCGCCGCCGATATGAGTCAGCCGCCGCCCGCGCCTGACACTGCTCCCAAGTCCGAGCCGGAAAAACCGGCTGCCACTTCAACTTCAAATGCTCCGTCCTCCGAATCCGCTCAGGGCATCACGACCGGCAACTTCACCAATTCCACGCAGACAATTAATCAGACATTCGCCAAGGAAATCAAAGCCTACCTGCTGGGCGACACTGTTCAGGGCGTCTCTATTTTTGATTGGAAGAGTCATTACGTATTTAGCCGAGAGGAGGAAGTCGATAACGCGAGAAACTTCGCCTACGAGTCGGATTTTGTGGAAGCCAGTGTGTCCACTCTGATGCAGCACCGGATGCTGATCCTCCACGGGGAACACGGCACGGGCAGGGCAAGCATGGCTCTCTACCTCGCCAGGAGACTGCATGAGAGCGGCGATGTCGGAGGAAGAACACTGCTCTATACGCCGCCGCGCAACAGCGTCCGGCTGGATCTCATCAAGGATCTGAAAGTTCGCGAAGAGCCGGTGGGACAGATCCTGATTTTCCGAAACGTGCTGGAACACGAGAATCCCGGGGTGGTCGAGTTCCTGTCGAATCTGAAAACCGATGCCGCCGTCGCGAATGTGACGCACGAATTGGAAAAGAGAGATAGCCACGTAATCTTCACGGCGACGACAAACTCTCTGCCCCATGGGTGCATCGGTTCCATCCCGGCCAGATTATGCGTGCGGCTCGCCGATCTCTCTCTTGACGTCAGGCTGGAGGGAACCAAACGAGCCATTTCGGTCTTTTTTGACAGACGGCCCGAATATTCGAATTTGCGGAGCTCAGTCACCCCGGAACTCGAACAGGAAATCGCAGAGCGCTGCAGAACCATGAGCCGCGTGGTTCAATTCATCGACAAGAGCCTTGTTGCTGTGCTTCGCAAGGAAGCTTCGCTCGAAGACGCGCTCGCCGCGTCGGACACGCTTTCTGCGTGGTTTCAACGCTGCCCCGAAAGCGATCTCGAAACCTGGATCTACTGTCTGGCGATGGTGATTGCATATTCGCAAGGAAGCATCACCGACGTGTACGTCAGCGAATTTGCAGAGCTTCATACGGCCATCCGGCGCCACGTGTTGCGTTGGCACGGTCTGCGGCGCGCAAAACGGCCGCTCGACGAAGCCGCCATGCGCGAACGGGTCGGCATCGCCCTTACCCGGGATGCCGCGTTCGCCCGCGACCTGATCGGCTTCAACGATCCAGCCGACGCCGCGCGCCTGTGGTCCGTTCTCATCTCCCGGTTTCCGTTGTTGACCAGCAGCCTCGCGAGCGCCTTGCTTCAACTTACTGGACACGACTCGGTTTCGATTCGAGCCAAGGTGGCGCAGGCTCTTGGCAGAATCGGCGTCATTGATTCCGAAATGATGCTGACCTGGCTGAGAAATTGGGCCGCTAGCACTTCGTGGAGGGAAAAGTCTCTCGTCGGCTATTTGGCTCAAGGCGTCCTCAGCACAGGCGATCAGGTCTATCGGGAACACCTGCTCGGCATGCTCGAATGGTTTGCGACAAAGAGAAATCACCGGTGGACCGCAATCGTCGCGTACAAGCAGATCGCCGAAATCGAACTGTCGCTTGCGATGGATAAGTTGCGAGGCATTGCGGAGTCGAAACTGGCGGCCGCCTTTCAGGTGGACCGGGACATCACGCGGCAGCTTCGCCGACTGGATACGGAACTGGGCAGGATTAGGACCGCCGAGGCCGCCGCGCTGCGCGAGATTCTCCCCGCGCTGGGAGAATTCTATGCCGAATCCTTGGAAGACGAGGCCGAAACCGCGCAGACCTTCAAGTACACGCTGGTCTCACTTTGTCTGACCACAGGATTTACTTCTGTGATCGGCCATCTGAGATCCTGGGCTCTGGGATCGTCGGGGATGGAGGCCCTGATCTGTCTCGTTTTCCTGCAGGGGGAAGGCATCGCGAGCGAGCTCACGGCGCGCAAGATGGTGGTTGTCAACGCCGAGGGTCGCGACGAGAGCATTACCTGCAACGCGATCCTCGCCTCGCTCATGGGCGATTCCGCGGCCACCAGGATTTTCGCCGATTTCCTTCAAACGATGTACGCGGGCCTATTGAATTTTTTCCCCCCGGACGTCGCCGCGCCCTTGACACGCCTGATCTTCGATTATTTGAAGGAGTGGATTCGCGAGTCGCTGCGCATTCCGCCATGCCGCGTTGCCATGGTAGAGCTCACAGCGTGCTTGCTGCGCTCTAATCTCAAGGAACTTCGCGAGCGAACCTTCGATTGGCTTTCGGCCGATCCGGCACTCCTGGAGAACTCCGAAATGGTCCAATTCGCGCGAGACGCAAGACTTCAGGCGATGAGTCCGGCGTAGAACTCGATCACTGATGCGAAGAATCGGTAATAGAACACACCGGGGAAACCGTGCATCTCATCCGAGCTGACGGCAGCATCGAGTATCCCGGTGTTGCCCGTGTCACCGCCTCTTTCCGGTCGCACGGGCCGTCGAGCTTCGGAACGGGAATCCTGGTTTCCCCGAATCACGTCCTCACCTGTGCCCACACCGTCTCCCAATTCAACCCTCTCAGTCCCTCACCCGACGATCTGGAGCGTGTGTTTCAGGACTGCCGGATTTTCTTTCCCAGAACGGCTGAATTCGATGAGGAGACGGTCGGCGGCGCGGTAACTTCGATTTCGGGTCACGACCTTGCCCTGATCAAGCTGGCGAAGGTCGTCAATCGACCTCCGCTGCGGTTTGAACCCTTTCTTCAGACCTGGATGTTTGCGCCAGCTTATGGGCGCAGATTCGTCGCGGGCTTTCACGGGAGCGACTCGCTCTCCTGCTCCACAACCGAATTCCACAACGAGGTCGTTTTCCATTGGCGGGCCGACACAGGAACCTTGCAGGAATTCCAGACCGCAGGTGGGATACCTCCAGGCATGAGCGGAAGTCCGATGATCTCGGTTCGGCATGGAGTGAGCACCTGTTTCGGAATGGTTTTCCTTGGGGGACTGAGCGCCGGCAGGTCCCGGTTTGTTGCGAGCAACACGATTCTTGAATTCCTGAAGCGGTCGCAGGTCGATGCCGAATTCAGAGGCCCATTCGGGCGTTCGCGGAGCAGGTTCGGAAGTATCGGTGACCTTCTCAGGCACCGACGCACATGGAAGGGGTACCGCGCTGCAGAAGTTGCACAGCAGCTCGGTATCCGGGAGTCATTGCTCGACGACTGGGAACTGAATCGATCTCTTCCGGGCGCTCAACTCCAGACCGGCATTGCGGAGTTGCTGATGCATGGAGATCCGGACTCCGTTAGTGAATGGCTGCGGCTCCTCGGTATGCCCGACTTCCTTGTCCGGATGCAGGAGCTAGAAAGTCCGGAGGCGATGTGCGAGATTGTTGCCGCCGGCCAGCTCCGAGGTGTCGCCAGCGGCAAGGGGCCCGCTGATTCATCGCGCGCGCAATTTGACATCGGAGCGGAAGCCCGAGTGATCGTCCGGGTCCCGCAACTGGCTGAACTGATCTTTATCGATGTCGAGGCGATCTGCGAATTCAATCGAAAATACACCCTCGTGGGTGCGAGCGTACTTCCACGCCACACCGTAGCCGCCGGATGTTACATGATTCCGGGTGGACCGGAAACATTCGAGATGGGCGGCCCTGCCGGGACGAATTGCCTGATCGCAATCGCGGTGGCCTTTGAATCGGCGGGTCCACTTGCCGTTCTTGCGCGTGAGCTGGTTGCACGCCCTTTGCGGAACGAGGAGCTCGATGCCGTTGTGAGGCAGATTGAGGCTATGGATTCAGACCGCAGATGGGTGTCACTCTCTGAATATGATGTCTGCTCGCCGTAATCCCTCCGATTCGGCAGTTATGTGGGGCCATGGTGCCTCGCAGAACCATGGTCGTATCGAGCCATACTGGTTTTCGGCGCGCTAATGAACGAACACATCGCATCGTATCTTGCCGAAGCGCAATCCCTTCTCCAGGTCAGCCGTTACAACGATGCCCTCTGCCTACTCAACAAATTGAAAGCGCTTCTGGGATCAACCACCGAGCCGATATGCGTCGCCGCATGTGAGTTCCTGCTGGGAACAGCGCTGCTCGGGCTTTCACGAGCCGTTGACTCCATCGACGCCTTTGAAAGGGCGAAGTCAGCTTTCTCCCGGATCGGCATGGCGCAACATGCAGCCAGTTGTGAAGGTAGTATCGCCAACGCGCTGCGGGCGCTGAGCCGCTGGCAGGAGGCTATAGAACACTACTCTCTGGCTTTGACTGAGTTCCAGCGCCTGGGCCTGCCGTATGAAGCAGCGCTCTCGACGATGAATGTCGGCGTCACGCTTAGGGACCTCGGCCAGTCGCGGGAGGCGATCGAACATTTCGAGAGGGCAATCTCCGAGTTCCGTCAGGGCGGACACGAGGACAACGTCGCTATGTGCCTCGAAAACATCGGAAGCGCCAAGCGCGACCTGGGCCGCTACCAGGAGGCGATCGACTTTCTTGAACAGGCCCGAGAACTGTACCTGCATCTCGGGATGGAAAAGGATGCGGCCGACTGCGATGACGGGATCGGAATCGCCCTGCACGAGGCCGGTTTCGCGAAGGACGCGTTAGCGCGGTTCAGCCGCGCGCTGACCGTTTACATCGGCCTGAAACTTTCTCGGAATGCGGCGGATTGCCAAGTCAATGCTGGCAACTCACTCCGAACGCTCAGCCGTTACGATGAAGCTCTGACAGCCTTTCACAACGCTGTTCGCGTCTTCGAATCGCTGAACCTCAAGCGGCAGATTGCCGACTGTGAACTCGATATCGCCAACGTACACGTTGAACTCGGGCGGCCTGAGGACGCGGTTCCGCTGTTCTCCCGCGCCCGCGACGTTTACGAGGCTCTCGCAAATCCGAAGCTTGTCGCGCTCGCGGAAAACAATATGAGCTGTTGTTTTCACGCGATGGGCCAGTACGAACAAGCGCTGGCGAGCTGTCGTTCCTCACGAGCGAGATATCGGGCCCTCGGGATGGAAAAGGACGCGGCTGGCTGCGATCTCAATCTGGGAAAAACTCTGACGCTGCTGGGCAGAGTCGAGGAGGCGCTCGACGCTTTTGAATCAGCCCGCGTCGTATACCGTGAGCTCAGTCTCAGAGATGAGCTGGCGCACTGTGAACTGATGACTGGGAATGCCGTGATGGGTTACGGCGACGCTCGCACCGGCTGCACGCATTTTGCCGAAGCAGCCAGGCTTTACCGAGCGTCGGGGTCATATCGCAATGCCGCGGACTGCGACGCGAACCTCGGTGTGGCGTTACTGATATTGAAGCAATACGAACGCGCGAGAGAACACATGACATCCGCGCTGTCTTTTTTTTCCGGACTCGGGTTGCCGAAGGATAAGGCGCAATGTGAAACGAACCTGTCCTTTTGTCTGAGCGCGGAGGGGCGATTTGACGAGGCCTTGAGCTGTATCGCGTTGGCGCTGGACAATCCCGGCGCACAGCCGTTTACGAAAGAGACCGCAGACCGTTTCATGGCGGCGGGCATCGCTCACCGAGGACTCCGGCAACCGGCCGCGGCGATCGCTTTTCAGGAGCGAGCGAAACAGATTTATGTGAGCTTCGGTCTGGAGCGCGAGGCCGCGACATGCGAGAACAATATTTCGCTGGCTTTCTATGACGCAGGGCGGTTTGAAGATGCTCTGGACCGAAGCAGAGCAGCAATTGAGGTTCTCGAAACCCTTCGGGAGAACATCGCCGCCATGAACATTCGCGCTGGTTTTGGAGAGATGAATCGCGGCCCGTGGGAGATCGCCACACAGGCCTCGCTCGAACTGGGCCAGGCATTCGACAGCATGGTTTATCTGGAGCGCTCCCGCGCCCGAACTCTCGCCGAGTGCCTCGCAATGAATCTCGAATGCGATCCGAGTGAAATCGATCGCCAAGCCTATGAAGAGTACTGCAATGCCCGGCATACATTAACCGAATGCGGGCTGGCGTTTCCCTCCACGCCGGGAACACCGCGGACCACAGGAAAACCGAGAGAACCACAGCGGGTGATGCGCAGAATCATTGACGATATTCTCGAGCGCTTTCCCAACACGAAGCTCGCGCGCGGTTTGCGTGCCAGCGCCGTCACATATTTGGAACGCGAAGAGGAATACATGGCTCTGTTGCCGGACGCCCGTTCCTGCATACTCGATTTCCTGGCTTGGCCCGACCGCAACGGCTGCTTTCGCGCCTATCTTCTGACCAGAAAGAACGGCCTCGAATTGATCGAGTTTCGCGAGGGCAGCCTCGCAGCACTCGCGCGCGCGAACGATCGCTGGAAGCAAATTTACGAATCACGGACAACGATCGCGACCGCAGCCGAACTGGTCACTGACATTTGTTTTCAACTTGACGAGCTAATATTCAGCGCACCGGTGAGAATCGCAGCGAGCACGGGCGCTGTGAAGCGATGCCGGCTGCTGGATCATCTGGACGAAACACTCGCCGAAGGGTCGGAGTTGGCGCCCCGTTCCCTATGCATCATTCCGCATCGCTTCCTTTTTCTTATGCCCCTTCACGCTGCCGCACGGCATGAGCAGGGGCGGATTCGGTATCTCCTTGAAGATTTCGTTGTAAGCTACGCTCCCAGCGCCTACCTGCTGCATTATGCAAGGCACCGGGAGCGCCTGGCGCAGAAAGCTTTGCACGCCTTAGTCGTTGGAAACCCCATGCCATCCCCGCGGCCCCTGAACGGAGCCGCCGTTGAAGCACGGCTTGTGGCCCGGCAACTGAGGTCGCTGGGTTGGACTGTCGAAGAACTGACGGACGTCGCCGCAACCCGGAAGGCCTTTCTTCATGGCAGCGCTCTCGATGAAAACAAGGGAGTGGCAGGAATCTATAGCGGAACCTACAGCCACATCCACCTGGCCCAGCATGCATTGATACAGGACAACGGCCATGCGGCCCTGATATTCGCGGAACGCCAGAACGCGGCGGAGAGGGAATGCTCGGAAGCCGACATCCTGAAAGCGAGTCTCTCCCATGTGGATGCTGTGGTTGCCGCCACCTGCGTGAGTTCGGTAACCGATCCCGACACGGACGACTATCTCGGGTTAGGCGCGGCATTCCTGCGGGCCGGTGTGCGAACCTTCCTCGGTACCCTTTACCCGCTGAGCGACATCGGATCGCAGCGCCTAATACCCGAGATTTACCGGTTGAGATTCATCGAGGGATTGAGCTGGGCGCAGTCGCTGCGCGCGGCTCAACTCGAAATGTTACGCCACAGCGGCGGCCACTCGGAGAATGACAACGACGCTCTTGCTCAAGACAGAGGTGTCTCGAGCGGCGTCAGGCTGACGCAGAACGTCCCCTCGCCGGAGCATCCCTACCATTGGGCATCATTCGCGGCGACTGGTCTTTGATCAACCAGGTGCACCGGCCGGTGCTCCTGAATCTTCTCCCCTTTGTGAGGGCCGATCAACATCTCGGCGTGCTTCGTGGCGGCGGGATCGCCGATTCGCGATATTGCCGGACACGTGTCTCCGGCGACGCTAAGTCTCTGATGACCGACCCGAGACATAGGTAACAGAACGTTCCGGAGACATGGGTAACACATGTTGCCTGCTGCGAGGCAGGATAAAACATGCCATGGAGGAAATGTTCTGTGATGGACGAGCGCATACGATTCGTGATTCGGTTGCAAGAAGGCGAGAGTATGGCGTCGCTGTGCCGCGAGTTTGGGATCTCCCGGAAGACCGGCTACAAGATCGTAGACCGCTATGAGGAATGCGGACTGGAGGGGCTCACGGATCGCGCGCGGCGCCCTCATCGGTATGCCAACAGCTTGCCTGAGCAGGTGGAAGCGACGATTGTCGCCGCGAAGCGGGAGAAGCCGAGGTGGGGCGCGCGCAAGATGCGTGAACGCCTCCTGCGGCGTCTGCCGCAGGAGGTGAAGGTGCCGGCCTGCAGCACCATTCACGCCATCTTGGACCGCCATGGTCTGGTGACAAGAGCCAAGCGCTCCAGAACCCACGCGGAAGGCACGCCGCTGTCCTC
>Ga0070737_10002820_pt1 | contig 19912 bp, 18 predicted proteins | sample Coa_R1_10_FD_66438 | JGI IMG/M metagenome (GOLD analysis project Ga0070737, IMG submission 66438) | Surface soil microbial communities from Centralia Pennsylvania, which are recovering from an underground coalmine fire - Coalmine... | ecosystem: Environmental > Terrestrial > Soil > Unclassified...
TCTCACCGCGACCTCCGAGGCCGACAAGGCGCTCTTCTACGCCGGCAACCTGGCGGCGCTTCTCGGACGGACGGCCGTGGCGGCAGCCTGAGCGATCACCAACGCTCGCTTGCGGCTCCCGAGCGGCTGAACGCCGCGGACGGCGCCGACGGGTGAAGCCTGCGCCGAGGCCGACAACGGCCGGTCCGGCCTCAGCGCTGAGGAGATCGCCTTCAGCGAGGGCGTCCCTCAGTGCCGAAGGGCGTGGCATCGTCCCATGTGGGCACTTCAAGTTCATTGAGGTGTGCGGCGGTCACACGCACACCATCTACCGGCACGGCATCGAGCACGCCCTTCCGGAGTCCGTCGAGCTCGTGCACAGCCCTGGCTGCCCGGTCTGCGTCATCCCGATGGGCCGCGTCGACGACGCCATCGCCATCGCCGCCGAGCCGGGGGTCATCTTCACCTCGTTCGGGGACATGATGCGGGTGCCGGGCAGCCGGGGGAACCTCCTCCAGACGAAGGCCCTGGGTGCCGACGTCAGGTCCGTCTACTCTCCCCTCGACGCGCTCCGCATCGCAAAGGAGAACCCCGACCGGCGCATCGTCTTCTTCGCCGTCGGCTTCGAGACCACGGCGCCCTCCACCGCCGTCACCCTGCTCAGAGCCCGCGCCGAGGGCGTGAGGAACTTCACCGTCTTTTGCAACCACGTCACGATCGTCCCGCCCATCAAGGCGATCCTCGACTCGCCCGACCTCCGCCTCGACGGCTTCCTCGGCCCCGGTCACGTCTCGACCGTCGTGGGCAACGGCCCCTACCGCTTCGTGCCGGAGAAGTACGGCAAACCGCTCGTGACGGCCGGCTTCGAGCCCTTGGACATCCTCGAGGCCGTCGCCATGCTGCTCACCCAGCTGCGCGAGGGTCGCTGCTGCGTGGAGAACCAGTACACCCGCTGCGTCCGGGACGAGGGCAACCCGCGGGCGCTCGCGGTCATGGCCGAGGTGTTCGAGCTCCGCCCCCACTTCGAGTGGCGGGGGCTCGGCCCCGAGCTCGCGCCCTGGGACGCGGAGGTGGCCTTCACGATCCCTGGGGTCCGGGTCGCCGACCCGAAGGCCTGCCAGTGCGGAGAGGTCCTGAAGGGCGTCATCAAGCCGTGGGAGTGCAAGGTGTTCGGCACGGCCTGCACCCCCGAGACGCCGATCGGCACCTGCATGGTCTCCTCGGAGGGCGCCTGCGCGGCGTACTACAACCTCGGCCGCCTCCACCGCGAGGCCGCCGTGGCGCTCGGCCGCTCCGCCTGACCGCCGGCACCTGCCGTCCCGAGCGGGGTCGCCTCAGCCTGAACGGGTGCCCTCCACCTCGTCCGCCTCGAGGTGGAGGCGGACGCGCACGTCGGGGTAGATCTTGAACATCGGCATCGCCGGGACCGACAGCTCGAAGTCCCGGACGTCCATCATCTGCTCGCCGGTCACGATGATCGAGCGCGCCCGTGCCCGCGAGGGCCGTTGGCCAACCGGCGGGTCGGTGACCGTGGCGGTGATCACGCCCTCGAGGCGGGAGACGGCGCCGTGGAACGACACGTCGCCCCAGACCCGGTAGCAGTTGCCCTCTCCCATGTGCTCGAGGGAGCCCAACTCGGCGACGACGAGCGGGAACCGCCGCGCGTCCGCTCGGCGCAGCAGCTCCCGGTCGAACATCGAGTTCCCCGAGCGCAGGTCGTTGACCCGCACCTCGAGGTGGGCGAGCGGCGTCGCCTCTCGCGTCACGAGCCCGTCGCGAAGGCACACCTCCAGCCAGCCCGACAGACCGTCGGTGCTGAACGCGACCGGGCCGAGGCTGGAGCGGACCTCGATCACGAGGCGCGAGCTCGCTGCTCACCTGGAAGCGACTGAGCCGGCCTGCTCGCGCATGGCCGCCGCTCGAGCCCGGTCGAAGAGCCGTCGCGTCGACGGTGGACGGCGGCTCAGAGACGGCACCGCTCTCGTCGTCGCCCCCGATCTGGTCGAGCGCGCTCCAGCGCCGGGCTTTGCAGTACCAGTAGCGCTCGAGGACGAGCTCCAGGCAGTTGCGCTCCGCAGCGACGATCGACATCCACGCCTCGAGCGCGCGCTCCCCCTGCCGCGTGACCGCGTAGACCCGCCGGGTCGACCCGGCGATCGGCGTCTCAGCGTGGGAGCTCACCAAGCCGTCGTGCTCGAGCTCGGCGAGAGCACGGTAGACGCTCGGGCGGTCGACTCGGCCGAGGCCGAGCCCGGCCAGGGCGTCGACGAGAAGGTAGCCGTGGCGCGGCGACTCGGCGAGCAGGAGCACGAGCGCCGGGAAGAGGAAGTGCCGGGGCGGCGAGACCTCGAACCGGCACCGGCCGGGTGGCGGCACGTCGAGAGCTCCCACCGGGTCGTCTCGCCACGTGGTCTGCAACCTTGCTCCCGGTCGCCGGCCCGGGGGGCCACGTCGTGCCCTCTCATAGGCTGGCGCTCCCGTGCTCGGCGGAGGCGGTCGTGCGCACGGCTCGTCTCCTGCGCCGTTTCTACCACCGCTGCCGGGCGGCGGGAAGAGGCAGGGCTGGCCGCGCCCGGCCGGCCGGAGGCCGGCGCGAACCCTCCGGCTCGTGCGAGCGAGTCCGCCCTTGACGGCGGTTACCGAATGCTCTACAGATATCCTAGTGACATTAGGTAAACCGATGAGTGATCGGCGAACCCGGCGGCACGATGCCACGAAGGAGGAGATCGTGCAGGCCGCCTGGGCGGTGGCGCGAGAGAAGGGCCTCGCCGCGCTCGCCCTCTCGGACGTCGCCGCCCGGGTCGGGATGCGGGTGCCCTCGCTCTACTCGTACTTCGCCTCGAAGAACGAGATCTACGACGCCATGTTCTCGCAGGGGAACGAGGAGCTCCTCGCCTTCATCGAACGGCGAGCGGCGACGCTGCCCCGCTCGCCGCGGGAGCGGCTGCGGGCCGGCTTTTGGGTCACGTTCGACTTCTGCACCGAGGACCCTGTCCGCTACCAGCTCCTCTTCCAGCGCACCATCCCCGGCTTTACCCCCTCGCCCGCCTCCTACGCGAAGGCCGTCGCCGTGCTGGAGCGCTTTCGCGAGGAGCTCGCGAGGATCGGTCTTCTCAGCGACTCCTCGGACGAGGACCTGCTGACGGCACTCAGCATCGGGCTCGTCGACCAACAGATCTCGAACGACCCGGGCGGGCGGCGGTGGGCCCGGCTCGTCGACGACGTGGCGGACCTCGCCTACGACCACCTTGCGAGAAAGAAGCGGCGCCGGGCCCGGGTCGCGAGCACCCCGGGCGCCGCAGGGAAGGAGGAGCAATGAGGACTGCCCGGAGCGGCAGCGTCCGGATCCGAGTCGAGGCACCCGTGGAGCGAGTCTGGTCGTTGCTCGTGAACCTCGACCGCATGGGTGAGTGGAGCCCCGAGTGCTACCGGGTCGAATGGCTGGACGGCGCCTCGGCACCCGCCGTCGAGGGTGCTCGCTTTCGAGGCTGGAACCGCTACGGCCGGATGCGCTGGTCGGTCGCCTGCCGGGTGAAGCGAGTGGTGCCCGGAGAGGAGCTCAGCTTCTCGACGCTGTCCCGCGAGAAGGAGATGGCCACCTGGACCTACCGCCTGCAGCCCACCGACGATGGCGTGGAGCTGACGGAGTCCTTCGAGGTGCACTGGCTCCCCCTGTCGGCGCGCCTCGCCGAGGACTACCTGATGCGCGACCGCGACCGCCGCCGCGAAGAGGCCATGCGAGCCACGCTCGAGCGCATCAAGGAGCTCGCCGAGAGCGAGGCGGGCGGGTGAGGAAGGGCCGGTTCCTCATCGTGAGCTGGAACGGCGGCGGCAACTTCCCGCCGGCCCTTGCGCTCGCCGCTCGCCTGGCGCAACGGGGGCATCGCGTCGCGATCATGGCGGACGCTGCTCCTGTGCCGGGCAAGGTGGCAAGCGACGTGGCGGCTGCCGGCGCCGAGCTCCTCGAGTACCCGTCGCTCGAGCCCTGGCCGACCGGCGTGTCGCTCGACGACGATCCCGCCCGCTTCGACGAGCTGCGCAACGGCGTCGCCACCGCGAACGACGTGCTCTCCGCGGCCGCCGGCTTCTCCCCCGACGTGCTCGTGGTGGACTGCATGTCAGGTGCAGGGCTCGTCGCAGCCGAGCTGCTCGGCGTTCCCACCGCGGTGCTGGTCCACGTGCTCTACCAGCCCTTCATCGCCTTTTGGGCCGACCTGTCCGTTGACATGGGCCGCTGCCGGGAGGCGTTCGGCCTTCCTGCGCTCGGATCGCAGGCGATGTGGGAGTGCTGCTCGCGCGCCGGCAAGGTGCTCGTGCTCGTGCCCCAGGAGCTCGACTACCCCGGCGCTGCGCGCACTGGCTCGACCCATTACGTCGGTCCGATCCTCGACCCGCGACCTCCTGAGCCGCCGAGCCACCTCGGGTTCGACCATGGCGACGACCGCCCCCTCGTCCTCGTCTCGCTCAGCACCACGTTGCAGCGCCAGGGCGAAGTGCTCCCGAGGATCCTCGAGGCCGTGGGCAGCCTCCCCGTGCGGGGGCTTCTCACTCTCGGCGGTCTCGACCTCGGCGAGCTCGCGCTTCCCGGCAACGTCGTCGCGCACCGCTACCTTCCGCACGCCCGGATCCTCCCTCAGGTCTCCGCCGTGGTGACCCACGGGGGCCTCAGCACGATCACGGCCGCTCTCGCCTGCGGCGTCCCCCTCGTCTGCATCCCCCAGGGTCGCGAGCAGCCGCTCAACTCGGCACGGGTCGCGCAGTGCGGAGCGGGGATCGACCTGCCGGCCGACGCGTCGGTCGAGGCGGTCGCCGCCGCCCTCTCGGCCCTCCTCAGCGACCCCGGCTTCCGTGCGGCGGCGGCCCGCCTGCAGGCAGCGATCGGGCGCGACGGCGGCGGGGTCACCGCCGTCGCCCACGTCGAGGAGCTGCTGGCGAACCCCTGACGGACCATGGGCGGGCGGGAGCCCGTTCCTCAGGCGAACCAGCCCCCTCTCAGCAGCCCCATCACGGCGGCCACCGCCTCCGCGGCGGTGAGGTCGCCGCTCACGATGTGACGGCGAGCGGCTCCGAGCATGCCGAGGAGGAGGTCGGCCGAGAGAGCCGGTGCGACCTCGGTCCGGAGCCGCCCGCCCTCTGCCGCCTCGGCGATGGTGTCGGCGAGCAGCCGGCGGAGGGGAGCCATCTTGGCGGCCACCTCGCGGCGGACGGAGGGCGATCCGGCCTCGGACTCGAAGTGCTCGGCCGAGAGCCGGTGGTCCTGGCTCTCGAAGGCGGCCGCCTGCGCCGCGACGAGGTGCTCGATCCGCTCGAGCGGGTCCGCGAACCCGGCGGCGCTTGCGACCATGGCGGCGACCGACGCCTCGATCTCCCTCCCCACCCACGCCGACAGGAGCGCGTCCACGTCGGGGAAGTAGTGGTACAGGGTTGCCCGCGAGATGCCGGCCCGCTTCGCGACGGCCGACATGGTGAGCGTCGCCATGCCGCGCTCACGCAGCAGGTCAAGGGCGACCGACAGGATGTGGTCGCGCTGAGCTGCCTTGTGCTCGCCGACCACGTCGGCCCACCGGCTCGGGTCAGACGACTTTACATGTTGTCTATTAGTTGACATAGTGTAGAGATGATGACGGGATGTAAGGTACCCTACCGCCTCGCCAAGACGCTGGCCGGCCTCCCGAGAGCCTTCGTCGCCGTCGTGACGGGTCGGCGCTCGAAGTGGGCGGTGGTCGTGCTCGCCGTCGTAACCGTCGGCCTCGTCGGCCCTCTCGCCGGGAAACTGGCGAGCCTCGAGGACAACTCTCCGGCGAGCTTCCTGCCCGCCGGGGCGGCGTCAACCCGCGTCCTCAACTACGTCGAGCAGCACGACCGGGCGACGAGCACGCCGGCACTCGTGATCTTCGAGCGACCCGGCGGCCTGCGCTCCGGAGACCGTGCACGCATTGCGGCCGCCCGGCGCCGCATCGCTGCGAGAGGCCTCAGCGGGGTGGCGGGCCCAAGTCCCGTCGTGGTTGCCAGAAACGGCGCGGCCGCCTACTTCGCCGTGCCGATCCGCGCCACGATCCCTCAGGCCACCAACGCCCGGGATGTCGCCGCGATCCGCTCGATCGTCGCGAGGTACGCGACCCCGGCGACGGCGAACCCGCCGCCCGGCGCGCTCCGGGCCGCGGTGGGCGGACCGGCCGGATCGGCCGCCGACGCCCTCGACGCCTTCGCCGGGATCGACGGGAAGCTGCTCGGCGTGACCATCGCGGTGGTCGCGCTGATCCTGCTCCTCGTCTACCGCAGCCCGTTGTTGTGGCTCGTCCCCCTCCTCTCGGTCCTTGTCGCCGCGGGCTGGGCCGAGGGATTCGCCTACCTGCTCGCCGCGAGCGGCTTTGTCGTGAACGGGATGACCGTCGGCATCCTCACCGTCCTCGTCTTCGGGGCGGGCACCGACTACGCGCTGCTCCTCCTTGCCCGCTACCGGGAGGAGCTGGGACGCCACGAGGACCACCACGAGGCAATGGCGGTCGCGCTGCGGCGTGCCGGACCGGCGATCGCCGCCTCCGGGCTCACCGTCATCCTCGCCCTGTGCGCCCTCGCCCTCGCCCAGTTGAACGACATCGCCGCCCTCGGACCGGCGTGCGCCGCCGGCATCTTCTGCGCCCTCGTGGCACAGCTCGCTCTCCTCCCTGCCGCACTCGCCTGCCTCGGGCGGCGGGTCTTCTGGCCCTTCGTGCCCCGGGCGAGCAAGCGGCCTGCAGCAGGCAACCGTCTGTGGGCACGCGTGGCACGGGCGATCACCGCCCACCGCCGCGCGATCTGGCTCTCGACCGCGGCTGCCCTCGCTCTTGGCACGCTCGGCCTGCTCTCGTATCGCGGCGGCGTCAACCAGCAGAACGGCTTCAGGGGCGAGGTCGGCTCCGTCGCGGCGCAGCAGCTGCTCGCCGCCAACTTCCCCGCCGGGATCACTGCTCCGGCGACGATCCTCGTCGAGCCGGCCGCGCGGGCCTCCGCTGCGGCGGCGATCGCCCGGTCGACTCCCGGGGTCGCCGCCGTGGGGCCTCCCGAACGACTCGGCGCCGCGGTGCTCCTCCAGGCGACGCTCGCCGCCTCGCCGACCTCGAGCGCCGCGCAGCGCACGGTCGTCGCCCTGCGGCGTCGCCTTCACGATCTGGCGGGACCGGGGGCGGCGCTCGTCGGCGGCGAGACCGCCACCAACGTCGACCTCGCCGCTGCCGCCTCCCACGACCGCGATCTGCTACTCCCCGTCATCCTCGCCATCGTGCTCGCCATGCTCGGCCTCCTGCTGCGCTCGGTCGTGGCACCGGTGATGTTGAGCGCGACGGTCGTTCTCTCCTACCTGGCCTCCCTCGGGCTCTCCTCGCTCGTGGCCCGCTACCTCTTCGGCTTCCCCGGCTTCGACCCCACGGTCCCGATCCTCGGCTTCGTGTTCCTCGTCGCCCTCGGCGTCGACTACAACGTCTTTCTCATGGCACGGGTCCGGGAAGAGGCAGAGGCGGGCGCCACTCTCGGGGTGACGAGGGGCCTCTCGGTGACGGGCGGGGTGATCACCTCGGCCGGGGTGGTCCTCGCTGCGACCTTCGCCGTGCTCGGCGTCCTACCGCTCGTCGCCCTGACGGAGATCGGCTTCCTCGTCGCCTTCGGCGTGCTCGTTGACACCGTCATCGTGCGCTCCGCTCTCGTGCCCGCACTGGCCATCGAGATCGGTCCTCGGCTCTGGTGGCCGAGCCGGCTCGCTGCCCGGAGCAAGGCGGCCGACACTTGGTCGGCTCCCCTCGCGATCCGCTCAGCCCAAGCCGACGGGGCCGCCGCCGTAGCAGTGCAGGAGCAGCCAGGTCGCGACGGCCGCGGAGCTTGCTAGCTTCTCCGGGAGTCATCGGCGGAGAGCAAGGGGGCAAGGTGGGACGACGGACAGAGGTGATCGCGCTCGCCGCGCTCGCGCTCGGGCTCGCGGCGTGCGGCTCCAACGGGTCGCCCGCGGCGTCGAAGCAAGCGCCGTCGGGCGAGACGGGCGGAGCGGCGACGTTCAGCCTGTCACAGCTCGCCAGCCTCGAGAACTACCGGTTCACGTCGAGCTCCTCCAATGAGGGGCACACCTTCACCATCACCGGGCTCGTGCACGGCCCGGAGGACTGGGAGACCGAGGCCACGATCCCGGTCCCCGAGACCACCTACGACGTCGGCGGCCACGGTTACGCGCTCGCACTCGGCCACGTCGAGCCAGTCAGCTTCAAGACCCCTCAGGGCTACTCCCATCTCGACGGGGAGCGCACCTTCGCCACGGCGCTGATCGGCTACACCCACGTGACCGGGATCCGGATCACGAGGAAGGGTCGCTGCCGGGTCGCCGGCACGGTCGGCACCCTCTACCACCTCGCGACCCCGAGCACTGCGGCGAGCGTGCTCCTCGAGACGGCGTCGGCCTGCGTGGCGGACGGCTCCGGGGCACTCCTCTCCTACCGCACCGGCGCTCCCTCGGGCTCGGCGGTAGCGGCGACCCCCCTGCACGGGGCCACCTCGTCGTTCACGGTCGTCGCCATCGGCGGCGTCGGCGACATCACACCGCCGACGGCGACGCCGGCCACGACCCTCCCGACCGTCCCCACCACCACCGCCCCCGGTGGGGCAGCTCTGCCGGCCGGCTTCCCCTCCGCGGTCCCCGACCCACCTGGAAGCATCCTTACCGGCGTCCGGATCAGCTCCACGAAGTGGTACCTGCTCCTCACCGAGCCCAGCGACGCCGCGCTGCGCGACTACGCCGCCGTCCTCACGGCAAAGGGCTTCACGGTGACGACCTCGTCCGAGACCGCGGCAGGTGACCTCGATCAGCTCGCGAAGGGCGGGCTGCGCCTGCTCCTCGAGCAGGTCGCGCTCCCCGGCCAAGGCGTCACGCTCGCCGTCACCGTGCAGAGCTCGCCGTAAGCGGCACCGCCCGCCGGGCCACGGGCGGGCGCCTCCTCACCTGGACCGGTCCGGAGGCCGGCCCGACCCGAGCTCAGCCCCGCACTGCTTGCGCGGTGGCAGGAGCCGGGGTCGGCTCGACCGGAGGGGCCGCCTTCTCGACGCGGCTCCGCCCGCTCGGGGCAAGGCCCGCCTCGGCCCAGACGCTCGCCGGGACGGGACGGAGACCGTCCGCAAGGCGGAGCGCTGCGAGGAGCCGGATGAACCACCACGACGGGTCGAGCTCGAAGCGGCTGAGCCCTTGGCGGGCGCTGCCGCCGAAACGGTGGTGGTTGTTGTGCCAACCCTCGCCGAGGGTGAGGAGCGCCACGAGACCGTTGTTCCGGCTCGCGTCGGGAGTGGCAAAGCGCCGGCGACCGAAGCGATGGGCGATCGAGTTCACCGAGAAGGTGGCGTGGTACAGCAGCGTCGTCGACACGAAGAAGCCCCAGACCAGCATCTGGAGCCCCGACGTGCCAAGGTGCGAGTCGAGGCGCGCAAGGGCCGCCCCGAGAGCAAAGGTGCCGCAGGCCGTCGCGATCGGCGCCAGATGGTGGTACCGGTCCACGAGGCGGAGCTCGGGGAAGCGCTCGAGGTCCGCCACGCTGGCCGGCGGAGCGGGCTGCTCCCGAAACAGCCAACCGACGTGGCTGTGGAAGAAGCTGTCGACCACCGGCGAGTGCGGATCGCCGGGGCGGTCCGTGTAGCGGTGGTGGACCCGGTGGGTAGCCGCCCACCACAGCGGGCCCCGCTGGGCGGCGGAAGCGCCGAGGATCGCTCCGGCCAGCTGGACCGGTCGCGACATCGAGAAGGCCCGGTGCGCGAAAGCCCGGTGGTAGAAGACCGTGATCCCGAGCATCCGAGCGAGGTACAGCGCAGCACAGCAGCCAACCGCCGCCCAGCTCCACCCGACGAGGAGGACCCCCAGCACGCCGAGGTGCACGATCACAAAGGGGATCCCGACTCGTGCTCGGCTCACCTCCGCCGTCCGCGGGCGGCGCTCCTCGTCGGTGGCTGGCAGCCTCTCGGTCGAAAGGACCTGCGCGCTCATGCCGCCTCCGAGAGGCGCCGCTCGAGGCCGGCGATGGCGCGGTCCGCAACGCCGCGAAAGCCGAGCGCGAGCAGCGGGTCGGCGATACGGAGAAGGCCTCGGAGGTGGATCCTGGCGTCGTAGCGGACCTCGGTCTCACCCCCCCGGTCGGTCACGGTCACGGTGTCGACCGACTCGAGCGCGAAGGAGCGGGCCGTGAAAGTGACCTGCGGAGGAGCGAAGTGGGTCACCTCGTAGCGGAGTGGGAACCGGCGTCCACCGACCCGGATCATGAGCTCGAAGACGCTGCCGAGGGCGACCTCTCCGTCGTCCTCACGCCTCGCAGCCGCCACGCCGGGGTCCCACTCCGCCGCATGGCTGAAGTCGGCCATGTACGCGAACGCCAGCTCCGGGCTCCAGGCGGTCCTCACCGTCCTCACGATATGGGCCATGCCTTCTCCGTGGCTCGGGAAGATCTGATATTAGCACTAAAGTGGTCAGAGCTCCGGGTGCCTGGAGGGCCAGCGCCGGGAAGGGCGAGCCGCACATGACCACAGCCGAAGAGCCCGACGGCCACGCGATCGGCCTCGGCGAGGCCGCGAGCCGGCTCGGCGTCCACTACATGACGGCCTACCGCTACGTGCGAACCGGCAGGCTCCCTGCCCTGAAAGTGCATGGGCAATGGCAGGTCGACCCGGCCGAGCTCGACCGCCTGCGCGAGACGCAGCCCCCGGCGAGGAGCCGCCGCGCCCCACGGACCTGGGCGACGGCTCGCCTTCTCGACCGGCTCCTCGCAGGGGACGAGATCGGGGCCTGGGAGCTCACGGAGTCCGCCCTCTCCTCGGGCGCGGACCCCGCCGACGTGGAGCTCGAGCTCATCGCGCCCGCGCTGCGTGCGATCGGCGAGCGGTGGGCGGCTGGGACCCTCGACGTCGGTGACGAGCACCGTGCGTCGGTGGTCGCGAGGCGCCTGCTCAGCCGGCTCGGTCCTCGCTTCAACCGACGGGGCCGAAAGAGGGCGACCGTCGTCGTCGGCGCCGTCGAGGGAGAGCTGCACGAGGTACCGGGCGCCATCGTCGCCGACCAGCTGCGCGCGGCCGGGTTCGAGGTCGTCGACCTCGGCGCGGACACGCCGGCTAGCTCGTTCGTGATCGCGGCGCACCGGTTCCGCCCGCTCTGCGTGCTCGTGTCGGTCACCGGCCCGGGCCACGAGCAGGCGGTCGCCGACACGGTCGCCTCGCTTCGCGCCGAGACCGGAGCGGCCGTGCTCGTCGGAGGTGCCGCCGTGCCCGACGAGCGGATCGCCCGCTCCTTCGGCTCCGAGCGCTGGACGGGGCTCGACGCGCGCCAGGTCGTAGCGGCCGTCGAGGAGCTCCTCGGCGGCTGAGGCCAGTCGGCGAACGCGCGGCCCGGCGCGGCGGGCTCGGCTCACGACCTCACGGCACGCGGCCTCCAGCCGGGCTTGGCGAGGACGACCTGGACGTCGCTCACGTGCTGCTCGAGAAAGGCGGCCTCGCAGTAGCACAGGTAGAGGCGCCACATGCGAAGGAAACGCTCGTCGAAGCCGAGCGCTTCGATCTCGGCGCGGCTCTCCTCCACACGCTCGCGCCAGCGGCGCAGCGTCTCGGGGTAGTGGCGGCCGATGTCCTCGAGGTCGACGATCCGCAGGTCGGTCCGGGCGGCGGCCCGGGCGATCGAGCCGACCGACGGGAGGCAGCTGCCCGGGAAGATGAAGGCCTTCACGAAGTCCTGGCTGCTCTTCGCGCGCTCGTAGCTCCGGTCCTCGATCGTGATGGCCTGCAGGGCCATGAGACCGCCGGGCTTCAACAAGGCGTCGCAGCTGCGAAAGAAGGTGGGGACGACACGCCAATCCACCGCCTCGATCATCTCGATCGAGACCAGCTTGTCATAGGTGCCCTTGAGCTGCCGGAAGTCCTCTTGGAGCACCTTGACCTGGCCGGAGAGCCCGGCAGCACACACCCGCTCGGTCGCGTAGGAGAACTGCTCGGCCGAGATGGTGGTCGAGGTGACCCGGCAGCCGTAACGGGATGCGGCGTGCACGGCGAACCCGCCCCATCCCGTGCCGATCTCGATGACGTGATCGGCCGGGGAGAGGCAGAGCTTGCGGCAGATCCGGTCGAGCTTGGCGATTGAGGCCTCCTCGAGGCTCATCTCCGGCCGCTCGAAGAGCGCGCAGGAGTAGCTGAGCGTCGGGTCGAGCATGAGCGAGAAGAGCTCGTTGCCGATGTCGTAGTGGGCGCGGACGTCCCGCCGATCGTCGGCAGGCGGACGGCGGCGGAGCCGGCGGACCGGGTCGGCGACGGCCGAGAGGACCTCACCGGCTCGGTCGCTCGCCCGCCCGAGCCGCCCCCGGTTGTGGACGAGGACCCTCACGAGGTCGGTCAGGTCGTCGCTGTCCCACCAACCGTCGACGTAGCTTCGCCCCAACCCCACCGAGCCGTGGCGCAGCAGCGCCCGGTAGGTGCCAAGGTGGTGCACGCGGACCCGCGCGCAGGGGTCCGTCTGCCCGACCCGGAACGAGCCGGCAGGATCCTCGACCTCGACGCTGCCCCAGGCGAGGTGACGGCCCGCCGCCCTCACCGCTGATCGGGCGATGCGGTCGGAGGGAGCCGACGGTTCAGCCAAGGTGCACCCCGCCCTCCCCCATCGAGCCTGCAGGCTCGCCTCCCTTCTCCTCCGGCCGGTGCCGCTCGGTCGGACGAGAAGGACCGGCACCGGGCCTGCGCGCCCCCACCGGGCGGTGATCGGGGTGGGGCACGAACGGTGCGCCCGCCCGCCAGAGCGCGAAGGCCTGGCGGTAGATCCCAGCCGAGACGCTCATCGAGCCCAACGGGTAGCGCCGCAGGAAGGTCCCGAGGCTCCGGCGATCAGCTGGGTGACGCTCGAGCCGCAGGCCGGCGTCGAAGAGGGTGTCGTCGCCGCGCGTCGTGCGCATGGAGAGCGACAGCCTCTCGCCGGGCTCGCCGTAGGAGAGCGTGTAGTCCATCTCCATCTCGAAGAACGGCGAGACGTGCAGCTGCTTCGCGAACCTGTGCCTGCCGGGCCCGCCCACGACGTAGGTGTGGCGCTCCTGCCACGGGGTGTTGGTCACCTCGGCGACGAGCGCCTCGACTCGGCCGCCGCCGGGATCGAAGCAGTAGAAGAGGGAGATCGGATTGAACACGTAGCCCCACATGCGGAGATGGGCGAGCATCGCCACCGGCCCGGCCGGCCGGCGGCCCAGGTGCTCTCCGGCGATGTCCCGGACGGCATCTGCAAGGGGGCCCGGCCGGCTCGGAAGATAGTCGCGACGCCGGAAGGTGACCGCGTTGGCCCGTTCGGCCGACCACAAGGGGTGCAACCCGACGAGCTCCTCGACCTCGTCGAGGTCGAGGAGGGGGAGCATCACCTTGTACGAGAAGCGATGGTCGACCGGCGCATGCCGATGGTGGGTCACGGTCCCCTCGTACAGGGAGCTCCTCACCGTCTCACGTCCAGTTCGGTCATCGCGACGGAGATCACCAATCCACTCCGAGCGCGCGGCACACCTTGAGGGCGCTCTGGACGCCGTCCTCGTGGAAGCCGTATCCCCAGTACGCCCCGCAGTATGACGTGGAGCGGACCCCGCTGATCTCGTCGTGCCGCTGCTGAGCAGCGACGGCACCCGAGTCGAGCACTGGATGGGCGTACTCGAAGGTTCCGAGAACCGCTCGGTCGTCGATCGGGGTGATCGGGTTGAGGGTCACGCAGAGCTGGTGCCGGGAGTCGATCGACTGCAAGCGGTTCATGTGGTATGTGACCGTCCCTCCTCCGGGTCTCGCATCGGCCCGCTCGAGCCGGTAGTTCCAGCTCGCCCAGGCCCGGCGGCATCGGGGGAGCAGGCGCTCGTCGGTGTGGAGCACGGCCGTGTTGGGCTGGTACCGGATGGCGCCGAGCACCGAGCGCTCGGCCGGCGTGGCGTCGCCGAGCAGCGCCAGGCTCTCGTCGCTGTGGGTGGCGAGCACGACGTGGTCGAAGTGCAGCGGGCCATCGCGCTCGGTGAGGAGCTCGACGCCGTCGTGGTGGCGGGTGACCTTCGCCACGGGCGTGGCGAGCCGGACCCGCCGTCCGAGCGGCGCCACGACACGGTCCACGTAGACGCGGGCGCCGCCCTCGACCGTCCGCCACGACGGCTGGTCCCCGAGCCTGAGCAGGCCGTGGTTGTCGAAGAACCGGGCAAAGGTCGCGGCCGGGATGTCGAGGGCGTCCTCGACGGGAGCCGACCAGATCGCCGAGACGATCGGAGCGAGGTACCACTCCACCAGCCGGCTCGACCACCGGCCTTCGCCGGCGAGCTCGCGAAGGGTGAGCCCGCCGAGCCCGTCCTCGCGAAGCAGCCTCCGGGTCCGCTGGTTGAACCGGACGATGTCGGCCAGCATGCGGAGGAAGGCCGGCCGCAGCGCGTTGCGCCGCTGAGCGAACGCCGTGTTCGGCGACGTCGCTCGCCATTCGATGCCCGTGGCGGGGTCGGACACGCTGAAGCTCATGTCGCTCGGCTTGGTGGGGACTCGGAGACGGTCGAACAGGCGCACGAGACCCGGATAGTTGCGCTCGTTGTAGACGATGAAACCGGTGTCGACGTCGTGGCTTTCAGCCCCGAGCTCGACGCGGACCGTGTTGGAGTGGCCTCCCGGCCGGCTGTCACGCTCGAACACGGTCACATCGTGTCGCTGCGACAGCAGGTGGGCACAGGTGAGGCCGGCGATCCCGGTCCCGATGATGGCGATGCGCATGAGGGAAGTACGTCTGCCTTGCCCCGCTCCCGGGGTTCTCTCCGGGCACGGGCGGGTGCCGAGCCCGCCTGGATTTTAGCACTAAAATAGATCTGTGTTCACCGCCACGCGCGAGCCGGGGCCGGCGGAGAGACCCGCTCCTCTCGCCCGCCCGGTCGACGCCCTCCTCGAGGCCACCGTCGCCGGTAGCTTCAGCCGGCTCGGCTACCTCGCCCGACGGTCGATCGAGCGCTGGGGAGAGCCTCCGAGGATGGACGGCCGGGTCGCGGTGGTCACCGGTGCCTCCTCGGGGATCGGGCGGGCGGCCGCCCTCGCGCTCGCCGGCCTCGGCGCCGAGGTCGTCGTCCTCGGACGGGATGCGGACCGCACGCACGCGGTCGCCGATGGCATCCGGGCGAGCGGCGCCTCGGCCAGCGCCGCCGTGGTCGACGTCGCCGAGGGCGCCTCGATCACCGCCTTCGTCGAGCAGCTCCGGGCAAGGCACGGACGGCTCGACGCCCTCGTCCACTGCGCCGGCGCACTGCTGCGCAGCTACCAGGTCAACGGTGACGGCATCGAGCTCACGGTGGCGACGCACGTCCTCGGCCCCTACCGCCTCACGTACGGCCTCGCCCCGCTCCTCAAGCGGGCCGGTTCCGCCACTGTCGTCATCGTCTCCTCGGGTGGCATGTACACCGAGCGTTTCGACCTCGAGCACCTCGAGATGCCCCGGGATCGCTACGACGGGGTGAAGGCCTACGCCCGCGCGAAGCGCGCGCAGGTCGTGCTCGCGCACGCGTGGTCGCGCCGCTGGTCCTCCGAAGGGGTGGCGAGCTACTCGATGCACCCGGGCTGGGTCGACACGCCCGGCCTTACGAGCGGCCTCCCCTCGTTCCGGCTCGGGCCCCTCCTGCGCAGGCCGGAAGAGGGAGCCGACACCGCGGTGTGGCTCGCCGCCGGCGGGGCACGATCCCAAGCCGGCGGGCCGGGTGAGAGGTCGGCGGGCGCCGAGAACGGATTCTGGCACGACCGCCGCCGCCGCAGCGAGCTCCGCCTTCCCTGGACGCGACCGGCGAAGCCGCTCGAGGACCAGGGGCGACGGCTCTGGGAGTGGTGCGCACGGCGCACCGGCCTCGGCGTCGAGGTGTGACGGGCGGGTTCCCTCACGCGCCGCTCACCGGGCCTTCACTGGAGCTTCACATCCACGGGCCAGGGTGTGGGTCATGCACACACGCTTCGATCGTCGCCTGCTGTCCCTTGGCGCCTCCCTGGTCGCCACCGTCGCCATGCTCGCCGGCTGCAACGGCAGGCCGGCACCATCGCAGTCGGCGACGAGGGGCCGACCCGGGGCCACCGGGCCGGCAACGACGTCACCGTCGGCGCCAACGAGAAAGAAGCCGCCCCTCGAGGGCTTCCTCGACATGGGAGTGCAGACCCCGTACCAGACCGGCCAGCCGTTCCCGGTGGCCGATCCGAGCAGTCTCGGTCCGTATGCCGGCGCCTTCGCCGGCATCGTGGTGAACGAGTCCTGGTCGCAGCTCGAGCCGGCTCCTGGCGTCGAGCGGTGGCAGCCCCTCGACCAGTCCCTTGCGGCGGTCGCGGCGTGGAACCGGAGCCACCCCTCGACACCCCTTGGCGTCAAGCTGCGCGTCTTCGCCGGGCGCAGCGCGCCGGCGTGGGTGAGGTCCCGGAGCGGGACGGTCACGGTCCTCGTCCACGGGCAGCTGGTCACGATCGGTCGGTGGTGGACGCCGCCGTTCGAAGCCGCCTGGCACAGCTTCCAGCTCGCTCTCGCCGCCCGGTACGACGACGATCCCCTCGTGCGGCAGGTCTCCGTCTCGTCCTGCTCGAGCAGCACGGGCGAGCCGTTCGTCGTGAGCGGCGCCCAGTTGTCCCAGGTGAACCTCGCCAAGGCCGGGTGGACCGTGACGGCCCAGGAGCACTGCCTGTCACGAGCGCTCTCCGACTACTCCGGATGGAAGCGCACCCCGGTGACGTTCGCCTTCAACCCGCTCCCGACGAGCCACGGCCCTGACTCGAGCTTCATGGTCGAGCTGATGAGAGCCTGCGAATCGTCGGCCGCTCATGGCGGGCCGACGTGCATCGTCGGCAACAACGACCTCTCGCCCGAGATCGCCTCGGCGAAGTACTCCGGACCCGCCGTCTCGGAGATCGCGAGGCTGGAGAGCGGAGCGGCTCCGCCCACCGTCTACTTCCAGACCTCCGGAGCGCGCCTTGGCTGCGAGACGATCGCCACCGGCATTGGCTACCACGCCCGCTCGATCGAGCTCTGGCCCCCTCGCGGCGCCTACCAGGGGTTCACCGTCGAGAGCCCGGCCACGCTCGCCCGATGGAACCGGGCCGTCAGGGGAGGCGAGCTGCTCAGCTGCTGAGGGTGCGAGCCGGCCGGTTCGGCAGCAGTCGCCGGGAGCTGGCAAGACTGGGACGCGATGGACGAGGCCCTCCCCCTCCCGCTCCCCGATGCCGACCAGAGCTCCAAGATGGGCGCTTCTCGTCAGGCACGGCTCTCGTTCGTGCTCATGGCGAACCTCGGCCTCGTCGTGGCGCTGGTCGCCGTCGGCGTGAGCGCCCACTCGGTCGGGGTGTGGGCGGAGGCGGCCGACTACCTGACGGATGCTGCCGCCATCGCCATTGCTCTCGTGGCGCTTCGCGTCGAGGCGCCGTCGCCGCGAAGGCCCCGAGGCCGTCCCAACGCAGCCCGCTACGGCGCCCTCGTCAACGCGACGTGGCTCCTCGTCCTTGCCGTGCTCGTCGCCGCCGACGCGACCGCGCGCCTGGTCGGCAGGACCGCCACAGTGCACGGCCTGCCCGTGCTCGTGATGAGCGGCGTCGCCGCCGTCGTCATGGCAGCCGGCGCCGTCGTGCTGCGCGCCGACCCGGAGGGCGGGGACGAGACGAGCGGGGCGGCCCTCACGATGAAGGTCGTGCTGATCGACACGGCGGGGGACGCGGCGAGCGCTGCCGGGGTCGCCCTCGCCGGCGCGGTCATCCTCGCCACGGGCGGCCTCTACTGGCTCGATCCCGCCGTCGCGCTCGTGGTCTGCCTCGTCGACGCCGTGAGCATCGTCGGGCTGCTCCGGCGGACGCTCGTCGCCCTCCGGAGCTGACCTCAGGCCTGCCCACCCCCCGCGACCGAGGTCGCCGGCGGCGTGATCGCACGCAGTGACGGGTCGAGGGCGAGCTCGAAACCCTCCTGGAGGCTCAGCGCCCGCCCGGCATCGACGGCCCGCTCGAAGGGACCGGACCCGAGGCTCGACCGGGCCGCAGCGGCGCACACCTCCCGGTAGCCGAGCTCCGGCTCGAGCATGACGTCGCCGGTCGAATCGAGCTGCGCCTCGGAGTACCCGAGCAGGAGCGCCCCCCGCTCGTCCCTGCCGGCGTCGAGCTCGAGGCAGGCGAGGCCGAGGGCGCCGTAGCCGAGCCCAGGGAGGTCGCCGTGATGGCGGCTCGAGCGCAACGCGTCCTCGAACAGGACCCGTGCCTCCCCGAGGCGGCCCTGCGCCCGTCGCACCCACCCGAGGTTGACCGAGACGTGGTGGACGTGGACCCCGAGCTCGTCGCGCAGCTGCGCCGCCCGTTCGAGCTGCTGCTCGGCCTCCTCGAGGTCGCCCGACCTCAAGGCGGACGAGCCCGCGTTGCTCCGCAGCGCGAGCTCGCTGCGCCGGTCGCCGGAACGGGCCGTCGCAGCGAGCGCCTCCTCGAGCAGCCGCGGCACCTGTTCCGGGTGGAGGTCGGCGACGAGGGCGATGACCGTGACCATCGTGTCGGCGATGAGCACAGGGTCGTCAAGCCGGCGCGCGACCGCGAGCGCCTCGTTTGCCGCCACGAGCCCCTCGTCGACGTTGCGGTCGAGATAGGCCCACGCCGCCTTCGCGGAGAGGGCGACAGCCGCCAACGGCTCGTCCCCGGTGGTCCTCGCGATGGCGAGCGCCCGATCGATCAGGCGGCCTGCGGTCTCGAGGTCGGCGATGCTGAGTCCCGCCGCGACGACGAGGGCCGAGCCGAAACGGTGCGGGTCGACGCCGGGCGGTGCCGGGTCGCCGAGACGCGGGAGGAGGAGCTCTCGCAGCTCCTGCATCCTGTAGTCCCACAGCCAAAAGCGGGCGAGTGCCACGGCGGCTCGAAGCAGGCCCTCGGCTCCGTCGGGATCCGCGGCGAGGTGCTCGAGCCCCCGGCGCAGGTTCTCCTGCTCGACGGCAAGGCGACGCAGCCACGGTCCCTGCTCCGGCCCGTGGAGGTAGGGCTCAGCCGTCTCGGCGAGCCTGACGCACCAGGCAGCATGACGGCCCGCGAGCTGCCGGACCGCCTCGTCGCCCTCCTCGAGCATCCGCTCCGCCGCGTACTGGCGGATCGTCTCGAGCAGGCGGTAGCGCTCCTCGGCGCCGCTCTGGTCGAGCGCGACGAGGCTCCTGTCGACGAGAGCGCCGACGAGGTCGGCGACGTCGAGAGCGTCGACGTCGTCCCCAGCGCAGACCGACTCGGCCGCCTCAAGCCCGAAGCCGCCTACGAAGACCGAGAGCCGCCGGAGCACCGCCCGCTCGGTCTCGCCAAGGAGCGAGTAGGACCAGTCGACCGTGGCCCGCAGCGTCTGCTGGCGCTCGAGCGCGCTCCGGCTCCCTCCGGTGAGGAGGCGGAAACGCTGGTCGAGCCGGTCGTGGATGGAGGCGACCGACATCGACCGGGAACGGGCGGCGGCGAGCTCGATGGCAAGCGGCATCCCGTCGAGCCGCCGGCAGATCGAAGCGATGCGGGCGACGCTGTCGTCGTCGAGGCCGACACTGCCCCCCTGGGCACGGGCCCGCTCGATGAACAGGGTTACGGCCTCGCCGAGCTCACCCGAGGAGCCCTCTTCTCGGACCGACAGCGACGGCACGCGATAGATCGATTCGCCGGGGACGCCGAGCGGCTCGCGGCTCGTCGCGAGGAGCCGGACCCCCGGGCAGCGACGCAGAAGCGCGTCGGCGAACCGGGCGCAGGCCTCGACCAGGTGCTCGCAGTTGTCGAGCACGAGCAGCAGGTGCTGCGGCGCGAGCGCGTCGAGGAGCGTCTCGTGCGCCGTGCGGCCGGGCTGGGTGGCGTCCCAGATCCGGTGTAAAAGCCGCGGGACGAAGGCTCCTGGTTGGTGATGCTACGCCGCCGCTGTGACAGCGTTGGCGGATGTGGTCGTGGCGTCGTCAGCGGACGTGTTGAC
>Ga0070737_10002821_pt1 | contig 19904 bp, 19 predicted proteins | sample Coa_R1_10_FD_66438 | JGI IMG/M metagenome (GOLD analysis project Ga0070737, IMG submission 66438) | Surface soil microbial communities from Centralia Pennsylvania, which are recovering from an underground coalmine fire - Coalmine... | ecosystem: Environmental > Terrestrial > Soil > Unclassified...
CATTCTCGGCAAGACCAACATGGACGAGTTCGCGATGGGCTCGTCCACGGAGAACTCGGCGTTCGGCCCCAGCCGCAACCCGTGGGACCTGGCGCGGGTACCCGGCGGGTCGTCCGGCGGATCCGCGGCGGCGGTGGCCGCGTTCGAGGCGCCGCTGGCGGTCGGCACCGACACGGGCGGGTCGATCCGGCAGCCCGCCGCCGTCTGTGGCGTCACCGGGGTGAAACCCACCTACGGCGGGTCGTCCCGGTTCGGCCTCGTCGCGTTCGCCTCCTCGCTCGACACACCGGGGCCGCTGGCCCGCACCGTGCTCGACGCGGCCCTGCTGCACGAGGCCATCTCCGGGCACGACCCGTGCGACTCCACGTCGGCCGACGCGCCCGTGCCGCCGGTCGTCGCCGCGGCGCGGGCGGCCGACGTGAACGGCCTGCGGATCGGCGTGGTGACCGAGCTGGCGGGCGAGGGGTACCAGGCGGGCGTGCTGTCCCGGTTCACCGAGGCTGTCGAGCTGCTCGAGTCCCTGGGCGCCAAGGTCGCCGAGGTGTCCTGCCCGCACTTCCGCTACGCGCTGCCCGCCTACTACCTGATCGCGCCGAGCGAGTGCTCCTCCAACCTGGCGCGTTTCGACGGCATGCGGTACGGCCTGCGGTCTGGTGACGACGGCACGCGGAGCGCGGAGGAGGTCATGGCGCTCACCCGGGCCGAAGGGTTCGGCGCGGAGGTGAAGCGCCGGATCATGCTGGGCACCTACGCCCTGTCCAGCGGCTACTACGACGCCTACTACGGCAAGGCTCAGCAGGTGCGCACGCTCATCGCGCGGGATTTCGACGCGGCGTTCGGCCAGGCCGACGTGCTCGTCTCCCCGGCGACGCCGACCACGGCGTTCCCCATCGGCGAGCGCGCGGACGACCCGATGGCGATGTACCTGGCGGATCTCGCCACGATCCCGTCCAACCTGGCGGGGAACGCGGGGCTGTCGGTGCCGTGCGGCCTTGCCCCGGAGGACGGGCTGCCGGTCGGCCTGCAGGTCATGGCGCCGGCGCTGGCCGACGACCGCGCGTACCGCGTGGCGGCCGCCGCGGAGGCCGCGTTCACCGAGCGCTGGGGCCACCCGCTGCTTGATGAGGCGAGGGGCCTGGATGAGGTGGGGGCTCCATGAGGACGAAGAGCCCAACGAGCACGAACGGGCACCCTGCGGAGCATCCGCGAGGGCGGGACGGGACAGGCCGCGACGAGGCGAGGGGAGCGGGGCGATGACGACGGCGGAGCCGCTGGCACTGGCACCGTACGACGAGGCCGTGGCGCGCTACGATCCGGCGATCGGCCTGGAGACGCATGTCGAGCTCGGCACGCGGACGAAGATGTTCTGCGGCTGCCGCGCGGTCTTCGGCGGCGAGCCCAACACCCACGTATGCCCGGTCTGCCTCGGCCTGCCCGGCTCGCTGCCGGTGGCGAACAGGGCGGCGATCGAGTACACGATCCGGATCGGCCTCGCGCTGAACTGCCGCATAGCGCAGTGGTGCAGGTTCGCGAGGAAGAACTACTACTACCCGGACATGCCGAAGAACTTCCAGATCTCCCAGTACGACGAGCCGCTGTGCACCGACGGCTGGCTGGACGTCACCGTGGACGACGGTGACGGCGGCCCGCGGCGGGTCAGGGTGGGGATCGAGCGGGTGCACCTGGAGGAGGACACGGGCAAGTCGATGCACGTGGGCGGGGTGACCGGGCGGATCCACGGGGCCGACTACTCGCTCGTGGACTACAACAGGGCGGGCATCCCGCTGGTCGAGATCGTCACCAAACCGGTCACCGGGACCGGCGCCGCCGCCCCCGCGGTCGCCCGCGCCTATGTGACGGAGCTTCGCGACCTGGTGCGGGCGCTCGGCGCCTCCGACGTCCGGATGGAGGAGGGGTCGCTGCGCTGCGACGTGAACACCTCCCTCGCGCCGCGCGGCACGGGCCGGCTCGGCACCCGCTCTGAAACCAAGAACGTGAACTCGCTGCGCTCGGTGGAACGGGCCGTCCGGTTCGAGATCAGCCGGCAGGCCGCCGTGCTGGACGCGGGCGGCACGGTGACGCTGGAGACCAGGCACTTCCACGAGGACAGCGGGATCACCACGGCGGGACGGAGCAAGGAGGAGGCGCAGGACTACCGGTACTTCCCCGAGCCCGACCTGGTGCCCGTCGCCCCGCCGCGCGAGTGGGTGGAGCAGATCGCCGCATCGCTGCCCGAGCTGCCGTCCGCCCGGCGGGAGCGGCTGAAGGCCGAGTGGGGCCTGTCGGACTCCGAGATGGCGGCGCTGCGGAACGCGGACGCCCTCGACCTGGTGGCGGAGACCGTGGCCGCCGGCGCGCCGCCGGCTGACGCGCGCAAGTGGTGGCTGGGTGAGCTCGCCCGGCGCGCCAACGAGACCGGCGCCGCCCTCGCCGGCCTCGGGATCACCCCGGCGCAGGTGGCCCGGGTGGCCGAGCTCGTGTCCTCGGGCGCCCTGAACGACCGGCTCGCCCGGCAGGTGATCGACGGCGTGCTGGCCGGCGAGGGTGACCCGGACAAGGTGGTCGAGGCCCGCGGCCTCGCCGTCGTCAGCGACGAGAGCCAGCTCGGTGCCGCCGTGGACGAGGCGATCGCCGCCAACCCGGACGTCGCGGACAAGGTCCGCGGTGGCAAGGTCCAGGCGGCCGGGGTCCTCGTCGGCGCGGTCATGAAGGCCACCCGCGGCAGGGCCGACGCCAGCAGGGTACGTGAGCTCATCCTGGAGCGCCTCGGTGCGGGCTGAGCGTTTCGTGGGGCCCGGGGAGAAGAGCAGATGGCTCCCCGGCCAGCGCTGCCGCGAGCTGATCCCGGAACGCAGGCCCGCTGTGGCCAGCCAGCGGGGTGCCGGACGGGACACCGCAGCCTGCCTGTGATCGCGCGGAGGCGTGGACGGATCACTGGGATTCGTTAAAATTCAGGCCGTGGCGCTGCACGCGAATGTGCCCATGCGCGTGAATTTGGCTACGTCGGGTGAGCTGGTAAGGGGTTCCGTATGGCGTCGGTGGGTGGTCTCGCGGCGGAGCTAGCGAGCATGGCCGAGGGAATCCGGAGCGCGGGCCAGAAGCTGAGCGACGCGGCAGCGAACGCGGACTGGAGCGGTACCGCCGCGGAGCAGTTCCGCGCGCACGCGCAGGCCCGTGCCGGTGATTTCCGGGTCTGCGTCAGCCTGCTTGACGAGGCGGCCAAAGCGGTCAGCGCGCTGGCTGCGGCGGTGAGGTGAGGCCGTGGGCGGCACGGCGACCGCCGGCGGTTTCACGGTGGCGGTCAGCGACATCACGGAGCTGCAGCGGACCTGGCAGGCTCAGGAGAACCTGATCGCGCCGATGGCCGGGCACCTGGCCGGCATGCCCGGTGCGATCACCGCCGCCGCGCAGGCGGCGATGGCGGGGAAACCCAGAGGCGAGCAGGAGCGCATCGCCGCGCTCGCGGATTCGGCGCTGCGGGCGGTCAGCGCGGCGCTGGCCGCGGTGAAGGCACTGTCCGGCCTGCTCGGTGAGGACGCGGGCAAGCTCAGCCAGACCGCGGCCACGTACCGGCTCGCTGAGCTGATCACCAGGGACCACATCGCCAGCCTCACCCAGCTCGCCAGCTACCACGGTGCGGACGCCGCGCAGATCCGTTCCCTGCTGAAGGGCGAGCCGCCGCAGGAACAGTGGCAGACCGAACAGCAGGCCGGGCGCCTGGCCTTCCCGGTGCCCGCCGTGCCCGCCGTGCCCGCAGGCGGCGGCTCCGGAAACGGCGGCCCGTCAGCGGGCAGCGGCGGCTATGACGGTGGCAGCGACGGTGACGGCTCGCCCGCCGGCGGCGTGGACTACGGCAGCGGCGGTTACAGCGGCTACGGCTACACCAGCGGCGGCTACGCCGGCGTGCAGGGCACGACCGTCCCGCCCGGCATGGCGGCCAGCAGCGCGCAGGTGAGGACGTGGATCCAGGAAGCGATCAAGATCCTGGAGCAGCACGGCGTCCCGGCCAGCAAGCTCGACCCCAACGCGATCGCGCTGATCATCCAGCACGAGTCCTCCGGTAACCCGGGCGCGGTCAACAATTGGGATACGAACGCCGCGGCGGGGACTCCCTCCATGGGCCTGATGCAGACCATCGGGCCGACTTTCAGCGAATACGCCCTGCCCGGCCACGGGAACATCCTCAACCCGGTGGACAATATCATCGCCGGGTGCCGGTACGCGATCGCCAGGTACGGTTCGCTGGACAACGTGCCCGGTGTGGTCGCGGTCGAGAACGGCGGCAGCTACGTCGGCTACTGATGCCGCGTCCCACTACCCTGCCAGGCCGTGGCGGTAGGCGTACTGGACGGCCTGGGCGCGGTCCCTCAGGCGCGCCTTGGCGAACAGGTGGTTGATGTGGGTCTTGACCGTCGCCTCACTCACGAAGAGGGCCGCGGCGATCTCGGCGTTGGACTGCCCGGCGGCGATGAGCCGCAGCACGTCGGCCTCGCGGGCGGTCAGCCCGTCGGGCAGCGGGGGCAACGCGCGCAAGGGCCCGTGGCCGGCAGCCGCCCCCGGTGAGCCCTGCGCCGCGGTGCCCCCTGCCGCGGCACTCTGCCCTCCGCCCGCGGCGGCGGCAACCAGCCTGGCCTGGACGCCTGGGGACAGGACCGCCTGGCCGCTGACGGCGGCGTTGATGGCCTGGGCTATCTGACGGCTCCCCGCGTCCTTGGTCAGGTAGCCGCGGGCCCCGGCGCGCAGCGCGGCGACGATGGACTCGTCGTCCTCGTAGGTGGTGAGCACCACGACCTCGGTGCGCGGGTGCGCCTCCCTGATGCGCCGGGTTGCCTCCACCCCGTCGCAGTGCGGCATCCGCAGGTCCATGAGGACAACGTCGGGTTCGTGCTCGCCGGCCAGGGCGACAGCTTCGTCGCCGTCGGCGGCGGCGGCGACGACCTCGATGCCGCCGAGCAGGTCCAGGATGGTGACCAGGCCCTCACGGACCACGGTCTGGTCGTCAGCCACGATCACCCGGAGGGGACCTGCGGGCCCGCCGCCGGATGTGCTCATGCCGGGACCCGCAGCTCGACGCGCCACCCGTTGCCCCAGGGGCCCGCGCGCAGGGTGCCGCCTGCCAGCTCGGCACGCTCGCGCATGCCGGTGAGCCCGTACCCGCCGCTGGCCGCCGCGGCGGGCGGCGGCGGCCCAGCGCGGTCCGCGCCGGCAAGGCCTGGCCCGGCGCCGTCCGGGCCGCTGTCGGTGATCGTCAGCACCGCCTCCCGCGGGCCGTACGACAGCTCAGCCTCGACGGCGGCACCCCGGGCATGGCGGAAGGCGTTGGTGAGCGCCTCCTGGGCGGCACGGTACAAGGTCAGGCTGACGTCGGCCCGCAGCGGCCTCGGGGTGCCGCGCACAGTGAACGTGGCACCCGCGCCCGTCCGGTCGCCGTGCTCGGCCACCAGGGCGGTGAGCAGATCGGTGAGCGGCAGGGTGTCCTCGCGCAGTGCGGCGATGGCCCGCCGGGTCTCGGCCAGGCCCTCGGTGCTGAGCCGGTGGGCGCGCTCGACATGCGCGAGTGCGCGGTCCGGATCGCCATGGCCGTCCAGCAGGACCCGTGCCGCCTCGAGCTGGACGGTGAGACCGGCGAGCGAGTGGGCCAGCACGTCGTGGATCTCCCTGGCGATGCGGGCCCGCTCGGCCAGCGCCGCCGTCCTGGCCTGCTCTGCGGACCTGAGGCGGAACTCCCGGCGGTTGAGCCCCATGAAGAAAACGCCGACGGGGATCAGCACGGCCTGCGCAAGGCCGCCGGCGGGCGTCCGTCCTGCCATGGACGCGGCGACGATGGCGGCGACGATGCCGGCCAGGACGGGGACCGACCAGCGCGGCGCCAGCTCGACGCTGACCAGGAAGACGGCGACGCAGGGGAACGCCTCGACGTAGATGCTGAGATCCAGGCCGAGCAGGACGGCCCCGGCAGCGCCGAGCACTGCCGTGACGGCTAGGACAGCCAGTGGCTCGCGGCCGGGCCCGACAGGCCACTGAGTGATGGCCACCCACCCCATCCACGCCAGGCTCGTCAGGACGAGCGGCACAAGAACGCCAGGGCCGTGCGGGCCGTGGGCAGATGGGGTGGTGGCGACGAGATAAAGGAGGACGCCAAGGCCGCAGGTCCGCAGCGCCGCCGACAGCCAGCGCGGGCCCGCAACCGGCCAGCGTGAACCCGGAACCGGCCAGCCCGGCCGCAGGCCGCCGACTGCGGGTTCCTGGTGCCGGGCCGGGGACGCCCAGGCGCGCACGGCCCGGCGCGCGCTGCTGGGCGCCACCGGGAGCGCGGGCATGGCCATCACCTCGTTTCCCGGCCGGTTCTTCTCTCGTGCCGCATGCCGACAGTCTGAGCGTACGGCTGCCGGCCGTCGTTCTCATCAACCCCAGGGTGGACAGGAGGGTGGACATCCCGCCGGCGGCAGATCAACCCGGATGCCCATCCGCGGGCCGGCGCCGCCGGCGCCCGGGCGGTGCACTCTTGGGCCCATGAGCCTCTTCGACTACCTGTTCCCGCTGCTGCTCATCTTCTCCGTCGTCCGCCAGGTCCGGGGCAAGCGCCTCAACTGGTTCCAGCTCGCGTGGCCGCTGGCCCTGGTGATCTGGGCGGCCGTAGAGTACCTGCACGGTATCCCTGCGACCGGGAACAATCTGGCCTTGGTGGTGGCCACGGCGGTGACCGGCGGCGTGCTCGGCACGCTGGCCGGGGTGTTCACCACGGTCTACCGGCGCCCCGACGGCACGCTGATGGCCAGGGCCACGGCCGCCACGATCGTGCTCTGGATCCTCGGGACCATCGGGCGGCTGGTGTTCGGCCTCTACGCCGAGCACGGCGGTGGCCCGGCCATCGCCTCCTTCAGCCACGCCCACGGCATCAGCGTCGGCCCCGGGGGAGGCACCTGGGGTGCCGCCCTCATCCTCATGGCGTTCTGCGAGGTCGCCGGCCGGACCGTCGTGCTCGGCCTGCGCGCGCTCGGCGGCAGGGGCGCGCGCAACGGCCCGGGCAGGGTGCACGAGGCGCGCCCATCATCCGGGGCCGGGCTGGCCGGGCCGAACGGGCGGTGGTAACGGTGGCCTCACCCGCGGAGCATCAAGGTGACCATGCGCTGCAGGCCAGGCCGCCGGCGCCCACGGCCGCATCCTCACGGCGTTTCCGTGGAGTGCGCGGGCCCGGTGGAGTGCGCGGGCCCGGCCCGCGAACCCGCCGTAGTGCCGTCCCGGCCGCGAACCTGCCCGTAAGATACCGCTCGTTCACTTTCTGGCGGTGACGCAGATACTGCGGGTGATCTGGGCAACGGGAGGGTGGCTGCGTGGCGATCGACGACCTGCCGCTGCCGGTGGTGAATTTCCTGAACGCGATCGGCGTGCCGTGGCCGTACCTCAACGAGGATACCGTGACGCAGTTCGCGTCGCTGGTGCGCGGGTTCCGGCAGGCGGTGCACACGACCCACCAGGACGCGACGAGGGCGGTCGCGGCGATTGCCCGGGCGCACCGGTCGGTGTCGACCGAGCGGATGCAGGCCGGGTGGCAGAAGCTGTCTGCCCGGCATGTGGATGAGCTGATGGCAGGCTGCACGGTGCTGGCGGATGCGCTGGATGCGGCCGCGGGCTACATCGTGGTGCAGAAGGCCGGGGCGATCGGCGTGCTGACCGGGATGGCGGCGGCGTTTTTCGCTGACCAGGCGGCGTCGGTGGCGACGCTGGGGCTGGCTGAGGCGGCGGCGCCGGCGATCATCGAGGGCGCGCAGAGGCTGGTGGAGTCCCTGGTGATGGATGTGCAGCAGTACGTCGTCGCCGCGGTGATCGAGGCGGCGGCCAGGCCGCTGTTCACCAGGGTCGAGTCGGCGCTGGCCGGCCTGGACTGGGCGCAGGCCGGGACGGCGGCGGGCACGCCGGCGGGGTTCTCCCTTGATGCCGCCGGGGTGCATGCGCAGACCCAGGCGCTGCGCACGTATGCGGCGGCGCTGCGCGACCACGCAGCGGCCTTCGAGGCTGGCGTGCGGGGGCTGAGCTTTTGATGGCCGGCGGTGAGCTGAAGGCGGTGTTCAGGGCACTGGCCGGGGACGCGGGCCAGGCCGGGCGGGACATCGGCGAGGCGATGGCGCGGTTCACCGAGGCGACGGCCGGCAACGAGGACGAGGCCGTCGCCCGCACGCTGGCCGCCGACGCGGAGACCGCGCGGGCCGCCGCGGCGATCGGCAGGCAAGCCGAAGGAGCCCAGGTTCCCGGCGAGGGCGCCTCCCCGGCGAGCGCCGGCACGCGCGGCGAGGCCGCCGCAGCCATGGCACCGACGAACCCGGCCACTGGCACTGCAAGAGCCGCCGGCACCGGCGCCCCCGCTCTGGGAGATTCGGGTACGGCGTCGTCAGAAGGCTCAGTCAGAGCGGCGGTCTCTAGACTGGATGCCGGACGAAATGCGGGGGTGAGCGTCGCTCACAGTACCGAGCAGCTTGATAGCCTGTTCGGCGAGCTCTCACACGGAGGCACGCCGGTGGAGTCGAGTTACCCAGGAAAGCTCGTCAAGCTGACCGATGGTACGACGGTCGGTCTGCGTGGGACCTCGGCTTCGGGCGGGCCTACGATCGACATTAGATATCCCGATGGCGAGCGTATGAAGGTTCACGTAGACCCATGGCCACCGACACCTTGATCGATGAACTGCTCGTACGTGGCGCGGACGACTGGGTTGATGCCGCGGAAGTTGCATGGCTAGCGAAGTCGGTAGGAAAAGCTACGACGGACGAGGACGTCAAGAAAGTTTCATTTGATCTCATCCGTGCCGTGCTGCTGGCCGGTCTTATGGAAGCAGGTGAGGTTGCCGGCGGAGGATTTTTTGCGTGGAATATCTCGCCTACCGACTCCGTAAATCGAATAGAGCATGCATGGGAAATACTCGGCCGGCTGCCCGATATCGGGGAGGTGTGCTGGCTTGCTAACACGGCGGCCGGCAACCAAAGAGCTCAGCGCTCTGTTGCCCGCCGCGTGTGAGGCCATTGTTTCGCCTCCGGTTCGGCGAGCCTGCCCGCCGGCCGGGGCTGCCGCCGGGTTCCATCTTGCCCATGTGCAGCGCCCACTGGCCAGCGTCTCGCCGGCGCTGCAGCGGGGGCCGTCCCTTGCCGCCGGCCGCCAGTAGCCCGCACGCGGGTACCAGGCTGTTGGGCTTGGGCGCGGCCGGGTCGTCCCAGTAATCGATGCGGCCCACAGCTCTCTCCCGTGCCAGGGCACCCATATCAGCCATCTTCACCAGCAGGCGGCGTAACATCCGTCAGGTGCTCGTGGCTCACGGGCCGGGTTCGGACCGCGCGCGGGTGCGGATGAGGCGTTCCGCTCCGCCGGGCGCAAGATGCCAGGGATAGCTGCCGGCGAGGGCGCCGTCGGCATGCGGCTCGTGGGGCTGGACGCCATCTGGGCCGAGGAGAATCTTGGCGCCTTCGGCCCGGAGGGAGCTGACGCTGTGCTGGGATGGGGCGCGGCTGGCGAGTGCGGAGTTGACGAAAGGAAGAACGACGGCCGGCACGCCGGGTCCGGGTGCCTCGGCAAGCGCACCGAGAGCGCACGTGCCGCTTGCGTGGCTGGAGGGCAAGAAACACCTCCGCGGCAAGGTTCATGAACGCAGCGGGTTACGTACCCGCAGGTCGGGGAAGCGGCTGAAGTCCCTGTTGAGGGTCCAGAGCTCACTCGCCCCGTGGGCGAGGCAGAGTGCGGCGATTCCCGCGTCGTGCACGAGAGGCCCGGCGACTTTTCCGTCGGTCAGGAGCTTCCGCAGTGTGGCCCAGTGGGTGCTGCCCTCACCGATGAGGACGATCGAGGGCGAATCCAGCCACGCCGCGATCTGGGCGCACGCTTGCCCGGTCGTGCTCGGCGGGCTGTAGATGCGCGGATGCGTCACGATCGAGAAGAACTCGTGGACGCATGGCCATGGGATCGTCCAGGCGTCTTTGCCCTCGGCGAGTTCCCGCACCCGCTGCGCTGCGGGACCGTGAAACGGCGAGTCTCTCCGGTGCGCGTAGACGAGGATGTTGGTGTCGACGGCGATCACAGCCGGTTCCCGTAGGCTGCCTCGCGGATCTCCTCCCAGCTTGCGTCCCGGAAGCGGGGCTGCAGCCCGTTGCCGTCAACGCTCGCATCGGGCAGCCGGAACACCTCCGCCCGCTGATGGCTGGCGATCACGTCACGGAGGCCTTCCTCGATGAGAGACTTCACCGTCCGGTTCTGTTCGCGTGCGATCCGCTGGATCTCAAGCAGCAGCTCGTCTGACAGGTCAACGGTCGTTTTCATCCCGCCCCCAGATCGCGCTGGGACTGCTACCTGGGTGCCCAGCACTTGAAGTATAGCTAACCATGTCACAGTGGCACCGGGCCGTTCATGCCGGAAGCGACGCCGATGTGGCTACGCTTTGGGCAGGGCCATCACGCGGAACGCCCCAGGGGCGGTGCCCGCCAGCCAACTGAACCGGAAACCGTGCCCAGCTGGGCACGGTTTCCGGTTCAGCGGTCACGGGCCGTTTGAGCCCGTGCGAGCGGCCGGTGCCAGCGGTGACGACAGCGGCCATGGCGGCCATGCACCGCCTGGCGGGCATCGCGGGCATCGCGGGCATCCGGAAGACAGGGTGGCGGCCGTGACCTCGCCCGCGGTCGCGGCCAGGCTCAGTGCCGTGAAGCCGGTGCCGAACGCCACGCCGATGAGCAGCACGGCGGGCAGGATCACCCCCGGATAGCCGGGCCTGACCCCGGTGCGGAGGAAGCAGGCGTACCCGGCGACCAGGCAGGCGAAGGCGGCCACGGTGAGCCGGGCTGGGCCGAAACGCCCGGCGAGCGCCCCCATCCGTGTGGACAGCACCGCGACGATCACGCCGGCCGGCAGGAACGCCAGCGCCGTGGACAGCGCCGACCAGCCGGACAGCGTCTGCAGGTACTGGGTGAGGAGGAACTGGAACGCGACGTACGAGCCGGACAGCGTCACGGCGCCGATGTTCGCGCGGGTCAGCGCCCCGGAACGGAAGATGCCCAGGCGTACGAGCGGGCCCGCGCTGCGGCGCTCGATAACGGCGAACGCCGCGAGCAGCGCGGCGACGGCGAAAAGAGCCAGCGCGGCGAGGAAGACCCGGCGGCGGCCGAGCAGGTCCGCGGCGCGCCCGCCGGACAGCAGCAGGCCGCCGTAGCCGAGCACGTAGCCGCTGACGATCCACTGCAGCGGCGACGTGGTCAGCCCAGGGCTGGCGCGGATAGCCGGCAGGGCGACGCGGCCATCGACACGTCGAGCGCGCCGAGGAACAGCGCGCCGCACAGCACGATGAGGATGGCCCACAGGCGGGGGCTCCATCGCTGGCCCGCGGATGCGGGACCCGCCGGAGCAGGGCCGGCCGGAGCAGAGCCGGCCGGAGCGGGACCCGCCGGAGCAGGGCCGGCCGGAGCAGGACCCGCCGGAGCAGGACCCGCCGGAGCAGGGCCGGCCGGAGCGGGGCCGGCGGTGACGGGGATCTCCGCAGCCCGCCGCTGGGCGGACGTGCGGGCGGAATGGTCCTGGATGCGCCGCCGGGCCGCCGCCAGCCATGGCTGGTCCGGCCGCCCGACCGTGGCTGGGCAGTGAGCGAAGCTGCGCGGGAACCCGGGGCGGCGGGCGGCTGCGCCGCGCTCAGTGGCGGGTGAGGCGCCAGCGCAGCGGCGGCGGCCGTACGGCGCCGTCCGCGATGACCGGGATCTGCCGGACCGTGTCGCCCACCGTGACGGTGGCGCGGGCGACGGTCTGGCCGCTGGCGACGTGGTCGGCGAGGTGCAGCGGCGTGACCGCGACGGTGACGGGCGTGCCCGGCCAGCCGGTCACGCCCGCCCCGGTGGCCGCGACCGCCGCAGGCCCGCTGGCCCACGCGCTGTGCACCCGGCCGAGCACCGTGCCCGGCCGGACCACCTCGACGTGCTCCGGGGCCGCCCTGACGCTGGTGAGCAGGCGCTCCGAGGCGGCGATCACCCCGGCCAGCTCGCTGGGCTGCCGGGCGGTTGGCTGCACGCCCAGCACGACACCGACGATCATGGCCTGGCTGCCCGCTCCCGGCCCGCTGGCAGCGAACGCCAGGCAGCCGCCGGCCTGCTGGCTCGATCCCGTCTTGACGCCCACGATGCCGTCATGGCCGAGGGCGGCGTTGACGTTGTAGGCGGTGCCCGCGACCGGCAGCGTGACCTGCGGCATGGCCACGATCTGCCGGAACGCCGGTATCTGCAGCGCACGCAGGGTGAGACTGTACTGGTCGGCGGCGGTGCTCACCGTGGCCGGGTCGGCGCCGCTGGCGTCCGCGTAGTGGGTGCTGCGCAGGCCGAGGGAGCGCGCCGCGTCGTTCATCTTCGCGACGAACGAGGTCAGGGAGCCGGCGTCCCAGCGGGCCAGCAAGGTGGCGATGTTGTTCCCCGACGGGATCAGCATCGCTTCGAGCGCCTGCAGTTCGGTCAGCTTCTCGCCCGCCGTCACCTTGACCACCGACTCCCCCTGGCCGACGTCCGTGTTGTACGTCGCCACGTCGGCCGGGCTCACGGTGATCGCCGGGCCGGATCCGCCGGACGGCAGCGGATGGTCCCGCAGGACGAGGTAGGCGGTCATGATCTTGGTCAGGCTCGCGATGGGGAGCGGCTGGGTGCCGCCGTGCGCCCCGAGCAGGCCCGCCCCGGTCATGCCGATCGCCGCCTGGCCCTGGGCAGGCCAGGCGGGGGCCGGCGGCGTCCCCGGCAAGGTGCGCATCGGGGGTGGCGAGGCCGTCATGGCCAGCGCGGGGACCGGCCGCAGCGCCTGCACTGCCCCGTAGACGATCGCGGCGGCGACGATCACCGCGAGGACGACCGCGGTGATCGCGGCGGCGCCTCGTGCCCGGTGCCTGGTGCGGGGAACGGGGCCGCGCCGGGACGGCGCGGGCCGGAAACTGGTGCGCACGGCCGTCCGCGGCCGAAACTCCTTGTGGCGCATGGCCCACCACCGGAATAGAGATCCCCCGGACCGGTACGTGGTGGCGTCGAGATCATAAGCCCCGCGATCCCGGTGCGTTCACAGACGGTATCACCGATGCTACAAGCCTTCCCGGGCGCGGGAAAGCCCCGCGCCGGGTTGAGGTTGCCGTATGCCGCTGCCGGCGGTCGCCGCGCTGCGCCGGGCAGGCGGGCCATAGCCCGCCGTGGCGGCAGGTCAGCGGGGGAGGGCGGAGCGGCGCCAGGCGCCGGGACCGGGGACGAGGGGCGCCCCGATCAGCCGGGCCCTGTCCGGCCATGCCGGACGAGCGGGGGCGGCCGTGGCCTCACCCGTGCGGGGGCCGGCCGCCCCGGAGGTACGGCGGGACGCCAGGGCCGCCACGAGCGCGGCTATCTCCTCAGGCGACGCGTCGCCCCTGACGACCCGCAGGACGGCGCCGCAAAGGACCCCGCCGGGCGGGGACGCCTGGTGGGATGGCATCGCGACCTCCCGTTCGGCTCGATGGCGGAGATGGCGGCGGGCGGGACGGCACCTCAGTCCCTCGGGCGCCCCATGGCGATGCCGAACTCGCGGTGCACCCGCTCCCAGAAGGCGTCGCGCAGCCACTCGCGTGCCTCCTGGTAGGCGCGCAGGGACAGGCCGAGTTCCTTCTCCGCCTCCACGAGCAGTTCCTTGTCGATGACCGGGGGCAGGATCGGGCCGGGGAGCAGGTCGCGGATGTTGTCCCTGCCGCGGGTCAGGATCCACTTCTGCGCCACGTGCTCGCCGGCCTCTTCCACCCGTGTCTTGTCCGGGCCGAGCCTGCCAGATGACGGCGCGCCCGGCGTGCCGCCCGCCGCGACCCCCGCAGCGGGCGCGGCGGGCACGGGGCCTGGCATGGCCTTCCCCGGCAGCGGCCGCTGCGCCGCCCGCTCGCCGAAAAGCTGCGCCGGCGAGGGCACGGTGCTCGCGGCCGGGGCGGGCGCGGCGTCGGCTCTGGGATGCTCGATGACCGGCTGCCTGGTGAAGTAGGGCCGCAGGAACGCGGCGTCCAGGATCTCCACGGTGTCGGATTCCCAGACGAGCCGTTCGGCCTGGTTGGTGCCGTACGGCGGCTCGATGCCCCACAGGTGCACCCGGACGCCGTACGCCTGGGCGGCCTCGACGGCGGGCACCATGTCCTCGTCACCGGCGACGAGCACGGTATCGGTGACCGCCCGGTGCCTGGCGAGCGCCTCCATGTCCGCGCGGATCTGCGCGTCCACGCCTTTCTGCTGCCCGCGGGCGTTCAGGTTGCCGAGCCGCAGCTTGACCCGCGGCATCTGCGCGATGACCCGCTGATCGATCGTGGGCACCCGGTCCCGTGCCGCGTCGTACCAGTAGACGCGCAGCAGCTCGCCGCGGACCAGCTCGCCCGCGTGCTTGATGATCGCCTGGATGAGCGGGGCCGTGTCGACGCGGTAGTCGCGCCGCGAGCTGGTGCCGAACAGCAGCTCGCCGGCGGCGGCGTAGATGTAGCCGACATCGATCATGACGGCGTAGCGGGCGAGCAGCGGCAAGGGCGTGGTGAGTTCGGTCATCGTGTTCACGACTCTAAGCCAGCGGGCCCCGTTGGTGTTAGCCGTGCCCGGACGATCACCGACGGTCACCGGGAGTCAGAGAGGGATGTTGCCGTGCTTCCTCGGCGGCAGCGTCTGCCGCTTGGTGCGCAGCGAGCGCAGCGCCCGCGTCACCGCGGCCCTCGTCTCGGCGGGACGGATCACCGCGTCCAGGTACCCGCGCTCGGCCGCGATGTAGGGGTTCGCGAAGGTGTCCTCGTACTCGGTGATGCGCTCCGCCCGCAGCGCGTCGGGGTCCGCCGCGGCGGCCAGCTCGCGCCGGTACAGGATGTTGACCGCTCCCTGCGCGCCCAGTACCGCGATCTGCGCCGTCGGCCAGGCCAGGTTGGCATCCCCGCCGAGGTGCTTGGACCCCATCACGAGGTACGCTCCGCCGTACGCCTTCCTGGTGATCACGGTGACCTTGGGAACAGTGGCCTCGGCGTAGGCGTAGATGAGCTTGGCGCCGCGGCGGATGATCCCGCCCCACTCCTGTCCGGTCCCCGGCAGGAACCCCGGTACGTCGACGAAGGTGAGGACCGGGACGTTGAAGGCGTCGCAGGTGCGCACGAACCGGGCCGCCTTCTCGGACGCGTCGATGTCGAGGCAGCCGGCGAAGTGCATCGGCTGGTTGGCCACCACCCCCACGCTGCCGCCCGCGATCCGGCCGAACCCGACGATGACGTTCGGCGCGAAGGCCGCGTGCAGCTCGAGGAAGTCGCCGTCGTCGAGGACGCTGGTGATGACCGTGTGCATGTCGTAGGGCTGGTTCGGCGAGTCGGGGATCAGCGTGTCGAGCTCAGCGTCCGTGTCTTGAGCCGCACCGGCCTCCAGGTCAGCGTCCGCGCCAGTGGCCGGCGGCTCCTCCAGGTTGTTGGACGGCAGGTAGGACAGCAGCTCGCGTGCGAAGTCCAGGCAGTCCTGCTCGTCTTTCGCCTGGTAGTGGGCGACGCCCGATTTCACGCCGTGCGCGTGCGCCCCGCCGAGCTCTTCGAAGGTGACGTCCTCGCCGGTCACCGTCCTGATCACGTCGGGGCCGGTGATGAACATGTGCGCGGTCCCCTCGACCATGAGGGTGAAGTCGGTGAGTGCGGGGGAGTAGACCGCACCGCCCGCGCACGGGCCCATGATCAGCGAGATCTGCGGGATCACCCCCGAGGCCATCACGTTGCGGTAGAAGATGTCCGCGAACAGGGCAAGCGCGACCACACCCTCCTGGATCCGCGCGCCGCCGCCGTCGTTGATGCCGATCACCGGGCAGCCGGTCTTCAGCGCGTGGTCCATGACCTTGACGATCTTGGCGCCGTGCACCTCGCCGAGCGAGCCGCCAAACGCGGTGAAATCCTGGCTGAACACGCAGACGGGGCGGCCGTCCACACGGCCGTGCCCGGTGACGACGCCGTCGCCGTACGGCCGGTTCGCGGCCATGCCGAAGCTGGCCGCCCGGTGCCTGGCAAGCTCGTCGAACTCGGTGAACGAGCCGGGGTCGAGCAGCCGCTCGATCCGCTCCCTCGCGGTCAGCTTGCCCCGGGCGTGCTGCCTGGCCACGGCCTTCTCCGAGCCGGCGTGGATGGCCTCGTGCCTGCGCCGCTCGAAGTCGGCTATCTTGCCCGCCGTCGTGTGCAGGCCTGGCTGGGCCTGGCTGGCCGGCTCGGCTGCTTCGCTCGTCATGCGGCCAGGGTAGCGAGCCGGACACCGCGGCGTTGCTCGGCTACGCTGGCGCCGTGCCCGGAGATGTCATCAGCCGTGAGGAAGACCGCCTGCGCAGCCCCGAGCCGATGCGGCGCGACGTTCGCCTGCTCGGCGGCCTGCTCGGGGAGGTACTCCGCGAATACGGCGGGCAGGAGCTGCTCGACGACGTCGAGACGCTGCGCCACGCCGTGATCAGGGCACGGCTCGGCGGGGAAACTGCGCCGTCGCCGGAGGAGATCGCCCGCCTCGTCGCATCCTGGCCCCTTGACCGCGCCGAGCTCGTCGCCCGCGCTTTCACCGTCTACTTCCACCTGGCGAATCTCGCCGAGGAGCACCAGCGGATCCGTGCGCTGCGCGAGCGCGACACCGGCCAGGCGCCGCTGCGCGAGTCACTTGCCGCCGCGGTGGCGGAGATCCGCGCCGGCCAGGGCGAGGAGCATCTTCGGGAGCTGCTCGCATCCCTGCGGGTGCACCCCGTGCTCACCGCGCACCCCACCGAGGCGCGGCGCCGCGCCGTGGTCGCCGCGCTCCGCCGGATCAGTGTCCTGCTCGGCGTGCTGGACGACCCGCGGGGCGGTGCGGCCGAGCGCGAGGAAGCGCGGCGCGGGCTGCGCGAGCAGATCGACGTGCTCTGGCGGACATCACACCTGCGTGTCAAGCCGATGGACCCGATCGACGAGGTCCGGTCCATCATGGCCGCGTTCGACGAGACCCTGTTCCGCGTTGTCCCCGTGGTCTACCGGTCGCTCGACCATGCGCTGGCAGGGCCGGACAGCGGGAGCACGCCCACGGCGGTGCCCGCCTTCCTGCGGTTCGGGAGCTGGGTCGGGGCGGACCGGGACGGCAACCCCACCGTGACCGCCCGGGTCACGCGGGAGGCCGCGATCATCCAGGCGGACCACGCGCTGCGCGCCCTGGAGCAGGTGACCGGGCGGATCGGCCGCGCGCTCACCCTGCACGAGGACACCACCCCGCCATCCGCGCAGTTGCGCAGCGCGCTGGCTGCGGCCGCCGCGGCGCACCCGGAGCTGGCCGGCGAGATCGCCGCCCGCTCGCCGGCCGAGCCGCACCGCGCCTACCTGCTGCTGGCCGCGGAAAGGCTCCGCGCGACACGGCTGCGCCATGCGGACCTGGCCTATCCCGGGCCAGCGGACTTCCTCGCGGACCTGCGTCTCGTCCAGGACTCGCTGGCCGGCGCGGGTGCCAGGCGCCAGGCGTTCGGCGAGCTGCAGCACCTCATCTGGCAGGCGGAGACGTTCGGCTTCCACCTGGCCGAGCTCGAGGTACGCCAGCACAGTGCCGTGCACGCCCGCGCGCTCGCCGAGCTGCGGGCCGCCGATGCCTGCCGGGCCGCCGGGCACGGAGAGCACGCGGCGCAGGCGGGGCACGCGGGACAGGCTGGGCATAGAGGGCAGGCTGGGCACGGAGGGCACACGGGGCCGCTGTCGGCGGAGACCGAGGAGCTGCTGGCCACGTTCCGGGTGATGGCCTGGATCCAGTCCAGGTTCGGCACCGGCGCCTGCCACCGCTACGTGGTGAGCTTCACCCGCTCCGCGGACGACATCGCTGCCGTCTACGAACTGGCCCGCCGCGCCATGCCGGACGGCGGTGGCCCCGTGCTCGACGTGGTGCCGCTCTTCGAAAGCGGGGAGGACCTGGCGAACGCCCCGCGCGTGCTCACCGAGATGCTGGCGCTCCCCCCGGTCGCGCAGCGGCTGGCGGCGAATGGCCGCCAGCTTGAGGCGATGCTCGGCTACTCGGACTCGGCCAAGGAACTCGGGCCGGTCAGCGCGACGCTCCGGCTGTTCGACGCGCAGGCCAGCCTGGCGGCGTGGGCCGCCGCCCACGACGTGCAGCTCACCATCTTCCACGGCCGCGGCGGTGCGCTCGGCCGCGGCGGCGGCCCGGCGGGCCGCGCCGTGCTCGCCCAGGCGCCCGGCTCTGTGGCGGGCAGGCTGAAGGTCACCGAGCAGGGCGAGGTGATCTTCGCCAGGTACGGCCAGCTCGCGATCGCGCAGCGGCACCTCGAACAGGTCACCTCCGCGGTGCTGCTCGCGTCGGCGCCGGCGGTCGCCGAGCGCACCACGGCGGCCTCCGCCCGGTTCCGCCAGGTCGCGCAGACGATCGAGGCCGCGGCGCGCCATGCCTTCAGGAGCCTGGTGGAGACCGACGGGTTCGCGGAGTGGTTCGCGAGGATCAGCCCGCTGGAGGAGATCTCCCGGCTGCGGATCGGCTCACGCCCCGCCCGGCGCGGCCTGGCGGGCACGCCCGCCGGCCTGGACGACCTGCGTGCGATCCCGTGGGTGTTCGCGTGGTCGCAGACCCGGGTGAACCTGCCGGGGTGGTTCGGCCTCGGCAGCGGTCTCGCGGCGGTCGCGGAACCGGGCGGGGCGCGGGCCGCCACCGGCGGCCCGGCAGCGGCTTACGGCAGCGTTACGGCAGCGGCCAGTGACGACGGCCCGGGGACGGCCGGTGACGGCGGCCCAGGGGACGGCAGCGGCCTGGAGACGCTCCGCCGGGCGTACCGGGAATGGCCGCTGCTGGCCGTGCTGCTCGACAACGCGGAGATGAGCCTGGCGAAGACCGACGCGACGATCGCGGCGCGCTATCTCGCCCTCGGCGGCAGGGACGACCTCACCAGGCGCGTCCTCGCCGAGTACGACCTGACCAGGCGGCTCGTCCTCGCGGTGACCGGCCATGACAGGCTGCTGGCGCAGCGGCCCGTGCTGTCGCGCGCCGTCGCGCTCCGCGACCCGTACGTGGACGCACTCTCCCACCTGCAGCTACGCGCGCTCGCCGCCCTGCGCAACTCCGCGGGAGACGATCCCGGCGAGCGGGAGCGCCTGGAGCGCCTGCTGCTGCTCACCGTCAACGGCGTCGCCGCCGGCCTGCAGAACACCGGCTGACCCGCCGATACCCCGCGCCGCGGCGTGCTGGACACGTCCACCGTCATCTCGATGCAGCAGCTCACGGACCCTGAGGTTCTCCCCAGGGAACCGCTCATCACCGCTGTCACGCTCGCGGAACTATCGGCCGGGCCGCTCGTCGCGCGAACCGACCGCGAGCGGGCGACGCGCCAGGCGCATCTCCAGCAGGCGGAGGCGGACTTCGAGCCGTTGCCGTTCGACCGCGCGGCCGCGCACAGCTTCGGCCAGGTCGCCGCGTCCCTGCGCAGGACGGGCCGTAAAACCGCTGCCCGCGCATACGACGCCATGATCGCCGCGACAGCCATGGCGAACGGTCTTCCCGTCTGCACCTGCGATCCTGACGGCTTCCGCGGTATCGAGGGTCTCGGCGTCATCCCCGTTCCCGTTCCCGGCTCTTCTTCTCCGGCCGCGGCCGGAGAAGAAGACAACGGCACGGTCGCCTGACCGGGCGCGGCCCAGCCAGCGGCCGCCTGCCGGCCGTCGCGCGGTGCGGGCCACGGCACCACGAACCCGTTCGGTACCCCTATCGTCGCCTGAGGGCTTACGGAGGGTCAGCCTGGGCACATTGCGGTAACGACGGGACCGTTACTCATTCCAGTGCGCCGGGGGAGGTCCGGAGATGACAGCATCCGGTGACGGCGCGAGCATCCCCATCGGCGTCTACCGCGGGCCCGGCTGCGGCATCGAGGCCATTGAGGCGTACGAGTCGTGGCTGGGCCTGCCGGCCGGGTCG
>Ga0070737_10002822_pt1 | contig 19904 bp, 16 predicted proteins | sample Coa_R1_10_FD_66438 | JGI IMG/M metagenome (GOLD analysis project Ga0070737, IMG submission 66438) | Surface soil microbial communities from Centralia Pennsylvania, which are recovering from an underground coalmine fire - Coalmine... | ecosystem: Environmental > Terrestrial > Soil > Unclassified...
TACCTGGATGACATTGATCCGGACGCGGTCGAGATCGAGCTGTATGCCGAGCCGCTCGCCGACGGCGCTCCCTCGCGCTTTCGGCTGCAGCGCGGCGAGCCGCTGGTGGGCGCGGTGCGGGCCTGGACCTACATCGCCCAGGTAAAGGCCGACCGTCCCGCGGGCGACTTCACAGTGCGAATCATCCCGCGCCATCCCGCCGCCAGTGTCCCCCTGGAAGCACAGGAAATTCTGTGGCAACGCTGAACAAGCTCTTCCGCCACCCTCAGGGGCCGCTTTGGTGCTGTGCGGCCCGCCATCAGTGCAGAATGATCGCTCCTCCCGGTCCCGTGCCGGAGCTGGTGTAAGGGACGAACGGCGGATTGAAGCCCTGCACGTAGGAGGCGGTGGCCAAGGCGAGCGCCGGTTTCATGAACGTGAAGTGAGTCGAATTGACGACGGTCAGTGCAATCTTTGGCGTGCCGCCGGGCCCGAGCCCGCCCAGATTCACCACCATCGCACCCTGCGTGTTGAACAGATTGATAACCGTGGAGTTGGCCGCAAATCCGGTTCCCACCACGGAGATAACATTTCCCGTCTGGCTGACGGAGGAGATGGTGATTTGGGCGCCGATCGGAACCGACACCGCGTTGCTCTTGCGCGCATAGGTGTGCGCTGCACCCGCGTTGCTTACCACAAAGGAACCCGGTCCGGTGACCGGCGAGTTGGGCAGTCCCTCGGCAGGCACCATCAGGCTGATGTGGGTCGAAGTGAATCCCGGCGTCATCGGCGAGATAAAGAACGGACCGACCTTGCCGCCGGGGCAGGCGCAGAACAGATCCACCGCCGCGCCGTTGCTGGTATCGAAGCCAGTGCCGCCCAGCTCCACCACCGCACCTTGCGGCACCACCGTCTCGACGTTGTTGGTAGCGTAATGCGGATCCCGGCTGGTGTCGGCCAGCTCCTCACCGTTGATCGTCTTGATGGTAGGAATGCCCGCGGACGCCGAGCCTTGCAGAAGTGCGGACTTGCTGTTGGAGACTTGATGCCCGGTATCCGTATTGACCACCTGGACCGATGCAAAGCCCTGCCCTAGAGGGACCGTATCGGGCACCGGGACCATCATCAGCGTGCTGCCGTGCGGAAGCGTGGGGCTCAGCGGTCCGGCATTGAGCGGCCCGGCGGCGGTCGAGATGAAGAAGTTAATCACTGAACCGTTGGTGAAATGGCTGCCGTTCACCTGAAAGCTGCTGCCCACCTCGATGGGATCGGTGATGGTGGTGATGGCCGGAGTCAGCGGTCCGGGCGTTGGGCTTGGGGTCGGAGTGGGGGTGCGGGTTGCAGTGCGGGTCGGGCTTGGAGTGGGGGTGCGCGTTGGCGTCGGAGTCGGGGTGCGGGTAGGGGTTGGCGTTGTGGTCGGGCCGGCCGCAGCCACGGCGTTGCGCGCGTCGACTATCCCGGCGCCGGCCAGGTGTCCGGGCGACGGCTGGGTCACCGCCAGCGCGGCTGACTTTTGCAGGTTGAGCACGCTGGCAGGCGTCAGAGCCGGATTGCGCGACCGCATCAGGGCAGCGATCGCGGCGGCATGAGGCGCCGCCGCCGAGGTGCCGTAAAAGGGATCGAATCCCGCCGTGGCGGTGCTCACGCCATCGGCCGCCGTCAGGTCCGGTTTGTTCAACAACAGCCCGCCGGTGGACAGAAAATTGCCGGGTGTGATCGCGCTGCCGTTGGGATAATAAAAAATCCGCCGTGGCCCGTCGGAGGAGAAGGTTTCCACCGGATTCGTGGTGCCGCCCACGAATGGAACGCACGCCGGGCAGCCGGCGCTCGCGACGTCAACCGCCGCCAACGTGACCGCCGTCTGGGCGGCGTTGTGGCCGTAGGTAGCGCCGGTGGTGTTGAATTGCAGGCGTCCGCGATGCGTCAGCAGATTCATATAACGCGGCGCGCCGCTGTAGAGTACAACCACCAGACGGTAGTTTGTTGCGTCCCCTGAATAAGAGAACGCTTCCAGAGGATCCTGGGTTCCGGTCTGCGGATTGGTCGAGGACAGGATCACCGAGGTGCCTGACGGATTGAGCATGTAAAGGTCGTAGTCATTGGCGGAATGCTGCAGGGCGTCGGACCATTGCAGGCTGATTACTCTGAAAGGCGAGTTGAGAGTGATTACATTTTCATTATTGCCTCCGCCGAAATTCAATGCCGATACGCCGGCGCCGGAAAGCACCGACGGCAGCGGCGTTCCCGAATAATCGCCCTCCCAGGTTCCCGAAGTGTTGTTAGCCTTGTTGCCGGCGTTGCCCGCCGAGGAGAAGTACACGACGCCGCTGCCGACCACGCTGTTTACCGCCTGGGCAATAACCCCGTCTTGAAACACTGGCTCGACAAAGTACGAAATGTCGTCGACGATTACCTGCGCCCCGGCAGCTTGCAGGGCTTGAATATTGGAGGCAAAGTTGGCCTGCCCGCCGAAACCAGTCGCAAAGATGAGATTGGAGCCGGGAGCCAGGCTGTTGACGATCTCCATCATCGCAGTGCCTTCAGACCCACCGCTGCCCGCCTGCCCGGAAATAACCTGCACGCATGGTGGCCCGGCCGGACAGTTGGGCGGCAGATCGCCGCTGGCCTGCAAGCTGCTGAGCTGATCGACCGCGTCCGACAACACCCCCACCGTAATGCCGGAGCCATTGACCGAGAACTGCGAGCGGGCAAGGTTCGCCCGATGCGTGATGTCGCCTTCGCTGACCACTTTGTTGGTGATGGCCATGTCGGCAGGACGGATAAAGTGCACCTCGGGCCAAGCAGCCAACTCTTCCAACCGATCGATCGGGAAGACCGCGCGGACTGCGTCATAGCGCGGAAAATCGTTGACGATCGTGCCCCCCAGGGAGCGAATCCGTCCCAGCAATATGTCGTTCACCTGCGCCCGGATGTCGACCAGCGTGCGTCCCGTGTTGTCGACCTCCACACCGCTTCGCATTTCGGGCGTGCCCGGATAGGGCGCAATACCGCGGTGCGCCCTGGAAACATATAATAGCTGGGAATCTATTTTCAGTTGTTCCGCAGTGCGCGAAGCCTTCTCGGCTGATATCTCCGCGATCTGTCGGATTACGTTGGGACTGAGGGACTGCGCCCAAACTGTGGAGCTGCCGCCCGAAGTCAATGCGGCCAGGGAGGTCAGCAAACTTGCTATAAGGATGCTTCTGGGCCTGCACTCAATATTTTCGTGACTCATTCCCTGTGCCCCTGAAAAAAGTGTTTCGGCAGCGCGGCGACTACCTCGTCGCCGATGCGACGATGATGCTTTGTTGCAACTGCCATACCTGCTGACGGCCGGTTGTGCACCGCTGTTGACGCAGCAAATGCTAACAAAGGCTACGAGTTGTTCTTCTGTCCCGTGCTTGAACTGGGTAGCCCGTGAGTCGCAGGCGCGTCGCGGCTGGTCTGTTCCTTAGACGATGCAACCAAGGCGGCGCATCATCGATGTGGCTCGGACACGCACAGAAGCGATCTGATTTATTCTGCGTGTGTATCGCTTTGGAGGGTGTTGGTGTCGAGCGACATAATTCTGGCGCCGGCGACTATGTACTGAGGTGATTATATGAAGTGCGACGAGATCTTGGCTGGCAGCCGGAAAATCAGATCGCAAAGGTGGCGAAAAGACCTTGGGAAGGGTCAGGCCAACAGCACGTACTCGCTGCTATACAGTCCGATCGCATCGGCCACGAATGGTCCGGCGTCGGCGGCGATGGCTTTCTCGCCCTCGATCGTGCCGCCGTAAAAGCGCTCTTCCAGATCCTCCTTGGAGGGAAAGAACAATTCCGCCAGTCCATGGACTACGGGCGCGCCCGGCGTCAGCGGTGCAATCACGCCGTCCTGGATGTAGCTGGTCGCGTAGCAGTGGTACTTCTCCGCGACGATGCGGTGTTTGCGCCATAGCGCCTCCACCTCCTTGTTGGGCAGGTCCGCCTTGCGGCGCGTGAAGATGATCGCCTTGACACCCGCGGTGCGCTCGCCGGGCGCGGGCCGCGGCGTGCGATCCCATTGGATGGTTTCAGCGATCAGGTAGTCGTACACCGTCGCGCCCATGCCGCGCAGGTGGTTTTCGAGCAGTTCGACAGCGGCGGGCGTCGCATAGCGGCGCTGCGGGTTCTTGAAGTCGTCGAAGCTCTCCCACCATAGCTCGGTGATGACTTCGAAGGGCGGCGGGTCCATCTCGCGGTTAAGCGGCGTCAGTCCGGCGCGATGCTTGATCGACGCCTTGACGTCGACCAGGTTGACGACGTAGCGCAAAAGGCGGGGGCAATGGCGCATCACCAGCGGCGCATGATGGCGCAGGTAATGCTCGCGGAACGCCGCGCGGTCGGCTGCGGATTGGCAGGCGATGAATTGCATGACTTTTCTTCTGCGCGCACTCTGTTCGCTCATCCCAGTAACCTCCGCTGACCATGTGATCGCCCTTTCGGCGGCGATTTGCAAACGCGCCGCGCGGCGCTATGGTTCGTGATGATTGGGAGGAATTGTCATGGCCGAACTGGTGCTACGCGAAGATCGCAACGGGCTGGCCACGCTTACGCTCAACCGCCCCGACAAGCTCAACGCGCTCAACCAGCCGCTGTTCGTCGAGCTGCGCGCGCACCTTGAGAAGCTGGCGGAACAGACCGATGCGGTCGGCCTGGTGGTGATTCGCGGCGCCGGCAAGGGTTTTTCTGCCGGCAACGACATCGAGGAGATGAGCCAGCGCGTCCGCCAGCCGGAGCTCAACTTCAAGGGTCGAACCGTCGATATGGTGGCGCTGCTGCCGCAGCCGGTGATTTGCGCGGTGCACGGCGTCTGCTACACGGGCGGGTTGGAACTGGCGCTGGCGTGCGACATGATCGTCGCCGCGGAATCGGCGCGCTTTGCCGACACGCACGCCAAGCTCGGTCTGATCCCGATGTGGGGGATGAGTCAGCGGCTGCCGCGGCGGATTGGTGCGGCCAAGGCGATCGAGATGATGACTACGTCGCGGCCCTACAGCGCAGCGGAAGCGCTGGCGATGGGCCTGGTCAATTACTGCTTTCCCGACGCGGTGGTCGAGGCTGAACTGGGCAAGCTGACCGACACAATCCTGGCCAATTCATGGCATACGCTGCGCGGCAACAAGCGCTTGCTGCGCGAAACCGAAGGGATGAGCCTGGCGCAAGGGCTGGCGCACGAGGTGTATCGCTCACCCGGCACTGCCCCCGACATCCGCCAGCGCTTGGCAGCATTCAGCAGCCGCAAGGCATAAGCGCAGGGGGTTTTCCGGCCGATCAATCAAGCTGCGTAAGCGCGGATCCGCTACTCGCGATCGGGGGCGCCTTTGAGGTACATCGCGCCGGTGGGCTTGTCGACGCCGCCGGCGGGTTCGAGCGTGACGGCGGCCAGTATTACGCGCTGGCCGGCAGGCGGCATCGACGCCGGCGCAACTGACATCCGGCCGGTCTGCGCGTAGAACAGGCCGGCTTTGGTTGGCCCGCCTTCTTTGGTAATCCACCACAGCTGGTAGGTCTTGCCTGGCGGTGCGGGCGGCAGGCCGAAGGTTTGCACGACCGCCATGCGCGAGGCGCGGCTGACCGCCACGACCCCGCCCGCGCCGGGCGCCGGAGCCAGCGCTTGCAGGCGCATAAGCTGCAAGTCGGGCGACATCAGGATACGGTCGAGCTTGGCACGCTCATCGAGTACGCTGCGCAGCGTCTCGGCTTCGGTCTGGGCCGCGGTGAGTTCGGAGCGCAGGTCGTTGAGCTGCCAACTGAGCGATTCCAGTTGCTGGAGCTGACGGACTTCGGCGCGGCGCGCGCGGTTGGCGATTACCCGGTTATAAATGAGCAGCAGCACTGCTGCCGCGGTGGCTACGGTGGCTACACCGCGCCACCATCCGACGCTGGGCGCCCGTTCACCGCCGATCCGGCGCGGACGCGAAACGGTGCGGGCCAGGGAATGAGCGGCGGCCGCTTCGGTGTGCAGACGCGACTCCAGGCGCTGCCACACGCGGCTGTCCGATCCAGCCCCTTGCGGGGCGCTGGCCAGCGCCGCCGCGGTTTCGCGCCAGGAGCGCAACTGCGCCTCGCATTGCGGGCATCCCTCGCGCAGATGCTCATCCAGTTGCCGGGCCTCACCGGGCTCCAGCCGATCCAGCGCAGCCAGTGGCAGCAGGTCTATGACTTCCTGATGGTCCATCGGTATTACCGCTGTCCTGAAAGCGCCTGGCGCAGTTTGATCATCGCGGTGCGGATGCGTGTTTTAACGGTGCCCAGGGGGATGCCCAGCCGCTGTGCGATCTGAGATTGCGACAGGTCGGAGAAATACGCCAACTCCAGCGCGGCGCGTTCGCCAGCGTCCAGCGCGGCCAGCGCGGTGCGCACGATTTGCGCCTGCTGCGCCGCGTCGAGTGCGGCGGCCGGGTCGCCGGCGCTAGCGGCCGCCGCGGGAGGCGCGGCGCCCGCCGGCGGCTGACGCGCCTGCCGGGCTCGGAGCCGATCGATCGCACGGCTGCGCGCCAGCGTGACCAGCCATGCCGCCACCGAGCCGCGCGCGGGGTCGTAGGATTTCGCCTCGGACCACGCCTGCCACAGCACGTCGGCGACAGTTTCCTCGGCGTCGGCTTCCTGCGCACAAAACCGCAGCACCAGCGCCGTCAGCATCCGCGCGTAGCGCAGTGTCAGCGCGTGCAGCGCCTGGGCGTCGCCCGCCGCCATCGCGGCCACCAGCTGGCGATCCGAAGGCTGTGCTTTTGAGGCGTCGGCCACGTGCTCCTTACCCGGATACGCATGCAATCACGTTGGCTAAAGACCTTTACAAAATGTAAACTGAAAAGGCCCGCGGCCCGGCAAACGTATCCAGGTGTGCAAAGTTAGCCCAAAGCCGGGGCAAGACGAAGAGCGGCTCAATGCGGCGTCCACAGCGGCGCGGCGCCGAACAGCCCCTGGGCAACGCCGATTTGGTAAGCGAGGAACAGCCCGAAACAAAAGCTGAGCAGACCCGAGCCCACGACCAGTCCGCGATGCAGCCGGCCGACGCGGCTTGCCGCCAGCACCATCGGGGCGCCGATCGCGGTGGTGATCACCGCCATCCCGGCAATGGTTCCCAGGCAAAAGACCGCCAGATAGGCGGCGCCCCAGGCCGGCTGCGGAATCGCGCTCAGCACGGTCAGCGCAATCGCGGCGCTGCCCGCCAGGCCGTGAACCAGCCCGACGCCGAACGACATCAGCGCCGAGCGCGGCGCGGGCGCGGCCGTGGAGTCGCGGCTGAACAGATGGCCGTGGTGCGATGCGGTGGCGCCGTCATGGGCATGGATGTGGCGATGCGCGGTGCCATTGTGGCTGTGGAGGTGAGAATGCACCTGCGGGGTTTCAGGCGTATCGGTGCACCGGCGTTTGAGTCCAAGCCGCGCGGCGACCCGGCGCAAAACTGCGGCCGCGGCCGGCAGACCCAGCGCGATCAGCGCCACGCCGACGCCGAATTCCATCGTCAGCCCGAGCCTTGCCGGGATGCGGATTTTGAGCACAATGATCGCGCCCCCTACAATCAGTACGGTCAGCGAATGACCAACTCCCCACAGCACTCCGGTGCGGGTGGCGGCGCCCAGCCGCCGTTCGCGGCTGAGGATCGCAGTGACCGCGATCACGTGGTCGGGATCGGTGGCGTGGCGCATGCCCAGGAGAAAGCCCAGTGCGGCGAAACCCGCAGGTGCCAAACCCTTGAGCATAAAAAGCACGTCATTCACCGCTCCATTAACCGCTTTGCAGCCATCGGCTGCAAGCCCAACGATCGAGCTTCGCCCAAGCGGCCCTCGCCAGCCGCCGGCGAGGTGTGCTCTAAAACAAGTGGCGCACGGTGTCAAATTCCAGGCGAGGTAAGCACGATGGCTCAGGCGCTGGCTTCCGGCTTTACCCGGGTTTCCTACGTGGTACGCGACCTCCAGGCGAGCGCGCGGTGGTTTGAACACGCGCTGGGCGTCGAGTTCTTCGCTGCGAGAAGCGCTCAGCTCGGCGGGCCGAATGGTCCGCCGCTGCCCACCGGTAACCCGGGCGGCGCCGAAGTTGGAGTCAGGATGGCGCTGGCGCGCGCGGGCGGGCGCGGCGAGTTGGAAATCGAACTGATTCAACCCGACCGCGGCGACAGCATCTTTTCCCGATTCGTGGAGCGCACCGGCGGCGGGTTGCATCATGTCGGCTTTGTGGTTGAGGATTTCGACGCGGCCGCGCAGCAGCTTGAGGGCGAAGAAGTGACCGCGTGCGCTACGGTCAGCGGCGGCAGCAAAGTCGCCTATTTCGATTGCAATGCGGCGGGCGCGTCGATTATCGAAATCGCGCAGTACGATACCGACACCCGCCTGGCTTTGCAGCGCCTGAAATCGCCGCCCGCTGCCCACCCCGCTCCGGCTCCCGGCGCCAACAGGCCGCGGCTGGTGCAAATCTCCTACGTGGTGCGCGATCTGGACGCCGCCGCCAACTGGTTCCGGCGCGTCGTTGGCGTGGAGTACTTCGGCATTACCAGGGCGACAGCCGGCCGCGATTATGAGGTACTGGTCAGGGACCAGCCGCTCGCTGTGACGTTTTCGCTCAGGACCGCGATGGGCCGGCTGGGGCCGCGGGGCGAGCAGGAGATTGAAATCATTCAGCCGGTGGATGGGCCGAGCCCCTATCGCGAGTTTTTGCAGGAGCACGGCGAAGGGCTCAATCACGTCTCCTTCCTGGTTTCGGATTTCGAGCCTGCTGCCGAGCGGATGCGCGCCAGCGGCGCCCGACCCCTCATTGAGTTCCGCGGCCACGGCATCCGCGCCTGCTATTTCGATTGCCGCGCCGCGGGCGCCTCGATCGTCGAAATCGGATATTTCGATGAACGGGCGACCGCCGCGCTGGAGCGGGTCAAGACGCCGCGCGGCAGGAGGCCCATAGATAGATGAAGTCGCGTGGAGTAGGGAAGCGCGCGATGAGCCAAACCAGGCAAGCATCAACTTAGTGGCGCGTGCCCAACCGATGTGTTAATTAAGCACAATTGAGGCAAAGTCGTGAATCGGCATCCTGATTATGCGGCTCATGGCCCATGTGGCTTAGCGCAACGATTATTGTGTGCCACCGGTTGCGTGAGGAGGGGTAGTGTCGATGAAGAGAATCCCGCCCGTCAATCCATTTGATGCCAGCCGCTACATCGGTACGGTGTTTGAAATCGGGCCCAACGCCGCTCATGTGGCGCTTACGGAATCGAGCGTCGATTCGGTGGAAGTGGGCGCATTTGTGGTGGCCGATTGTGGGCAGTGGCTGATGTTTGGGCGCCTGAACAATGTTCAGTTGCCCGAACAGGACGGCGGGGGCGATGGCCCCCGCGCCGCGGCACATCCCACGGCTGTCATCGAGCTGTTGACCACGATCGGTTTGGACGGCGACGGTGCATTGCGCGGTATTGAGCGGTTTCCCCATCTGGGCAGCCGGGTCTACCTGGCGCCGCCCAAACTGCTGAGCTGGCTGTTCGAATGCAACCAGGTGCGCGAAACCGGTGACGGCGACTACCAGCCGGTGTTGCTTAACCTGATGTCGCTGCGCGACGGCACGCAGGTGGGCCTTGCTCCCGAGCGTCTGTTTGGGCGCCATTGCGCGGTGGTCGGCGCCACCGGGGTGGGCAAGAGTTGGACGCTGGCGCGCGTGATGGAAGAAGCGGCGCGCTATGCGGCCAAGATGATCCTGTTCGACAGCACCGGGGAGTTTTACACGCTGAACTCCGGCGTCCGTCACGTCCACATCGGAACCGACCCGACCGGGACGGAAACCTCCGACGAAGTGTCGATGCCGTACAACGCGCTGACCGAGTCGGACCTTTTTGCGCTGTTCAAGCCTACCGGTCCGACCCAGGGACCCAAGCTGCGCGCGGCGATGAAGAGCCTGAAGCTGGCGCGGGTTCCCAACCTGGCCACCGGGGGCGTGGTGCTGAAGGCCGGCAAACTGAAGTTTCCGTTTGAAAAGGCCTATGCGGCACGAGCCAAGGAGATCGAAGATCCGCGGGCGTTCTTTGACATTACTAAATTGGCGGCGCAAGTCGACGCCGAATGCATATTTCCGACCGGTGGCTTTTCATCCAATCCCGATCCTACCCGCTGGGGCGCGCCTAACGAGATCGAGCGCAGCAACTGCGTCAGCTTGATCACGCGCATCGAGGACATGGTGCATGCGCCCGAGCTGGCCTGCGTCTTTCAACCCGGTGAGATGCGGACGATTTTCGACGAAATCGGCTCCTTTCTGGCCGACGATGCGATTCGCATCCTGCGCATTTCGCTCAAGCATCTGCCCTTTTCCCATGACGCGCGCGAAGTCGTGGCCAATGCCATCGGGCGCCATCTGATGGAACTGGCGCGCAAGAGCAAGCTGGGCGGGCGGCCGCTGGTGGTGGTGCTGGATGAGGCGCATCACTTTCTCAACGAGAATCTGGCCCAGCAAGATATCGGCATCCCGCTCGACGCCTTCGAACTGATTGCCAAAGAGGGAAGAAAGCATTGGCTCAACTTCTGTATCGCCACCCAGCGTCCGCGTGACATTCCCGAGGGCATCTTAAGCCAGATCGGTACTTTTATCGTGCATCGGTTGAACAACGAGCGCGATCGACTGGCGGTGGAGAACGCCTCGAGTGCGGCCGACCGCACCGTGCTGGCCTTCATCCCCGGCCTGGGCGAGGGCCAGGCGGTGGTAATCGGCGCCGACCTGCCGCTGCCGCTGGCGATTCAAATCAACAAGCCGACCCAGGAGCCCGACTCGCGCGGTCCCAATTACCAAAAGCTGTGGCGATAGCGGAGGGCGGCGCACTTTCGCCGCGCGCCCTACTGCATGATGCGATCGAGGCCACCGGGGAAGGCCCAGACCGCCGCGTCCGACAGCCCGTGCGGCACGTCCTTGTCGATACTAACAGCCTGCGCCAGTGAGAACGTAGCGTGGGCGTTCTGCATATCCAGAACCCGCTCGACGTTTACGGATCGGAACAACGTTACTTCGCCGCTGGGCAGTTTAACAGCTCGACCGTAAACCCGATCCTGCTTCCAGAACTTGGAGCTGGCGTCGTAAGCGTCATAGCCCAGGTTCACGAAAGTTTCTTTATCGGTGTAAAACACCTTGTGGCGATAACAGTATGACGGACCGGCCGCGGGCAATGGGGTAACATCCATAATATATACGTCACGCAACTCCCACGGTCCGACCTCGGGCTTCGGCCAGGACGGCACCGTGCCCTTGATCACATAGGCGTCGGGACTGATGGAAGGGGAGGGATAGCTGGAGTTTACCAGCCAGAATAACTTCTTCTCGCCCAACAATTGGGCGCTGAAGTTGGAGAGTTGAAAGAACATTCCGGCTCCGCTGTCATCCTCCACCCAATCAGTGCCCAGGCTGGGGGAGCAGCGTGCCGCGCTGGAAAGCCGCAGCGAGCGGCGCAGCGACGGTAGAAAGACATAGGCCTCCTGCACGGCGGCTGGATCGGCCCGCTGCATCGTTACTTCGCTCAGATACTTGCTCTGCTCGGGGGCAAGCACGAAATAGCGCGAGGACTGGTAAAAGCCCGCTGCGTACGCCATATCGATCGGATAAGGCGGATCGCTGTTGTGCATCAACCGGTATTGGGTAACCTCGCTGGTATTGGGGGAGACATTCAGGAACCGGTCGATTTGAAATACCGAATCCAGGTAGTAGTCGACGAACGGACCAAAGCTCAACCACGCATCGTACATCACTTTGGTTCCCGCCAAATCTCCCGACGGATTGGGAAAGGGCAGACCCGCGACGTACCCGTCTATCACGTAGCCCCCGGTGCTGACTTTTCTTAGTTTGGCCTGAGCATGATATTTCTCGGTATCGTCCCGATACTGCTTGGGCGTTATAAAATGATGAGTTGGCCCGACCACGATCGTATATTCGGGACCGGACCCCATCTTCCAAAAATAGCCGCCGTTGAAGAGCGCCTGGGTGCCTACGTCCAAAAACTTCTTGTATTGGCGCCAGTTCTGCAGCGTAATCCTGGTGCCGGGCGCAACGGTTTCCGGCGAGCCGGCATCGGCCAGGGCCTGGTACAACTGCGGGCTGAACTGAATCTCGGCGGCCGCTGCGGTACCGCTTAGGTAAAGCAACGCCGTGAGCAAAAGGATCGACAGAGGGCGGCTTCTCATCGGTGGCTCCTCCCCGAACGCGGTTTCCAGGCACAGAATCCAAAACGCACGTGGACGAAATCCAACAAAGACGCACTCGCAACCGGCGGCGGTCGGCTAACCTCGTGGCGGTTTAGACGATGTCAGCCAAAGCTCGTCAGAATATTTTCGGACGCCGGTCCGCACGCCGGACAGCTTGCGCCATCAGCCATCCTGAATGCAATGTTTAGCTTTTTCTGATCGGGCATGCAATTGCATCGTATCGGCGAGCCGCAAAGCTTACGGCGGATTTAAAGCGAGGTCGGCCAGCTCGCCCAACGTGGATTGGACGGCCTGCCGGCGTGGTTTGGGATGTCCCTAATGCCAGGGGATCTTTACCGTTTCGGTGACGCCGCTTTCGTTGTTGACCACCAGCAGTTGCAGCTCCCTGTAGGAGCCCTTGGGGAAGAAGACATAACCGCTGACGGTGAAGTCCTTGCGCACCTCGGCGTCATTGAGCGCCAGTCCCTGAATCTGGGCGTTGGCCTGGTTTTGCGCTTCGGCCTGTCCCATCGGAGCACTCCACAACGCCCCCTGAGCGACGCCGACTGCGCCGCCGACCGCCGCCCCCGGTCCGACGCCGCCTGCCGCCAGCCCGGCCAAAGCGCCGACGGCTGCGCCCAGCGCGCCTTCGGCGGCGCCGCCCACCGCACCGCTGGCGAGCGCGGCCTTCAGTTTCTGCGCGCCGCCTGCCTCGCGGGCCGCTTCAATGGGCGGCACCGGGGCGATGCGCTCGCCGTAAGCGTTGAGCGCGAAGACCTGGCTGGGATGGATGGTTCTGCCTTCGTCGGTGCCGTTGGCCACGGCGACATAGACGGGAATCAGGTTTCCAACCGGCGCCTGCGCCTCGGTGACCACCGAGAACTGACCTTCGATGGGCGTCGGGACCGCCCTGCGCTGAGTCTGCAGCGGCGCGGACGCAACCGCGCACGCCGACCAGGTCAAAGCGGCCGCCAGCAGCAGAGATACGTGCAAACCTCCAACACTCATGACCGAACGGCGCGGCGCAAGCCGAGCGGGAAGCCCGGCTCCGGTTCAGTATACCATGAGTGTGCTTTGAACAGCGGGAACTCAGTAATAGTCCACCGGGTCGATACGGCGTTTGGCGCCGAAGTAGAAGAGCATATTTTCGGTCAGGCCCTGCCAGGTGAACGGTCCGGGCGGCATCAGCAGGCGCTTGAACATCGACTTGAGCGAGTAGAACTCGGTGGTGCAGCGCCACACCCCTTCTTCGACTTCCTGGGGCGAGAGGTTCTTGGGTACGAACATGCAGCGGAAGTTGTTGGTGTACATGTCCGCGTCGGGGATGATGACGCGCCCTTCGTCTTCGAGTTGGGTGCGCATCGGGGTGCCCTTGCGCGGCGTGACGGTGTTGAAGAACGCCTCGGGTGCCTTTACCTCATGCAGGAACTTCAGGGTGTCGTCGAAGATGCGCGGATGGTCGTTTTCCAGTCCGAACAGGAAGTTGAGCGAGTAGTAGATGCCGTATTTGCGCATCTTCTCGAGCAGTTTCTTGTACTGATTGGCGTGGTTCTGGATTTTGTTCATCGACAGCAGGCTATCCTGGCTGATCGACTCGACCCCGATATTGACGTGGAAGATGCCAGCCTTGGCCGCCAATTCCAGCAACTCGTCGTCGTGGTTGGAGTTGATGGTCCACAGGCAGGAAAAGCGGATGTTGAGCGGCTCCAGGGCGCGGAACAATTCGCGCGCGAACTTGTGCTTGCCGGTGATTTGATCGTCGATGAACTGGAAGCGGCGAATGCCGGTGATTTTGACCACCTGCTTGATTTCCTCGACGATATCGCCCACCGGGCGGGTACGGTAGGCGCCGTCATAGAAGACCGGAATTTCGCAGAACGAGCACCGGTAGGGGCATCCGCGGCTGGCCTGGATCGGCACTGCCTTAAACAGATAGCGGTTGAGTTTGAGCAGTTCATGGCGCGGGCGCGGCAGGTTTTTCAGATCGTGCAGCTTGTCGGCCTTGTAGACCTGCTTGAGCTTGCCGTCCTGCCAGTCGCGCAGCAGCGGCTCCCAAACCAGGTCGGCTTCGCCCTGGATCACGGCGTCGCAATGCTTGAGCGCCTCCTCGGTCTGCAGCGTGGCGTGAAAGCCGCCGAAGACCACGGGGATGCCGCGTTTGCGGAATTCGTCGCCCAACTGGTAAGCGCGCAGTGAGGCGCCGATGGTGGTGGTCATGCCGACCAGATCCCATCCGGCGTCGAAATCGACGTCCTCCAGCCGTTCATCGCACAGCGTGACGTCGAAATCGTCGGGGGTGAGCCCGGCCACTAGCGGGATCATCAACCCCATGATCAGTCGCCATCGGGTCTTGTGCGGCGTGCCGTCAAGATGGACGGTCGTCGGTTGAATAAGAAGGATTCGCGGTTTTCGGTTCATATTCCCTCCGCAAGCCGATCCCCACCAGGTTGGTGCGCCGCGCCCGGCCGCGTCCATTTGGTAGTCAGCCACCACAGGACCGCGGCGAACAAATAGGTGCCGGCCGCCGCGCCGATAATGAAATAGTTCAGCCGATCCACCACCGCCAGAAGCAAAACCAGATAGGCAAAGTCGCGCCCCGTCAGGCGGTCAACCCGGCGAATAAAATCCTGGGCGCCCGCAACGGAGACGCTCATCGCGCGATGCACCGCAATGGCGCACATACCAAAGCCGACCAGCAACGCACCCAGCACGTAAAGATAGGTGGTGCTGTGCGCCGTGCGGTAGCATCCGATGCTGATACCGAAAAAGATCGCGATATGAACCAAATTGTCGGTCAGCGCATCCAGGCGCGCGCCCGCCGCGCTCTCCGCCATCTTGAGCCGCGCCAGTTCACCGTCCACGCCGTCGATCGTGATCGAGACCACGAACAGCAGCGCCCCCGCCAGCCGCATCCAGTAGCCGGGCTGGGCGAACATCCACGCAATCAGCATTCCTATCGCGGTGTTGGCCAGCGTCACCTGATTGGGAGTCACCGCCGTGTGCGCCAGCAGATAGCTCAGGCGCCAGGAAAGTTTGCGGTCGAAGATGCGCGCCATAATGCCGTCGGTGCGGGCCGTGTCGTGCCGCAGCGTCGCGGCGATGACGCGTTCGGCTGCGTTGCGGTCGGACGGATGTCCATCAAGGGCGTAGGGCAGGCCGGCGATCTGGCTGAGCACACTGGTGACCGGCGGCCGGCCGTCGCCGCCGAGGAAATCGGCCAGATTTCCGACTGCAACCGATGCTGCCGGGTCGCGGCTAGCCAGCCGCAGCGATTGGTGGCCGTTGGCGGCATGGCGCTCCAGCAGGTCGCGCAGTTGGGACAGCGAAAAGACGATATTGCCGCTGAGCACGACGCATCGGCTGATGCCGCAGACCTCATCCGCGATGTCCCTGACTTGATCGAACGAATCGACCCAGCAGACGCGAGAGTCCTCCGAGAAGCGGCCCAAGGCGTCGGCAAACCGGGGCCGCTCCGGAGCCGGGCATTTGACGAAAAAGCGCGACACCCCCGCCCGCTCGCAGACGCGAAGCATTCGCTCCAGCAACGGGCGGCCGAAAATCAGTTCCGAACCACGGCTGGGTGCTTCGACCAGTGCCACGGTCGCGCCGTCGTCATGATGTGATGAAACAGGCTGCAACGTCTTTAACTTTCCGGTCAACTCAGGGCAATGTACTAGACCAATCGGTCAGGCAAGGCAAGATACCCCCGAATTCTCTTTTAATATCGGCCATTTTTTGGGCTAAGCGCAGGGTTGGGAAAGAGCTTGTAAAGCGTCCCGCCAAGCCATGCTCCGGATTAATCAGAAAGGAGTTTTAAAATCAGCTAGCTTTGCGAATTGGCCACGCGTAAATTCTAAGCCTGATTTTGCGAGGTCAGGTTAAAGATCTTGGGAGCCTCGTGGCGACAAGTCAGCACCCTGCTGTTTGATTTTGGCGGCACGCTCGACGTGCCGGCGGTGCACTGGCTCGACCGTTTCTGGCGCCATTACTGTGACGCCGGCATAAACCTCAGTCGCGACGAGCTTGACCTTGCCTACGCTTACGCCACTCAACGAGGCTACGGGGCCGGCGATCGCATCTATGGCTATGGGCTGCGCCGACTGGTCGATGAGCTGGTGAAGTGGCAAATCGATTGCCTGCTGGAACATCTTCCCGGCCGTGTGCCGCCTTCTGTCCGCGACGCCGCCGCCGGCATTGCAGAGCGGTTTTGCGCGGAGAGCGCGGCCGGTTACCAGTGCAGCCGCGCGGCACTGGCTGCCTTGGCGCCGCGCTTTGCGATTGGAGTGGTATCGAATTTCTACGGCAACCTGGAAGCGGTTCTAAATGAAGCGGGGCTGCTACCCCTCGTTGCCGCAGCGATCGATTCCTCGCGCGTGGGCGTTTTCAAACCGGACCCGGCCATCTACCGCACGGCGCTGGCGCGCCTCAAGGCGTCGCCGGAAGCCACCGCGATGGTCGGCGACTCGCTGTCGAAGGATTGCGCACCGGCGCAGCGGTTGGGGTTGCGGACGGTATGGCTGGCGCCTGCTTCGCGGTACACTCAGCCCAGCGAGGCACGTCCCGATTTGGTGGTGGGTAATCTTCAGGAACTGGTCGAGATCTGTCTTGGAGCCGATTGAAGGGGCGATTTTGGCCGCCGGGCGGGGCGAACGGCTGCGCGCCGGCGGCCCTGACCTGCCCAAGCCGCTGGTCAGGCTGGCGGGCGAGCCGCTGTTGGCGCGCCAGGCGCGGTTTATGTTTGAAGCTGGAGCGCGCCGAGTTGTCGCCGTGGTCAACTCGGAAACCGCGTCGTTAATCGATCGCAACGCGATCGCGTTGCCCGCCGGGCTGTCGGTTGTGGTGCGCGATACGCCCAATTCGATGGAGACCCTGTTCGAACTGGGCGAGCATCTGACCAGCCGATGGTTTCTGGCGGCGACGGTGGACGCGGTGCTGCCGGCCGGTGAGATGACGCACTTTGTGCAGCGTGCGCTGGCGCTTTGCTGCGCCGATGGGGCGCCGGCCAGCGGGGCGCTGGGTGTGGTGCGATGGCGCGGCGACGAACGTCCGTTGTTTGTCCAAGCGGACGCGGCCGGTGCGATCCGCACCGTCGGCGCGGCTCGCGGTGCGCTGGTCACGGCCGGCATCTACTTCCTGCCCCAGTCGGTTTTCGCTTTTCGCTCACGTGCCCGCGAGATGCGGCTGTCGGCGCTACGCCAGTTTCTCGCCGGGCTGGTGCAGTGGGGCGTGCGGCTTGATGCGGTTGAATTGAGCGATGCGATTGATATCGACGTGGCCGAAGACCTGGAAGCGGCGGGCAAGCTGGTCCGGCCGCGCGGGAAGTGCTGACGGTGCGCGCGCTGGGAATATATCGCGAAAGCGAGTTCTCGCCGGGAAAGGTCGGCGCCGATGCCGCGATCATGGATGAGGTCCTGGCCATCCTGGCCGCCCATCGTATCGACACCTCAGCGCGTGCCGCGGCCGATTTCATCAACGGCGGTCTGCCCCAATGCGATCTGGTGCTGGCGATGTGTCAGAGCGAGCCGGCGCTGGCGCGCCTGGCGGCGATGCAGCAACAGGGCGCGCTGGTGGTCAATGCCCCGCAGGCGATTCGTTCCTGCTATCGCGACCGTCTGGGCCCGATGCTCAGGGAAGCGCGAGCGCCGGTGCCCGAGGGGACGCTGGTTGAGACCTCAGCCGCGGTTGAGCGGGCAGCGCTGGGCCCACTGGATCCGTCCCGCGGCATCTACGTAAAGCGCGGCGACCTGCACGCGCTGTATGCCGGCGATGTGCGCCGCGTCGACGATGCTTCGTCGCTGGCGGCGGCGCTGGCGGATTTTGCCGCGCGCGGTATCCGGCTTGCCTACCTTCAAGCCGCGGTCGAGGGTAGGGTAGTGAAGTTCTATGGCGTAAGCGGCGGCGGATATTTCAGCCTCGTCCAGGCCGAGGGTGCGTCCGGCTCATTGATTGTACGCCTCCATGACGCGGCGCAGCGCGCGGCGGCGGCGCTGGGACTGGAGGTATGGGGCGGCGACGCGATCGTGGACGGCGGGCAATTCAAGATCGTGGACTTCAACGACTGGCCCAGCTTCGAGCGCGTCAGGGAAGCGGCCGCCGGGGCAATCGCACGGCGAGTAGTTGAATTATTGAGTAACGAGAAGAGGGAAACGAGAGAGGAGAGGCGTGCGGGGGAGAGCAATCGGAAAATGGAAGCGAAAGGATAGCCATTGCGCTTCATTAGTATATTTTCCGATTGCCGGTTTCGCTTTTCTCGTTTCGTCAATCAGCATGAAAGCCAAAATGAACAAACTTCCTTCGATCACCACTCCCGTTCCGGGGCCGCGCTCGCGCGCTTTGTTCCAGGCCGAAGAGCGCCATCTGGCCCCCGGCCGCCAGCGGATCTCATCGTTGGCAGGCGTCGCGTTCGACCATGGCGAGGGCGCCACGCTTACCGACGTTGACGGCAACGTTTATCTCGACTTCTTTGCCGGCGTGGCGGTTGCCAGCCTCGGCCACGGCCATCCGGCGATGTCCAAAGCGCTGGCCGAGCAGGCGGCGCGCTTGATGGTGGGGACGTTTGCGACTCCCGAGCGCGCCGAATCCTTCAAGGCGCTGGCTGACTCCGCGCCCGCGCCGCTTAAGCGCTTCCATCTCTACAGCGGCGGCGCCGAAGCGGTCGAGGCTGCGCTGCGTGCGGCGCGCTCCTACACCGGCAAGCACGAGGTGGTGGGCTTCTGGGGCGGGTTTCACGGCAAGACCGGCGGCGTGATGGGACTTATCGGCGACGAATCCAAACAGGGCTATGGTCCGCTGCCCGGCGGGCAGCATCTGGTGCCTTATGCCGACTGCTACCGATGTCCGTTCAAGCTGGAATATCCCGGGTGCGGGATGTTCTGCGTGGAGTTCGCCCGCAAGCAGATCAAAAACAGCTCGGCAGGCGCCATCGCGGCGGTGTTGGTCGAACCATTTCAGGGTACCGCGGGCAACGTGATCCCGCCCGACGAATTCCTGCCCGCGGTGGGGGAGATCGCGCGCGAGAACGGCGCCGTGCTGATCGCCGATGAGATGATCACCGGCTTTGGCCGCACGGGAAAGATGTGGGGCGTGGAGCACACCGGGGTACGCCCCGATATCATGACGGTCGGCAAGGGCATGGGCTCGGGCTTTCCGGTATCGGGCGTGCTGATGACCGAAGAAGTCGCGCAGGCCAAGCCGTTCTCCAAGCCCAGTGCTTCCTCCTCCAGTTATGGCGGCAATCCGCTGGCGGCGGTGGCGGTGGGTCAGACGCTGCGCGCGATCCGCGAGGAGCAGCTGGTCGACAACTCACGTGAGGTGGGCGCTATGCTGCTGGCGCGACTGCAGGCGCTCAAGGACAAATTCGAGTTCGTCGGCGACGTGCGCGGGCGCGGCCTGATGATCGGAATCGACCTGGTGCGCGATCGCCGCACCCGGGAGGGACTGAGCCGGCGCGTCACCGAAGTCATCTTCAAGGAGGCGCTGCGGCGCGGACTGCTGATCATGGGCTACTTCCCGCGTATCCGCATCAATCCGCCGCTGGTGATCACGCAGGAGCAGGCCGAGGCGGGCGCAGCGATCCTGGAGGAAGTGTTCGCCTACGTCCGCGATCATCTCAACTGGCGGGAGGCTTGAGCGGGCGATGGCGGAGAATGCCGGAAACGTGGCGCTGTTCTGCGACCTGGGCGGAACCCTGATCGAACTGGACGACAATCGCGACCTGCCCGCCGACCCGCGCGGCAACCCGATCATCAAGTTGCTGCCT
>Ga0070737_10002823_pt1 | contig 19898 bp, 23 predicted proteins | sample Coa_R1_10_FD_66438 | JGI IMG/M metagenome (GOLD analysis project Ga0070737, IMG submission 66438) | Surface soil microbial communities from Centralia Pennsylvania, which are recovering from an underground coalmine fire - Coalmine... | ecosystem: Environmental > Terrestrial > Soil > Unclassified...
GCAACAGGCCTAAGTTATGAAAAGGCACTCGAAATTACCGAAAACGCTAGGAAACTTTTAGGAATAGGATTCATGACAGCAGAGGAATTCTATAAGAAAAGACAAGATGTAGGTTATATCAGCACAGGTAGTAAGGCACTCGATAGCTTATTAGGGGGAGGGATTGAAACCCAAGCAATTACTGAACTCATCGGTGAATTCGGTACAGGAAAGACTCAACTTTGTCATCAATTAGCAGTAAATGTACAACTTCCAAAAGATAAAGGCGGGCTTGGCGCTAACGCAATATATATAGACACTGAGGGAACATTTAGGCCAGAAAGGATTATACAAATAGCAAAACACCTAAACTTAGATCCAAACGAAACACTTAAAAGAATTTATTATACAAGAGCGTACAATAGCGATCACCAGATACTTATTGTTGAGGAACTGTTAGAAAAAATGCCTAAATTTAATGCAAGGTTACTCATTGTTGATAGTATAGTAAGTCATTTTAGAAGCGAATACCCTGGTAGAGAAAACTTAGTTGTGAGACAGCAAAGATTGAACAAGCATATACATGACATGCATAGAATCTCAAACCTTTACAACGCAGCTGTAGTGGTTACCAACCAAATAGTAGCTTCTCCAGATGTCTTTTTTGGAAATCCTAACAAACCAGTAGGTGGAAATATAGTAGCCCATGGATGTACTTATCGATTGATGCTTAGAAAAGGAAGAGAAAACCAGAGAATCATCAAAATTTTTGATTCCCCAATTCACCCAGAAAGTGAAACTGTATTCACAATTTATGAGGGTGGAATTAGGGACGTAGAAGGTTGAGATCTCCTACCAAATAAGAAAAAAAGAAGATTCATAACAATTAAAAATATTGCCAAAATTATAAGAAGTATTAAAAGCAGATGGCCGTATTCTCCAAAACTCCCTGCGATAGGAATGAAAAAGAAAACAATTAAGAATGCTCCTGATACCTGAGGGTTGGAAGATGCAATTATAGAACCAGCTATAATCAACAAAAATCCTAAAATTATTAGGGTAAAACCTATAAGTGCTAACTTATCAACCATACTAAGAGAATAACACTTAATGCCAATAATATACCGATGATCAATAAGGCGTAACCCAATTTCTTATTTGAGGAAATTACAATAGGGAAAGGCCCTATTAAAATGAACATACCTGCATCAGTTTTAGTTTTATCTGAAGTTTCACCTGAAGTCTTTTTCATGAAAATGTAAATGAGCAACACCATGAGACCTAAAAAGATTAACGTAACTCCTATCAAGAAGTAAAAATCCATCGCAGATAAGTAGGCTTGAATAGGCATCAAGTTATATATTTCCTAACCTTTCCTCAAAAATTTTATTGGCCCTTTCATAATCCTCCATGTTGCCAATATCGAATAGCTCTCCAGTAATGTGATATGCATACACAGGTTTTTTTTCTTTTAATAAAGTTTTCACTAAATCATTCATCGGTGAAGGCTCTTCCTTAATATAATTAAAGATTTCTGGTTCAGCTATGTAGATACCAGCGTTTATTGCTATTTCTATATTTGGCTTTTCTTCCCATGAATTAACCTTGCCAGTTTTATCATGGCTAATTACGCCGTATCTTATAGGTATCTGAATCTCTTTCAAAGCAATAGTGAATACGGATTTGTTGCTCAAATGAAAATCGAACATTGGTTTGATATTAAAATTAGTTACTACGTCAGCGTATGTAATCAAGAAAGAACTAGAAATATGGTTCTTCACAGCGTTTAATTGGCCAGCGGTGCCCAATGGTTTGGAATAATAAAAAGACAAAGATTCATATTTTTCCTTTAAGTATAACTCTACTAATCTGCCTACATCAGATAATACAATCTTTATGTCCTTGATGTTATTCGATAAAAGCCAGTTAATAATATGATCAATTACAGTTTTATCACCCAAACGTAAGAGAGGCTTAGGAAAAACGTAACTTAAAGGTTTCATCCTTTTGCCTATTCCAGCCGCCAATATTACTGCTTCCATAGTTTTAATCATATTCTGATAATATATTATGTTGAGCACACCTAGACATTCAGCACTTACGACAGAGGATTTGAATAAATTGAAAAACAGCATCACTGTAATGAGTACAGGATCTAGAGTTTTAGATAAGATGCTTGATGGGGGATTCAGAAACTATTCTGTCGCTGAAATATATGGGCCTGCAGGGTCTGGGAAAACAAGACTTATTCATCAATTACTTCTCATGGCTGCAATTACTCTAGAAGAATCCATTTATCATATCGATAACGAAGGAAACTTCAGACCTTCAATCGTAGAAGATATTGCAAAAAAGCATAAGAACTATAATAAAGAAATGTTGAACAAAATATATGTTTCAAGGCCGATAACCCATGAACAGTTCTTGGCGCTACTGGATTTTTTATCAGGAATAAAAGTAAAATTCTTATCTATAGATACTATCATTACGCACATACGTATGCTACCTAGCAAAGATTACATAAAAAGTCTCAAAGAAATTCTTATCTGCTTACGTAATATAGCGAACAAGGGTGCATTTGTTGTATTTACTAACCAAGTAACAATGAAGGAATCAGTAGTAGCATCTGGAGGTAAGCTTATTGAATATGTTATAGATTACAAGCTAAACTTAGAAAGGGTAGAGAATCGAATAAAATGCACAGTAGATAAACCTAAACCTGTAAAAACAGAGTTTTTTAGAATCGTGAGTAAAGGCTTCATAGGTTATAATGAGCCCTTAATTTATGAAGACAGAACTTAAAGAGTTACTAAAAAGAGTAATTAAGGATGGAAAAATAGATAAAGAATTAATTAATAAATTCAAAAGTTCAAATAATATAACTTTAGAAGAGATAGGCTATCTCAATTTTATTGAAGGGTTATCGAATTATTTAAATGATAACAGCAATAAAATGAACAAATATAGTATTTATGGATTGATATTATCTGGAAGAAAAGATAAATTAAATGAATTACTTTTTATAAGCTTTTATGATGACGATTGGATAAAGGGGTTCAAGGAGGCTGCTAAAGATGCACTAGAGATTGTAGCCCCAGATTCCCAAAGCATGAACAATGGTAGCAATAAAACCAAAGCACACAATCCAACTTAATACGAAAACACCTAAGCCATGAGTAGAAGGTGGATCTGCTTTATTCTTTAATATAAAATGGCGCATAAAATTATTTGATAGTAAAAAGAATAAAATAAGAAGGATAACAGAAAATGGGCCTAATTGTGGCGGTATCAAACCACTTAAAATTCCTGCCAATGCTCCGAATAAAGAGCGAAGATAGTATAACTTATCTAAAGTTTTATCGTCTAACTTTTCCTTCTGCTTTTGCTGCTGGACGTTAGGAGATGGTTTTTTCGAAGACATCACTCAACACCTTGGATATTTTATTTCTGGTTAACACTATAAAAACTAAGCTATTAAATTCTTTCTTAAATAAAGCATATCTCAACAAGCTAGGATTAACACTGAAATTCAGAAAACAGGACGAAATTCAATTAATTCACATAGACCCAGAAGGTTGGATATTCCTCACCAACTTAATGCCAGAAGATAGTTACTCCAATGAGTTCATTAGAATCTTAAGAGAAAAATTAGAGAATAACAAACTTCTGGACATTCGTACACCTTATTTTGACAGATACGTAGTTTTGGATTTCGAAAACGGTCTACAACTACATGTAGAGTTTATGAGAGGAGGTAACTTGATACTAACTGAAAATGGCTTGATTTTAGAAAGTTTTAAAATGAATCATTCTCGTTTTAAGCCAAAGACTGAATATCAAAATCCCGAAATCAATAAAGTCAACCCTCTAGAATTGGATACGAATAAGGCCATAGAATTACTGAAGACTTCAAAGGGCAATTTAGTTGCTTCATTTTGGAAAATTCTTGGTATTCCTATCGACATAACCAATGAGGCATGTTTTTTGCTACATCTAGATAAAAATGTCCTTCCAAGTCAGCTTGAATACTCAAATCTAAGGCTTCTTCTAGAAAAAACCAAGGAAATCATTTATGAATATCTGCATAACCCCAAACCCAACATAGTTATAGATAAAAATGGCGAATACGAATCGGTAAGTAATATTATTTTCAAGACATTTGAAGGCTTAGAGATATTATTATATAATGATCTCAATAAAGCTGTAGAGGAATATTATTTTAAATTTAAAAAATATAAATTAATTAAAGAAGAGCTACAAGAAAAAGAAAAAATAATGAAGAAAAATAAAGAATTAATAGATAATTTAATTTTAGCGTACAACCAATTAGAATATGAAAATAATAAATTAAAAAGTTATATAGATAAGCTCATATCATCATTTAATTATTTTGATAAAATACTTGAAAAAATAAATGAATATGTAAGAATTAAAGATTGGGAATCAGCCAATAGTATAATTAAAAATGAATGGAATAAAGAGCTAGGATCGATTGAGGAAATAGATTTAAAAGAGAAAAAACTAAGAATTAAATATGACGATATTATTATAGATATAGATATAACAAGGAGCGCATCATCGAATATTGACATGTTATATAACAAGATCAAGGAGAATAAATTAAAAATCCAACGTATGAAAGATAAAATAAAAGAATTAGAATCAGTTAAAGTAGAGGATGAAAAAAGAACCATAACTGTAAAAGAAGTTAAAAAGAAGTCTTGGTATGAAAATTATCTATGGTTCCACACATCAAATGGATTTCTTGCAGTTGCTGGAAGAGATAGCTCTCAAAATGAAGCTTTAATAAAGAAAAGAACAGAAAAAACCGACATAGTTTTTCATGCAGATATCCATGGATCACCTTTTCTCATACTGAAAACTCAAGGAAAGGAGGTTAAAGAAGAAGATTTACTAGAAGCTGCTCAGTTTGTGGCTTCCTACTCGAGCGCTTGGAAAGCGGGAATAGGAAGTTTAGATGTTTACTGGGTAAAGCCTGAACAAGTTTCTAAACAAGCACCCTCAGGCACTTATCTTGGCAAAGGTTCGTTCATGATATACGGTAAAAAGAATTATATTAGAAATGTACCCTTGGAACTAGCTATAAAGGTTGATGACGGTAAAATAAACATTCTTCCTTTTTATTCAATAAAAGAAGGAAATGTTATAAAGTTAATTCCCGGTTCAACATCAAAAGATAAAATAATCAATAAAATTATAAATACCTTAAAGGAATTAAGAAAAAATATAAATGAAAAAGAATTTCGTGATATTCTTATTAAAAATTTACCCAAAGGAGAGTTTGATATGAGAATTGAGCTCTTACCAAAAAATAAATAATCGCTTGAGGTAATATGCTTAGTATGGTATCAGAGGGCGATCAAGCGCCTCGCATTCTTGTCGAGGAGATAATGAACGACAAACCAGTGTGTGTTGATAAAAGCATCAATATATCTACACTTGCTGATATGATGAGCAAGAAGAATGTTGAGGCTGTGATTATAGTAGAGAATGATGAACCCATAGGTATCGTCACCGAGAAAGATCTTTTAACAAAAGTTTTGGCGAAGAAATTAAATCCAGAGGACACGAAAGCTGAGGACATCATGTCAAGTCCTGTTATAACAATCAGCCCTACGGAAGATATCATAACTGCGATGAAGAAAATGCTATCCTATAATGTGAGAAGGCTAATAGTTACGAATGGGAAAAAAGTGATAGGGTTGATTACAGTTTCCGATATCCTTAGGATTACTCCTTCCTTATTAGAAATAATGAAAGAAAAACTGGTCGTGAACACTACATTGCGTGAAACTACGATGGGATATTGCGATGTATGCGGACAATGGAGTGATTATCTAGTTTTGGTCGATGGTCAATACTTATGTGAAAATTGCAGGGAGTAATATGAAAAATAACAAGAAAGCATGCAGCTACGTTATGAGAGCTTACGAAGTTGCTGATCCTACTATTAAGGCGCTGCCTCATGACGAACTTGTTACAAAGGCAAAATCTTTCATAAAGAGTAGAGGTTTGAAAAAAGTTGCAGTAATAGAAAGTGAAAATTCATACAGAGTTGTAGGTAGCGTCAGTAGAGAGAAAATCATCGAACTTTCATCAATCCAGACAAATACTATATTACTTAAAGATCTTGCAGAAGATGTGACACAATACGCAACGCTTTCGCAAGAAGTTAAGGAAATAACAAAAATTATGCTAAAAGAAAAAGAAGATTGCATTCCTGCAGTCGAAAATGAGGATACTTTGCAGTATGCAGGGCTTATCACAATCGAAGCAGTCCTCGACGCTGTAACGAAACTAGGAAGCAAAAACTTAAACAGAATAGTCAGTGATGTGATGGAAAGAGATTTCCCATATGTTAAAACTTCCGATACAATAAGCAAAGCTTGGAGAAAAATGAATGAAACAAAACATTCTGGTTTAATCGTCGTAAACGATGATAAGAAAGTTGTAGGAGTTTTGACTCACCATGATTTGCTATCATCGAAAGTCGCATGGTTACCGCTTGCACTTAAGGATAACAGTGGAGGTCATGTCTTGTATGTTTCTGATTTGATGAACAAGCATGTACACACAATTAGAGAAAACGTAACGATATTGGAGGCCTCAAAACAATTACTTAAATTTAGAGTAGGAAGGTTGCCCGTTGTTGATGAAGAAGGGAAATTACTTGGCGTTATTCATCGAAGAATACTTCTTGAATTGCTCTCAGATTGCCTTTAGCTGTGAACCTATTTAAAGTTCTATAGTTATATCTGCATAGATAGTATGAAGGAAGATAATGCTCGTTCCTTCTACGATGATATAAAACTGGAACGATTCACTACAAAGGAAGTATATGTAATTGGTCCAAATGATACCTTGGCATTTGCTAGGAAGATAATGCTAAGAAACAACATCTCGAAATTAGTAGTAGTGAACGGCGATGAGATAACGGGAATAATATCTTTACGAGACATTGCGCAAGTTCTAACAAAACTAGGCACAGAATTCAATAGCACGCTTGATCAGATACTAGTGAAGAAAATAGCGAAGACTGACATAATCAAATTAGAAGCCGAACAAAGTGTAAAGAATGCCTGCAAAGTTATGAAAGAAAAAGAAGTTGGTAGTGTAGTTATTGTTAAAAATAATAAGCTTGCAGGAATCTTCACGCCTACAGATGCTTGCAAGATTTTCAATGAATATCCCATTGAATCTTTGAAGGTTGCAGATGCAATGACGAAAAAATTCGAAACCGTAAATAAAATAACAAGCGTATGGAGAGTCATTGAAAAATTCCAAAGAGGAATTGATGTGGTCCTTGTTGAAGATAATAGAAAACCAATCGGCGTAATAACTTTGGCTAGAATAGCTTACCTTGAAGAGGGTGAATTTTTAGGTCCTCGTGTAAAGTATATCAGAGGTTCAACTGCTGAATATACTAGAACCAGAGTAGGAAAAACTGCTGAAGACATCATGTATTCTTTAGATTTAGCCATAAATTTCAACGACAAATTACAAAAAGCGGTGAATTATATGCTTACTTACGATTTACCAGCTTTGCCCGTAATAAATGAATTTGGAGAAATAATGGGGATTATAACTAAAAGGAATGTGGTAGAAGTAATGGCTGAATGACAGAAAAGATAGTAGTAGATGGAATGCTAGGAAATATAGCCAAATGGCTCAGATTGCTGGGAATTGACGTTCACTATGAAAGGAATATGGATGACGATAAGCTACTGGAGCTCGCGCTAAAAGAAAATGCCATTTTGATTACAGGTGATGAAGAGCTCAGCTATAAAGCGTTTAGAAGAAGAATAAAGGCTATTTATATCAGAAGCAAGCTTCCTAAAGCGATAGCGATTAAGCAAATTTTAGCAGAGTTGAATTTAAAGAAAGATGACTTGAAAATCGGCTCTAGATGTATAGCCTGTAATAATTTGCTTAAGCCGATAAAAAAGGAAACTTTAATCGGAAAGATCCCTGATAAGGTTTTGGAATTCAATCATGAATTTTGGTATTGCGAAAGATGCGATAAGATATATTGGTATGGATCACATTGGAGGAACATTGAAAAAGAATTAAAAGTATTATTCAGTTAGATGCCTCTATCTATTCAGCAAGGCATTTTTCTAGTTAAAATAGCTAGAAATGCTGTTGAAGAATTTTTATTGAAGAATATAGTCAAAAAAACTACAATCGATGATGAGAGACTAACTCAGAAACGAGGAGTTTTCACAACAATTGAAACCTACAAAAAGGGAGAAAGAGGCATAATAAGAGAATTAAGGGGTTGCATTGGTTTTCCAACCCCTGTTTATAGCCTTATTGAAGCTGTGATAAAATCATCTATTCTCGCAGCAGTCGAGGATCCAAGATTTCCTCCACTAGAATATCATGAGCTAAAAGAAGTTACATTTGAAGTTTCCGTTCTTACAGAACCAAAATTACTTGAAGTTGATAAAAAGGACCTAATTAAGCATATTAAAATTGGAAGAGATGGACTTATAATTGAGTATGGTTTTAACAGTGGTCTATTACTGCCTCAAGTTGCTGTGGAGAACGAGTGGGATGAAGAAACCTTCCTCTGTAATGCATGCCTTAAGGCAAATTTACCACCTGATGCTTGGCTATGGAAGAAGACAAAAATCTATACTTTTAGTGCAGAGATATTTGGCGAACTTGAGCCTAATGGAAAAATTATAAAGAAAGAAATAGCGAAAAGAGTTGAAGAAAAATAATAAAATTTACATTAGCATAAATGGTATAGGATATGGCCATGCATCAAGAATATTACCTTTAATTAAAGAACTTCGTAAAGAAAACATTAAAATCTTCGTTTCAACATACAATGAAGGATATTTATTTTTATCTAACTATTACACTAATATTTTTAAAACTTATGGTTTAAATTACATATTTGATGAAGATGGAAAATTATCTTTTAAAAAAACTCTAAGCAAAGGCATATGGCGATTTTTTGTAATTTTCCACTTGCATATAGCTCTTGAGCTCAGAAATCTGATTACACTAAAACCTAACTTGGTAATCTCAGATAGTAGATTCTCAACCTTACTCGCTGGGTATGTATTAGGAATCAAAAGGTACGTCATAATTAATCAACTGTATGTAGAGATTCCTAGGGTAAGACCTATGAATAGCATTATGCGATTTTTAAAATTCTTTGCAGAAAGAATATTTTTTGAACTTTGGTTCTGGGTATGTAAAAAAGGCGATTTGATTTTGATTCCTGATTTTAAGCCTCCCTTCACAATTGCATCGGATACTTTAATGGTCAAAAAATTAGAGGATCTAAATAAAATAATATTTATAGGGCCTCTTATAAGAACGCCTGATCATGCCCCATCAAAATATAATAAATCGCAAATTTGCGTAATGCCATCAGGAACTTTAGAAGAAAGATTGCTAATAATAAAAAGATTTATAGATATAATAAAGAAAGTTGATATACAAGATATAGAAATAAAGTTATTTACTGGATTAAAAAATTTTAAATATAAAAAATATAAGAATCTTGAAATCTTTCCTTGGTTAGAAGAAGACGGCATCGAAAAATTCTTATTTTCTTCGAAAATTGTAGTATTAACAGGAGGGCATTCATCTATTATGAAATCTATAAAGATTGGGAAGCCAATCCTTTTTATAGTACCAAAGGCCCATACAGAAAAACAAAAGAATGCAACCAGATTATGCAAATATGGTTGTGCTGAAATGCTTAACACCGATGAACTTAATTACGATAACTTTCAAAAATACATTCACAAAATACTATATAACTACGATTACTACTCAAAAAATATAAAGGAATTTAATAAATCTACTATATATTTAGATGGTTTAGATTATTTGGTCAATATTATAAAAAATGGATAAGAAGATCTTATATTCTTTATTTATTCCATCATTATTACTAATTAAAAATAAAGACCAAAATTTATCGTTTATACCAATAAATAAAGGAATAATCGGCTATATAGGCCAAGGAAAAGGAATCAATTTTTTGAATATTAATAATGAAGCGATAATTAAAACCATAAGAGATTTGCAAGAAGACTTTTTTAATGAAACAAAAAAGTCCATAACTTTGTATTGTGAAGTATCTATGTCGGATCGATTCAATATACTTCATTCTATTTTCCTAGGATTATTGATCGCTAAAAAACTTATAATGAATGAGGAGCTGCGAGTTAGTAAAGTTATTGAGAATTGTATTGAAGCTACGAAAGAGATAAACTTATCTCCCATTCCTTTTTTAGCATACAATTTTAGGCAAGGGGCAACATTTAACATGAAGAATAAGAGGATGGAGATACTTAAAAAAATAGAAAACAAAACATTCATAATCTATTGTAAGGACAAGGGATTGGTGGAAAACGATCTACTGAGACGGCTAACAACAGATAACTACGAAAAAACTGCGCAATATAATAAAGAAGCAAAAATTTATTTTGTTAAAAAAGAGGAGGTGATAAAAAAACTTCAAGATTTGATCTTGGTAAATAAGCCAGAAGACATTTTAATAGCAAAGTATTACGACAGGGGCATCAAGATCTATAAACATGCAGATTAAGTTGGGTGCATAACCTTTATCTTTCTAGGAGCGGTGATTATCTTTGATGACATTATTTTATTCTGAGATAGTAGAAGTTTATGAGGAAATCTCTTCAACTACTAAAAGATTGGAAATAACAGATACGCTTGTAAAGCTTCTCAAAAAAGCAAGTCCTGAAGAAGTTAACATGGTTGTTTACTTGACTCAAGGTAAGCTTTATCCTGATTATCTTGGGATAGAGCTAGGCGTTGCTGACAAATTCATGGCCAGAGCAATAGCATTGGCTTCAGGCGTCTCTACAGACAAAATATTGGATCAGTATAAGAAAAAAGGTGATTTAGGAGTAGTTGCACAAGAAGTTATTAGCAGTAAAAAACAAGCCGGTCTATTCGAATTCACTCAAGCAACAAGCGATCAACTCACAGTTGAAGAGGTGTACAAAACATTAGATAAAGTCGCAAGGATTACCGGAGAAGGTTCGCAAGATTCAAAAGTTAGGCTTCTAGCAGGACTATTAAAAAAAGCGACACCTTTAGAGGCCAAATATATTACTAGGACTGTTTTGGGTACGCTACGATTAGGACTAGCTGATATGACTATTTTAGATGCCATTTCGATAGCTTACTTAGGAGACAAGGATCTTAGACCGATTGCCGAAAGAGCATATAATGTTTCAGGAGATCTGGGTTATGTTGCTAAAATCGCATTGGAGAAGGGTTTGAATGGACTTAAGGAGGTTAAAATAAAACTTGGAATACCTATTAGGCCAATGCTCGCTGAAAGAGCCACTTCGGAGAAAGAGATTTTTGAGAGACTTGATAACTCATTTGTAGTTGAGTATAAATACGATGGAGAAAGGGTACAGATACACAAAGATGGTAAAAAATTTACACTATTTTCAAGATCGTTAGAAAACATAACCCACCATTATCCAGATGTTATCCAACACTTAACAGATAATATAAATGCTGAGACAGCTATTCTTGAAGGAGAAATAGTTGCAATCCAGCCTAGCGGAGAAATGTTGCCATTTCAAGAATTGATGCATAGAAGGAGAAAATATGATATCGAAAAGGCTATCGAAGAATATCCTGCAGCAGTATTTCTGTTCGACCTCCTATATCTGAATGGCGAAGAACTAATTGATTATCCCTTAAAAAGAAGAAGGGAATTACTAGAACAAATTGTCAAGACAGATTTCTGGATCAGACTTTCTGAAAAAAGATTTGCTGATACGCCTGAAAAACTTCTTGAGATACTTAATGAGGCCGTTTCAGCAGGATGCGAAGGATTGATGTGTAAATCGCTAGCTAACGACTCCGTTTATCAAGCAGGGGCCAGAGGATTTCTATGGATCAAACTAAAAAGATCTTACCAATCAAAGATGGTTGAACCGATAGATGTTTGCATTGTTGGCGGTTTCTATGGAACAGGTAAAAGAGCAGGCAAGCTAGGAGGCCTTTTAGTAGCGGTTTACGATCCAAAAAGTGATACTTTCAAAACTATTTGCAAGTTGGGTACAGGATTCACAGATGAAGACCTAGACAATTTGCCCAAGATATTAGAACCATATAGAATTGAACATATACACCCAAGAGTTGTTAGTAAAATAGATGCAGACGTCTGGTATATCCCAGCCAAAGTAATTGAGATAATAGGAGATGAAATAACGCTAAGCCCAATTCACACCGCTGCGTTTGGAGCGATAACAAAAGATGCAGGGCTTGCAGTAAGATTTCCTAGATTTACAGGCAGATATAGGGATGACAAGAAGCCAGAAGATGCTACAACAGAGGATGAAATAGTTGAAATGTATAAATCACAGCTCAAGAAAGTTGAAAGCGAGTAGTATTTTAGTTTCTATAAGATATTTTAGTAGTACATGTCTGACGAGCAACTAAAGAAATTGGTGGAGCTTAAGAAGGAACTTGAATCCAAAAAAGCGAACTTGGAAAAGGAACTTGAACTTCTCAATATCAACCTTTCAATAATAAATGCTGCAATAGCTGAAAGGAGCTTTGTAACCGCCGATACACTTCTTAAGCCCCATGAGGAAAAACAGGAAATAAAGATAGAAGAAAAGCCAAAACCTAATCTTGTTAGATCTGAAAAAATTTTGGATATTGACGGCTACGTTTTAGCTTCAATGAATATTTTTGACGATAATCATATAGAGATAACGCCAAATAATGAGCTTAAGTTCAAAGAAGACATATCTCCGTTTAAGAATTTCTTAATTAAGAAAGTATTTGAAGGGAAGAAATCCTCAGATATTGAAGAAGGAAGGCCTGCAGAAAAAGCATTCAGCTACGAAATTAAGAAGGATGAAGAAGGGAATATCATTGAAATAAGTCTGAAAAACATCGATATCAATGATGATCAAGAAATGAGGAATTTAAATGGATCCATTAAGTGGACATTAAAAAGAATTAGAGAAAAGCTTAAGGGGGTATAGTGTTAGACATAAGAAAAGTAGCTTTCCACGATGCCATACCCCTAAGTGGGATTCCTGCCTTATTAGTTCCATCTTTATCAGCTACAGTAATTAGCGATCTCCATTTAGGTTATGAGGAAGAATTGTATAAAGAGGGAATTTTACTTTCAAAAACTCAAGTAGAAGATTTACAGAAAAAGTTAGAAGAAATGCACAGACTAGTTTCAACAAAGAGATTAATAATAAATGGTGATATAAGGCATGGCTTTGGTAAAATAACGAGAAGCCAAAGGAAAGAATTGGAGAGATTTTTCCTTCATGCTTCAGGATACTACGAGGAAATTTTAGTAATTAGAGGAAATCATGATAACTACCTTAAGTCTGTTCTCAATGATTTAAAAATTCAATTATTAGACCAATTATATGAAAATGAGATATTAATTATGCATGGACACAAAGAACATGCAGAGTTTGTGAAAAAGAGTAAGATAATTATTATTGGTCACGAACATCCTGCATTAATTCTTAGAGATGAGCATGGGCAGCAAAGTAAGTTCCTTGCTTTTCTATATTTACCTACAATTTTGAAGAATATACTGATCCTAATTCCTCCTTTCTCTAAATTCGCGGGAGGTAATGTGATTACCAATGACAAACGAACACTTCTCTCAATCGTTTCTAGAAAATATGCTATACTTGAAGAGGGAATACCCTTTGTAATTTATGAAGGACTTGGAACCGTTGAACTTCCACGAATGGCTTTTTTAAGCTACGGTTAAATAAGTAGTAAGCATATACAATAACTATGAAATACAGATTACTAGACATCCTTGCTTGCCCAATATGTAAAAATTGGCCACTACAATTTATCGTATTTAATGAGACTAAATATGAATACAAAGACCTAAAAGTTAAGACACCATTCTGCAGAGATTACTGTGGACTTAAAGTTAACTTTTTGAATAATATAAACACAGCTGAATTAGATTGTGCAGAATGCACTAAACGAGAAATCACCGATGGAATAATACTCTGCACTAAGTGCAATCGATGGTATCCTATTATTGAGGAAATTCCTGTCATGTTGCCTGATGAGTTAAGAAAGGAAAAAGAAGATAAAGCCTTCTTAGAAAAATGGAAGAATAAGATACCTGAAAATTTCCTTAAAAACGGCCTTCCTTTTCATCTTTAGCTTCTTTTTCAAAACTTATCAAATAAGAACCAACATAGCCACATTCTTTGCATAAGTACTGTTGAGGAATTAGCCATTCCAATGAATGGATCCTTGTAACCTTCTTACTACCGCATATAGGACACCGTAGATCATACTTGCCTCCACGTTTCGCATGCTTTATTATATCTCTTATTGACATCAATCGAGGATTATGTTTTCTTCAGGATAGCCTAAATCCAAGAGTAACTGTTTAACTGCATTCTTATGAGCTCCTTGAAGTTCAATTCTCCCATTTTTATATGTGCCGCCGCATGCAAGCTTAGATTTCAAATGTTTAGTTACCTCAGGAGCACTTTCTTCAGATATTCCTTCAATAACAGTTACATCCTTCCCAAACTTCCTTTTTTCTGATCTTATTTTTATCTTTCGCTGTTCTTTATCTAAACTCTCAAGTATTTCGCCGATAGAAAAGATGTCCTCTTCGCCCTTAGAGTTCAAAAGTTCACCACCCATGTTAAGTTAACACTCTTATATGCCACACAGGCACTTCTATTGTAATCGCTCATTAGATGTTCATACATATATTAACGAAATATTTAAAGATTTCCTAAAATAATATATCGCAGTTAGGAATTAAAAGGGTATATGGAGTATACGTGCATTAGATGCGGTAGGAAGATGACTTATCAACAAATCAAAGAAAGAAGCATTACAGTAAGGAATTTTGCATGTATGTATTGCAATTCTAAAATACTTATAAAAAGCAAGCGCCCAGCTGCGAAGATTGTCAGAGCCGATTAACCCAAATTGAAGTCAAACACTCTAGCAGAATGCGTGCAGCGAGCACTGAAGTATTACCGTTATCATAAGTTGGACAGACCTCAACGAGATCCAAGCCCACCACTTTTTTAGTAAGTAAAGGTTTCAATAACTTAAAGAACTCATACATGGAGAGACCGAAAGGTTCTGGATTGCTCACACCTGGTGCAATGGAGGGATCAATGGCGTCCATATCAATGGATATATAAATTCTTGAAGATTCTTCTGCAGCCCTTTTTAGTAAATCAACACATTCTGAAAGATTTTCTTTAATTCTCAAGATATCGATGATTTCAAGTTCTCTTTTCTTGGCAAATTCTTCTTCTTCCTTACTGAAGGCCCTAGCGCCTATTAAAGTTACCCTCGGAGGATTTAATTCTTCACAGATCCTTCTAGTAACTGTTGCGTGTCCATATTTAATACTTAAAGGATATTCATCCCTAAGATCTAAGTGGGCGTCGAAAACGAAAATTGAATCGAATTTCATCCCCTTTGCTATTCCATAAGTTACTGTATGCTCCCCACCTAAGGAAATTAGGATTTTTTTACTTTCATTAGCTTCTTTAGCAATCGAAGTAATTCTTCTCAGCACTTCTCTTACATCCATTCCTATAATATCCACATCGCCTGCATCAAAGAAATCCACATCCTCTAAGTAGATGTTATTCAAGATGCTGTTTGTCTCTATATTTATCGATGCATCTCTTATTGAAATAGGAGCAAATCTTGTACCTGGTCTGTAAGTGGTTGTGCTATCATAGGGCATCCCAACTATTACAAAATAAGCATTCTTTGATGATTTCTGTATACCAGCGAAATCTCTGTGGGCCTTAGTAAGATAGATCTGAGAATATGGAAATAACGACATTATTTGGTCTGTTTCTTGGATTTATAGGATCTGTAAACCCCATAGCTAAGCAGAGCTACTATTATTAATAGAATCACTAAAACAATTGCACTCTCTTGAACAGCCTGTGTTAAAGTAAACATCGATGATGTGTTTATGTATATGCTCATTTCACTTGGAGAACCGTTTGATATCTGTAGGTATGTAGAAGAAATAAACGAATTGGCCCTTGTTACCACTACTCTATACTGACCAGGTATGAGGTCTGTAAACTTTGCATTACCACCGCTAGCTTGAGCAACTTTATAAGAGCCGGTTTGGTCGACATAGTATAGCGTTATTACATCTTCATTAGAACTTGTATTCACATTCAGTGTAAAGCCTAAAGGTACTTTAACAGATTTATTTAAGGTCGAATTCAAAACTACACTTTCCTGATACAATAACATTGAGCTATTTGAAGGGGTATATACAAATATGTATACTGTGTAAATTGAAGGGTATAGTTGAATATCAAGATTACTGGTCAAGATCTGCTGTGGAGGTGATATATTAAGATTATCTTGTACTAAATAATATATTTTAAATTTAGAAATGTCCCCTAATGTTTGCAAAGTATATTTTAATGAATACTTATTTATTACAAGATTTATAGTATTATTTTTATAGGACTCTAATGTTATATTCGTTTTTAGAATAACATATGAACTTTTATTTATCGCCAACTGAATATTTACTTGAGCTGGAAGATTGAGTAATGTTACATTTCCCTCACTTCCGAGAGTGGCTTTTAAATTAGGAGATAAAATCACACCTAGCCCATTTGCAGGAGTTCCATTATCAAAATGAACTTTTAGCGTTAAATTTCCTAATGTAGTTGTGAAATTGAAGAATGTTTGAGATGTTGAACTTAGATCTAAGATAGGGCTCTCCTTTGTTGTTACATTCAAGCCTTTATAGCTAAATATGACGTTAAACTTAAGCGGAGGTACATTCTGAGCAGTGATCGTGCCATTGCTGGCAGAAACATAGGGGCCGATATACTTATCTTGATACATGAAATATAAACTTGTTTGATTAAGGACGCCTGTTCTGTTGTCCTTAAGTAAAAATTTAAGATTTAGGAGTTTAGTGTTTAGGTTCACAAAATTAGAAGTGCCGCTGAGATAAATGTTAGTTTGATTGACAGGCAATCCAAGATAATACATAGTTACTATATAATGCCCCAAAGGGATTTCTGTGAAAGAATAGGAGCCAGTACTTGTACTTATTGTTACATTGACATTAAAATTCCTGTCAGTATTCTTTAAGTTCAAATTATATTGAACCTTACTAGGTGCACCATTCAACAGTACCTGCAATGTAAGCGGCTGTGCTGGAATTACAATTCTTTGATATGTGTCCTTATCAATATGCAACGTCTCATTATAGAGTAAGAGATTTTCCTTTGATGTGATTTTCAGTAAATAATCCCCAGCAGTCAGATTACTGAACTGATAAGTCGAGTTGTTATAGTTAGGAGAGGATAATGTAATATTTATATTTGCATTACTTATTCCTTTCAGGTTTACTGTGATATTCTGTGCAATTGTATTCGTTTTATTGCCAATCACGTCATAGACAGTTGCATAATATGTGTATGTTACTGAAACTTGCTGTGGTTTCTGCGGGTATAAAAAATAAGCTATCAAAGAAGCTCCTATGATTACAAGTATGATGACTGCAATAAGCCTTCGACTGAGCGTAATTCCTCTGCTCATAACTTCTTCTTATCTTGGGCTAGTATATAAGTTATTATAAAAGGGTAGCACTACTCAATTAGTTATGAATAACAAACTAATAGAGCTGGCTAAAAGAAGAGGGTTATTCTGGCCCTCATTTGAGATATATGGCGGGATGAGTGGTTTTATTGATTTTGGACCTATTGGCATAAAGATCATAGACAAAATAGAAAAATTATGGCGCAGCCATTTTGAAAAACGACATGACTTCATTTTCGAAATATCGACACCAATTGTGATGCCTGAAATAATTTTAAAGGCTTCCGGCCACGTTGAACATTTCACAGACGTAGTATTAACATGCAGTAAGTGCGGAAGAAAATATAGAGTTGATCATATCATTGAAGTAGAAGGTGTTGAAGGATGGAGCATGGAGGAGATAGAGAGATACTTAAAAGAAAAAGGAATGAAATGCCCAGAATGCAATGGCGAATTTGAAAAGCCTTATAAATTCAATCTACTTATGAAGACAAATATAGGACCATATGCAGGCGATATTGGTTATTTAAGACCTGAAGCTGCACAAGGAATTTTCATAAACTTTCGCAGGCTCTACGAATTAAATGGCAAAAAACTGCCCTTTGGAGTCTTCCAAATTGGCAAGGTTCAAAGAAATGAAATCTCGCCTAGGAAGGGTCTATATAGAATGAGAGAGTTTACAATTATAGATCTTGAATTTTTCTACGACAAAGAGAACCCATCATGCCCATACATTAAGGAAATCGAAAATGAGAAGCTCAGAATACTAAGAGCTGAAAATAAAAATAACGTTCTAGAATTGAGCATAAGAGAACTAATAAGGAATGAAATCGTTCTTACTGAATGGTTAGCATATTTCATGTATCTATCAAAAGAATTTATCAGAAGTGTTGGTATAGACTATAATAAACAATATTTTCTGGAAAAAGCTCCTGAAGAGAGGGCTCATTATTCTTCTCAAACATTTGACCATATGGTCATAACCTCAGATAACACACCAATAGAAGTTGCCGGATTTGCGTTTAGAACAGATTATGACCTTAGAAACCATAGTGAGAAAAGTGGGAATCAATTAGTTGCAGAAAAAGTGGAAGGCGGTAAAGTGATAGAAAAATTTTATCCATACGTAGTTGAACCTTCCTTTGGTATCGAGAGGATTTTCTTGGTTGCTATTGATGCTGCCTTCAAGGAGATAAAGAACAGGACAATCTTAGCTTTGCCAAAAGTCATCTCGCCTTTTGACGCTGCGATTGCAACTATAGCAGCTAAAGATGAGTTGATGAAAGTTGCTAAAGAAATATATAAATCGCTTAAAGAAAAGTCGCTTGATGTCATTCTTGATACATCTGAATATATAGGAAAGGTTTATGCTAGGGCCGATGAAATCGGGATACCGTATGTAATAACTGTTGACTATCAGAGCTTAGAGGACAAAAAAGTAACTATTAGGGATAGAGATACTTGGAAGCAAATAAGGGTTAACATAAGTGAACTAGATATCATTAAAGCACTAATTAAAAATGAAATAGAGTTTGAAAAAGCTGGAGAAATTTTTAAGAACTAAATTTCTCTTTCCGAAAATAAAGAATAATAAAAAGTGCTATAAAGAGAATTAATAAGACCCCTATAAGATATGATATGTTAAGAGTAAAGTTGCCCAATACTAATACAGGTAAATGAATATCTATTACTGTTGACGTGCTATTGTCAATATTTATTGGAATTTTATATAAGTAATCACCTATTTTCACCGAGAGTATATACACACCTTGAGGAACATTTGACAAGCTGTAAAAACTGCCAGCTTGAGCGATTTCATTGAAGTTTCCTATCAGCTGAACTTCTGCGTTACTCACCTTAAAACCAAAAGCATCGTATACGTTAACCTCAATGTCAAAGACGTTCACAGTAAGATTTACCGATCTTGTTTGGGACGTAATATTTAATTTTTCAGTAAATACATCGACATTTTGATACTTTACCACTACGCTAAATACGCCAATGTATCCTTCCCAATCGACTTTCCCATTATTAATCGGCAACTGTGCTACTAGATTATTATTTAAATCGTAGATTACGACGCTACCACTACTAAGTGTAGCTTTATTCCATTTGTAAACATTAAATGAAACGCTAACTGAGATCTTCAGCTGGAATGATGTGAGAGCAGATGTTATGTTGAGACCGAATAATTTAAAAGTTACGTTAGAGGTGCCTATGTTAGATGTCTGAGGTGTTTTTGGTACTGCTACATAATTAATTGAAAGGCTTTCGTTTGGTAATAGAACATCTTTGTATCCTTCCGT
>Ga0070737_10002824_pt1 | contig 19896 bp, 16 predicted proteins | sample Coa_R1_10_FD_66438 | JGI IMG/M metagenome (GOLD analysis project Ga0070737, IMG submission 66438) | Surface soil microbial communities from Centralia Pennsylvania, which are recovering from an underground coalmine fire - Coalmine... | ecosystem: Environmental > Terrestrial > Soil > Unclassified...
TCGTCGCCCAGCACCGTGTACGCGACGGTGCCGACGCAGAAATGCATCCTGTGGGGCAGCACCGATTCCGGCAACACCTGGCACTGCATCAGCAACAACCACGAGTTGGCGGTGCGGATGTTCTATTTCAGCTCGATGGCGGTGGCGCCGGACAATCCGAAGACGTTGTACTTCAGCTCGTTCAATTTGATGAAGTCCACCGACGGCGGCAAGACCGCCAAGGTGATCGACCACGGTGTGCACGTGGATCACCACGCGATCTGGATCGATCCGAAGAATCCCAAGCGGATCATCCAGGGCAACGATGGCGGCGCTTTCGTGAGCGTGAACGGCGGCAAGACGTGGCGTGCGTTCAACAATCTCCCGATCGAAGAGTTCTATACCGTCGCGATTTCCAACACCAAGCCGTTCGGGGTGTGCGGCGGCATCCAGGACGACAACGCCGCCTGCGGTCCGTCGAACAGCCTTGCCGGTTCGGGCATCTGGGGCGCGGACTGGTGGAATCCGTCCGGCGGTGACGGCACCTACGTGGTGCCCGCGCCATCCGATCCGTCCATCGTGTACGGCGCCTCGCAGACCGGCTTCACCTCGCGCATCGACACGAAAAACTGGACGCGGAAGTTCATCCGCCCGGTGATGACGAGCATGGGCGACACGCCGATCTCGCAACTGCAATACCGCTTCAACTGGGCTTCTCCCATTGCGGTGTCACCGACCGATCCGGACACCGTCTATATCGGCGCGAACGTGCTGTTCAAGTCCACCGACGGCGGCGCGAACTGGACGGCGATTTCCAAGGACCTCACCCGCAATATCAAGGCGCATCAGCCGGTCGCGGGCGGACCGGTGTTCCACGACATCTCCAGCGCCGAAAATACCGATACGATCATTTCCATCTCGATCGCGCCGACCGATCCGAACGTGATCTGGGTCGGCACGGACGACGGACTGGTGTGGGTGAGCAAGGACGGTGGCAGCAACTGGACGAACGTCTCGGCCGGCCTGCCGCAAGCCGTCTCGTTGGGACGCATCTACCAGATCGGCGTGTCGCCGTTCGACGCAGGCACCGCCTACATTGCGATCGACGGCCACATGCTGGGCGACGAGCATCCGTACGTGCTCAAGACCAGTGACTACGGCGCGCACTGGCAGGGCATCGCGAATGGACTGCCGGATGGTTATTCCGCCGTGGTGGTGCGCGAGGATCCGAACCGGAAGGGTCTGCTCGCGCTCGGCACCATGCGCGGCCTGTACCTGTCGTTCGACGACGGCGCGCATTGGGAACCGATGACCGCCAACCTGCCGACGATGGCGGTGTGGGATCTGAAATTCACCAGGTCGCCGCACGATCTGGTGCTGGCGACCCACGGTCGCGGCCTGTGGATCCTGGACAACCTCCAGGCGCTCGAGCAATGGCAGCCTTCGATGGCGAATGAGGCGTTCCACCTTTTCCCGGCCTCGACGGGTACCGAATGGCAGGAATTCGGCGGGCGCCACATCGGGCCCGCGCCCGGCGACTTCACCACGCCCAATCCGCCGAGCGGACCCGTGATCGCGTATTCGCTGGCAAAAGCCGTTGCAGTTCCGAAAGGCTGCGCGGCGGAAGAAAACAAGAACAAAGGCCCAGCACCGGCAAATGCCGCGCCCCAACCGAAGGCCGACAAGGGAAAGAAGGGCAACAAGCCGGCGGGCGGCAAAAAGCACCACGCGCCGCCGTTCAACGAATGCAATCCGGTGACGATCACCATCACCGACAGCAACGGCAAACCGGTCGCGACGATCCGCGGGCCGGGCAAGGCCGGCATCAACCAGGTGTCGTGGAACATGCGTTACACGGGACTCGAACTGCCGAAGTCCATGCGGCCGCCGCGCGAGCGTGAGAGCCATGAGCCCACCGGGCCGCTGGCATTGCCGGGCACCTATGACGCCGTGGTGAAGGTGAACGGCCACAGCGACAAGGAAACCCTGCAGGTCGTCGCCGATCCGCGCATCAACACACCCGCAAGCGTGCAGCAAGCGGCGTTTGATGTCGGGATGAAATTGCGCGGCGAAGCCGCCGCGGACGTGGCGGTGATCGGCCGGACGTACGACATGATGCATGCCCTCGACAAGGTGCTCGATTCGACCGCGAGCGCCGCGTCCGGCAGCGCCAAGGCAAACCTGCACGCGAGCGCCGAACAGTTGAAGCAGCAACTCGGCGATTTCTCGAAGAACTTCTGGAACGCGAACATCCAGTACAAGGTGCCGGAAGACGATCTGCACGAACTCTCGCCCTGGGGCATGAGCTTCTTCGGCCTGTACGGCGAGATGGCGAGGATGGGTCCAGCCCAGGCGCCCAACGCGCGGCAGCAGCAATACATCGCGCAGATGGAATCGCGGCTGCAGCCGCTGCTCGACGAGTTCAACGGGCCCGTGCGCGCAGCCGTCGAGAAGTTCAACGCGCAGGCGAAGCAGGCGGGTGTGCACGCCTTGCAGATCGGCGAACCGGTGAAGGTCGGCGATCCGAAACTGCTCGCGACGGAGCCCTGATGTCTCGCCGCGTGTCGTGATGGATGGAGCCCGTCGCCTCGCGACGGGCTCCGCCCGACCGCCACTGGAACGCGTCGCCGGCGGATCTCGCCGCGTTCGGGTGTCCGCAAGTGTCCGCGGACGTCCGCGGACACTTCCCGCCGGATCGGACCTCGCTGTATCGGCTTGATTCCGCTTGGGCGGGCATCTCTATCCGGCTGGCACGGGTGATGCTGCAGAAACGTCGCGCTGTCCGTGTCCGCGGAGCTGGCGCACGGGTGAGCTCGCCCGCGGTGTGGAATGTCCGGTGTCAGTGATCGATCGGTACGAGTCACCGGCAACTGGCCTTCGGCCTTGAGGAGAACGGATGGTCGGTTACTACCTCGATCTGGCCTGGCGCAGCCTCAGGGGCACGCCGATTCTCAGCGCGCTGATGGTGCTGGCGATCGGGCTCGGAATCGGCGCGAGCATGACGATGATCACGGTGCTGCACGTGATGTCGGGCGATCCGTTGCCGGGCCGCAGCGCGAAGCTGTTCGTGCCCATGCTGGACCCGCGCCCGCTCAGGCAGGGCCAGCCCACCGGCGGCAGCGATACGCCGAATGGATTCACCTGGCCGGATGCGATGAACCTCCTGCGCGAACACCGCGCCGACCGGGAGGCCGCGATGCAGCAGGGTAGTGCGGCCGTGCGGCCGGCGCGCGCCGACTTGCATCCGTTCTACGAAAGCGGCGAATTCGTCACTGCGGATTTCTTCGCGATGTTCGGCGCACCGTTTCGGGCCGGCGCGGGGTGGACTTCCGAACAGGATCAGGAACGCGCGCGGGTGGTGGTCCTCGATGCGGATCTTGATCGCAAGCTGTTCGGCAATGCGACCGGCATCGGCCAGACGGTGCGCTTGAACAATACCGATTTCCGCGTGATCGGCGTGCTCGGCGACTGGCACCCGCAGCCCAGGTTTTACGGCCAGCCCGGCTATCGTACGTTCGGCGATGCAGACCAATTTTTTCTCCCGCTCCAGACTGCGCTCGAGCTGAAGTTCGCCTTCCACGGAAACCTGTCCTGCTGGTCGAATGGCGGCGACACACGCACCAGCGACAAGTGCACCTGGCTGCAATATTGGGTGGAGCTCGACGGCCCTGCCAAAGTCACGGCGTATCAGCGATATCTCGCCAACTACTGGGACGGCCAGCAGGCGGACGGCCGGTTTCCGCGCAAGAACGCACCGCCGCATCTGTACGGACTCATGGCTTGGCTGGCGCACTGGCAGGTGATTCCCGCCAACCTGTCGATGCAGACGTGGTTGGCGATCGGCTTTCTCATCGTGTGCATGCTGAGCGTGGTGGCGCTGCTCCTCGCCAAGTTCATGCGCCGCAGCGGCGAGATCAGCGTACGCCGCGCGCTCGGCGCGCGCCGGCGCGACATCTTCCTGCAATTCGGCGTCGAATCCGCGGTCATTGGCATCGCCGGCGGCCTGCTGGGGCTCGTGATCGCGCAGATCGGGTTGTGGAGCGTTCGCGCACGCCCGGATGGCTACGCTCATCTCGCCCACATGGACGTGCTGATGCTGCTGAGTACCGTGGTTCTGGCGATCATCGCCAGCATGCTGGCGGGCGTGCTGCCCGCCTGGCGCGCGTGCCAGGTGCCTCCCGCGTTGCACCTCAAGGTTCAATGAGGGCATGCGATGGTGGAATTCGGACCCATCCTTGCGACGTGGCGATGCCACAAGTTGATCGTGATCCTGCTTGCGCTGCTGGTTGCGCTCACCTGCGCGATCGTCTGCAACGTCGCGTTCATGATCCAGCAGCGTGCCGCGCTCATGAACCTGCCGAGCGGCGTGGCCGAAAACGAGCTGGTGATGATCCAGAGCGTCGATCTGGATCGCGACGCCAATCAACCAGCCCGGCACAGGACCGACCTGGCCGCGTTGCGCATGATACCCGGCGTCACCGCCGTGGCTGCCGTCGATGCGCTGCCGTTCAACGGCAACGATTGGACGAATGGGATTAGCACGTCGCCAGAAGGTCAGCGCGGTGTGACGGCAAGCGCGAGCGCGTTCAACGGCACGCCGGGTGAATTGCGGACGCTCGGTCTGCGTCTCGTCGCAGGACGCGACTTCACTCCGGACGAGTACATCCCGCTGGACAGCGCACATGGTTATGACGGGCTCGAACACGTGTCGGCGGTCATCATCACGCAGGCGCTGGCGGAACACTTGTTCCCGGGCGAGAGCGCGCTCGGCAGGTCGATCTATTCCTACCCCAATCCGATGCGCATCGTCGGCGTGGTCGACCACCTGTTGCGCCCGAACGTCGGGACCGGAAACGACAACGACTACAGCACGATCTTTCCGATGCTGCCCGACACCAGCGATGTCACCTATGTGCTGCGCACGTCGGCCCGGCAGCGCGAGCGCGTGCTGCGGCAAGCCGAGGACGTCTTGTACCGGCTCGACGGGAATCGGGTGCTGCGCGATGCGGAGACATTCGAGCAGTTGCGCGCGCACTATTTTGCGAGTGATCGCACCATGATCAGCCTGCTCGTTGCCTCCGCGCTGGGTCTGCTGTTCGTCGCCGCACTGGGCATCACCGGGCTTGCGAACTTCTGGGTGCAGCAGCGCACCCGCTCCATCGGAATCCGCCGCGCACTCGGCGCGACGCGCAGCAACATTCTGGGCTACTTCCAAACCGAGAACTTCCTGATCGTCACGGCAGGAGTCGTGCTGGGCGCAGTGCTGGCGATCGGTGTGAACCTGTTGCTGATGGAACATTACCAATTGCCGCGCCTGCCGTTGTGGTATCTCTGCGTCGGGGCAGTGGCGTTGTGGGTTCTCGGCCAGCTCGCGGTGCTCGCACCCTCGCTTCGCGCATCCAGGGTGCAACCCGTGGTGGCGATGCGCAGCGTGTGACGCTCGTCTGCTGGCTGGAGCCATCTCCCTTTCCAGAGGGAGGGGATTCATCTGCAGGATGCGATGTGCGCGCATTATTCTGGTGCGGTGAACGTGCAGGAACAACGGATCGAATCCAGCAAGATTTCGCTGTCGATCTTGATCGCGCTTGCGGTCGCGATCTCGACCGTTGCAGATGCATACGGTCCGCCCAAAGCACAGCAGCCCAAGCCGCAGCAGGTCGTCGACCAGTTCCAGAAGAACGAAGGCATGTTTCCGGGCTATCGCCGCAACCATGCGAAGGGCGTTTGTGTTTCCGGATATTTCCTGAGCAGTGGCGAAGCCGCGCGGTATTCAGCGGCCCAGGTTTTTGCATCGGGTCGGCGGACGCCGGTGATGGGACGCCTGTCGATTCCGGGTACCAATCCTTACGCGTGGGGCGACAGCACGCCGATCCGCGGCATGGCGCTCGAGTTCACGCAAGCCGATGGCCAGCAGTGGCGTACTGCGATGAATGCGGTGCCCACGTTCCCGGTCGCGACGCCCGAAGCCGATTATCAGTTCATGCAACTGCAGCAGCCCGATCCGGCGACCGGCGAACCGAATCCCGAAAAGTTGGCCGCGTTCTTCGCCACTCACCCCGCGGCCAACCGCTTCCGCGAATGGGTGGCGACGACTCTGCCATCGACGAGTTTTGCGACCGAGCAGTACAACAGTCTGGACTCGTTCGAACTGGTGGATGTCCACGGCCGCCGGCGCACGGTGCGCTGGAGCATGGTGCCTGAAACCGCAGTCGATCCCGGCGAGAAGATTCCGGACGGCGACCCGGATTTCCTGATACAGGACCTTTACCGGCGCCTGTCGCACGGCGCGTTGAAATGGCGGCTTTGGATCACGTTTGCCAATCCGGGCGACCCGATCGACGACGCTTCGCGCGCATGGCAGGGGAAACATCGTCATGTCGACGCCGGGACGCTGGTGATCGATGCAGCGCAACCGCAGAATAGCGGGCCCTGCCGCGACACGAATTTCGATCCCACGGTATTGCCGAGGGGGATCGCGCTGTCGAATGATCCCTTGTTGAAATTTCGCCACGAGGTCTACGCGGTGTCGCATCGTCGCGAGGTCCGCGGCGCAGCCAAAGCGCGGGGCACACCGACATCGTCAGCGACGCAGCCCTGACGCGCAGTTAGTGGCCAAGAGCTCAGCGCGAACGTCGTTAGCGAAAGTCGTATGGTTTTGCACCCGAGCTATGACGTGCAGCATCGTTGCGGTGCGCTCATGCGTTCTTCGCGTGCTGGCCCGGCCGGTAATGGCCGGGTTCGGATCGGAACGGGATCGCGAGACGGTTCCAGCCGTTGATCGCAACGATCGCGAGGGAAAGATCCGCCAGTTCCTTTTCGCTGAATTGCTTGCGCACCTCGTCGTAGAGCGCATCGGGCACGTCGTTGTTCGCAATGAGGGTCAGCGCTTCGGTCCACGCCAACGCCGCGCGTTCGCGCTCGCTGTAGAACGGCGCTTCCCGCCATGCGTTCAACAGATACAGGCGCTGCTCGGTTTCGCCGGCCGCGCGCGCATCCTTCGAATGCATGTCGAGGCAGTACGCGCAGCCGTTGATCTGCGAGGCGCGCATCTTCACGAGTTCCATCAGCTTGTGTTCGAGCCCGCAGTTGTCGACGTGTTCCTGCAGGCCGCGCATGGCCTTGAAGCCGGCGGGGGAGGCTTTGGGGTAGTTGATTCGTTGTGTCATGCGAATTCCTCATGGGGTGGTTGCAAATTTTTCGGGCCGAGCAGCCGTTCTGTTGAAAACTTCGGGATGGCGCAAATGAATGATCGCCAGTCGGTGCAGCGTTCATAAGCGAACGCGGATCGCACGATCAATGAAATGGCACAGGCTTGTCCTCGCCTGCGGTCGGGTGCATGAAAAAGTCGTGCAGGTACTTTTCGCCCTCGTCGTCCAGGATCGTGACGACGGTCTGGAGTTCGCGATGCTGTTCGCGGATACGGCGCGCCGCGATGACGTGCGCGCCGGAACTCGGTCCGCAGAACAGGCCGCGGGCGCGCGCGAGCTTGCGCATTTCGGCGACGGCTTCGGCGCTCGTGACGCTGGTCGTGTCACGCACGAGGTCGCGGTGGTGGGCGAAGATGCCGGGCACGAAACCGTCCGAGATGCCTTCGATCTGGTGCAGCGCGACTTCGCCGCACAGGATCGTGCGCGATTCCGAGGGCTCCATCGCGAACAGCCGCACGTCCGGATTCACCTTCCGGAAGGCCTGGCCGACGCCGATCAGGGTGCCGCCGGTACCGACGCCGTGCACGAAGGCATTGGGCACACGGCCTTCCGGCAGTTGCGAGAGGATTTCGGGACCGAGTATTTCGCGATTCTCGTCCACGTTCCATTCGTTCTCGAATTGGCCGGGAAAGAAAAACCCCGGTTGCCTGCCGAGTTCCCGCGCGCGTTCCAGCGCGTCGTTGACGTGGAACGTGCCGCAGAACAGGACTTCGGCGCCGTATGCGCGCGAGATCGCGACGCGTTCGCTGGAAAGGCCCTCCGGCATCACCACGAGCATGCGGTAGCCCTTGACCGCCGCGACCATCGAGAACGCATTGCCTGTGTTGCCGCTGGTGGCCTCGACGATCGTGTCACCCGGTTTGATCGCACCGGTTTCCTCCGCGCGTTCGATGATGTACTTCGCGATGCGCGCCTTGATCGACCCGGAAGGGTTGAGGAATTCGCATTTGACGAACACGCCGTCGATTTCGAGCAACGGCGTGTCGCCGATCGCATCGAGGATGTTGCTCGAGAGGCCGGTGTAGCGTGCTGCCATGGAAGGACTCCTGTCGCGGACTGGTCAGTGTCCGCCGGCGTGGCGCGCGCGGGATTGATCCATGTCAGCCATTTCCGATAGTCATTCCGGGGCTGTCCACGCTGTTTGCGGGCAGAACCCGGAATCCTGCTCTTGGCCCCGGTGTGCGAGAAGCTGGATTGACTCGCGCCGTCCATGGCGCTCGCGCTACGCGCCGCCTGCGGCGTTCGCGTTTGGAATCCCCCGATCGGGCCGGGGGCAGGCTCTGCAAACGCAGTCGGGTTCCATCGCCGATGAAGCCGGTGATGGCCGCGGAATGACCATGTTTCTGCAACTTGCGAATCAGAAATGGAATCAGCCGATACGGCCGCAGCGCCGGCTGCGGCCGTCGTCCGTCAGCAAAGCGGTTCTTACCAGGAATAGCCGCCGCTGGCCTTCTTCGCTTGCGAGCCGGTGTCTTGCAGCGTCGCCGCCGCCTTGCCGGCATCCTGCTGCACGGTCGCGAGCGAGTCGGATTTCAGTCCCGACTGCGCGTCGCTCAACGCATTCTCGAGCTTGCTGTGCAACGCTTCGTTCGATGCCGAATCGGGGATCGCGCCGTTGCCCTGGCCCTTGCATGGATCGCCGGCCTTGGCGTCGAACCCGGCGCCGTTGGCGCCGACCAGGCAGTTGACGACGTGGTGCAGGTGTTCGTGTGCGGTCGCGATGTTCTTGGCGCTTTGCGCCATCAACGCGTGGGCATGCGCGGTGCTTACCTCCGTGCTCGCGCTGTCCTGCGCGAACGCGGCGAAGGAAAGACCGGCCGCGAAGGCGCCGGCCATGCCCATTGTCAGGAACTTGTTCATCGTTGCCTCCATACCGTGGATGTCTACCGTGTTGCGGGACGGCAGCGTACGCGCCCGGATGTAACCTCGATGTGATGTAACCACAACGTGTAGTTTGGGCGCGCTTCGTTCAGCCGCGATTTGGTTTCCGGTTCCATCGGGTGGATCAGACGGTTTCGAACAGCGCCATGAACCCGTAGTCCATGTGCTGCTGCATGTGGCAATGGAACAGGCTGAGGCCGCCGAGGTCCGCGGTGAAATCGACCTCGGTGGTCTGGAACGGCGGCACCAGCACGACGTCCTTCATCACGCCGGCGGTGGGGTTCCCGTGGATCCTGGTGATCTCGAAAGTATGGCGGTGCAGGTGCAATGGATGGATGTCGCCGCTGGCATTGCGGAAGCGCAAGCGATAGCGGCGGCCGCGTTGCAGCTTGCGGTTGACCGGCATGGCGTTCCAGTCGTACGGCACGCCGTTGATCGCGTAGAGGTCGAAACCTTCGACCGCGCTTTGGCGCGCGGTGATCAGCATGTCGATGGTTTCATCAGGTTTTACGGGCTTGCGTGACGGATCAGCAAACAGACGGTAATCCCACTTGAACGCGGGCGGCGCCTGCCATTGCGGTTTGCCCGTTGCACCCGCGTATTCGACGACGATGCCCATGCCGCCTTCGCGGGCGGCATCGATGGTGTCGCCCAGCACCCACACGCCCGGATGGTTCATCTCGACGATCGCCGACACGCGCTCGGCCGCGCCCAGCCACAGCACGGGCACCTCGGCGGGATGCGGCACCGCATTGCCGTCCAGCGCGACCACCCTGAAGACGTGGCCGGGCAGGGCGAGGCTGCGGTTCTCGGTGGCGCTGGCGTTGATCACGTGCAGCATCACGCGTTCGCCGCGTTTCACGCGGATCGGCTCGCCGTGGCCCAGCATCTTGCCGTTGATCGCGAACGATTCGTACGCGAGTTCGTAGCCCGGCGGAACCTTGCCGGCGTTCGGGTCCGCATGCGCGGCGATGGTGACGAGGTCAAGCTCCATCCCTTCCGGCTGCATGAACGGGGTGTCGTCGTCCATGCGGGTGAGGTAGGGCTGGAATTCCTTGAGCGTCAGGAAGACTTCACGGTCGTAGGCGCCCGGTTCGTGTTTCGGCTCGATGTACGCCGGACCGGCCTGCCCCGTATAAAGGCCGCGCGCGAGGTCGGCGCCCGCGCGCACGTGGGTGTGGTAGAAGCGCAGGCCCGCCGGCGTGGGCGTGAAGACTTCGCGGCGGTGACCGTGCGCTGGGACCGGCGGCGTGCGTTCCTCGTCCGCGCCGTCCACGCCGTCTGGCAGGTATTGGCCGTGCCAGTGGACCTGCTCGTCGTGGTCGGTGTCATTGAAGATGTCGACAACGGTCGGCTTTCCCTGCTTGAAGCGCAGCAGCGGGCCGGGGAAGTCGCCGTTGTAGAGCGTGGTCGACACGAATCTTTCCGGCCCGAGTTCCAGCACGCCCGTGGCGATCCGCAGGGTGTAATCGGCCTTGCCGATGGTGGGCGCCGACGACGCGGGCGCGCTTTCGTGCGCCATTGCGGCACCGAGCGCTTCGGAAGCGGTCAGCATCCCGGCCGCGAGCGCCGAAAGGCTGGCGGTTTTCAGGAAATCGCGGCGATCCATGGCTGCTCCGGCGGCGGCGCAAATGAGAATGATAAACGATTGCGACCGGTGCGGTCACTTCGCGCGCAAGGGCAAGGCATCGCCGCCAAGAGCGAAAGCGCTTGGACACGGGATTTACACGGATAGGCGCGGATAGCGCAAGAAGCACGGGTGATCTATCCGCGTTCATCCGCTTTTATCCGCGTCAGAAAGGTTTCCTCAATACCGGGCGGTCTGCCGCGGCTGGCGCTGGTAGCGCGTGCCCAGGAGGAAATCCCACAAACCGGTGGTGACGCCGAAATTGGCCTCGGGATGGTAGTGGTGGATGTTGTGGAAACCGGCCCAGCGGCGCATCAGCGGACTCTTGAAGCGGTGTACGTGGATCATCACGTGGCTCGACCCGTAAGCGGCGTACCCTGCGGCGATCACGCCCGCCAGCAGCAGCGCGTATCCGGCTGGCAGGGCGAAGGTGAACAGCGCGCCCAGCGCACACATGAAGAGCGGTGGCATGAAGAAAGGCAACGCGTCATAGCCGAGCGGATCGACGTGGTGGCGGTTATGGCCGGCTTCGAATGGCCCGGTATGGCCGTGGAACAACCACCGGTGCGCCGCGTATTCGATGAAGGTGAACGCGAACAGCCCGCACAGCACGGTCAGTGCCGCGGGCAGCAGGCGCATGTTCCCGTGGGCGTGGCCATACCAGACGCCGGCGGCAATCAGCAGCACGCTTATGAGGGTATCGCTGGTCAGCCCGGCACGCAGGTTGAAATGGCTGGTGGACAGGCGCGAGAGGGGACGCGCGATCCATTCCAGAGGCGCGGGCAGCCGGGACACCGGCTCGCCTGCCGCATCGGGAATTGCGGAAATCTTCGGCTTGATGGACACGGACCAGGCAGCTCCTGTCGCTTCGCGGACGGGCGCGCGCGACCGGCGATCAACGCCCGTTATCCGACCCGCCCGCGCAGCAAGTATAGTGATAAACCCGTGGTGCAGCATGAGGCCGCCCAAGATGAAACCTTCCACGAAAATCGCGGGTTTGGTGATGCTGGTCGCCGGCAGTCTGGCCGGTTCGGGTTTTGCGCAGCAGACCGCTTCCGAGCGTTCCGATCTCGCGCGTTACCAGAAGTACGCCGAGGCGCCGGTGGATCACGTGAACTATTTCCAGATCAACGGATTCCAGTATCTGGCGCCGGACAAGGTGGCGATCTGGTTCGGCGTCAACAAGCTGTACCTGCTTACCGTGCAGACGCCGTGCATCAATCTCGCCTTCGCCAATGGCATCGGCTTGACCTCGAAAAACAACACGCTGTATGCCAATTTCGATGCCGTGACCTACGATCACCAGCGCTGCAAGATATTGAAGATCGTTCCCGTGAATGAGTTGAAGATGAAGCAGGACGAAGCCAGGGCCAGAGCTGCTGCGTCGTCTGGCGGTTGAGTCGCCCACTCAGCCGGTGGCATCCTCGCCGAACAGGAACCGCTGCATCTCGTTCGCGAGCATCCGGCGTACGGCCGGATCTGCGGGTGACAAGCGGTGCTCGTTGATGAGCATGGTCTGGCAAGCCAGCCATTGCTGCCATGCTTCCTTCCCGATGTGGTCGTAGATGCGCCGGCCGAGTTCGCCCGGCCACGGTGGACGGTCGAGGCCCTCCGTTTCGCGCTGGAGCTTTTGACAGAAAATTGTTCGAGACATATGTCGGAGCGAGCTTTTGTGAAAAGTCAGGCCATGGATGGCCGTTCTGGTGATGCTGGCCGCGAGGTGAGCAGCTTGGGCCGACGGTTTGGTATTGCGGCGATCAGGGACGATCGCAAAAGAAAACGTGTCATGCGGTCAGCATCCTCTTGACCGGCGCGGGAACACCGAGGGCTGCGATGGCTTGGCGTGAACACCAGCGCGACCGGGAATCGTCCGCGATCCCTTGGCGAGCACGGACGCCGCGCCATTCGAGCGGCGAGGCATGCAATCGAAAGTGCGTGAACGTGTGCCGGACGTCCGGCAACGCCACGGCAATGCTGCCGTCGACTTCGGCGAGTCGTGATGCCAGTTCGTGGGCGGTGTCGGCGTCCGATGCTTCCGGCAGGCTCCACAACCCCGGCCACACGCCTTGCGGCGGACGCCGCTGCAACAGGACGCGCCCGCGTCGGTCGCGCAACAAGACGAACATTGTCCGCCTGTCCGGCAGCGTGCGGGCAGGCCGGGGTGCCGGGATTTCGCCGATGCGCCCCTCGCGGTACGCGCGGCAGGCGCGTACCTGCGGGCATTTGGCGCAGCGCGGTTTGTTGCGTGTACAGACGGTCGCACCGAGGTCCATGATCGCCTGCGTGTAATCGGCGATCCGCGTGGCGGGCGTGTGTGCCTCGGCATGGTCCCACAGCGCGTACTCGACGGTCCGTTCGCCCACCCATCCGCGGATTCCGTGGAAGCGCGCCAGCACGCGTTTGACGTTGCCGTCGAGGATTGCGTGGCGCTGGCCAAAAGCCAACGCCAGGATCGCGCCTGCGGTGGAGCGGCCTATGCCGGGCAACGCGGCGAGCGCGTCGAAGTTGCGAGGCAGATCACCGCCGTGCCGGGCGACGCAAAGTTTTGCCGCCGCCTGCAGATGCCGCGCGCGTCGGTAGTAGCCGAGGCCGGCCCACAAGACCATGACGCGATCCTCGTCGGCGGCCGCCAGGGCCGGCAGATCGCGCAGTACGGTCACGAAGCGCTCGAAATAGGGAATGACGGTGGCAACTTGGGTCTGCTGCAGCATCACCTCGGAGATCCACACGCGGTAAGGCGTGCGTGGCTGTTGCCATGGCAGGTCGTGGCGGCCATTTCGGTCGTACCAGCGCAGCAGAGACCGGGCAAAAGTGTCCATGCGGTCAATGCGAAGTGGACGCGGCGGCCGCCCGCGGAACGACGCTCGCGGACGGCGCCGGCGTCAGGTCCGGGCCCGCGTCGATGCGCAGACCCGTCGCTTTGAGCCAACCCAGGTCGAGCTGCTTCACCTCGGCCTGGCCGTTGAACGGCAGCGGACCCGGCGGGTGATCGGGGGATGCTGCGAGCAGCTTTTGCCACCACGCGCGGAACTCGGTGGGTTGCAGCTTGAAATTGCCGTGTGCGTCATCGCCGTCCAGCTTCATTGCGATGGTGAGAGGCGTCTGCGCATTGGCAGGCTGCACGTCCAGCGCAATGGCGTCGGTGGCGATCGACACCGGCTGTTTCGCGACCGCGCCCGCCGCGCTGGCGCTCGTTGCCACGCTGCCGGAGGATACCGGCGGCACGACAAGTGACGGGTGCCGCAGGGTGCCGTGCAGCTGAAGCGCGAATGCTTCGCCGCCCTGCCAGTGTCCCTGCCCATCGAGCTGCATCGAAACGCCTCCCTGCTTGCCGAACGTCAAATGGATCGGATCGAAGTCGATCACGCCATCGTGGAGCGCAGACGGCACCGTGTCGAGGCTGGCGGTGATCTCACTTCCATCCGCGCTGCGCGCGGACGCGTCCATCTGGAACCGGTGCCCCGGGACGAGTTCGCCGGTATCGAGGCTGAGCTCGAACAGCAACGGCGTGCCTCCGTTCGTCAGCGTGCCGTTGCTCATGTGCACGCCAGCGGCGATCGTCGGCAACCGCGGCGGCCCTGCGCGATGGGGCAGCCGCGCGAACAAGGATCGCAATTCGCCCAGGTCGATGCGCGGCGCGTCGACCTCGATCCGCTGGATCGAGACTTCCCCGTGCAACAGGGCGCGCCACGGGACCACGATCGTGGCGCTGCTCGCCTGCAGGATCGGGGTGGTCGAACCGGCGTTGCTCACGCTGAAGCCCTGCATTCTCACCGCGGGGCGCGGAAACAGCGCAGGTTTCGCCGGGGCCTGCATCTCGAGCCTGATGCCGGCGCCCGCGAGGTCGCGTTCCAGCAGGCTCGTGAAACGTTGTGGCTGCAGCAGGGCGAGGACGTGGACGATCAGCGCGATCAGCAGCGCGAGGATCACGATTCCGATGGCGATCACGATCCAGCGGATGCGGTGCTGACGCCATGATTCGAGGACTTGCATTGCGGGGCTCAGGCCGCGCCCGGCAGCAATCCGTCCACGAACGCGCGCGGATCGAAGGTGCGCAGATCCTCGGCGCGTTCGCCCAGCCCCACGTAACGGATCGGCAATGCGAATTCGCGCGCCAAGGCAAATACCACGCCGCCTTTTGCGGTGCCGTCGAGCTTGGTGACCGCAAGCCCGGTCACGCCGACCGTGCTGATGAACTGGCGGACCTGGTTGATCGCGTTCTGGCCGTTGGTGCCGTCGATCACCATCAGCACCTCGTGCGGCGCTTCAGGGTCCAGCTTGCCCATCACCCGCTTGACCTTGGCCAGTTCGTCCATCAACCCCGAACGGGTATGCAGCCGCCCGGCCGTGTCGGCGATCAGCACGTCATTGCGGTGTGCGACGGCCATCTGCAATGCATCGAAAATCACGCTGGCCGAATCCGCGCCCTGGCCCTGCGCGCATACCGGGATCCCGAGGCGTGCACCCCATTCCTGCAGTTGCGCGACGGCGGCCGCGCGAAAGGTGTCGCCGGCCGCCAGCAGCACGTCGCGGTGTTCGTCGTGGAAGCGCCGCGCGAGCTTGCCGATGGTGGTGGTCTTGCCGACGCCGTTGACGCCGACGACCAGCAACACGAAAGGTCGGCGTCCACCGGTTGCGAGCGGTTGCGCCACCGGCTGCAGCAGCGCTACCAGGCGCTCGCGCAGTGCATCGCGCAGCGCCGCGGCGTCCGCGAACTCGCGCTTGTGCATGCGCCGGCGCAGGTCGTCGATCATCTCGCCGGTGGCGGAAACCCCCACGTCCGCGGAAAGCAGCGTGACTTCAAGGTCGTCGAGCAGATCGTCCGACAAGACGGGATTGCGCGAGAACAGCGAGGACAATCCCCGCGCGAATCCGCTGCCCGACAGGCGCTCGCGCCAGCCGCGCCGCGGCTGCGGTTCGGCCGTCATCAAGTCATCGGGACCCGAGGCCACGTTGGGCAACGGCGCATCGGGCAGGGCTGCTCCGCCTTGGGCGGGAGGCGGAGGTGCCTCGGGCGCCGTCTGCGCGTCGTCACGCGGGTTGCGGCGCGCGAGCTTGTTCCAGAGGTTCGGCATGGCTGTCGGCGTGGCAATCCAATGTCGAAATCCTAACACCTGCTTTATTAATGCGATCATCCATGATCGCCGCCTCTGCCGGAGATTGATCATTCATGACCGCATCGTGTCTGGAGACATCAGAACGCCCGTCCATGGGCTGATTTTTCACGGAAGCAGCATGAACAAGCATCGCGATGACAGAACGCCCCCCGGGCACATCCGCATCATCGGCGGCCGCTTGCGGGGATCGCGCCTTGCAGTACCTGCGCTGCCGGGATTGCGGCCGACGCCGCAGCGTCTGCGGCAGACGCTTTTCGACTGGCTCGCACCGGTCGTGGAGGGCGCGCGCGCGCTGGATGCATTCGCGGGCAGCGGGGCGCTCGGGATCGAAGCGCTGTCGCGCGGTGCACGCGCGGTCACGTTTCTCGAACGTGATCTCAAGCAGGCACGGGCCATCGAAATGGATCTTGCCCGCCTGCACCACGGTGGCGGCACCGTGCGTTGTGCCGATTCAATGCGGCTGTTGGCAGAGCCGGCGCGAGAGGCGTTCGATATCGTGTTCCTGGACCCGCCGTTCGATGCTGGGCTATGGGAAGCAGCGGCGGCTTCGCTGGACGCGAATGGTTGGCTTGCGCCAGGTGCGTGGGTGTATGTGGAGGCGGGTGACACCGACACATGGAATGCGCCGTCCCGCTGGCGGCTCCATGGGCAACGCGTCGCGGGCGCGGTACGCGGAACGCTGTTCTGCATCGGCAGCGCGTGAGCCGTGTCGCGGCGCGCGTCGTGCGCTGTGTCATGCCGGGCCGCATGATGGCACAATGAGGCATGGGGAACAGCAAGCCAGCACGCGCCAGTCCACGGATCGCGGTATATCCGGGGACCTTCGATCCCATTACCAACGGCCATGGCGATTTGGTGTCGAGGGCGGCGCCGTTGTTCGATCGCCTGATCGTTGCGGTCGCGCAATCCAGCGGCAAGGCTCCGCGCTTCGCGATCGAGGAACGGGTCGAACTGGCACGCGCCGCGCTGGCCGACATTCCCAACGTCGAAGTGCAGGGGTTCGACACGCTGCTTGCCAGCTTCGTGAGCGAGTGCGGCGCAGGCGTGATCCTGCGCGGCTTGCGTGCGGTGTCCGATTTCGAATACGAGTTCCAGTTGGCCAGCATGAACCGGCACCTGATTCCTCAGGCCGAGACGCTGTTCCTCACACCCGCGGAAGAATGGAGCTTTATTTCATCATCACTGGTACGCGAAATCGCCAGCCTCGGCGGCGACGTTTCCGATTTCGTCCATCCGGCTGTCCAGAAGGCCTTGCGTCAGAATTGGCGCAAGCCGGGGGGGCATGCTGGTTCTGCCGTTCCACGCAAGTCATCGAGGTGATCGTCATGCGCAAACTCCTTTTCATCGCCATCGCCGCATTGCTGGGGACCCTGGGCCTCAGCGCGTGCCATAACAAAAACGAGCAGAGCCAGGCCACGGAAGCAAAAATCACCAAGCCCACCACCGCCGCGGTGGACGAGGCCGTGAAGGAGTGCCAGGCCAAGCATCCCATGGCGGCAGCGCCCGCTTCGGCGGGATCGGCGGCACCGGCGTCCGGGCAGTCGGCAGCGCCGGCTGCCACGGCCAGTGGGTCCGAAGAAGACAACCCGTGTGCGCGTGCAACGGTCGCATTCTCGGTCTGGCAGCCGTATCTGCAGGATATCGTCACCGCGAACATGCAAGGCATCACCAGCACGCCGTATGTCTATTTCGTTCCGTCGTCAAAGTATCCGGAGAACCAGGGCGCCATCGGCCGGGTGCAGGATCAGGTCAACACCGTGATCCAGGCCACCGTGCTGCCGGGCAACATGATCGCCGCTGCAGGCCCGGACTCAGCCACGACCGCGCAAGTGCTGGAATCCGCGTTCAAGAGTGCTTCGCCCGGTTCGTTCAAAGGCGTGGTGGTGCTGTTCGTCGGCGACAAGGCCGACGAATCTGCCGTCAAGTCTGCGATCGATCCCAGCGGGGCGACGTTCAAATTCGCACAAATGTAAGTCGATGCCTTTGAGCTTATAGTTGCTGCTTCGAACCAACACGGTCATTCCCCCACAACCCCGGCCGACCGGCATACAGCACCGGTCGGCCGCCCCCTTGACTCAAGGGGGCTGAGAAGCAGCGCATTGGTCGATACAGGTCATGGATGGCCGAGTTCGCGCCGGCCCGCTTGGCGCGAGAAGCGCAAGGGAGTTTCGGCAACACGACGTTGCCGAAACCGTCGTGCCGGGCGCTTGGCTTTGGTTATTTTCCCCGAAAGGAAAGTAACCCACGCGCAAGGACTGCGCGCGGAATCAAGACATGGATGTCGTCCTGCTCCGTTCAAGAGAAGCCGGCCTGTCGCGGCGGTCAGTCATGCGATAATGGCGCGTTTGATGGCGCTGACCACCCCTGCGCCGCTACCGCGCGCACGCGCGGAACCCCTTTCGAAACGCGCGCGCCATGCAGCAGATCCGCAACTTCTCCATCATTGCCCACGTCGACCACGGCAAGTCCACGCTGGCCGATCGCATCATCCAGATTTGCGGTGGGCTCACCGAGCGCGAGATGGAAGCGCAGGTGCTGGACGACAATCCGATCGAGCGCGAGCGCGGCATCACCATCAAGGCGCGTTCGGTGTCGCTGCCGTACAAGGCGCGCGACGGCCGGACGTATGAGCTGAACTTCATCGACACGCCGGGACACGTCGATTTCAGTTACGAAGTCTCGCGTTCGCTGGCTGCGTGCGAAGGCGCGCTGCTCGTGGTGGATGCCGCGCAGGGCGTCGAAGCGCAGTCGGTGGCCAACTGCTACACCGCGGTCGAGATGGGCCTGGAAGTGGTGCCCGTGCTGAACAAGATCGACCTGCCCACCGCCGACATTCCGAAAGTGAAAGAGGAAATCGAGGCGGTGATCGGCATCCATGCCGACGACGCGGTCGCGATCAGCGCCAAGACCGGCGAGAACGTGGTGGAAGTGCTGGAGGCCATCGTCGCGCGCATCCCGCCGCCGAAGCCGCGCGATACCGACAAGCTGCAGGCGCTGATCATCGACTCGTGGTTCGACAATTACCTCGGCGTGGTCTCGCTGGTGCGCGTGATGCAGGGCGAAATCAAGCCGCGCGACAAATTGCTGGTGATGTCCACCGGCCGCGCGCACGAGGTCGAGCAGGTCGGCGTGTTCACGCCCAAGCGCACGAAAACCGACAAGCTCGGCGCGGGCGAAGTCGGTTTCGTGAGCGCGTCGATCAAGGACGTGCATGGCGCGCCGGTCGGCGACACGCTGACGCTGGCGAACGATCCGGCGGCCAAGCCGCTGCCCGGGTTCCAGCACATGCAGCCGCGCGTGTTCGCAGGTCTGTTTCCGGTTGCGGCCGACGATTTCCCCGCACTGCGCGAAGCGCTGGACAAGCTGCGCCTGAACGACGCCGCGTTGTTCTTCGAGCCCGAATCTTCCGAGGCGATGGGCTTCGGTTTCCGCTGCGGCTTTCTCGGCATGCTGCACATGGAGATCGTGCAGGAGCGCTTGGAGCGCGAATACGATCTCGATCTCGTCACCACCGCCCCGACGGTGGTCTACGAAGTGCTGAAGACCGATGGCGGCACGCTGCTGCTGGACAATCCGGCCAAGTTGCCGGCTTCGCCGATGGTGGCGGAAATCCGTGAGCCGATCATCGTCGCCGACATCCTGACGCCGCCCGAATACGTGGGCAGCGTGATCACGCTGTGCGAGGAAAAACGCGGCGTGCAGCGTTCGATCCAGTACCTCGCGAGCCAGGTACGGATCAGCTACGAGTTGCCGCTGGCCGAGGTGGTGCTGGATTTCTTCGACCGGCTGAAGTCGGTGAGCCGCGGCTATGCGTCGATGGATTATCATTTCGATCGCTTCGAGGCTGGCCCGTTCGCGCGGGTGGACGTGTTGATCAACGGCGATCGGGTGGACGCGCTCAGCCTGATCGTGCATCGTGCGCAGGCCGACCGGCGTGGCCGTGAACTGGTCGAACGGATGCGCGAGCTGATCCCGCGGCAGATGTTCGACGTGGCGATCCAGGCGGCAATCGGAGGCCAGGTGATCGCGCGTTCGACAGTGAAGGCGCTGCGCAAGAACGTGCTTGCCAAGTGCTATGGCGGCG
>Ga0070737_10002830_pt1 | contig 19876 bp, 21 predicted proteins | sample Coa_R1_10_FD_66438 | JGI IMG/M metagenome (GOLD analysis project Ga0070737, IMG submission 66438) | Surface soil microbial communities from Centralia Pennsylvania, which are recovering from an underground coalmine fire - Coalmine... | ecosystem: Environmental > Terrestrial > Soil > Unclassified...
CACCGATGAGATAGCGGGCGGACTCGACGAACCGATCGATCGACGAAGTGTCGGCGAGGTCGAGGTAGCCGGCGAACGCCGTCGCACCCCGGGCTCGAAGACGACTGGCCAGCCGCTCACAGAGCTCGGGCCGGCGGGTGCCCATCAGCACCAGATCGCCGCAGCGGGCCAACCGCGCCGCGGTTGCCCGTCCCACCGGTGACCATGCCGCGGTCACCAGGACGGCGCGCTGGGACTGGCTCCACCCGGCGGGCCCTCCTTCAGCCACGGCGAGCGGCTAGGATTTGGTGATCGGATATGTCATCTGCGGGCGAGACGGCCCCCGCCAAGGACCAAGACAGTGGCACCAAAACAGCGTGACACTTCCCCTACAGTTTGTAAAGTTTCGACTGTGAACCACCCGTCAACCACCGAGGCCGACACGTCGACCCGGCAGCGGATCCTTGCGGCCACTGCCGAGGTGATCAGCCGCAACGGCAAACGCAAACTCAGCCTCTCCGACGTCGCCGCTCAAGCGCACGTGTCACGCCCGACGCTGTATCGGTGGTTTGCCTCCAAAGAGGAGTTGCTGGATGCGTTTTCACGCTACGAACGGCAAACGTTCGAAAGCGGTTTAGCCAGGGCGACTGCCGGCCTCAAGGGTGCCGACAAGCTCGACGCCGCGCTGCGTTTCATCGTCGACTACCAATACTCCTACTCCGGCGTGCGCATGGTCGACATCGAGCCCGAGCATGTCATCGCGCAGTTCTCACGTGTCATTCCCGAGATGCGGGAAGGACTGCAACGCCTGCTTCCCGGACCCGGCGGCGCGGTGAAGGCCGCGGCCGCGATTCGCATTGCGATCTCGCACTACATGGTGAGAAGCGACGACGCCGACCAATTCTTGGCGCAGCTGCGTCACGCGGTAGGCATCAAAGCCGCGGACTAGTCGAACAGCACCGCTGCGTTGAGGTAGCCGGTCGGGTCGAATGCGTGCTTGACCGTGCGCATCGCCGCGACATCGGCGGGTTCGCGTGACATGGTGACATACGCGCGCTTGCGGCTACCGACCCCGTGTTCGGAGCTGACGTTGCCACCACAGCCGGCGATCAATTCCATCATCGCCGCGTACAGCCGGCGTTCCTGCTCCAGCGCGCAGCGCAACACGTTGAAATGCAGGTTGCCCTCGCCGACGTGACCGAACAACACCGGTAGCGCTTCGGGAGCGTGTCGGTGCACGAGTTCGGCCGCCTGGCGGGCGAACCGGCTGATCGCCGACAATGGCAGCGAAACGTCGAATTTCAGCGGCGGTCCGTACACGCCGAGCACGTCGGACACCGATTCCCGCGTCCGCCACAGCCGCTGCTGCGCAGCAGGATCCGCACCGACCGCCGGTTCGCCGCATGTTTGCAGCCCGTTGAGCGCGCCGGCGAGCCGTTCGGTCTGGTCGTGATCGCCGGCCAGCTCCACCAACAGCAGCCACTCGGCGCGGACCGGCGCCGCTACGCCCAAATGCTCAGCCATCAGGCGGCCGGCCCTGCCGTCGATCAGTTCCAGGGCCGCGATGCCGTCCAGATCGCGAAACACCCGGGCGGCCCCGACCAACGCTCCCAGGTCGGCGAACCCACACACCGCGGTCACCCGGTGCGACGGGACGGGGTGCAACCGCAGATCAAGTTCGGCGATGACGCCGAGGGTGCCCTCCGCCCCGACGAACAGCGCCGGCAGGTTGTAGCCGGTGTTGTCGGCCCGCACCCGGCTGCGTCGGCGCAGCACCGAGCCGTCGGGCAGCGCAACGTCCAAACCAAGCACCTGCTCGCCCATGTTGCCGTAGCGCACCGTCCGCAGCCCGCCGGCATTCGTCGACGCCATGCCGCCGACGGTCGCGGTGTCGCGGGCGGCCAAGTCGACGCCGAACAGCAGTCCCGCCGCCCCGGCGGCCCGCTGCACGGCCGCTAGCGTCGCCCCCGCGCCGACGTGCAAGCGGCGCTCGACGGTGTCGACGTCACCGACGGTGTCCAGCCGCTCAGTGGACAGCAGCACGTCGTCGTGCTCGGGAACCGTGCCGGCCACCAGCGATGTGCGTCCGCCTTGGACGGTGACGTGGACCGCGGCGCCGCGGCACACCCGCAGCACCTCGGCCACCTCGTCGATGGACCCGGGACGCACCAGCACACTGGCGTGGCCGCGGTAGCGGCCGGTGTAGTCGACGCTGCGGGTGGCAAGTACGTCGGGATCGGCGCTGACATGCTGTCGACCCACCACCCCCACCAGCTGCTGCAGCACGCTTGCGGTCATGGCGTCGAAGTATCACACGGTGCGCAATGATGCGAATCATGGCGCGACGTGACGACGTAGTGTTCCACTCCGGCCGTGAGCGGATCAGCGCGTGGCTGTACCGACCGCAAGCAACCGGCGACGCGCCGCTGCTGGTGATGGCGCACGGGCTAGGCGGTGTGCGCAGGATGCGGCTCGACGCCTACGCGGAGCGGTTCAGCGCCGCCGGCTATGCCTGCCTGGTGTTCGACTACCGCAACTTCGGTGACAGCGAGGGCGAGCCGCGGCAGCTGCTCGACATCGGCATGCAATTGCAGGACTGGGCCGCGGCCGTGGCCTACGCCCGCACTTTGCCAGACATCGACAGCCACCGAATTGGCTTGTGGGGCACGTCTTTTAGCGGCGGGCACGTGATCGCGACGGCGGCAAGGCTGCCGGGCATCGCGGCCGTCGTCGCGCAGTGTCCCTTCACCGACGGCATCGCCTCGGCGCGTGCGGTGAACCCGTTGCTCATCGCACGCATTACCGCGCTGGCGGTGCGCGATCTCGTGGGCGCCCGGCTCGGCAGGCCACCAGTGATGGTGCCGGTGGTCGGCTACCCGGGCGAGGTCGCGCTGATGACCGCACCCGACGCGTACCCGGGCTTCATGCGGCTGGTGCCCGAAGGGGTGCAGGTCCGCAACGAGGTTGCCGCCCGCTTCGGCGTCAAGGTCCTCGCCTACCGGCCGGGCCGCGCCGCCGGCAAGGTCGCCTGCCCGATCTTGTTCTGCGTGTGCGAACCCGACTCCGTCGCACCCGCCGACACCACGGTGCGACACGCCGCCAAGGCGCCTCGGGGCGAGATCAAGGTCTACCCGCAGGGCCACTTCGATATCTACGTCGGCGAGGCCTTCGACCGCGTTGTCGCCGACCAACTGGACTTTCTCGACAAGCATTTGAAGCCGCAGTGCCGTCGGTGAGCACAGCGCCGGTCAACACGGTGGCGCGTCAGTGTTGTGAACACGCAGCGAAACCTCACGGGTATCGGTCGTTTTCACGTCGTCGCCGAGTGACCACTGCGCGCGGACCGCCTCGTCGCGGATGAGGCCCCGCAGTAGCGCGGTGCTGAATTCGGCGGCGATCTCCTTGGCGGTGCGCCGTCCGCTCGGGCGCAGCCAGCGGTAGGCACCAAGCGTCATTCCGATATAGCCGAGCGCCAGCACGTGCGAGTCACAGTCGAAGAACTCGCCGCTGGCGATACCGCGGTCGATGAGGCCGTGGACGTGGTGATAGACCTGAGCTTCCTTTTCGCGGATCTCGGCGACCTGTTCTTCGGTGAACCACTCGGTGATGTAGGGCTGTTCCTGGAAGTAGACCGCGGCCTGTTCGGGATTGCTCGCGATCCCGGTAAGCAGCCGGACCGTGTACTGGTAGAGCGCCTCGCGGGCGGTCAAAGAGGGATCATCGTGGACGGCGGCCAGTGTGCCCTCGGCGGCCCTGCGGTAGATGTCGAACAGGATCAGTGACTTGCTGGCGTAATAGTGATACACCGTCGCCTTGTTCAAGCCGACCACATCGGCGACGTCGTCCATCCGGGTGCCGTGGTAACCGCGCGCGGCGAACAGCTTGGTCGCAACGGCCAGCAACTCTTCGCGGCGGGAGAGCCCATTGGGCGTAGGGATGTCGGATGGCATGGTTACTCTTTCGGTGTCGATCAACTAGTTGGACAGTCTATTCAAGCGGTTGACGAAGGGGATTAGACTGACCGGATGGATCCGGATCCGAGCTACGACTTTTCCGACGAGCTGGAATTCTTCTTCAACTACTTCACCTGGGGTTTCCGGGGGGTCACCGACGGCCAGGGCTACCCGCCGCCGGCGTACCCGCCGGTCTGAGCCCGCGAGCAGACGCAGAATCGCACTGTTCGGGGCCCGAACGTGCGATTCTGCGTCTGCTCGTCACAGGGCCTTGAGTTCCTCGGTCACCTCGGTCACCGACTTCTTCGCGTCGCCGAACAGCATGGTGGTGCCGTCGGCGTAGAACAGCGGGTTGTCGATGCCCGCGAAGCCGGAATTCATCGACCGCTTGAGCACGATCACCGATTTCGACTTGTCCACATTGAGAATCGGCATGCCGTAGATGGGCGAGTTCGGCTCGTTGCGCGCGGCCGGGTTGGTGACGTCGTTGGCGCCGATCACCAGCGTGACATCGGTGCGGGCGAACTCGTCGTTGATGTCGTCCATGTCCTTCATCGCGTCGTAGTCGACTTCGGCTTCGGCCAGCAGCACGTTCATGTGCCCGGGCATTCGCCCGGCGACCGGGTGGATCGCATATTTCACCGGGACACCACGGGACTCCAGCAAGGTGGCCATGTCCTTGACCGCGTGCTGCGCCTGCGCGACGGCCATCCCGTAGCCGGGCACCACGATCACCTGGTTTGCGTAGGCCATCTGGATGGCGGCATCGGCGGCCGACGTGGACTTGACGTGCTTGTCGCCGCCGGCGGCGCCGCCGACAGCCACGCCACCTCCACCAAACCCACCCGCCACGATCGCCGGGATCGAGCGGTTCATCGCCTTGGCCATCAGGTTGGTCAGGATCGAACCGGACGCGCCGACGATCATGCCGGCAACGATCATCGCGGTGTTGTTCAGCGCCAAACCGGCGGCGGCGGCGGACAGGCCGGTCATCGCGTTGAGCATCGAGATGACCACGGGCATGTCGGCGCCGCCGATCGGCAGCACCACCATGAGACCCAGCACGCCCGCAGCGGCCAGCAGGCCGACCATCCACCACAGCGGCACCCCGCCGCTGCCCGGCCGGGCGCCAAGACCGATGACCACCGCGCAGACCACGGCCGCCACCAGAAGCAGCACGTTCAGCGGCTGTTGCGCCGTGCCGATGCCGATCGGCCGACCAGGGATGATCTCCTGGAGCTTGCCGAACGCGATGATCGAACCCCAGAACGAAATCGACCCGATGATCGCGGCGAACAGCGAGGCGACCACGATGTGCACCGTCGGCGCTTCACCGTAGCGGAACGCGGAAAAACCCGCGGTCTCAATGAATTCCGACAGCGAGATCAACGCGACGGTGCCGCCACCGACGCCGTTGAAGAATGCCACCAGCTGCGGCATCGCGGTCATCTTGGTCAACCGGGCCGGGGGAACCCCGAGCACGACACCCAGCACCAGCCCGGCGATGATCAGGGGCCACTGCTGAGTATGCCGGATCAGGACCAGCGTGGCCCCGACAGCGATGGCCATGCCCACCGCGGCAATCAGATTGCCGCGCACCGCGGTCTTGGGCCCGGTCAGACCCATCAGCCCGTAGATGAACAGCGCGAACGAGATGATGTAGAGGATCGTGACCAGGTAGCTCATTGACCTTGCCCATCCGTTTCTGCCTTGACGGGCGCAGCCTTTTTGCTTTTGAACATGCCCAGCATCCGGTCGGTGACGATGAAACCGCCGATGACGTTGAGCGTGCCGAACACCAGCGCCACGAACAGGATGATCTGCAACGCGATCGACGGGTGCTCGATACGCCCCAGCAGCACCAGAGCTCCCAGGACGACGATGCCGTGGATGGCGTTGGTCCCAGACATCAGTGGCGTGTGCAGCGTATTGGGCACCTTGGAAATCACCGCGAAGCCGACGAACCCGGCTAGGACCAGGATCGCCACGTTGGCCAGAAGTTCGTCATACATCTAGCTGTCCTCTCCCCGGGTCACGCATGCCGCCGCGACGACCTCGTCGTCGAAATCGGGCGCCAGCTTCCCGTCTTTGATCAACAGATCCAGCAGCGCGGTGATGTTTTTGCTGTAGAGCTCACTGGCGTGTTCGGGCATGGTCGCGGGCAGGTTCAGCGGTGCGGTGATGGTGACGTCGTGTTTGACGACGGTGCGGCCAGGCTCGGTCAATTCACAGTTTCCGCCCGCCTCACCGGCCAAATCCACCACGACGCTGCCGGGCTTCATGCCCTCGACCGCGGCCGCGGTCACCAGCCGCGGGGCCGGCCGACCCGGCACCAAAGCGGTGGTGATCACCACGTCGAACCCACTGATCGCCTGCTCCAGCGCTTTCTGCTGTTGCGCGCGTTCCTCGTCGGTGAGTTCGCGCGCATAGCCGCCCTCCCCGGCAGCATCGATCCCGAGGTCGAGCCACTGCGCACCCACCGAGCGCACCTGGTCGGCAACTTCGGGCCGGACGTCGTACCCGGTGGTGCGCGCGCCCAGTCGTTTCGCCGTCGCCAGCGCCTGCAGGCCCGCCACCCCGACGCCGAGCACCAACACCGTGGCCGGTTTCACCGTGCCCGCCGCCGTGGTCAGCATGGGAAAAAACCGGGTCGACTCGGATGCGGCCACCAGGACCGCCTTGTATCCGGCGACGTTGGCCTGTGAGGACAGCGCGTCCATCGACTGTGCCCGCGAAATCCGCGGGATGGCCTCCAACGCGAAGGCCTGAACACCCGCGGCCCGCAGCGCCTCGACCTGGGTGTCGGGGCTGCGCGGTGCAAGAAAGCCGATCAGCGTCTGCCCGCGGTGCAGCCGGGCGACCTCGTCAGGAGTCGGCGGCGCCACCTTGACCACGACATCGGCGGTCCACGCGTCGCCGATGCTGGCACCGGCGCCGGTGTACAGCTCGTCGGGCAGCAGCGCCCGCTGCCCGGCACCGGATTCGACGATTACCGCGATCCCGCTCTTCGCCAGCGGTGCCACCGCCTTGGGAACCAGTGCTACCCGCCGCTCGTCCTCAGCCGACTCGGCGACCACTCCGACCGTCGTCTGCGTATCTGTCATCGCACGTACATCTACTTTCCTGCGCCGTTGGATGCTCCGCTACCCTAACCCGATGGCCCGGCCCCTCCCCGGGCCGATGCAGCCCATCGATGCGTCCGCTCGTGGCGCAAGCAGGTCGCCTATCGTGGCGGGCATGGATTTTGCGATGTCGGCCAAGGCCAGTGACTACCACAAGCGGCTGTCCGACTTCATGACCGAGTATGTCTTTCCCGCCGAGGCCGAATACGACCGCTACCGCCGCGACGCCGGCCCACACGACCACACAGTGCCGCCGATCGTCGAGGACCTCAAGCGCAAGGCCAAGGAGCGCGGGCTGTGGAACCTGTTCCTGCCCGCCGAATCCGGGCTCAGCAACGTCGACTACGCGCCGCTGGCCGAGCTGACCGGCTGGAGCGTGGAGATCGCCCCCGAGGCGCTTAACTGCGCGGCGCCGGATACCGGCAACATGGAGATTTTGCACCTGTTCGCCACCGAGGAGCAGCGCCGGCAATGGCTGCAGCCGCTGCTCGACGGCGAGATCCGCAGCGCGTTCTCGATGACCGAGCCTGCGGTGGCCAGCAGCGACGCCCGCAACATCGAAACCACGATCGCGCGGGACGGCGACCACTACGTCATCAACGGCCGCAAATGGTGGACGTCGGGAGCGGCCGACCCGCGCTGCAAGATCCTCATCGTGATGGGCCGCACCAACCCCGACGCCGCGGCCCACCGGCAGCAGTCGATGATCCTGGTGCCGATGGACACTCCCGGGGTCACGGTGGTGCGCTCCACACCGGTGTTCGGCTGGCAGGACCAGCACGGCCACTGCGAGGTGATCTACGACAACGTGCGGGTGCCGGCAGCGAATCTGCTCGGCGAGGAGGGTGCGGGTTTCGCGATCGCCCAGGCCCGGCTGGGGCCGGGCCGCATCCACCACTGCATGCGTGCCCTGGGCGCGGCCGAACGCGCGCTGGCCCTGATGGTCGACCGGGCCCGCAGCCGGGTGGCGTTCGGCAAGTCGCTGGCCGAACATGGAGTGGTGCAGCAGTCAATTGCCAAGTCCCGCAATGAGATCGATCAGGCTCGGCTGCTCTGCGAGAAAGCGGCGTGGACCATCGACCAGCATGGCAACAAGGCAGCGCACCTGCTGGTCTCACAGATCAAGGCGGTGGCCCCGCAGGTGGCCTGTGATGTGATCGACCGCGCCATCCAGGTGCACGGCGCGGCAGGAGTTTGCGACGACACTCCGCTGGCCCGGCTCTATGGCTGGCATCGGGCCATGCGGATCTTCGATGGACCGGACGAGGTCCACTTGCGGTCGATTGCCCGCGCCGAAATCAACCGTGAGAAAAGCGTTTTCGCTGCGGCGGTTACCAAGTGACCACCGAGATCCAGGAACTGCCCGGCGCGGTCAACTTTCGCGATGTCGCGCTCTCGGCCGGTGTACGGCCCGGCCGGCTGTTCCGCTCCGGTGAGCTGAGCCGACTCGACGACGACGGCCGCGCAGCGCTGCGCCGGCTCGGCGTCACCGATGTCGCCGACTTGCGCTCTCGCCGCGAGGTCGAGCGCCGCGGGCCCGGGCGTGTGCCCGACGGCGTCGACATCCATCTGCTGCCCATCCCCGACCTTGCCGCCGACCAAGTCGAGTCCGACGGCGAACCCCCGCACGAGCATGCGTTCCAGCGGCTGATGACCGACAAGCCCAGCACCGAGTCGGTCGCCGACGCCGCCGCCCGCTACATGGTCGACGAGTACCGTCGCTTTCCCACCTACGCCGGGGCACAACGCGCTGTGCGACAGGTTGTTTCGCTGCTTGCAGCCGGACGCTCGGTGTTAGCGCATTGCTTTGCGGGCAAGGACCGCACCGGCTTCATCATCGCGGTGGTGCTCGAAGCGATCGGACTGGACCGCGAGGCGATCCTCGCCGATTACTTGCGCAGCAACGACGCCGCGCCACAACTTCGAGCCCAGATCATGGAGATGATCCGGCAGCGGTCGGAAACCCAACTGACCCCGGAGGTGGTGACGTTCACCGAGGCGCGGCTTTCCGACGAGGTCCTCGGTGTACGCCCCGAATACCTGGCCGCCGCCCGGCAGACCATCGATCAGACCTACGGCTCGCTGGACGCCTACCTGCGCGATGCGGCCATCACCGAAGCCGATGTTGACCGGCTCCGCTTCGAGCTGCTGGCCTGAAGTCGGCTGCACCGGTTTGGCGGAGACCGATCGTGCCGAGGCGTGCCGAGACCACCTGTGAGCGGTGCGCGAGGTCAGAGTCCTGCTCTACGCGGTCAACACCGCCGCAGACCACGAGACCTCTCGCCGCTGGCTCGACGGTGCGCTGCGGCGGCGACACCGTCGGCCTGGCCCGGGTGCCGCTGCTCGCATTTGTGCGGTTGACGACTCGGCATGGATTGTTTCCGTCGCCGCTGAGCAGCGACGTGCTGGCCGGGCTGCTGTCGCAGGTCGGGGCGGGAGCAAATCTTGTCAACGACGCCCACCTGGCCGCTCTGGCGGTTGAGCATCGCGCACGAACAGTCAGTTACGACAGCGATTTCGGACGATTCGACGGCGTGCGGTGGGAAACACCCGAGTCATCTTTGACCTGACGGGCGCGCCGGGACCGCGCAGGGCAAGAAATCGCACATCGGATGCCCGGCGGTCCGGGATCGCGGCGCCGACGGTCATTACGGCTCGAGTACCACCTTGCCGAGCACACCGCCGTCGGCCAGGCTTTGCAGGGCTGCGCGCCCTTGTGACAGCGGATATCGTTGCGGTGATGGCGGTTTCAATCCCAGGGAGACCAATTGGTTGAGTCCCCACGCGAATAACTGCGCCGAACCGGGCACCTTGTTGAGATATTCACCCCACGCCACGCCGACCACGCTGACGTTGCGCAGCAGCAGCCGGTTCACCTTGACGGTGGGAATGCCTCCGCCCGCAGCGAACCCAATCACCAGCAGCTTGCCGTCGACGGCCAGCACCCGGATGGCGTCGTCGAAGGCCGGGCCGCCGATGGGGTCGACGACGATGTCCACGCCGTGTCCGTCGGTGACGTCGCGCACCCGCTGAGCCCAGCCGTCGGTCAGCGGCAGCACCACGTCAGCGCCCAGCGATTCGACGAATTCCATCGCGTGGCTGCGGTGGACCATCGCGACCACCTGGCCGGCACCCATCGCCTTGGCCACCTGGATCGCCGCGGTGCCTACGCCCCCGGCGGAGCCCAGCACCAGCACTGTGTCACCCGGACGCATCGCGGCGCGACGGGCCAGCGCGAAATACATGGTGTTGTAATTCACCAGCAGCGACACCGCTTGCGCGTCGTCGAGTTGCACCGGACTAGGCATGACGTTGGCCACCGGCGCCGCCACTTGTTCGGCGTAGCCGCCGAGCACCCCGAACGCCGACACCCGGTCGCCGGGCTGGAAACCCGAGTCCGCTGGCGCCCAGCGGACCACACCAGCCGTTTCCATGCCGGGGATGAACGGCGGCGGCAGCTTGAGCTGATACTCGCCTTTGCTCAGCAGCAGGTCCGGGAAGCACACCCCCGCGGCGCGCACGTCGATGACCACCACGTCGTCGCCGCCCTGCACGTCGTCGACGTCGGTGTACACCATACCCGACGGGCCTGAAAGTTCTTGAACTACACAGGCTTTCACGAATTACCGCACCGAGAAACTGGCCTGCTTCGCACCGGAAAGGTCGGTGATCTGCGCCCACTTCGCGGCGACCTCGTCGACCGACGGCGAAGTGTCGAAGTTGACGCCCTCGTTTTCGAACAACGCGACCCGCTGCACCTTGCCGCCGCCGACAATGAATACCGATCCGTTATCGCTGGACTCCTCGGTGCACAGATAGGCCACCACCGGCGCCACGAACTCCGGCTTGAGCTTTTCCAACACCTCGGGCGGCAGGATGTCCTGGGTCATCCTGGTGGCCGCGATCGGCGCGATCGCGTTGGCGTGGATGTTGTACTTGGCGCCTTCGAGCGCAAGCGTGTTGATCAGGCCCACCAGGCCGAGCTTGGCCGCGCCGTAGTTGGTCTGCCCGAAGTTGCCGAACAGTCCGCTGGTCGAGGTGGCAACGACCACCCGGCCGTAACCTTGCTCGCGGAAGTGCGGCCAGGCTGCGCGCAGAACGTTGTAGCCACCGTATAAGTGCACCTTGAGCACGGCGTCCCAGTTCTCGAACGACATCTTGTGGAAGGTGCCGTCCCGCAGAATCCCGGCATTGCTCACCACACCGTGCACAGCGCCGAACTCGTCGAGCGCGGTCTTGATGATGTTGGCCGCACCATCCGGCTCGGCGACGCTGTCGTAGTTGGCGACCGCACGTCCGCCGGCGTCTTTGATTTCTGCCACGACCTGGTCGGCCATCGAATGTCCGGCTCCCGTGCCGTCGCGCGCCCCGCCCAGGTCGTTAACGACCACGCTGGCACCTTCTCGCGCAAGGGTCAGGGCGTATTCGCGGCCCAGGCCCCCGCCGGCTCCGGTAACGACGATGACACGATCCTGCACTCCCGGCATGAGCTTCCTTTCTCAGAGTGATTGCGCGCCGTTAAAACAGCCTGCGCGCCAACTTCCACGCCTTCTCTGTATACGGCGGGTAGATGAAGCTCGATAAGTCGGGTCGGGTGGGCTTGGTGAGCACCGACTTGCGGTGGCTGAATTCCTCGAAGCCCCAGCGGCCGTGGTATGCGCCCATTCCCGACGCACCGACGCCACCGAACGGCAGCTTCGCCGTCGACACCTGAAACGCCAGATGGTTGACCAGCATGCCGCCCGCGGGCACCTCCTTGATAACCCGTTCGCGCACGGCACGGGTCTTGGTGAACAGATATGCCGACAGCGGTTTCGGCCGCGAGTTGACGAAACGTATTGCGTCATCGAGGGATTCGACGGTGATTACCGGCAGGATCGGGCCGAAAATCTCGTTGGTCATCAGCGGTTCGTCCGGGTCTGGGTCGACCACCACCGTCGGCTGGATACGTAGATCCGCAGCGTCGAATGTGCCTCCCATCGCCACCGTGCCCCTGGTGTTGGACAGATAACCGGTCAGCCGGTCGAATTGGCGTTGGTTGACGATGCGCATTCCGGTCGGCTCGTCGGCCGTGAACGCGGTGACGGCTTCACCGATCTTGGTGACGAGTTCGTCGCGAATTTTCGCGTCGGCCAACACATAGTCGGGTGCAACGCATGTCTGGCCGGCGTTGAGCAGTTTGATCCAGGCGATCCGCTTGGCCGCGACGTCCACGTCGGCGTCGGCGGCGACGATCACCGGGCTCTTGCCGCCCAGCTCCAGCGTCACCGGCGTCAGATGTGGCGCCGCCGCTTCATACACCTTGCGGCCGGTCTCGGTGCCGCCGGTGAACAGTACCCGGTCGAATCCTTGCGCGAGCAGTTGCTGGCTGACCGCCGCGTCGCCTTCGATCACCGCGATGGCGTCGGGGTCGAGGTATTGCGGCACTAGCTCGGCCATCAGCCGCGACGACGCCGCCGCGACCTCGGAAGGCTTGAGCGCCACCGCGTTCCCCGCGGCGATTGCGCCCACCGCCGGGCCGAGGGTCAGGTAGAACGGGTAGTTCCAGGCGCCGATGATCAGCACCGTGCCGTAGGGCTCGTATTCCACCCAGCCGCGACCCGGTAACTGCACCGGCTCGAGCAGGTGGTATTTGCGGCGCATCCACTTCTTGACGTGCTTGGCCGCGTAGCGGGCCTCGGCGGCGGTCGTCGCGGTGTCGGCCAGCCAGGCCTCGAACGGTTTGCGGCACAAATCGGCCCGCAGCGCCTCGGCGATCTTCGCCTCGTTCTCGGCCATCATCTTCTCGAGGGCGCGCAACTGGGTGCGCCGCCACTGCAGACTGCGAGTTCGCCCACTCGCGAAGGTTGTTCGCAAGCCGTCGACCGTCTTTTGAATCTCTGAGGCGACCGGCGCTGCGGCGTCAGCGGCGGTGCTGTCAGCGGCGGCGTGGGTGGTCATGCGGTCTCCTTCCTGACCGGCGGAAACCCAATCCTAATCAACCACTGGGTTGGGTAACAGACACGCTCGACCAGGCCGCTGCCCGGCTAGGCGCGCTCGGCCGTCACGAAATCGGCGAACGCATCCTTGTCGTCACTCATCGGCACACCGTCGACCCAGCGGCCCAACCGGCGCATCTCGTCGTGTGAGTGGTGTGCGCTGGCCCGCCAGCCGTGCCCGTTGAGCCAATCCACCACGACGGCGCGGTCCTCGTCGTGGTAGACCAGATCTTGCACGTTGACCCTTTGCTGGAAGCCAAGCTCGTCGGCTACCCGCTCGAACCGCTTTCGCATCTCTTCGCGTCGCTGATCGGCGTGGTGTGCCGCGGTTTCGACCGCGACCCGGCTCCCCGGCGCACTCAGCGCGGTGATTTGCTCGAAGATTCGGTCCTGCGCGGTGGCCGGCAAGTACATCAGCAGGCCTTCGGCCAGCCAGGCGGTCGGTGCCGCGGGGTCGAAACCCGCCCCGCACAGCGCGGCCGGCCAGTCCTGCCGCAGGTCGATGGGCACCTCGCGACGGTCGGCCGACGGCATCACGCCATGTTCGGCCAGCGTCGCGGACTTGTAGGCCAGCACCCTGGGCTGGTCGATCTCGTAGACGACGGTGCCGGCCGGCCAGTCCAATCGGTAAGCGCGCGAATCCAGGCCCGAAGCCAAAATCACCACTTGCCGGATGCCTGAGCCGACGGCCTCGGCGAAGTAGGCGTCGAAGAAGTGGGTGCGCACCGCCTGGTAGCTACGCATGTGGTGGACGATCGCGGCGACCTCCGGGTCCGCGGCCTCCAGCTTGGCGACCACCGACTCGTCGAGCATGGCTTCCCAGATGCCGGTGCCGGCATTGGTGACCAGCAGCCTGGCGTAGGGATCGTTGATCAGCGCATCCCGGCGGTCGGTTTCGGTGGCGCGGGCGGCAGCCACCATCACCGCGGTGGAGCCCACGCTGGTGGTGATGTCCCAGGTGTCATCGTCGGTGCGCATGGTGCTCATCGTGCCCCCTTCGCGAACGGATCTGACCGGTCATTCGGCGGCGACGCGGCGCGCGCGCAGGAGTGTGCTGGTCACGGTTTCCTCGACCAGGTCGTCTGGTATCGGCCGGCCCAGACGGGCCATTTCGTCGGCGTTGCTGACCGCGTGAACCTGCCAGCCGTGCTCGGTCAACCATTGCACGGCATCGGCGCGGCGGCTGTCGTTGTAGCCCAGCGTTTCGAAGTTGATGTCTAGGCCCAGCCGTTCCCGCAGCCGGGCCCAGCGCGCGCGCCGCGCCGCGCGGCGTCGCTCACTGGTGGGCGCGGTCAGGGAGAACGCTTCAACGGCGATTTGACTGGCGAGCGCGCTGAGGTCGGTGACGTTCTCGAACAGCCGGTCCTGCGCGTCCGAAGGCAGGTAGGGCAGCAGGCCTTCGGCCAGCCACGCCGTGGGCTCGGTGGGGTGGAAACCGGCGGCGATCAGCGCCGCGGGCCAGTCGTCCCGCAGATCCACCGCGACCGCTCGCCGGGTCGCCTTGGGGACGGCGTGGTGCGCTTCCAGTGTGCGGCTCTTGTACTCGAGCACCTTGGGCTGGTCGATCTCGTAGACGGTGGTGTCGGCCGGCCAGTCCAGGCGATAAGCCCGCGAGTCCAGCCCAGCCGCCAGGATCACCGCCTGACGAATCCCGCTTGCCATCGCCGCGCGAAAGTACTCGTCGAAAAAGTGGGTGCGCACGGCCTGGTAGTCGCAGGTCACCCGATGGGCTCGGCGGCCGTGCTCGTCGTCGCTGATCCACTCCAGATCGGGGCTGGCCAGCCGGGCCCACGCCGCCCCGGCCGAGGCGACCAGCACGGAAGCGAACTCGTCGCGGATCAGCGGTTGGGCAGCAGCGGTCTCGACGGCGCGCGCGGCGGCGACACTGAGCGCGGTGGCGCCGACACTTTCGGTGATGCTCCAGCTGTCGCCGTCGGCCCGAACCGAGCGCACCTCATCCAGGTCAGTCATGCCACCGGTCATGCTACCGAATAAGTTAGGTAAACTATGTGCTTGTGTGCGCTATTTCACTTTCACTGCGCCCACGTGCGGCTCCAGCGGCTGTCCGCGCCTAGCTCCCCACCTGCCAGAGCCTGCCATCCATCAGCTGCTCGAGCGCGCGGGTGATCGCGTCGAGCTCCTGTCGTCCGCCGACGAAGCCGGCATAGAACATCACCCCGCAGAGCATCGCCACCAGCATCTCGGTCAGCGACGCGCTGTCGGCTTCGGTGGTCAACTCGCCGCGGCGGATCGCATCATCGAGCACATCCTCAAGGAATGCGCGGGTAACGCGCAACAAGTCATTCTCGGCCGCGCCCAGCTCCGGATGCCGCTGCGACTCCAGCGCCGAGGTGATCAGGAACGCCGCAGCGGGCCGGTTCTGCGCATCGGCGTCGGTCGTGGCCGCGATGAACGCCGACAGCCGTCTCAACAACGTGGGCTCGCGCTGTGCGCGTCTGATGCCGGCGGCGAGGAGGTCACGTGTCTGCTCCAGCACCTCCAGATACAGCACACGCTTGTTGGAGAAATAGTGGTTGATTGCGGGCCGCGTCAGGTCGGCTCGGGCCGCGATCGCCTGAAACGTCGCCGCTTCGTAACCGCGTTCGCTGAATACTTCACGAGCAGCACGCAAGATGCGTTTTCGCGTTTCGGCAGCCTTCGCTGCCGGGGGGCGGCCCGGTCCCCGGCTCCCGGTTCGCGGCACGCCTAAATTGTGCCACAGATCACACTTTCACCCCGGGCACCAGCGAACAAGTCATGGCTAGGCCGATGCCGAACCCTGTCGCCGCGCCGTGCTCGCGGCGTCGCGTTCGGTCGAGGAGCCTTCGTGGGCGAGCTTCCCGCCCGCGTTCTCCAAGTGAGCGCGCACGAACCACTGGAACTTCTCAAGCTCGGCGGCCTGGTCGATCAAGATGTCCTGGGTGACCCGGTCAAGCTCCTCGGTCTCGTCGATGCCCTTCCGGACGTCTTCGATGACGCCGGTGTAGACCAGGTCCAGCGCCGCCAGATGTGCTTGCACGGTGTCGCGGCCCACCGAATAGTCGTCCCACGTGCGGTCCTTGACGATCGCGCCCGGGGTGCCCTGCGGAGAGGCGCCGAGCGCGGCAATGCGCTCGGCCAGCACGTCGGCGTAACCACGCACCGCTTCAACTTGTGGGTCGATCATTTCGTGCACACCAATGAAATTGGGCCCGACTACATTCCAGTGGATGTGCTTCAGTGTCAGGTGCAGATCGTTGTAGGTGCTCAGCTGCTTTTGCAGCAACTCCACTAGCCGCGTCGCCTGCTTGTCGGTCAAACCTGGAATTGTGAACTGCGTCATCGCGATAACTCTCCTCACGTGATCGGCACACGGTCCGATCACGAGTACCCAATGACCTGCGTCGCTATACCCGCGGCCTCAAATGCCGCGGATGTCTTGCACCGGCAGCCGGGGTCCGCGGCGCAGTTCGTACGCCACTCCGCTGGCTTCGAGCAGCCGAACCACCCGATGGCGGTGCGGCCGCATCGGCTCCAACAACTCAACCATGACCGCGTCGACGACCGGCCTGCCCAGCAGCGTCCACCCGATCATCTTGGGGATGTGATAGTCGCCCACAGATAACGCGTCGGCGTCACCGAATGCTCGTTGTGCGGTCTCGGCCGCGGTCCACGCGCCCACGCCGGGCAGAGACGTCAGCGCCTCCCGCGCCCGCTCGGCTGGCCACACCACCAGGCGTTCCAGCGATGACGCCCGCTGTGCGCAAGTGACGACGGTGCGGGCGCGCCGCGGGTCGACATTGGCGCGATGGAATTCCCACGGCGGGATGGCTTGCCATGCCTCGGCCGACGGCGGGACCCGCATCACGGCCGGCGCTGGACCGGGCGCCGGTGTGCCGAATTTGGTGACCAGTAACCGCCAGGATCGGAAAGCGTCGGTGCCCGGAACCCGCTGTTCGAGAATCGCCGGAATCAGCGCTTCCAGCACCCGCCCGGTGCGGCCCAGCCGCAGGTGCGGCAGCCGTCGATGCGCGGCGGCGACGGTGGCATCGTGTGGCGAGAAATCCGAGGCGTCGTCGTCGGCTCCCAGCATCGCCGGCAGTGCATCGAGGAACTCCTCGGCACCGCTGCCCCAGGCCAGGCCCTCAACGGCATCTGGTGCTGCGCGGCTAATCCGCGCCGTCACCGGCCCGGTGGGCAACAAGCTGGTCCGCCAGATCGCGCCCCCACTGACTTGAAAGCACGGGTCGCGGGGGCCGCGTCGCAGCGGAGCCAGGGTGATTTCTGGGCTGACCACGCCCGGGAACGTCACGGTACGACGAGCCCGCTTCACCTGCACCTGGTACTCCAACGCCGTGACTGCCGAACCCCACAGATCATAGGGTCGCACCGGTTTACCTGTAATTGACCGCCGGTGTAGGGCGAGACAGGATGGCGGTGTGATCACGCCGTTCGACAATCCCCAGGCTGAACTGGCGTGGATGTTTTTGCAGTGCTTGCAGGGCGGAGACATCGACGAGTGTTTCGCGCTGCTCAGCAATGACTTCACCTACTGGAACGTCGCTACCCGGGCACCGGCCGACAAGGCGGCGTTGCGCCGGCAAATCGAGCGGCGCAAGCAAGACGTCGAGCTGACCCTGGATCTGGTCCGCTACATCACCGACGGTGACAGTGTGGTGATCGAGGCGCAGGGCGATGGTGTCACCGCCGCGGGACAGCGCTACGACAGCCCGTACGTCTTTATTTTCGATACCCGCGACGGTCAGATCGTGTCGCTGCGCGAGTACTCCGATACCCGGGTGGCGGCTAACACCTAGTCGGGGTCGACGCTGATCTCGGCCTTGTCGGGGTAGAACGCGACGTGACCGGCGATCGCCGCCACTGCGGGGTAGGGCTCCCGGTAGGTCCAGATCACGTCTTCGACGGTGTCGCCGGCCGCTGTGGTCACATGAAAGTAGCTGGCTTCACCCTTGAATGGGCAATAGGTGCTGGTGTCGCTGGGCGTCAACACGTCTTGTACGACGTCGTCGAACGGAATGTATTGCACCACAGGGATAGTGGCTTCGCGTAGGCTCAGCGCGGCGCGCGTGTCCGCAACGATTTGCCCGTTGACGCGAACTCGAACCCGCCCTGCGGTCGGCTCGATCGTGATGGGGTGCCCGGCGGTCGGTTCCAGGACAGGGCGGTGGTTCATGGTGACATCTCCTCAGGTGTGGATAGCAGATGCAACACCAGGCTACGGCGAAGATTCCCGCCCGGTCAGAATGCCCAGCGATGGTATTGCGACATGTTGGCCACCGCCGGGACCAGCGACATCACCTTGCCGACCGTCCGCGACGAGCGGGGGAGCTGCGCGAACGTGGCCGACTCGAACCACCGCTCCCAGGCCACCAGGCGCAGCCCGGGTACCGCCGCGGCGATGTCGTCGGGGCCGTTGACCGCCCAGCTCAGCGTGGATCCCGACCCTCGGACCACGGTGTTGAGCCACTGCGCGCGGATCCCGAGCCAGTTGAATGCGTCGAATTGCAGCTCGCCCGAACCGAACCGCTCGACCAACCGCCGCAGCAGGGCGATGCCGTCCTGCTCGGTGAGATACATGGTCAATCCCTCGGCGATCATCAGCGTGGTCCGGCCGGTGGGGATGTCGGCCAGCCAGGCCGAGTCAGTGACCGAGGCAGCCACGACGTGATAGTGCTCCCGGCTCGGGTACAGCTGGTCGCGTAGCGCCGCCACCTCGGGATAGTCGACGTCGTACCACTCGACCCCGGGGCCGGGCTGAAGCCGGAGAAACCGGCTGTCCAGACCGCATCCCAGATGCAACACAACCGATTCCGGGTGCGCGGCAAGGAAACTGGCGGCCCACTGGTCGAAGTGCGCTGTCCGTGTGGTCACCGAGTAGGCGCGACGCGCGTTGATCGTCGTTTTGGTCCAGTCGTAGTCGATGCGATCGACGATCTCCTTGGCGTACCGGTCGCCCAGCATCGGTTCTGCGAAGTCGGCGTCCAGCGCTTTGGCATACAGCGTCGCCAGCATGGTCTGTGGTGCGCCGCTCAGATCGACGCGTACCTTCTCGGTCACGTGGCCGTTGTGCTCTTTCCTTTGGCGTCGCGCAGCGCCATCCAGAACCGGGCGGCTTCGCGGATGGACTCCTCGACCGGCCTTGGCTGCCAACCTAATTCGCGGACCGCCTTGCTGTGGTCGACCGGTGCTTCGGCGCGCATCATCCGCACCGACTGCAGGCTCAGTTCCGCATCTTTTCCGGTGAACCGAGCCTTCAGGCTGCCCAGCGCCCCCAACGCGTAGAGCGCCGGCACCGGAATCGACCGTCGCGGCGCTGGCACGCCGGCTTCGTCGGCCGCGATCCGCACGACGTCCTTTAGCGGCATCATCCGGTCCGACACGAGGTATCGTTCGCCGTTGCGCCCGCGAGCAGCGGCCAATATCAAGGCCCGGGCAGCATCGTCGACGCCGACCACTTCCAGCTCGATGCCGTCCATGAGGAAGGGCAGCTTGCCGAACACCGCACCGGCGATGAATGCGCCATGTGGGGTGCGCCCCCAATCACCGCTGCCGTAGGTCGTCGACACGCACATCGCGACCGCGGGCAGCGCGTGCTCAGAGGCGTAGCGCAGCACCAAATCCTCGGCCTGGAGCCGTGATCGGACATACGCGGTAAGACCGCGGCGGCGGATCTGATCGGCTTCGGTGGCCACATGGCCGCGACGCCGGCCCACGGTGGCGTAGGTGCTGGTGAAGACGAACCTGTGCAGGTCCGCGTCTTTGGCGACGTCGAGGACGTTACGCAAGCCTTCCACGTTGGTGTGAAACAGCGGCGCGGGATCACGCAGCCAGGCGCGGGTGTCGA
>Ga0070737_10002833_pt1 | contig 19868 bp, 16 predicted proteins | sample Coa_R1_10_FD_66438 | JGI IMG/M metagenome (GOLD analysis project Ga0070737, IMG submission 66438) | Surface soil microbial communities from Centralia Pennsylvania, which are recovering from an underground coalmine fire - Coalmine... | ecosystem: Environmental > Terrestrial > Soil > Unclassified...
AACTTCAGGACCTGCGTTCAAAATTGCTCGAACGTCCCAGTGTAACCGGCGCGAGCTTGACACTCCTTGCAATATCTAATAATGACAGTCCTGTGTCATGAAAGCATCGCCGATGACAGCGCGCGCCAACAGCAGTGTGCGAGGGGCACACAGACTTAAGCCATGAGCGCCAGCCAGAGCACCGATCTCTACTGGGACCCCTACGACGTAGGGATCAACACCAATCCATACCCCCTGTTCCGCCGCCTGCGGGAGGAGGCGCCGCTTTACTACAACGAGCGGTACGACTTCTACACCCTCAGCCGTGCCGACGACGTCGAGCGCGCGTTCATAGACCACAAGCGGCTCATCAGCAGCCGGGGCATGGTCCCCGCGTTCATGAAGTTGGGCGTGGAGGCTCCATCCGGCATGTTCATCATGGAGGACCCACCGCGCCATACCAGGCACCGTGCGCTGCTCTCGCGCGTGTTTACTCCTCGCAGGGTGGCGGCGCTGGAGCCCAAGGTGCGGGCCTTTTGCGCCCGGTGCCTTGATCCGCTCGTTGGCAGCGGCGGCTTCGACTTCGTCAAGGACTATGGAAACCTGGTCGCGATGCGGGTCATCGGCATGATGCTTGGCATCCCCGAAAGCGACCAGATGGCAGTCCATGAGCGCGTCGAGCGGTCGATACGCGACCAGGTTGAAGCGTACCCGACGCTTCAGGACGGCATGTACGCTGAGTACATCGACTGGCGGGTCGAGCACCCCTCCGACGACCTGATGACCGAATTACTCAACGTCGAGTTCGAGGACGAGACCGGCACCACCCGCCGGTTGAGCCGCGGGGAGGTTCTCACCTTCGTCACGCTCCTGTCCGGCGCGGGCAATGAGACGACGGCCAAGTTGATCGGCTGGACGGGCAAGGTGCTGGCAGACCATCCCGACCAGCGCCGGCAGCTCGTGGAGAACCCTTCGCTCATTCCCGATGCGGTCGAAGAGATCCTTCGTTACGAGCCGCCGGGCTTTCAGAACAGCCGCTACGCCGTCGAGGACGTCGTGTTCGACGGTGGGACGGTTCCCGCCGGCAGCGTCGTGGTCTGCATTATGGGGTCGGCGAACCGCGACGACCGCCGCTTCCCCGACGGCGACCGGTTCGACATCCACCGCAAGCCCGAGGGCATCCTCACCTTTGGCTTCGGCATCCATTTCTGCCTGGGTGCCGCGCTGGCCCGGCTTGAGGGCCGCGTCGCCCTCGAAGAGGTACTCAAGCGGTTCCCTGAATGGACCGTCGACGAGACCCGCGCCGTGCTCAGGCCGACCTCGACGACTCGTGGCTACGAAACGCTGCCGGTCTTCGTCTAACAGGTCGCGACAAAAGGATTTTCGGCAACCTGCTCCCCTCACTCTAATCTCTCCCAAAGCAGAGAAGCTAAGGAAAGCGGCCACCCATCTTTCATGCACAGTGCGCAGCGTGTCTGATCCGGGATGGAGGCCTGCTCGACCTCTTGCGCGATCCCAGATGTCGCGTCGCTGGAGGGTCGACACCTTCTCCAGGCGTTCAGCTCAGCTATATAAATGCCGGCTAATGCTCGCTCCTCAGCGTTCCGACCCCAACCTCGTGCGCATCCGACATGTCCATAAGCTGTTCGAGGTTCTCGACGATGTCTTCGGGCGTCAGGTTGTCCCTGGTGATGCCGTCGTTCGCGATGACCGCCAAGCGGAAGACCTGCCCCGCTCCGGCGACGAGCAGCTCACCGTTGAGTGTGCACGACTCGTGGGCCAGGAAGGCGGCGGCCGGAGTTACTAACTCGGGCCGGAATTTCGCGATGCTGCCGCCGCCGCCCTCGATAAAGACGTTCTCGGGGAGATCGTAGGTCTTGGCCAGCACCGCGGGAGCCGACAGGCGGGTGTTGGCTCGGGGCGCCACGGCGTTGACCCGAATGCCGTGGCGGATCCCCTCGTTGGCGAGGCTGCGGGTGAACCCGAACACGCCCCCCTTGCCGCCGCTGTAGGCGGTGGCCTTGGGAACAGTGCCGAATGCGGCTTCCGAGCAGGTGTTGACGATGCGCCCGTACCCGGCCTTCATCATGTGGCGCCACGCGGCGAAGGTGACGTTGACCGTACCGAGGTAGTGCACGTCCGTCATCCGCCGGAACCGTTCGATCGATAGGTCCTCGAACCAGTCGGGTTCGGCGATGCCGGCGTTGTTCACGACCGCATCCACCCGGCCGAAGGCGTCGAGCGCGGTCTGGACGATCGACGCCGCGCCCGCCTCCTCAGCCACCGAGGCGCAGCACGCCACCGCCTCGCCGCCGGCCGCCTTGATTTCCTTGACCACCTGCTCCGCAGGCTCTGAAGATGAACCCGTCCCGTCGAGCCGCCCGCCGAGGTCGGCAACCACCACCTTGGCTCCCCGCGAGGCGAGCAGCAGCGCATGGCAACGGCCGATACCTCGTCCCGCTCCGGTGACGATCACACAACGCCCATCGAATCGCAGCTCCCTCATGGTCGAGCGCTTCTCCTTTATAATGTCTGGCAGTCGAATGACAGATATCATCGGAGTTCTTACGCCGCAAGCGGCGAAGCGCAGGGCCGCAGAAAGAATTTTGCCTTGACTTTCTGACAGTCATATGTCACGAGATTGGAGACCCTCTCCGGACGTTGCCGGGGCTCCGCAGTGACCCTTTGCCGCGGCCAGTTCCATCAAGAGGTCGGCTCTGAGCCCGGCACCGTTATGGAAGGAGCACCAGCACAGTGAGCGAGACGAGGTCGCGGTTTCCTCGCCGCCAGGCGGCGATTGTCGGCATCGGATGCACGGAGTTTTCGCGTGACTCCGGGGTCAGTACGTTCAAACTGGCGGCGCGCGCGGTCAAGGCCGCCGTCAAAGACGCCGGCCTGCGGGTACGCGACATCGACGGGCTGGCCACCTTCGGCGTAAACGATTCCATCTCGCCCAACGTGTTGGCGCAAGCACTGGGCATCGAGAGCATGCGCTACTACGTCGATCAGTGGCTTGGCGGGAGCGTTTCGTTGTCGGTGCTCGGTCAAGCGTCGCTGGCGGTGAGCGCGGGGGTGGCTGAATGTGTCGTATGTTACCGCGCTCTGAACGGCCGGTCGGAAATACGGCTGAGCGGTTCGTCATCATCGAGGATGCGGCCGCCGTGGGACATGCAGTTCAGGGTGTCGGCCGGGTACATCGCGCCGGCACAGGAGATCGCCATGGCTGCCCGTGCGCACATGCTGCGCTACGGCACCACCAGCGAGGACCTCGGCCGGATCGCAGTGCTAAGCCGGCACAACGCGCTCGACAATGAGCGGGCGATGATGCGCCAGCCGATGACGATGGAGGACTACCTGGCGAGCCCCTGGATCGTCGAGCCGTTCCGGATGTTCGACTGCTGTCTGGAGACCGACGGAGCGGTGGCGGTCGTGGTGGTGAGCGCCGAGCGGGCCAAGGACCTGCCGCACCGTCCCGTTCTGATCCAAGGCGCGGCTTGGGGTGGCGGTGTCAACATCGTCAACAACGGACGCACCGACCTGGCGGAGTCTCCGGCCAAACTGATCGCGGATCGGCTGTACAGCGCGGCCGGTGTCGGCCCGGCCGACATCGACTTCGCCGAGCTTTACGACTGCTTCACCTACTCCGTATTGTCGCAGATCGAGGGCTACGGGTTCTGCGAGCCCGGGGGCGTTCCGGCGATGCTTGCCAAGGGGGCGTTTGACCGCGCGCGCGGTTCGCTTCCGATCAATACCCACGGAGGCCTGCTCTCGGAGGGCTACATCCATGGGATGAACCACGTTTTCGAAGCGGTGCAGCAGATTCGAGGACAAGCCGCCCATCGGCAGGTCGCCAGACACGACGTCGCCCTTGTCACCGGACAGTTGGGCTACGTCAGCGGCTACTCCTCGGGCGTCATCCTGGCAGGTGGATGATGGAGGACCGCCGCATGGTGCCGGTACCGGACCGGGACTCGGCGCGCTACTGGGCCGCGCTGGCCAATGGCGCCCTGGAGCTCCAGCATTGCCGGGACTGTGGCCATTGGACTTGGCCGCCACGACCCGTCTGCTCCGGTTGCCAGGGTGAGAATCTCGCGTGGGAACCGGTAAAGGGGACGGGCAAGGTCTATAGCTGGGTGGTCAATCATCGGGCGTATGCGCCGGAGTTCGCTGCCCTCGTGCCATACACCATCGTCCTCGTACGGATCGACGAACAAGACGACATCCTCATCCCCGGCCGGCTGCTGTCGGCGGTCGAGGTCTACCAGGATCTGCGGGTTCGCGCCGCACCGGAGCGATTGACCGACGACATCGGCGATCTGAACTGGGTCGCCCTCCTGGAGTAAGGGCAATGCCGTGGGGGATGCTGCAGATTAACGATCTCAACCCAAAGTAGGGGGTAGCGATGGCTCAACTGTACGTCCGAAACATCAGGGACGCATTCGGCGCCGAGATCACGGGGCTGGACCCGCGCAGCGACTTCGACGGCGAGACACGCCGGGTACTAAGGCAGTTGTTCGACCAGCGCGGTCTCCTGCTGTTTGCGGGAATCGACATCGACTTTGAGTACCAGGACAAGCTCTGCCGGATGCTGATCGGCGATGACGGTCCCGGCACCGCCGGTCAACGCGACCCCATCTACGTCTCGAACAGGGAGCCTGGTGGCTACGCGCCGTATGGACGCCTGATGTTCCATGCCGACATGATGTGGCATCCGCAGCCGTTCCAGGTGCTCTCGCTCTACGCAGTGAACGTCGAGCCCGGCTGTGCGACGACGACGGTCGCGAGCGGGACCTGCGCCTGGGAGCTGTTGCCGGCCAGCCTGCGCGCGCGCGTAGATGGCCATCACGCGCTGCACAGCACCGGGCAGGTGTACAGCCGTGGCGGGGATGACCTGCTCAGGCCCGAACGGGAGCACGAAGAGTCAAGCATCAAGCCGATCGCGTACCGCCATCCGCGGACCGGCAAGACGATCCTATACGTGAGCCAGCAGATGACGCGCGAGATCGTCGGGCTCCCCCACGACGAGAGCGAGGAGCTGCTGCAGGCCCTGTTCTCGCACCTCTACGGCCCGGCGACAGCCTACGAGCACACCTGGAGGACTGGCGACCTGCTGGTCTTCGACAACATCGCGATGCAGCACGCGCGCGGCAACGTGGACCTGAATGGTCCGACGCGGACCCTTCGCAAGGTGATTGCACCGATCCCCAAGCTGTCCATCGAAAGGCCGCGGTACACCAAGCCCGGTGAACAGAAGAAATAGCCAAAGCCGCGCGGCTGACCGTTCGGCGTCTACCGTGTCATATGCAGGATGAACAGAGAGCAGGCAGCGAAATGTGGAGACAGCCATGAAAGGCGAGAGCGTCGCTTATCCCATGTTCGAGGACAACGGGCTCACCGTGGACCAGCGCTACAAGGAGATCCAGAAGCAGGGCCTGCTCAAGGTCAAGCTTCCCTATGGCGAGCCATGCTGGCTGGCAACGCGCTACGCCGATGTGCGCACCGTTTACGGCGACCGCCGCTTCGGCCGCGTGTTGGGACTGAATCGAGACGCGCCGGGGGTGTGGCCGGGCGCGCTGGCCAAGAATCCCACCCTGTTGCTGAACATGGACCCGCCCGAGCACACCCGTTTGCGCCGCTTGACCGCGGAGACGTTCTCGCCGCGCCGCATCGAACGGATGGCGGGCTGGGTGCAGAGACTGGTTGACGAATTGCTCGACGACATGGTCGCGCAGGGGAAGCCGGCCGACTTCGTCTCTGTTTTCTCCTCCAACCTTCCGGTGCGAGTGCTGCTTCGCATCCTCGGCGTGCCGGAGACCGAAGCGGGCGAGTTCCGTAGCATGGTCGACAGGGCAACCGCGCTGGACGCCGATGCGCAGACGCGCGAGGAAGCCCAGCAGCGCACAGTCGCGCATATCAAGGGGCTCATTGCCGAGCGGCGTGCGCGGCACCGCGATGATCTGCTCAGCGAATTAGTCGACGCGCGCGATCAGGGCGACCGCCTGAGCGAGGAAGAACTTATCAGTCTTTGTATGGCGTTGTGGCACGGAGGGTTCAAGACCACCCTCTGGCAGCTCGGCAAGACCGTGTACACGTTGCTCATCCACCCCCAGCACTGGCAGGAGCTGTTAGCCAACCAGGAACTACTCCCAGCCGCTCTTGAGGAGCTGTGGCGATGGATCCCGAGCTTCAAGTATGGCGTGCCCTTCGTGCGCTGGGCCAGTGAGGACGTGGAGCTCAGCGACGGCACGCTGGTGCGCGCCGGCGAGCCGGTGCTGCCTGAGATCACGGTAGCCAACCGCGACGAGTCCGCGTTCCCCCATGGTTGGGAGCTGGACTTCCACCGGGTCGATCCGCCAACCCATCTCACGCTGGCCTACGGTCCCCACTACTGCATGGGCGCGCATCTGGCGCATCTCCAGATCAAGTTGACCGTCCAAACACTGCTGCGCCGCTTCCCGACGCTGGCGCTCGCGGTCCCGCAAAACCAGGTCTTGTGGTCCAAGTCGACCTTTATGCGCAGCATCGAGGCGCTGCCGCTGACGTGGTGAATCGCTGAACAAAGCGCCTGGAAACTAAGCGTTTGGCGGCAACGCGAAGTGCGCAGGCGCCCGCTAACAGCGGGATCGGCTCGCTCACGCGCGCAGAAGGCGACCGGCGACAGCGCCGGTGGGTTTGCCATTTTCAACGATGGGCACGCCGTTGACGATGACCCAGGAGATCGCGCGCGCTCCCTTGGTCAATCGGGTACCGCCGCCGGGGATGTCATCAAGGGTTTGCAGCGAGAGTGGCTCGACGTTGTCCGGATCGAAGATCACGATGTCCGCCGCCTTGCCTGCCTCAACAGTGCCGCGATCATTGAGGCCGAGGAACGCGGCCACCCGCGACGACAGCGCAGCTACTCCTTCTTCCAGGGTAAAGCTGCCCTTTTCCCGCACCCAGCGCTTGAGGAAGTAGCTGGTGTAGTCGGCTCCCGCGAAGGTTTGCAAGTGGGCTCCGCCGTCCGAGATCCCCACCAGTGTGGCAGGACTCTTGAGGATCCGTTCGACGGCGGAGTCCTCGGCGCTCGGCGGGCCGGAGAGCAGGAAAAACGTCTCCAGCTTGTCCTCGAGTGCCACGTCGAACATGACCTCGGCGGGACTGGTCCCGCGCTGCCTGGCGATGTCCGTCAGCAGCCGGCCCTGCAACGGTTGCGTTGCCGCAGTGGCGGCCTTCTCGACCGAAGCGAGCGCCATGAAGCGGGCGCTGACCCAGAACTCCGCCAAACGCGTCCTCCAGGCGGGATTACCCAGGGCAGCCATCTTGCCCGCGTCATCAAGGCGGGCGTATTCGAGCCAGGGTGCGGACGCCGCGAAGAGCGGTGAAAGCTTCTTCAACGTGAACCGCGTCTCGGTGGGCTGGCAGCGGGCGACGGCGTAGACCTGGTGCCCGCGTTGGAGTTCGCCTTCCATGTAGGTGAGTGCGCTCTCCCAGCCGGGTGTGCCCCTACCGAAGTCGTTCCACGACACCAGCGCGCCGGAGATCTGAGCCAGCTTTACGAGCAACGCCCGGTCTTGCGCTGACAAGCCTTCGCGCTTGCCGCGCGGGTTGATCGACATGAGGCGCTTGCCCCGGCGCCGCACTGCCGCCGCCAGTGCCTCGGTTTCCGCATCGGCCGCAAAGTAAGAGGGAATGTGCTCGCCAAACTCGCCGACCTGGTGCGGGGCCTGGCTGGTGCTCACTCCCGCGGCTCCCGCCTCCATCGCCTCCTCGACGACCCGCACCATCGCGGCGATTTCCTCGTCGGTGGCCGCCCGCTCCAGCGCGCTCTCGCCCATAACGTATCGGCGGATCGCGCTGTGGCCGACCTGGATGATGACATTCACTCCCAAGGCGCTGCGCTCCAGCCAGGCGAGGTATTCAGGAAATGTCTCCCACTGGAAGGGAGCGTGCGTCAGAAGCGCCGCCTTGGGCACTTCTTCAGCGGCGCTGAACAGCCCCATGAGGTAGTTCTGATCCTGCAATTTCACCGGCGCCAGCGTGTAGCCGCAGTTGCCCATCAAGACCGTGGTGACACCATGCACGCTGGAAGGATTTGCGCTCGGATCCCAAAGAAGCTGCGCATCGTAGTGCGTGTGTGCGTCGATGAACCCGGGCGCCACAACCTGGCCGCCGGCATCGATGGTGTGCCTGGACCCGCCGCTGACCTTGCCCACCGCAACAATGCGCCCGTCCTGTACGGCAACGTCGCCAGCGTAGGACTTGCGGCGCGTTCCATCGACAATGAGACCGCCCTTGACAACGATGTCGTAAGCCATGCTCAATCTCCTGCGCGAGCCGCAACCGATGCAGCGTCGATCACGCCTTGATGGTCCCGATGGCCTCCGCAAGTTCGCGGACGTTTTCGAGGGCGTCGAGCCGGCTGCATAGTGCAATCACCTCGTTGCGCTGCGCCTGCGGCACCAGCGCTCCGGCGCACTCGTGGAACTTCGCCAGGATCTCCTCCCGGGTGAGCGGATCGGCCGGCGTGCCGTGCGACCGGCTGACCGTCTCCTCCAGTTGCTCGCCGCTCTTCAGCCTGAGCACCACGCGGCTTCGGAGCGGGCCTCGCACCGGAACGGTCTTGACCCGCCGCATCAGCTCCCGGGCCTCGGGCCGCTGCACCGCCTGGTCAGTGTACTGGTACATGCCGGCCCGTCCGTCCAGCGCGATGACGGCCAGGTCGTACTCGAGGCTGTACTTTGCTTCGAGCCCCGTGCGCGGGTCGTGGAACGGGACCATGTCGGTGAGGAAGTCGTTGATCTCGATCTCGATCGAATCGATTTCCGCGGGCCGGGTCGGCCGGCGCCCGAGGATCTTCTGGAGCGCGTCCATACTCCAGTGCGCGGCGCCACAGCAGGCATGCAACCGGATCGTCGCGCCCTTGGTGGCCATGTCCCACGAACCCAGGCCGTCCAGGACTTTCTCCGGGTCGCCATGCTCGAGCCCGAGCACGCGGGCCACCCCGATGTCACCGTCGATGATGTCCTGGTTGGCTGTGAAACCCATCGCCGTCAGCTCGCCGGCGATGATTCCGTGCATGGCGGCGTTGCCGGCGGTGAACCCCTTGGTATCCGTACCCCGGTTTTTCATCAAGCCCGCCATCGCCGAGGCCGCGTGGCCCAAAGCCATCCTGGTGTGAGTGACGTCGAGCTTGAGCAGCTTGGCGGCTGCGGCAGCAACACCGAGCGTCTCCTGGAAACCTTGGTTGAACCAGCCGCGGTTGATGAGCTCGTTGCCCGCCGGACCCAGACACGGCTTCATCGTCTGGGCAGTGATCTCCCAGCCAACCAGCCACGCCAGCACGAAGTCGCGTCCCGAAGACTGAAGCCGCTCCCCGAGGGCCAATGTCGCGGCCGTCAGGGGACTGGCGGGATGGCTGCTGAACGTGGCGATATCGTCGAACTCCAGCGCGTGCGCGGCCGCACCGTTGACGAGCGCGGCGAACGACGGGGTCGTCTTGAAGCCGGCAGCGGTCACCGTGCTCACGGGCACGGCGCCCTGCGCCTTGACCCACTGGGCGAGGATTCGGCCCGTCGAGGCCGACATCCCGGCGAACTGGACGCCGAGGGAATCGAGCACCAAATTCCGCACCCGCTCGATTGCGATGGGCGGGATTTCGTCAAAGCTCGCCCCCACGATCCACTCAGCGAGTCTCTGCGTGACGGACGCCGTCATCTCCGTCTCCTCCGTGTTGTTTCTACCGGCTGGCGAGATAGCCTTCTTTGCGCAGCACGGCCTCGACGCCACCGGCCGCAACGATGTCCTGCAATGCCTTCGGCACCGGCTGGCCCTGCAAGGTGGTGCCCTTTGTGAGGTTGTGCACGGCGCCGGTGGTCCAGTTGACCTCGGCGATGTCGCCCTCCTCGAACGCGTCGACGATCCCTTTGCACGGCAGGACCGGGAGGCCAACGTTGATGCAGTTGCGCAGACCCAGCCCGTTGAAGGATTCGGCGACGATGCCGCTGATGCCCAACCGCAGGAGAACGTCGCCGATCGGGCGCGCCGAGCCGACGCCGAAGTTGCGCCCGGCGACCAGGACGTCTCCCCGTTGCATCTCGTTCACCCAGCCCGGGCGGTTGGCGGAAAAGCAGTGCCGGGGCTGCTCATCTGGTGCGAGGTAGAGCGCGAAGCCCGGGATGATCAGATCGGTGTTGATATCGTCACCGAACTTCCAGACCCTGCCCTTGAAGGTGCTTGCCATGTTCGTCAGTGCTCCTTCGCTCGTGCCTACAGGTCCCGCGGGTCGGTGATCACGCCGCTCACCGCCGAGGCGGCCACGGTTGCCGGCGAACCCATGAACACCTTGGCCTTCGGACTGCCCATGCGACCCTGGAAGTTGCGAGTGGACGCCGTGATGCACACCTCTTCGTCCGCCAGCAGCCCCATGTGCCCGCCGTAGCACGCCCCGCATGTGGAGCTCGTAACGACGGCTCCCGCTTGCATCAGCGTTTCGACGTAGCCGGCCCGCACCGCCTCCAGCAGGATCGCCTGGCTGCCTGGCGTCACGATGAAGCGCGTGCCCGGCGCCACCTGCCGGCCCTTGACGATTTCGGCCGCGATGGCGAAGTCGCTCAGACGTCCGTTGGCGCACGAGCCGATAAAGGCCTGATCGATTTTCTGCCCCGCGACTTCCCGAACGGGCCTGGAGTTCCATGCCACCTTGCCCGGCAAGACTACCTGCGGCTCCAACGACGACAGGTCAATGTCGATCACCTGGTCATAGTGGGCGTCAGGGTCAGGGGACACCGGCTCGAAGGGCCATTTGGCCCGTCCCTGCAAGTACGCCTCAAGCACGCTGTCGTAGGGAAACAGCGAGAACTCGGCCGACAGCTCGGCCGAGATGGTAGCCATGGTCAGGCGGCCGTCCATTGCGATGTTTGTCAGCCCGTCGCCGTGCCACTCGAGGTTGCGCCCGGCGAAGTCGCCGTAATGCCCTGGGATGAAGTGGATCACGTCTCTTGGATAGACGCGCTGCGGCAATTCGCCTTCCAGATTGACTCGTGTCGTAGGGCCGACCATGAACCAGGTCTGTCCCTTGCACAGGATGTAGGTCATCTCTGAGGGCCCCACCCCGCGCGCAAGGCAATTGAGCGCACCCGAGGAGCAGGTGTGCGAATCGGCGTTGGCGAGAATCTTGCCGGGAAGCGCGAACCCTTCCTGCGCCACCAGCACGTGGCAGATCCCGTGGGCGCCCACCGGGAAGTAGTTCTTGACGCCGAACTTCTCGACAAACTCCCGCATCTGCCTGGCGTTGTTGGCTGCTGCGATGGTGGGCGCCGGAACCTGATGGTCGTGCAGCAGAACGAGCCTGTCGGGGTCGGCAATGCGCACGACGTCGGGCCGCATCCAGTCGAAGAATACGGCCACGTCGACGTCGACCACCACGACGTCGCCGGGCTTCACCTCTCGGCGGTTCGAGTGGCCGGCCAGGATCTTCTCGATCGATGTCATGCCCATCGAATAATGCCTCGCAACTCGCTGTTACTTCGGGCTGAAGAGCGGCGCCAGGTCGGAAACATCTTCGAGGAGGTCCAGCGCGCGGGCTCGCTCGTACAGCTCGTTACTCTGCTTGTGGCCCAGGACCCGTTCGGCCATGTCCATGAATTTCGACTTGAATTCGTCCTCGCTCATGGGGTTAGCGGGGTTGCCCTTGGGATAGAGCACCTCGTCGGTATACTCGCGCCCGTCCCTGGTGCGGACGGTGACCCGTCCTGGCATGCTGTTCTTCACCCGCCGGTACAGTTCCGTGTCCTGATGGACGACGGTTCTCGCAATCATCGCCTGGATGACTGGGTCGGCGACCGTCTCATCCGTGAACTCGTCCACGCCGACCTTGCCGCGCACCGCAGCCACTGCGAGAGCAAAGGGCAGGCTCGCCTGAGCAGCGACCACCGTCGTCACCCTGCGCTTTGCCAGGAAGGGCTCCACCCGCTGCCAGGCAGCATCGATCTGCTCGATATCGGTGTAGTGCAAATGATGCTCACGCATGACCTTGAGCAGCGCCTCCACGGGCGCGTGAAGCGTAGCGTTCATCGGATAGTTCTTCACCCACCGGTCGGTGATGACGAAGGACTCGCCCAGACCGTCCAGCAGGCTTGCCGCATCGAGCCGCCCGCCGGTATACATGGCGGCGAATCCCTGCACTCCCTCCAGCCCCATTTCCGTCGCCCGGAAGCCGGTCTGTGCCAGGAGTGCGGCGGTCACACCGCGTTCGCTCGCCATTCCCCCGTTCAGCGCGCGCTGCCAGGCACCCTCCTCGTGCCCCTGGAACGTGCCGCCGGTGAAGGCCGCGGCCAGACCGAGCGCATAGTTCGTGTACTGGGGGGAAAGTCCGAGCAAGCGGGCGCATCCGGCCGCCGCGCCGAAGGTGCCGTAAAGAGCCGGCACGTAAAAGGGAATGGGGGCTTGCGGCAGCGTGGCTCGCGTCACCCGCGCCATGACCTCGTAGCCGATCACGATAGCGAGGATGAGATCCTTGCCGGATCGATGTCGTGATTCGGCAAGCGCCAGCGGGGCGGTGACCGCGAACGGGTAGGGACGGCTGCCCGCTCCGAAGTCGGCGTACTCAAAACCAAGCGCCATCGTCCCGTTGGCGAGTGCGGCGCGCGCGCACAGCGTCTTCTTCCCCAAAGCGATGATCGTCGCCTGCGGCTGAGCGCCCCCTTCGCGCGCACAGAAGTCGGCGATAGTCTGGCCCCACGGCTTGGTCGCTCCGACGAAAAGGCACTCGCCCAGGAAATCAGCCAACGCCCGCCCGGCCTCCTTGACGGCCGTGTCGGGCAGGTCGTCGTAGCGCAAGGCCGCAATCCACCGGGCGAGTTCGCGCGTTACCATGCGCCCCCCGCTGATCGTGTCCTCGCGCGCGTCCATCGAACGTCGCTCCGTTGTGCCGACCCGGCTGCCGACTTAGCCCTTCGGCGCAGGGATCTCACGCAGCCGGTTGAACATTGTCAGCGGCCCCAGCTTCATCTGGCCGGCGTCCACCGGAAGCGCCACGCCCGTGATCCAGCGCGCCTCGTCGCTGGCGAGGAACAGCGTGGCCCAGGCGATGTCCCAGGCGTCGCCTTGGGTCCCCAGCATGTTGGACTCAGCCCGCAGCCGGTTGACGTAATCCGTCTGCGGCCCGGCTGCGAGGACGCTCATCGCGATCGGCGTGTTGATCATTCCGGGGATGACGGCGTTGACGCGAATGCCTTGGCGGCCGTGAAAGAACGCCATGTCGGTGGTCATGGCAATCACCCCGGCTTTGGCCGCCGAGTACGCCACCGTGCCGCCGGCGCGCACAGCCGACGACGACGACAGGTTGACGATCGCACCCGATCCCTTCCTGGCCATCACCGGAATGGCGTGCTTCGACGCCAGAAATACCGTGCGGGCGTTGATGTCGAAGGCGCGCTGCCACTCCTCCTCCGACAGGTCGACGACGTTGCCGAATGACGCCAAGCCGAGGTTGTTGACGAGGATGTCGAGGGTGCCGAAGGTATCGACCGCCGCCTCAACCATCGCCTTGCAGTCATCGGACCTGGTGACGTCGGCGCGGAACACCTTGGCCTTCCCGCCCTCGTCCTCGATCATCCGCTGTGTCTGCTCAGCGCGATCGGGATGGATGTCGACCAGCAGCACCTTCGCTCCTTCCCGGGCGAGCACCACGGAGATGGCCTTTCCCGTCCCAACGCCGGGGCCGGGCGTCGAACCAGCTCCCGTGACGATGGCCACCTTATTTTCGACGCGACCGGCCCGCTCCTTCATTTCTGGTCTCCTCTCCCGCTCTGTGCTGTCGACGGGCGTGAACCGAGATTGCGCCTACCGCAACGAAATCGACCGCGCCGGGTCGGTGCCGTGTCCGACGCGCGCGATGAAACGCCCGTCATGCGCGGGCACGAAGAACTCGGCGGTGTGGAAGGCCACGGTATCGCCGCCGCCTGCGCCATGTCGACGGCGCGCTGTCAGCCGCAATTCGGCGAACACGTACCACTCCTGTACGACGCGATAGAGAAGCTCGACGGCATGCGTCTCGTACTTCTCGAAGAACGACTGGTAGAAGGCTCGGTGCGCCTGCTTGCCGTCCAGGCTGATGAGCGTGCCGGTGTCGTTAACGTAGTCGCGCACCGCCGCCTGGACGCCGTCATTCATAACCTCCAGGATCGCTTCGACATCGGCCGCCCGCAGTGCCGCCAGGTAGCGGTCGTGTTGCGCGAGCAGCTGCAGGCGCAGCGCCAGTTCATTGGTGGTGGCGTCCGCGGGCTGCGCAGCGCGGCCGAGAGCGGCGCGCGGCACGCGCACCCAGACGAGCTCGCCGGTGATCCCTTTGCCCGTACTCACCGGGAACAGTCCGATGGTTTGGTGCTCACCCACGGTATCGCTGCCCTTGGGGCGGCCGCGGGCGACATCCTCACGGAACGAGTACCAGGTGCCGCGGATCTCCACGAGCGGCTCGGAGCTGAGCAGGTCGCTGGCCCCTCGGATGAATTGGTACGCTTCACGTATGCCTTCTCTGGTTGTCAGGATCGGCAGCTTGACGCTGCCGTCGGGGCGGACCTCGGGCAGGATGGTGTAGGCGTAGGGACCCTCGGCCGTGAGCGTCTGCAGAAGCTCCGGCACCCGACCAACGATCTCAGCCTCGATGTGGACCCGGGTCTGTTCGGCTGCGTGCAGCGCTGCCGCAGCGCTTTGCCGGAGAAGCTCGGCATCAATGTCGACCACGCGCATCGCCTGCTTCCTCCTAAAAGTGCACGAGTTTCTCGAACCTTTCGAGCGTGTCGGGGGCGAAACCCTCTTCGTGGCCGGGGAGCCGGTACAAGCGCGCGGTGTTGCTGACGAGCAAGGCCTGACGCTCCTCGGCGGGCAGCTCTTCGGTGACGCGCATCGCCTGCTCGCGGTCGTCAGGCCAGTTGGCATCGTCGAGCGGGAAGTGGCTGCCCCACACCAGGTGGGCGGCACCCAGCTTGTGCCGGTTCTTCACCGCGGAGCGGTCGTGGTGGAAGCTGAACCACACATGTTTGCGGATGTATTCGCTGGGCAGCGCGTCGGGATTTTGGAGCGCGTACTCGTGGAGATGACGATGGCGCAGGTAGTTGATGTCGGTGAACTCCAGCCAATGCAAGGCCCATCCGGCATCGCCGTGGGCAAACACGAGCCGCACCTTGGGAAAGCGGTCGAACACGCCCGCCGCCGCCAACGGCAGAGCGGCGTCGGCCATCGGCGGCTTCAACCCTGGTGCGATCCCGCCGGGCGGCGCCGTCCGCGCGTACGCGCCGACGGCGTAATGCAGGCTGACTGGTACGCCGGTGTCGTTGACCGCCTCCCAGAACAGATCGTCGCCCGGTTCGCCGGCGACTGCACTCCCACCAGGCCACGCGTCGATAATCGCGCCGCGCAGGTTGAGCTCTTTGACGCAGCGCAGCAACTCCGCGCGGGCATCCTCAACCGTGGTCGACGGGATCTTCGCCAACCCGATCAGCCGTTCCGAATTGTAGGAGCTGAACTCGGCCATCCAGTCGTTGTACGCCCGGACACAGGCGACCTTCAGCTCACGATCGTCGAGCTGTTTGATCGCGTCCCAAAGCCCGGGTGACGGATACAAGATCTCCGCATCGACGCTGTCGGCGTGCTGCAACTTGACGCGCTCCGCCGGGTCATAGAGGCCGGGCAGCACCTCGTCGAAGGTGACAGGCTTTCCAGCGGCGCACCTGCCCAGCCGGTAACCGGAGCCGGTTGCCGCTGTGGCGGGCAGCGGCACCGGGTCGACTCCGTCGACCATCCACGCGCTGCCACCGTTCCATGACGCGAGCTTGGGCGCACGATCCCGCAGACGGGCGGGCAGACGCGTTTGGAAAAGGCCCGGCGGCTCGAGCACATGCGAATCCGCCGAGATGAGGTTGTACCTGTTGTGGTCTGCCATTAATCTCCTGTCCTCGACCCGGTACGACACTCGATTGCTTCGATCGGGTCACGAACGAATCGTTCCAGCCTCGGCTTGATCCGCCGGCCAGGTGATGACCTCCGCCTCCTTGAGCTGCGCGATCGCTGCTTCATCGTAGCCAAGCTCGGCGAGGATGGCCCGCGTGTGCTCGCCTGTTTCGCAGAATGCTCCGATTTGGCCGGGGGTCGCCGAGAACCGGACCACCGGCGCGTGCCGCCAGTACGTGCCGCCAAACCGGCGATGCCAGGTGGTCGCCATCATGCCGACCGCCTGGGCCTGCGCATCACGGTACAGGAAGGCGAACTCCGACATCGCGTCGGCTACGACGCAGCCGACGCCGGCGGCCAGCAGACTGCTCTCCCACTCGTGCGCCGTGCGCGTGCGGAACATGGCTTCGAGCAACGCCTCCAGCGCCGCGCTATTCTCCTCGCGCCCACGGCGTGTGATGAACCGCGGATCTCTCGTAAGGTCGTCGCGCCCGGTGGCCCTACAGAATCGAACGAACTCATCGTCGTGATCCGCGGCCAGGAACACCCACCGCGGATCCGGATTCTGGTAGGGCTCGATGGTTCTGGCGGCGGCGGCGGGCGCGGTCTCGTACAGACGATACGTTGCACCGGTTCCGAGCTGGAGGCGGTCGACCGGTCGGCGCGCAGGTTTGCCCTTGTAGGCGAGCGCGTCCTCGCAGTTGAGATAAAGGTTCGAAAGGATCATTGCCGACTCGACGTACTGGCCCCGGCCCGTCCGATGCCGCGCGAAGAGGCCCAGCATCATAGCCGTGGCGTGGCCCGCGGCGGCGGTCGGATCGGCGCTGGCGGCGCCGGTTTCGGTGAGCGGCGGGTTGCCTTCACCCGCCTGATGGGCAGTCGTGCCGGCGAACGCCGCGATCACCGGGTCGATGGCAGGTTGACGGGAGTAGGGACCGACCGAACCGTACGATGCGCCGTATTGGTAGACGAGCTGCGGGTTGATCTTGCGAAGCGTTTCGTAGTCGATGCCAAGCGACTCGGGCACTCCGGGCCGGAAGCTTTGGACGAAGACGTCGGCTTTCGCCACTAGCCGGTGGACGATCTCCCGGCCGCGCGGATCCTTCAGGTTGAGCGCGATGCTTTCCTTGCCCTGCATGGCGCGGACCATGTTGTTGTAACCCCAGTTGTGACCCTGGCTGAGAACAGGGTCACCCGCGCCGCTGCTAGTGATTGCGCGGTACGGGTCGCCCCGGAGCGGCTCAATCTTGATTACGCGCGCGCCCAACTCGGCTAACAGCGCAGTCGCAAAGGGCGTGGCGTAGTAATAGGCCGCTTCCACAATCGTGATCCCCTCCAGCGGTCCGGCGAGGCTTGCGCGTCGCGGCGATGGGACAAACGACGGTGCCAAGTCCGCCTTCAAGATTTGCACGGTGTGCTGCCCCGGCATCGGGGCCGGCCCCTGCACGGCTGCAGGCGCGCCGGACAGCCTCGCCAGCGGCCCAATCTGAATGATCGGTCCCACCCTGGGGTCCTTGAGCTCCACGACGTAGCCCGCTTCAACGACCTGAGGGTGCCTCAGCGCCTCCTGCGTTGTCTGTACGATATCGGCACAGACGTTGCCGTTAGCGACGTACGCCTCCATCCACTCGGCGGCAGCCTTCTCCTTCATGCGCTGCTCGATAAGATGGATCAGCTCCGCCTTGGCGTCGGCGTCGGGGAACTGATAGGGCGCTCCCTTGAACCGATCGTCCTGCCAGATCCACTCGAATCCGATCACCCTGATCCACGCCGGGAAGAAGTGCGGCTCAGTGAGGGAATGGACAAGCCAGCGCCCATCCTTGCACTCGGCTGCCATCCCGATGAGGCTGACCTTGGGCGGGTTTCGATCGTGCCGCACCACCTGCTTGTCGCTTCGCACCCCGCTATTCTCTGCTCCGGACTCAGACGGCAACTCCTCGCCCTCACGCAGGATCCAGCGAACCTTCGGGTTCTGACGGCAGGTCAGCCCCTGAAGCAAGCTCGTCTCGACGCGCTGGCCCTTGCCGGTGAGGTCGCGCGCCCGCAGTGCTGCGAGGATGCCCTGAACGGCGGCCATGGCCGCGAAGTAGGACCCATCTTTGCTTGCGCGGAACACCGGGCGACCACCGTCTTGGTACCAGCCTGGTTGGTCGCGGAAGACCCCGGCCTTGGCCATGACGAGAGCGTCGTCCGGTTTCACCTGCGCCAACGGCCCGCAACGGCCGAAGCCGGTGATGGAGCAGTAGACCAGCGCGGGGTTGAGCGCCGAGAGCACGGCGTAGCCGATGCCCGCGGCGTCCGCGTCGCCCGGACACATCGTTTCGACGATCACGTCCACGGCGGGCACCAGTCGGTGCACCTCGGCCCGGCCCGCGGCGGAGCAGAGGTTGAAGGCGATGCTCTTCTTGCCGCGGTTGAGCAGCAGGTAGGCGGGCTCCTCCCAACCCGCGTCGCCCCCGGCGGGCTCGACGCGAATCACCTCGGCGCCATAATCCGCAAGGATCATCGTCGCCAATGGACCGGCCACGCCGGTGCTCAGATCGAGCACGCGCACGCCGGCGCAGGCTCCGGGCATTGGTGACCCTTCCACGATTCCTCGTTACGCCGCACCGCTGATTGTCGCCGGCTCCTCGTAGGGCAGCTTGTAGAGGTCGGCCGCGTTTTTCCACATGATCCGCTCGATTTCGCTGGAGGTGGCGCCAGCACGCTCAAGAATCTCGCGCCCCAACTGGTAGTCAACCGGCCAGGCGCTGGAGGAGTGCGGAAAGTCAGGACCCCACATCATGTTCGCGACACCGATGTCGTAGCGGTTGGCCGCCCCCACCTCGTCCACGATGTAGACCACGCTTACATTGCGGCGGAAGTACTCGCTGGGCAGCAACGGCAACGTCCACTGCCGGCGGTTGCGGAGCACGGATTCGTCGAAGCGCTCCAGGTAATAAGGGATCCAACCCGTGTGGACCTCGGTGCCCACGAACTTCAAATCAGGGAAGCGCTCGAAAACCCCGGAGGTGATCATTTTGGCGAGGATTACCGGGAAGCTGCCAGCGTCCACGTCGACCCCGCGGCTTTTGGCCCGCAGCTTGTGGTCCGGCACGCCCTGGGCGTTAAGCTTGGACCCCAGATCGCCGGCCGGAAAGAAGAATTGAGTGTGCACGTTGACGGGCACGTCGAGATCGACCGCCGCCGCCCAAAACCGGTCGTCCTCGGGCGTGGGCTGCGAGAACGAGCCGCTGGGATACGACTCGAGCTGCACTGTACGCAGCCCCAGCTTGACGCACCGATGCAGCTCCTCGAGGGCATCCGTGATTCCGGTCGTGGGAATCGTGCCGTTGCAAACCAGGCGCTCCGGGGCATACGCCTGGAACTCGGCGATCCAGTCGTTGTAGACTTTGTAGCAGGCCAGGCTCAGCTCCTTGTCAGGGCACAGTTTGATACCGTTCCAGACCGTCGCCACACCGTTGAAAATCACCTCAGCGTCGGTCTCGTCTTCGCACATTTCCTTGACGCGAGCCGCCGGGTCGTACGAGCCCGGAAACAGGTCCTCGTAGCGGACGCCACGGTCCTTGATCTGCTTGAAGCTGTCGACCAGCGAGGCGCGATCAAACCGCTGCGAGGAGCGGAAGTACATCGAGCTGAAACCCATCACCGAAGGCCGCTGCTGGCCTTCCATGATCCACGCGTGCCCTTTGGTGTTTGGCGTCTCGATCACGCGCGGACCGCGTTCCTTGAACCGGTCCGGAAGCCGCTCCGTCCACAGCGTTGGTGGTTCGTTGACATGGCCATCAGCGGAAATCGCCCGATACTGCATGCTCATGCTCCCTGGACAGAATAAAGACTTGATCCCTTGCAAACGCGGCGCACCCCAGCCACGGCAGCGCCATTGCGTTTCCACGCCTCCTCAAGGGCTGCGCAGATGGCCGTCCAGCCAGCGCAGGGTGCGCCGCCAGGCGTCCCTGGCC
>Ga0070737_10002837_pt1 | contig 19846 bp, 21 predicted proteins | sample Coa_R1_10_FD_66438 | JGI IMG/M metagenome (GOLD analysis project Ga0070737, IMG submission 66438) | Surface soil microbial communities from Centralia Pennsylvania, which are recovering from an underground coalmine fire - Coalmine... | ecosystem: Environmental > Terrestrial > Soil > Unclassified...
CCTTCAGGAAGGACAATTGTTTTGGACTGAACTTCATCCTCGCACGCCCAATTGCCCGTTGAAGTATTTGCAACGTGATCTGAGGACGCACGCCTGGCAGTTCGGCGACCGTGCAAAGCAGACCCGTCGCCCGTGAAGGATGAGGAGTAAGGATAACCTTGGCCACATGTGCCTCGGGGTGATCTCCATTAGATCCTTCTCAATCTTCTCGGGGTCGGTATTCTTTGAGAGACCTATCCTCATTGACAATCTCTTGACGTGAGTATCGACAGCTATCCCTTCGACCTTCTCGAAACCGGCGCTCAGAACTATGTTCGCTGTCTTTCTTCCAACGCCGGGGAGCGATGTCAGCCCCTCCATCGTGTCGGGTACGCGCCCGTCAAAGTCGTGTTCTATCCTCCTCGCAATCTCCTTTATTCTGCGCGACTTTACGCGGAAGAAACCCGTGGACTTGATCAGTCGTTCAAGATCACGGACTTTTGCGCACGCCATCGACCTCGAATCGGGGTACCTTTCGAAGAGCGCCGGAGTAACCCTGTTTACCTGCGCGTCGGTGCACTGTGCAGAAAGTATCGTCGCGATCAGGAGCTGGAACGGATTTCGATGGGTGAGAGGAGTACTGATCCTCGGATAGAGGGGATCAAGGGCCTTTACTATTTGTGAGCCTCCGCTTCTCATGCCGGGATTACTTGTGGTGGACACTTTGGAGGCTCGCGCTTTTCCTTCCACGCGAGCCGGCTTGAGATAAAACCCTTATCTTGCAGAAAAGACCACGAACTTCATCACTCTCGAAAATGAAGGAAGCTGAACTCTATCAGCCTCAGCCCGGCGGCAAGGTAAAGTGCCTAGCCTGCGCGAGGAATTGCCAAGTGAGCGAGGGCCAGATAGGCCTCTGCGGCATTCGGCAAAACGTCGGTGGAAAGCTACAATTGCTTTCCTACGGCAAGCTGTTCACCGGTCATATTGATCCGATTGAGAAGAAACCCGTTTCACACTATCATCCCGGGACGAAGATCTTTTCGATCTCCACCAGTGGCTGCTCGTGGTTGTGCCGTTATTGCTTTAGCGCAGATACAAGAATAATGACCGATAAAGGAATCGTCCAAATCCAGCAGCTGTTCAATTCCGGCCGCGTTGTTGAGAAACAAGAAGGTGAAGAAGTAGCGGAGGTTGAACACATCAAGGCATTAACACACAAGGGACGATTGCAAAACATCGAGGCGGTCTTCAAACATCGCTACCGCGGAGAAATGGTGACGATCGTTCCCCGCTGTATGCCCAGGTTTACTTGCACGCCGAATCACAAGATTCTCATGGCGAGGGACGGCGCTTCAATCCCTGAGATGGCGAGAGCAGATCAGCTCTCAAAGGGGTGCTATCTTGCCATACCGAGGTTCCCAATGGATGATGAAACTTTAGCGTCGGAAGAGACGATCGATCTGCTCGAAGCATCCCTTGAGTCCTTGAATGAGAGAGGCAGGAATCTTGGTCCAGCTCTTTCGCGGCGAGAAACACGAAGGAGCATCGCAGAAGATTTCAAAGGGAGCGAGTTTTTCAGATTTGGTGCTGCTAAACATCAGGGTATCCCTAGATATATCAAGTTGGACGAGCGCCTCGCGTGGTTGCTGGGAGTATATTGCGCTAGGGGTAGCGTCGTGGAGAACACAAACCCCACCGAATCGTGCGTTCTGATCTTCTCCTTCGGGAAGCACCAAGAAGAGCCTATCGCCAAAACTCAAGATTTGCTAAATGAATTGTTCCTGGAGCCATGCGTCGCTGTAACGCGAGGTGAGGTAACTCGCTTACAAGTTGGGAATACGGCTCTTGCGGGGGCTTTCAGAGGCCTCGCTGGCGCGGACTATTATTCAAAGAAGGTGCCCGCACAGATTATGCTCTCCTCCAATCCAAAGACAATCAGATCTTTCGTGAGTGGTTACTTGGCTGGCGATGGTTACTACACCGTCAGGAAAAAGCCCAATTACGGCGTTGTCGGTTCCTCTTCTGTTTCAAGAGAGCTGACGCTCGGCGTTGCCTATTGTCTTCTTAGGCTTGAAAGCATCCCACGCATCTCTACTTCGGTAGCCAAGGGCTCCGCCATGGTATCCTTGATGGGAAGAAGCGTGAAAAAATATTCCGACAATCTGATGCGCATGTTGGTAGAGTCCCGCGACCTTGATGCTGATGTTGCGGAGTGGGAAGAACTCGCGAACCTCGCGGTCGTCACCGAGGACTACTTGCTCATTCCCATAGCAAGAATCGAAAGGTCGGAATATGACGGGTACGTCTACAATCTGCAGGTCGCAGAAGACCACACCTATACGGCGTCGTTCTTCGCAGTTTCAAATTGCCAAAACTTCGAAATCTCCCAGCGAAGGAAGGTCGAGGGAATGGACATCGGACCGGAAGAGGTCCCAAGACTCGCGATGGCTCAGGGGTGTCAGGGGATAGCGTACACTTACAACGAACCCACGATCTTCATCGAGTTCGCAAGGGACATCGGAAACGAAGCCCACAAGAAGGGACTGTTCAACATCTTTGTTTCAAACGGTTTTGCGACCCCCGAATCCGTCGGAATGATGAGTCAGTTCTTGGATTGCATCACTGTCGATTTCAAGGGGAGCGGGGAGAAGGAGTTTGTGCGCAAATACATCGGGATCCCCGGCTCGGAGCCGATCCTTTCCACGTTGCTTGAGATAAAGAAGAAGACGAAGATTCACACCGAGATCACGGACCTCATAGTCCCACAGGTCGGCGACAGCTTGGAGGCCGCGAGGAAACTGTGCGCGTGGATCTACGACAACCTGGGGCCCAACACGCCGGTGCACTTCCTGCGCTTCCACCCCGACTACAAGATGATGGAGTTCCCGATGACACCGGTGAAGACCTTGGAGGAACACCACAGGGTCGCAAAGGAGGAAGGGCTCAGATACGCTTACATCGGCAACGTGCCCGGACACCCGCTCGAGCACACGTACTGCGCTGGGTGCAACAAAATCGTTGTGAAGCGCTACAGCTTCGACATCCTCGGATGGTATCTCGACAGGGACAACAGGTGCACTTTTTGCGGGGAGAAGGTTCCGATCGAGGGGGGACTTGCGAAGACGGTATCGGAGGCGAGGTACCTTCCCGCCTACTTTTAGGTGTCAGCCAAAGGACAAGGAGAGGATGATAGCGTACTGTGAGAATAGACATCCATGTGAATGAAAGGGCTCAACTGAAGAGTCCCATCGTCGTTTGCGGGCTCCCGGGTGCCGCATTCGTCGGTAAGTTCGCGCTGGATCACCTGATCGGCGAACTGGGCGCAAAACCGCTGGCCGAGTTTTACTCGGGAGGATTCCCGCCTCAGATTACGGTGGGGGAAGATGGGGTGGGGCGACCAGTCAGGAACGTGCTGTTTTACTGGAGGAACACTGCCGGCGGGGAGAACGACCTGATCCTCTACACGGGGGACTCCCAGCCGACCGAGGCAGAGTCGGAGTACGAACTGTCCGATTCGGTGATCGACTTTCTGATAAAGGAGCACAACGTCCGCCGTCTCATAACCTTGGGCGCCTACGTGACCGGGAGTACAACGGTATCTCCGAAGGTGTACGCGGCCGCGACGGATCAGAACGCTGCGCAGGTCGTGGAAGCAAACGGTTGCAAGCTTATGACCGACGGAGCGATAACAGGGATGAACGGGTTGCTGTTGGGGATAGCTAGGCTCAAGGGCCTATCCGGATACGCTCTCCTCGGGGAGACGTCCGGGCTCTCATTTGACGCCAAGGCCTCCGAGGCGATACTGAACGTCCTTTCAAACCTCATCGGCTTGAAGCTTGACTATGCAAAGTTGGAGCAGAGGGCGTCTGAGGCCCAAGAAGCTGTGAGGGCGATAGAAGCGATTCGGCGTGGTCAGAATCCCGAGCCTGGCAGCGGGCGCGGTTCGACCACGGGAAAGAGACTGGATTACATCAGTTAGTTTTTCGGGAAAGGCGGGTGGATCCGCTCACCCGTCTCTTCGTCCTCGATTATGATTGCGCCCGTGGGACACATCCTAGCTGCTTCCAGAATCTTGTCGTTGTCCGCGCCGAGCGGATCCATGACCTCGGGCATTGGAGCAAATATCGTGGGAGAATCGTTCTTCTTGAACTGAAAGACCTGCGGGGCGAGAGCGACGCACACCCCGTTTGCAAGACAAATGTCCTCGTCAATCCTGATCCTTATCGGCCTCGTGGTGGGGGCTTCGATGACCGCGTTGCTCCATCGCCTTCCGGCAAAGATGGCTAGCGCCCCAACCGCGAGCAGTCCCGCGCCGTAGATCATCGAAGACGTGCTGAACACGGTAATCGTGCCGATGAATTGATATCCGTAACACTCCCAGCCGCCCGTCGCGACCGAGCAGACCACGTGATCAACCGAACCCGCACCGGTGTACTGCTGTTTGAAGTAATTTTCCGGGCTCAGGATAAAGTTCCCGGATGAGTCGGTCACCGGCACGTGCATCGCCGCGAGAAACTGGTAGTTTGCCTGCTGCTGCGGTATGACACCGTACACAACCAAGACGGCTCCGGCTATGAGCGCGGCTACCCCGAGCAGGAACAAAGGATCTCTCTTTGCGTTTCTTTTCATATCCCCATTCAGCGATGTGATCCAGGTGTCTTTCTTTTCTTTCTCTGTTTGACTTATTGGTACTCGTTCGCGCGATTTGATTTAACGGTTGCCGTTGACATTCCAATTACTTTTTTTAATCACGAGCGTGATTAAAAATTCAAGCGCACACGATTTTGAGTAACAAGCCGCGCCGGCGCAGGAAAAACAACAAGACGCAGAATAGCGGGAATAGAAACCAAAAGGAAATTGGATCAAAGAGTGCGAAGGTCTACGCGATCGATTCCGCCATCTCGTTAAAGAGGGGAGTGCAAAGCGGTGGTTACAAGTTTGGCGAGCTCTTTCTGGGATTCGAAAACGTGGACGCGGTTAGGCGCGTCTTCGGCCCTGAAACAAAGGCTATTCTTTCGGAGCTCAAGGTCGAGGTGTTCCCCAAGGACGGATTCATGGGCGTCTCAGACGAGGACGGACACATTTTCGCGAGCCAGACCTACCTGAACGAGGGGGATCTGCATAGCATATACCTTGACGTGGTGCATGAGCTCGTGCACGTGAAACAGTTCATGGACGGGCGCGAACTGTTCGACAGGTCGTACGCTTATGTTGATCGCCCCACCGAAATCGAGGCGTACAGGATTGCGGCGGATGAAGGACGCCGTATAGGAATGTCCGAACAGGAGGTGTTTGAGTACCTCAAGGTTCCTTGGATAAGCGATGAAGAGCACGCGAGACTCGCTCTTGCATGCAATATATCAAAGCAAGTGCTGGGCGATTTGGTTCGAGCGGCTCAATCGAAAGGAATCAAATAAAGTTGCAACTGTGGGGGTTTTGTTCAGGTGAAAAGTGACTGGGGAGGGGAAGCGTCCACGAGTAGATCAAACCCCCATTTGTTTATTGAGATCAAAGCGGGACGTACGTCACCACCGCGTTTCCCGAAGTAGGAAGTGACAACGTGGAACACGCATGACCATCCGATGGTTGTAGTCGGCGCGGGATCCACCGGGAGCAGCACCGCGTATCACCTTGCAAAGTTGGGCAGGAGCGTGATCCTGCTGGATAGGGGACAGGTGGGCTCCGGCATGACAAGCAGATCGACAGCTCTCGTTCGGACCCATTACAGCAACGAGATAGTCGCGAGGATGGCGCTATACTCGCTCAATTTTTTCAAGGAAAACAAGGAATGTGGTTTCGTCAATAGCGGCATATTGATCATCGGCCCGGATTCTGCGAGAGGTGCAATTGAATCCAACGTCACGATGCTCGACTCCATCGGTGTGAGGAATGAACGTCTGACGCCGTCAATGGCGAGGGAAGAGTATCCCGAGCTCGAGTTGACCGACACCGATTTCGTGGTATCGGAGCCGGAGAGCGGGTACGCGGATCCGGTCTCCACAGCGAACTATTACGCCGCCCGAGCGGCGGAGCTCGGGGCTAAACTCGTGCTCGGGGATCAAGTTGCAACCCTCAAACGGAGGGATCGGAAACTAGTCGGATTGGAGCTCGCGAGCGGAAAGGTGATTGATTGCGAAGAAGCGATTCTGTGCACAAACGCGTGGACCAACGCGATTCTTTCGGCGAGCGGGGTGGACGCAGGTCAGTTGCTTCCCCTGTGGGCCGCGGCACATCCCGTACTCATTCTGCGTCGTCCAAATTCATATCTCGGGATCAGGCCAGCGATCCTCGACGTTTCGAGCAAGGCATACTACAAGCCAGAGGGGCGCTCACTATTCTTCGCGGGCAGTCTTGACCCGGAGCTCGACCGTCAGAGCACGAATCCCGAATCTCCTCCCACCGACGTCCCCTTTGAGCTGATTTCGAACCTGTCAGAATCGGTGGCAAAGAGAATCCCTACCATGAAGGAGGCCTCGTTTCACTCTAGTTACATCGGGATTTATGACATGACCTCGGATCAACACCCCATAATCGACAGCCTTTCTCACCTCGGCTTCGAAGGGCTGTACTGTTGCGTGGGGCTCTCCGGGCACGGGTTCAAACTCTGCCCGGCGCTGGGGCTCATGAACGCCGAGATGATCTCGGGTCGTCGCGGCCAGTTTGATTGGACACGCTTCAAGCTCGAGCGCTTCAGGCTGGGAGAAGAGCTAAAGTCAAAGTATACAGAGTTGGGGACGGTCGCCTAGAGCACGTCTCTTATGCTCGTAGCTATCCGCGACATCTGCTCTGGCTCGAACTTTTTCCTGTCCATCCACTTGCCCTTTTCGTTCAGCTTCACCGGGATGATGTGGACGTGAACGTGCGGGACGATCTGGTTTGCGGCCTCACCGTTGTTTTGGACCAGCCTGAACCCGTCCATCCCCGTCGCGTTGACCACGGCCTTAGAGATCCTCGAAGTTAGGGCAAACAACCCCCCGATCTCCGACTCTGACATGTCCCAGAGCGTCTCACCGTGCTTCTTCGGGCAAACCAGCGTGTGACCCAGGTTGAAGGGGGCTGCGTCCAGGAAAGCGATGTACTCAGAGTCCTCGAATATCAGGTGAGAGGGGAGTTTTCTCGATACGATCTTGCAGAATACACACTGCTCCGGTGGAACGCTAGCTGAGTTTGGAATCTTCATTTGAGCGTTTGAATTCATCTAATTGTCATTCCCCCCTGTGCTTCGTCGTGGTCGTCGTCGTCGCTATCCTAATCCTTGTTTGCCTATCCGCCAGAATTGATCAAATCCCGAGTATTTTGAACTTTCTAGATGAACGCAGCGCTTCTGTCAGAAGGGCGCGGTTCAAGACGAACGACATCTTTAAGCATGAGAAAGAGCGGAGATGATAATGTTTCGCCATTCTACACCCGATCAATTATTTTGAAATTAAGAAGAAGGGAAAAAATTCACGGGGCAGAGAGCAATCCGCGGCGCTCGCCAAAAAGTAAAGCCCCTGCTGCAAGAAAGGTGCCAAGTTGAAAATTGCAACAAGATCTCACGGCTGACAAAATGGAGCCTGCCCTCTCAACCATCGCCGCGCGGATTATCGAAAGGGAAAGTTCAGTCAAGCGAGATCTGACGCCCGAGGAGATATGGAAGATCAAACTTGAGGTCTGCAGGGAGTTTGGACTTTCCGCTGTCCCGAAGAACTCGGAGATTCTTGAGCGATTCGACCCGGCGCACAGAGAAAAGTATCTTGAACGATTGAGAAGGAAGAGTATCCGGACGCGTTCCGGGATCGCGGTCGTGACCGTGATCACAAAGCCGTTCGGGTGCCCCCACGGCACCTGCACCTTCTGCCCGGGTGGTGTCAGGTTTGGGACTCCGCAGTCCTACACGAAGAACTCCCCCGCGAGTTCGTTTGGTGAGGCAAGATCCTTTGATCCGGCCCGGCAGGTGAGCGACATGCTCTCGATTCTTGAAAGAAACGGGCACGACACGAGCAAGGTCGAACTGATCCTTCTCGGCGGAACGATACTCGCGATGCCCAAGGATTATCAGAGGGATTTTGTGAAGAGTAGCTTTGACGCCCTGAATGGGATCTCGGAGCCCTCGGAGTCCTTGGAGATTGCAATCCGCAGGAATGAGACCGCCCGACACAGATGCGTCGGACTGACAATCGAGACCAAGCCCGACTGGTGCAGAAAGGAGCACGTAGATCGATTGCTATCCTACGGGACCACGAGGGTCGAGATCGGGGTCCAATCCCTTCGCGAGGACGTGTTGAAGTTCGTAAACCGGGGTCACAATCTTGAGGACACGGTTCGAGCCTTTCAGGTCGCAAAGGACTCGTGCTTCAAGGTCGTGGCGCACATGATGCCCGGCCTCCCGAGATCGGATCCCGACAAGGATCTTGCTGACCTGCTCAATCTCGTGAGCGATGAGAGATTCAAGCCCGACATGCTAAAGATATACCCAGTTCTCGTCGTGGAGGGAACCGCGCTTTACCAGCAGCATAGGATGGGATTGTATCAACCCTACAGCGTTGATCAACTCGTGGAGATCCTCTCGAAATTCAAGCGGGAAGTACCCCCGTGGGTTAGGATAATGCGCATCCAGAGGGAGATTCCGAAGGATGAAATCGCTCAGGGTCCGGCCGCTGGAAACCTGCGGCAACTCGTGCTCCAAGAGATGGCTCGCAGGGGAGAGAGGTGCAGGTGCATCCGGTGCCGGGAGGTTGGGCACAGGAGCGAGAACGCTAGCTCAGAAAAGGCTCTGCTCAAAAGGATAGACTACGAGGCCTCAGGGGGGCAGGAGATCTTCCTTTCGTTTGAAGATCCCGACACGGACACGCTTTTCGGATTCTTGAGGCTCCGCATCCCATCCGGCGGGGAACACAGGAGCGAGTTGAGATCATCATCCTCGCTCGTTAGAGAGCTCCACGTATACGGTCCCGTGGTACCGATCGGGCAGAGCCCGAAGGACGCGTCGCGCCCACAGCATCACGGCCTGGGAACCAGACTGCTCGAAGAAGCGGAACGCATTTCGAGGCAGGAATTTTCGAGGAGAAAACAGGTCGTAATCTCTGCTGTGGGAACCCGCGAGTACTACAGGAGACGTGGATACTCCGACGATGGGCCGTTCGTTTCAAAGTTCCTGGGCAACTAATCCTCTTCCTCCTCCGCGGTTGAAGCCGGGGAAGCCAGAGTTTTCACTCGCGTTACGAACTCCTCGATATCCGATTGAGCCTGCACATTTTGCCCACCGAAGAATCTGAGCTTGCAGTTGCTGTGTATCGTCACCATCATGACGCCGGAACTCTCTCCCGAGGAGTCCACGCTGTACTTTGCCCTAAAGGACTTGAGGTCACCCGAGGAAAGAAGCTCCTTGCACGTCTTTGAATTCGCGGGGTCAGAACCGGAAAGCGTTGCATCGCTGAAGAACGGGTTACCGAGCCCCGTGAGGCTCACGGACGCAACTTCGACCGCCTCCTCCATGAGTTTGGACATTGACTCCTTCTTCAGAAAGAGCTGCTCCAGCGATTCCTTTCCGAACCTTTCGGTGAAGGACCTGATCAAAAGACTCCTATGCTTTGCGCCGACCGAGTAGAGTTCGAGTACGCCGTCGTTCCTAAAGTGGAACTCTCCGATCTCGGGTTCGGTCGACTCTTCCTCGCGCCTCTCCACCCGCCCCTCTCTGAAGACAAGTCGGGTTCTTGTGACCTTCTTGAAACTCAAGCCCAGGAAAAGTTCCTCGGTCTTCGATTTTGCCCTGGATATTATCCCCCACTGTCTATCCTGAGCTAACCTGTTTTCCTCCGCCCACCTCGAAACGTCCTTGACGTTTGTCTTGAGGATCTCTACGCTCGCGCCCTGATCTCTGATCGAGGCGGGAAATTGAAGTCCCTGTAGTTCGACGTTGCCCTTCTGCAATGAAAAAATGATGCGACCTGTGGTCAACAATCATTCGACAATGCGGTTATAAGAAAATTGGACGGAGTGTAGTATGTGTCTGAGCGAGCGACGAAGCTAGTTACCGAAGGGCCGCTTCGAGTTCCCTGATCAGCGAAGTGTTCCCTACGTAGAACGGGCTCGTCTCAGAGAGTTTCTTTGGCTCTATCTCAAGTATCGATTTTTCTCCATCGGAGGAGCTCCCGCCCGCGAGTTGGGTCAGGTAGGAGATGGGGGCTGTCTCGTACATGATCCTGAGCTTACCGCGAGGCTTGCTTTTGTGAGCTGGGTACGAGAAGATCCCTCCCCGTTGGAGGATCTGATTGTAATCGCCGATGAATGTCCCACCGTAGCGTAGGTGCATACCGCGTGCCTCTAGACCACTCACGAACCTTTCAACTTGCGGAACCCAGTCAGAACGGGTACCTCCGAAACCGTACACTTCGGGATCTTCGGGGAGTTTCATCGACCTGTACGCAAGAGCAAACTTGCCAGCTTCCTTGCCGTCGCGAAGCTCGATGAACTGGTCAACCGATCTCCCGTTCGTCATGGTGATCGAAAGCGTGGGGCCGTAGGTCACGAAGCCCGATGCAAGGAGGTTTCTCCCTGGTTGGGGAAGCGGGCCTCGCCACACTCCGAAGATGCTCCCGAGTGGATTGTTCGTGGGGATGTTTGATGATCCGTCGATTGGATCCATTGCAATCGCAAGAGACTCCTTGCCCGCATCGCGCTTTGCCTTCGGAGTTTCCAACTCCTCAGAGGCCACGTACCCCACTTCGTTGATCTCCATCAGCGAATTGACGAACGATTCGTTTGAGAAAACGTCAAGTTCCGCCTGCTTTTCTCCGAACGGGTTGATCCTCTCGGTCATGCCCACCCTGAATGAAAGCTGATTCGAGATCAGCTTCGCGGTCTTGGCAATTGCCTGAAAAACGAGGTCTATGCCCGTCCCCTTCAGGCCATCCAGCCCCTGCTCGAGCAGTGTATAATCTCCGCTTGCTAGTTTTTCCATGTCCGTCATCCTTCGCACGAATCCCCCTGAAATATTAAGAGAAGAAGGAGGCACTATTAAGTTGACAGTTGATGGATTCTGCATCAGTGAAGTGTTCGACGTGTGGCAACAAGCTAAAGAAAAAGCTCGCCGAAGAGAACCGAAAGCGGTACTGTAGCACTTGCAGGAGTAAGGTTGATCGTGACGAGAATGCCGCGATCAATATTCGAAATAGAGGATTTGAGAAGCCTTTCCCAAAGAGGTTCAAGCAAGTCGGACCGTCAAGCGAAGCGATGGAGGGGAATCCAGTGAAGGAGGTTACCACTGAGGTAATCCTAAAAGCAGATGGCAGCCACTTAAGTAGAACTGGCCAGGAAGAGCAGACGGCTTGGCAGAAGCTTATTTGATAGTTAAATATTCATCATCCTCATAACTCATAAACAAGGAATGAGCAATTTCGGGCATGCACAAGTCGCCTTCCATGGACAATTTTCTGACGAACGGCAAGAGTATCCTGCTAGCGTATGACCAGGGGTTCGAACACGGCCCTTCACTCGATTTCAACGAGAAGAACGTGGATCCTTCGTACATAATGGAGATAGCTGCGAAGGGAGGGTTCAATGGGATTGTATTCCAGAAGGGGCTCGCGGAGAAGTACTACGATGGGAGGGTTCCGCTCATCCTTAAGGTAAACGGAAAAGCAGCTCTTGCAAAGGGGGAGCCAATCTCCATGCAGAATTGCTCCGTGGAGTACGCGCTCTCACTTGGAGCAAAGGCAATCGGCTACACGATTTATCTGGGGAGCGAGAGGGACGGAGAGATGTTCCAAGAGTTTGGAAGGATCCAGGAGCAAGCCCACGAACACGGGATCCCAGCGATCGCATGGATCTATCCGCGAGGTCAGGCGGTGAAGGATGATACATCGAAGGAGATCGTCGCGTACGCCGCGCGAGTTGGACTGGAGTTAGGCGCTGACGCGGTGAAGATCAAGTACACCGGAGACCCACAGTCATTCTCTTGGGCCGTGAAATCAGCGGGGAAAGCGCTCGTCTACATGTCCGGAGGACCAAAGGCACCGACGGATGAGGATTTCCTGAAGCAGGTTAGGGGCGTGATGATGGCCGGAGCCACCGGACTGGCCGTGGGCAGAAACGTCTGGCAGAACGAAGATCCCCTCAGAATGGCTAGGTCGCTAAAGGCCGTAATCTTTGGGGAAAAATCCGTCGAGCAGGTCATAGAAGCCTAGTGGATAGATCGTTAGGATCGATTCACTTTGTGATCAGCGTGATAATGTCCTCATCCATGAGTCGATGAGTAATACCGACTTTTTGGCCGCCGAACTTGACGCTCTTGCCCCAGATCTGAGCATACCTCAGATCATCCTTCATCCTCCGATGGAGCTTGTTACAGATGTCCATCACGTTAGATCCATTCTTCACGATCAGCGGCTCCTTCATATCGGCCTCGGCGCCCCGGGGCTTCATGTATATCCTGATAAAGTCCAGCCGCTTGTAGATCTCCTCCTTCAGGGCGTTCATGTTCACGTTTCCCTCGGCGGAGATCGGGATGAATCTTTCCCTTACCTTCGCGCTAATCTCGTTGAGGAAACCTGCATTCACCAGATCGACCTTGTTCATCACGGTGAGCGAGGGAATGTAAACCCGATTCCCGAGGAGGACATCGACGAGTTGCTCATCCGTAATATCCTCTCTTATGATCACTCGGGCACTGTTGATATCATAGACCCTCAGGATGTCCTTGACAAGCTCCTCGGTGATCTTGGTCATCTTTACCTGAACGCTGACCGTGATTCCACCTGAGCTAGTCCTTTCAATCACAACGTTCGGTGGTTTCTCGTCAGCCCGGATCCCGATGTTGCGCAGTTCTCTTCGTAAGACGTTCGTCGCCGCTTCCGGTTGAAATACATCGACGATGAATAGAATCAGATCGGCATTCCTTGCCACCGAAAGGACCCTCTTCCCGAGGCCCTTGCCGCTCGAGGCTCCCTCTATGATTCCCGGGAGGTCGAGTACCTGAATCCTCGCGCCCCTATAGTCCATGACGCCGGGCACGACGGTCAGGGTGGTAAACTGGTAGGCCGCGACCTTGGACTTGGCATTCGTGAGCCTGTTCAGGAGAGTGGACTTGCCGACGCTTGGGAGACCGACGAGTACGACGGTTGCGTCGCCCGTTTTCTTTACGTCGTAGCCTATCGAGCTCCCTCCGCCGCGGGACTGCTGCTCCTCCTGCTCTCTACGGAGCTTGGCTAGTTTTGCTTTCAGGAGGCCGATGTGGTGCTCCGTCTTTTTGTTGACCTGAGTTCGGTGGATATCATCCTCAATCTTCTTGATCTTCTCAGGAATCCCCAAAGGCTCACTTCATCCTCCCAGAAGTGAATTTCTCAAGAGCAAATTGCAAAATCGGCAGAAACCAGTTGCAGCATCGGCGATACATCGTAATTGAGAGGCAATCAGCCCTTTCAGAGGCAACTGGCCGATACAAAGACAAAAACTTGTCTCTTAGAGTGTCCAAAAAACTCGGTCAGAAGGGTGGGGGGAGTTGATCTGGCGCGAAGCGAAACTCAAAGTTAAGTGGACGAATCAGGGAGATGTCACGACTACTCCCTGCATCTCCAAGAAAGTCTGCCACATCGATGTAAGAGTATGTTCCGGGTTTCACAAAGGTCAAGGAAAAGCTGTGTGCGCGGCTCGGCACGTCGGGAGCATAAAGCGGTCCAGAGTTGGCAGGCGTCGATACATCGAAGGTTGTCGCGTTACTAGTTGGTGAAGCAAAGTACCAATCAGGAATCCATGACGGAGGTTCGCACGAGGAGCACGAATTTTGTTCGCTTTAATAGCATGTTATCACAATGAAAATCATTGTGTAAGAAGAGCTCGGATTCATAAACGGCAGAATGTTAAATGGATCTAATTCAACTCAACGAAACCATTCTGATCGATGCGGCACAAAGCGGATCGATTTTTCTCCATCATTCAATGCGATCTCCCGATTGAGGCATTCTCGATCCCGAATTGCCGCAAATAAAAAATCGCCAAGGAATTTTTGCCCGGAATCCGATAATATGTTATAGTTAGGCAAAGCACCCAGCGCTCGTTGATTATTGTCCAACAAGAAATCCAGACTCGTATCATTGCAGAAGGTTAATTCTCTGTTTCATGCTTCGATAGAATGTGACCAAATGATAATCTTGGAGGCGGAACTGTTGAGAGGTGCGCTAAAGGCTAGAAATTCGGATATAGATTCGTCCATCGATCAAATTATCAACGACGCGTTAAAGAATGCCCAGCTCATTTATTCGTGCCAAAAGCTAATTGTCGGCGAACCGAAAATTCAACGTTCCAAAAAATAACCAAAACGACGTATTCAGACGATCAATTACGAGCATTGCAGCGATTCGACCGTATTGTACTTGTCAAATTTCACAAAGATTTCCTCTTTCTGGTTTCAGCCCAATCCTCTGATTTAGCTTTACAGTGTACCTTCTCTCAGCGTTAGAACGGGGGAACTGCATAGCCGAACAACTAATCCATTCTAACGCGAGGTCTACTCAAGGTAGTCCTGATGAGTGACTGGACTTGCAAAGGGTCTTTGATCAACCTCAGGTAGAAGTGTCGTCCGTCGTTTGCATCCACAATGATCAGTCCCCTGTGCACGAGCCTCATGGTCCAGCTCCGAAAGAGACGCGCATCTGAGAACGCCATGGGAGAGAGGAACGTATTTTCGAGGTTGATTATCCCGAGATTCACATACAGCCCGTCGTCGTAAAGTTCGTACTTGCTCCTCGCCCTGAGTAGAGCAAGCGAAAGAAGCTCGCCGAGGAAGATGAGGATGATAATCACAGCGGTTGCGAGCTCGATCGGATAGAGAATCCTGAATCCTCCGAGGGTCAATGATCTTGGAAGGAATGTCGCGGGAGATCCACCGGAGCTTCCGAGAAGGAACTCAACCGTGACCAAGACTATCAAGATCACCATCAATATGATCCCATAGATTGCAATGTACGGACTCACGGATGGGCGGCCACTCCAGACCAGCGTCCTCGCCTCAGAAGTCGGAGGCTTCTTCTCGTCGCTCATATTGTGGTTTACAATGCGTGGTCCCGAAACTTAATTTTGTAACAGCTGGCTTGTCTATATCACCAATATAGAAAGTGCGAAAAGACTGAAATCGGCTTCGAGTTTCAAGGTTATCGTAGACACGTATAGCACTGTCAAAGCGAGTAAAAAAGGAAACGAAAGAAATGATTTGCGAGAAATGCAGAGCAGGTCAAATGCTCGAATACGAAAGAACGTTCAAATCAAATGGGAAGACAGCGAAGATTCTCGGACGCAAGTGCGAGCGATGCGGGTACATCCAGCTCGACAGCGACGAAGATATCTGGTCCATAGTTGGCCTGTAAGGGGAAAAGCAGCATCCCTGTGACCTCCGCCAAGAAATTGATCTCGGCCGTTTCAAAGATCGCCGCAATAGTAATTATTGTAATAGTTGTCGCGATAGGTGCGGTCGCCGCCTACGAGTACAGCGGGCAACAAACCACACAATCTGGCACCCTTGTTTGTAGTACCTGTACGGTGTGCAACAACTGCTTTGTCAACGAACCCGTAGTGGACGTCGTGATTCCAGCCCTAATCGGCAACTCAGGGGCAGCTGGATCGACGAACGCTCCATTGAACGTTACACAAAATGATAACGTGAAGCTCGTAGTAGAGATTTTCCCGTCTCAAACGATCGACGTGAAGATGAGCTTCAAGGTTCTCTCCTCTCCTGCTTCGGCTGCTTCGGGGGCGTTGAACGCAACCTTCAACCCTAGTCTCCTAACTATTGCCTCGCAATCGCACGCCAGCACCACGCTTGACCTCAAGGTCGCGAGCGGTGCCAGCATCGGGGTCTACGATGTGGCCGTGTCAGCTCTCGATACCCAAAACTCATCGTGGGCCTGGGGCACCGTTTTCAACGTAAACGTGACATGATAGTGCAATGAGGGAATGGGAGGCCACCACCCAGAAGTGGGCCCTCCGCATTCGGTTTTCGAACTATTTCATCTGGTAAACCTTGAAGCTCGCCTCGTTTGTCATCTGGTTGGTCGTCCCTTCCACGCGAGCCTTTGTCGAGTTTAGCCATCCGAGCTTGCTCGATTGAGTCATGAACTTGACCTCTCCCTCAAAGTTCGCCATTCCGGGCCCAGTTTGCCTCCCCTTTCCTTTGCCCGAGTACATCACGAGTTCACCGTCCTGCGTCGAATCGATCCCCTTTGCCTCGAAATCGAACGTGCCATCGTTCTTCTGGTGGATGTCCACCGTCTCAATGTGCCCGCCAGAATACTTGCCTTGCGTCTGTCCTTGTCCGTTGTACTGGAGCTTTACCCCGTCGTGGGAAAATTCCTTGACCACGACCGTGGTCGCTTTTTCGTTGGTCTCGACTATCAAGTCTCCTCTTTCTGCCAATTTGAAAATTAACCTCGTTTTGCTGGAATTGTTGCCAACATTTTATGACTTGCTTAAGGATTCTCCTAGAGGTAACCTTCTACGTTTGGCTCTTAGAGCGAACTAAACTCGTAGGAGAATGAAAAGAATTGAAACTCGTCAATCGCGCTCGTGCATTAGTTGTCGGAAACTGACGCCTAGTAATGCAATGTTCGCGATTTGATGAAAAAACGGTTCGACTCAACCCATAAAGTGTAACCGGCATTCTTTGACAGTGCCTTGCTAGTATACGCCTAAGCAACGCCTTGGTCACTTGCTGATACACTTCATGGCGGGGTTCTTTGTTCTGATTTTGCTAGCACATCAATCATGTTTGCCGGCCCTGGTGGTGTTCGCCTCCTAAGCATTCCGAGATACGGTTCAAAGCATGGGTTCAAGACACAAGAATTCATCTTCCACTCAAACAAGCGCAGTAGATTCTAACTTGATATACGCCGGGGTCGGAACTGTTGTGGTAACCATTGCAGTGATAGGTTCAACCATGCTCATCCGGCGAAGGCCTTGAAAGATCTGGTAATCCACTGATTGCTGATCAACCCTGTGGAAATTGGAGGAGCACCTTTCTGAAATAGAGGATTCTGAATTCTACCGTGAAATGCGGTCTCTCTATGGATTTGATAGCATGGAGCCTATGTTCTGCAAGAAGCTGGATGAGTGGTTGTGAACTTCATCCCTTTTATGTGAAAGAGCGAAGGTAATATAAAAATAACCTCAGAAGTGACCAGACAGTGGAGGCCACATAGTGGTCTCTTTGAATGGTCGCGCTTCCTTCTTATTCGTCTTCCCACATCTTCTAATATGTCTCCTCATCTTTTTTGCGCTGATGGCTTTGCCGCATTTTGGACATATTGGCAAGGTTGAGCGCCTTCATCGCAAAGTTCCGAGTTACTAGTGAATAGTTTGTGCGCCTAGGGTAGCCTATTCGTAGAACGCTTGGTAGTCTACATAGAAGCATTGGTTGGCTCCATCTGCATTATTTATTGAATAGAGTAGACTCGGATACCCGCCAATGTACGCACTGAGGGTAGTTCGCACTACAGCAGGGCCAACAACCACCCAATCGCTCATGGGCGCTTCTTGTTCAGCGACGGTATAGCCGGAGACTGAATCTGTCAGGGAAAAGTCGTTGGCAACGTACTGAATTTCATCACCGCCGTCCAAGCCAAGCGCTGCGTAGACGGCCCATAACCTGTTCGTCGGTGCGCCACTAGCGCTGAAAGCGGTCAGGTCAGTCACCTGAGTATTGGCATTCAGGCATTTTACAAACTCGTTACTCGTGTACAATGTCATAGAAGTCGCGTTTACAGGCGAGAATCTAACAGCGAAAACTGTTACTATGAAGATCAGTGATAGTATCACCAACGGGTTGATTCTATGTTCTGGCTTCTTCATTAACTCTCACTCGTAAAATGCAGAGTAATAAACGTAAAAGCACTGCTGGGACGGATCGTTGTTGTCGAAATAATAGTACAGCTCTGGATACCCTCCAATCCATGCACTCATTGTGGAAACGTAGACGATGGAGCCTACGACTATCCATTTCCAAGTCGGTGCGCCTGCTCTGGCTACCGTGGCTCCGTTTGCACTGTCGATTACCGTGAACTGGTATGTGGCATACTGTGTGGTGTCACCATCTTCCAATCCTGTTCCTGCTCTGATAGCCCAAAAATGATTGCTTGGGCCGCCGGAGAACGCCAATGAAGGCCCCCAAGTGGACTTGAAACCGACACAGACGTAGAACGAATTGCTAACATAGAGGGTCATTGAGCTTGCATTTGTTGTCGGTAAACCAAAGGCAAACGAACCAACGACAAGAAACATGATGGCAAACAGTATTGCCTTGAGTAATGTGATATGGATCGGCATTTGCGTTCTCAGCCTCTCAAGTGTTCGTGGCGTTAGGTGAAGAGCTGCTGGAAGCTGCTGCAGAGGAAGATGCAGCAGAAGATTTACAGACGGTACTGTCCGTAGGTAAACTTGAGCTGATGTAACCCGGATTCAAAACCAGAGATTTTGAACTTACGTCCACGTGATAGGCACACATGTTGTGAAGAACTTTCACAGCATCTGGGTAGGACGTAATGTTCAATACCGATTGTCCAGGCGATACAGGCTGCGGACAAACCGCGCCATGGGTGGGATCCGGTTGGCAACCCAAACCCGCTAGGATCACTCCGCTTGTAGAGTTGTAATAGGCAAAATATTGCCTGCCAGCGCACGGATCGGTGCACAGAGTTATTGAATGGCTAGGTGGAGGTGTCTGGGCTGAAATGGAAATGATAAGACCGATCGAGAGAACCAAGCCAATGAAAACTATTATTCCAGCAATTGTTAGCTGACGCTTTTTGATCATTGAACTCATACTCCACTAATCCCGTAGATGGTATAGCTGACTACGAAGCATTGGTTTGAAGAATCATCGTTGTTAATGTAGGAATGAAGACTAGTAGTGTATCCAGAACGATAGCCCATGTGCGCTGTTAACGTGGCGCTGAACGTGTTCTGGCCTTCCACTACCCATTCATAAGTTGAGCCGCCAGCTTGAGCCACGGTCTTTCCACTAGCATCATCAATGAGGCTGAAACTATATTGAACGTATTGCTCTGTATCGATGGCTGAAGTGAGGCCGATGCCGACTTGGGCAACAATGAGATTGTTGCCTGCCCCGTTTCCGTCCCATAAATCCGGAGATTGTGTACTATGCGCGTTTAAACAGTATTCGGGCGTGCCTGCCTCCAACCATGTCATGGAAGTTGCATAGACCGGCGCAGCTTTAAAGGTCAATATCAAAATAAGAATAAGAAAGGAAACAAGTACAGATGCGATGAGAGGGGAGCTTTTTTGGATCGACATTATTGTGCTGACCTCCGGTCACTTCTCGTATTCGTAAAAGCTCGTCGACTGATTCTTTTTAATGTGTAGAAGGCGCTTGAAAAATCGAGAGAATTCATCTTACTATCGCAGCGGGGACTATGGCGTATTCTTTAAGAGCTTTAGGGATTTTGACTCTAGTGAAATCAGCTCAGGACACCAAGAAAAAAGCTATTTCAAATAAATTGGTTCAAACGGATAGCTCTCGTAAGTTCGATCGTGAATAATAATCGAGGCACTTGATTGATTCTCCAACTTTTGAAACGATTGTGACCTAAGTGCGATGTGATCCGAATGCGAGCGCCAACGCCAGCACAATCAGCAAGGCGACTATAAAGCGAGTCCCATTCCGAGTTGTGCTCTGTTACCTTAACTACGCTATCACCTCGATACCGGATTCGCTTACAATTATCAGCGGGCCTGGTGGGATTTGAACCCACGACCTAAGGATTAAGAGTCCTCCGCTCTGCATCGCCTCAATCTAGGGGGTAAGAAACTTCCTCGGGTATTGTCCCCCTTCTGAAGATCTGGCTGAGCCACAGGCCCCGTCTGCTAGTTTTTTGTGAGGAAC
>Ga0070737_10002838_pt1 | contig 19838 bp, 18 predicted proteins | sample Coa_R1_10_FD_66438 | JGI IMG/M metagenome (GOLD analysis project Ga0070737, IMG submission 66438) | Surface soil microbial communities from Centralia Pennsylvania, which are recovering from an underground coalmine fire - Coalmine... | ecosystem: Environmental > Terrestrial > Soil > Unclassified...
GGCGGTGGTGGCCGCACAATTGCGGGCCGGTGGGCTGCGGGTTGATCTGGCGTACGGCGATCGCGGCCTCAAGGGTGCGATGCGCGCGGCGGACCGTTCCGGCGCACGCTTCGCGCTGGTCGCCGGCGACCGCGATATCGAGTCGGGCACCGTCGGGGTAAAGGACCTGGCGACCGGTGAGCAGCAGGCAGTGCCCATCGATTCCGTTGTTTCCGAAGTAATTTCGCGGCTGAACTCCTAGTTACGGCACAGCCGCATCCGTCTGGGCTAGATGCATGCCTCGATGGTTCGACCGGCCGTGACCTAGTCCTGTCTGCCAACCACTTCCACGACGACGTCGACATCGCGTCGAAGATGTGGGAGCGGTGTTGCTCTTAACGACGCATGGCGCTTCTCGAGAAGCGCGGGATGCAGGCGAAGGTGAAAACCAATCAACCGCCGCGCGGCCGGGTCAGGGTGAACTGGTCGACGACGACCAGCGCACCGGCGGGTCCGGCCACCGCGTAATGGGTGGCCTTGATCGAGGTATTGCCGCCCGGCGCACCGGGGTCGACCTCGAAGGCGGCAAAGCCATACGGATTGTCCCGGTCGCGAAACGCCGACCACGGCGCGTCCTCGGTCAGGTAACTCGGCGCCTTGCGGCCGATCGCGGGGTCGAACCCGCCGACACCGGTCAGTACCCGGCACCGCGGCTGGTCGAAGAACAGGCTGTTCGACGGCGCCGACGTGCCGCCCCCACCGATGACGACGTGCACGGTTCCCCGGGTGGTGTCGATGACGTCGGTGCGGGTATCGACGGGTATGGGTGTCCTGGTATCGCCGCCCAGCACGCCGCGGACGGGGTGTGAGCGTTCGTAGTGGTGTTCATGTCCGCAGACCACCAAATCGACCTGGTAGCGGTCGAACAGCGGCAGCCATTCCTGGCGGATGCCCAGGTCGGCCCCGTTGGTGCGGTCGGTGGTCGAGATCGCGGTCTGATGCATGCACACCACGATCCAGTCGATCCCGGGGTCGCGCCGCGCATTGCCCAGTTCGGCTTCAAGCCAACGTTTTTGCGCACCCCCCGAGTAGCCGTGGACATAGAAGTTGCCGCCGTCCTGGAAGCAGACGTCGTCGTTGTTGAGGCTGATCACCCGCACCGGGCCGGCGGTGAACGAGTACCACAGGCCGCGAAATTGCGGGTCCGATCCCGAATCGGGCAGTGCGAAGTACGTTTGGTAGGCCGCGTAGCCGACCGGCCCGTTGCCGAGTTCGTTTTCGTGGTTGCCCGCCGCCGGCATCCACGGTCGATGGCGTGCCGAGCGGGTGTTGTTGTCGAACCAGTCCGACCAGGTGCGGACCCGGTCGCGAGCCAGGTTGGCATAGCACAGGTCCCCGTTGACCAGATTGAACAGCGGGCCGATCCGTTCGACAGCGGCGGTGATATCACCGGCGGCCGGTGACCCGAGGTTGTCGCTGGCATACATGGTGCCGACCAGCCTGCCTAGCGTCGGCGTGGCCTGGTCGCCGAAGCTTGTGAAACGCAATGGCTTTCGGCCCAACGGTGCGGTGCGAGCCGTTCCAAGCTCGGGGCTGGCGCCGTCGTGTACGGCGGCGTAGACATAGTCGGTGTCCGGGGTCAGGTTGTCCAGCACCGCGTGATTGACGCGAACCTCGGTGTTGGACTTGGCGTCCCGGTAGGTGCGGGTCTCGGCTGCTACGGTACGGCCGAAGCCGGATCCGGGCTCGCCCACCATGACCCGCGGATTGCGCACGGCGTCGGTGCTATGCCACGACACCACGACTTCGGTGGACGCGTTTTGACCGAATTGCAAATGCAGACCGCGCACCGGCGGTGCACCGGCGCGGTCGGGCCGCTGCCACAGGGCGGGCCCGGGCGGACGAGACCGCGCCAGGACCGCGCCGCCCACCCCGACGCCCGCGCCGACCACCGCCGACGCTGCGCCCGTCGTCAACAATGTCCGGCGGCTGATGCCCGGCTGTCGCGTGGCATTACCGGCGGGCCGCTCTGGGTCTTCGCTCACCCTTGCTTCATACCTGACCGCGGCGACGGCGCACATACCCGCCGGTAAACAGTTGTCGGGTGGCGACTCAGCGTGGCGGTTCGTGGTGCGCCACCACCACGATTTCGGCCGCGACCGTGCCGACCCCCCGGAAAGTGTGGCTCACCGACGCGTCGAAGTAGGCGCTGTCACCGGCCGTGAGCTCGATGGTTCGGTCCCCGTAGTCCAATTCGACCCTGCCGGCGTGTACGAACACGAACTCTTGACCGGCGTGCGTTGGGTGTGGGTCGTCACTGCACGTTCCGGTCGGCCTAATCACGAAGGGCGACATGGCCTTTCCCAAAACGCCGGGCGCCAGCGCGACATAGCGCTCGGGTGAGTGCTCGCGGTCGCCGGCGCGGTCGACGGTGATCTTCTCGTCGGCGGGCCGGTCGGAGAATAGCTGCGCGACATCGACGTCGAGTGCCCGGGCAACCTTGAGGGCCACCGCGATCGACGGTGTGCTCTGCTGGCGCTCGATCTTCGACAGGTAGCTCTTGGTCAAGCCGGTTCGCCCGGCGAGGCCCTCCAGAGTGAGGCCGCGCTGTCGGCGGACCGCACGCACCAGTGCTGTCATGGTTTGCATGATGACACAAAGTTTCCTATGGTGGCCACAGTGTCATGACCCGGCCGATCCAGGGGAGCCGACGATGGCAACCACGTTCACCGACTCCAAAGCCGAGCTGATGCGCCGCGCTCAGGAGCGCCTGGCCGCCACCGTCGGGGAGTCGGGATTGACTGCCCGCCAGAAGCTGGCACTGACCTGTCGCGCATTGTTCGACGCCGGCCACGATTCGGGTCTGGCCGGGCAGATCACCGCGCGGGCCGAGCAGCCCGGCACCTATTACACCCAGCCGCTGGGGCTGGGATTCGACGAGATCACCGACGCTAATCTGCTGCTCGTCGACGAGGACCTCAACGTGCTCGACGGCGAGGGAATGGCCAATCCCGCCAACCGCTTTCACAGCTGGATCTACCGCGCGCGGCCCGACGTGGCCTGCATCGTGCACACGCACGCGTTCCACTGCGCGGCGCTGTCGATGCTCGAGGTCCCGCTGGTCGTGTCGCAGATGGACACCACGCCGCTCTACGGCGACTGCGCGTTTCTGGCCGATTGGCCGGGCGTTCCGGTGGGCAACGAGGAGGGGGAGATCATCAGTGCGGCCCTCGGTGACAAGAAAGCGGTCCTGCTCGCGCACCACGGTCAGGTGGTCGCCGGTGCCAGCATCGAAGAGGCCTGCTCGCTGGCGATGCTCATCGAACGCGCGGCCAAGCTGCAGCTGGCGGCCATGGCAGCCGGCACGATCAAGGAGCTTCCGGAAAAACTGGCGCGCGAGGCCCATGATTGGACCCTGCGACCCGAGCGCAGCCGGGCGAACTTCGCCTACTATGCGCGTCGCACGCTGCTCCGACACCCCGACGTTTTGACCAGCTGAGGAGCCCACAGTGCCCAAAATCCACGGCATCATCGCCTATCCGGTGACCCCGTTTGCCACCGATTCGGGCGCCACCATCGACACCGCGGCGCTGAGCGCACTGGTGGATCGGCTGGTGGGTGCCGGCGTTCACGCGATCGCACCGCTGGGCAGCACCGGTGAGCTGGCCTATCTCGACGAGAACGAGTTCGACACCGTCGTCGACACCACGATCGCCGCCGTCGGCGGCCGGGTGCCGGTCGTCGTCGGTGTGTCAGATCTGACTACTGCCAAGACAATCCGGCGCGCCCAGTACGCCCAGAAAGCCGGCGCTGATGCGGTGATGGTCCTGCCGGTGTCCTACTGGAAGCTCACCGAGCGCGAAATCGTCGAGCACTACCGCAGTGTCGGCGAGGCGATCGGGATTCCGATCATGGCGTACAACAACCCCGCCACCAGCGGGATCGACATGAAGCCCGAGCTGCTGGTCCGGATGTTCGAGACCATTGACAACCTGGCCATGGTCAAGGAGTCCACCGGCGACCTGTCGCGAATGCAGCGCATCGCCGAGCTCAGCGGTGGCCGCCTGCCCTTCTACAACGGCAGCAACCCGCTGGTGCTCGACGCCCTGAAAGCCGGAGCCGCCGGATGGTGCACCGCGGCACCGTGTTTGCGTCCGCAACCGTGCATCGAGTTGTACGACGCGGTGCGCGCAGGCGATATGGCCAAGGCGCACAAGCGATACGAGATGCTCAAGCCGCTGCTGGAGTTCATCGTGGCGGGCGGGCTGGCCACCACGGTCAAGGCGGGATTGGACTTGCTCGGCGCCGGCGTGGGTGATCCGCGGCGGCCGCTGCTGCCGCTCGACGACGAGGGCCGGGCCAGGCTGCAGGAGTTGCTCGCCGGGGTGTGAGCGGTGCCCGTTCGCGCTTGACTTTATCTCGAACAAGAGTTCGAATTAGGACATGCGTTGGGACACGCAGGGCATCGACGTCGACGACGGCGCCCTGCCCGGCCTGGAGCGCATCGGATTCGTCCGCAGCGTGCGCACCCCGCGATTCGATGGCATCACCTTTCACGAAGTGCTGTGCAAGTCCGCGCTCAACAAGGTTCCCGACGCCTCGATGCTGCCCTTTCGATACACCGTCAACGGTTATCGCGGTTGCTCCCATGCCTGCCGGTACTGTTTCGCCCGGCCCACCCATGAATACCTCGATCTGGACTGCGGCAACGACTTCGACACCCAAATCATCGTCAAGACCAACGTCGTCGAGGTGCTGCGCGGGGAGCTGCGTCGTCGATCGTGGCGCCGCGAGAAGGTGGCGCTGGGCACCAACACCGACCCGTACCAGCGTGCCGAGGGCCGCTACGCGTTGATGCCGGGCATCATCGGCGCGCTGGCCGAATCGGGCACCCCGCTGTCGATCCTCACCAAGGGCACGCTGCTGCGCCGGGACCTGCCGCTGATCGCCCGGGCCGCCGCACAGGTGCCGGTCGGTGTCGCGGTGTCACTGGCGGTAATCGATCCCGCGCTGCACCGAGACGTCGAACCTGGCACGCCGACTCCGCAGGCCCGGCTGGGGTTGATCACCGCGGTCCGCGACGCCGGTCTGGACTGCCACGTCATGGTGGCGCCGGTGCTGCCGTATCTGACCGATTCCACCGAACACCTTGAGGCTTTGGTGCGCGAGATCGCCGCCGCCGGTGCGACGGGTGCCACGGTGTTGGGGCTGCATCTGCGGGGGTCGACCCGCGGCTGGTTCATGTCGTGGCTGGCGCGGTCACATCCCGAGCTGGTCGCGCGGTATCGCGAGTTGTACGGGCGCGCAGCTTATCTGCCGCCGTGGTACCGCGACGCACTGCACGGGCGGGTGGCCCCGCTGCTTGCCCGCTACGGTCTGGCCGGGGGGCAGCGGGCGGGCGCGGAAACCCCCGCCGCACCGGCCGCCGCGGCACCGCAGCCGACGCTGTTCTAGCGTTCTAGCGGCCCTAGCCCAGGTCGGCGGCGTGGAAGGTGTCGCACTTGTTCGGGTCACCGGTCTGATAGCCGACGGTGAACCAGTGCTGGCGCTGCGCGGACGACCCGTGCGTCCACGACTCCGGGTTGGTGCGCCCGGTCGCCCGGCGCTGGATGCGGTCGTCGCCGACGGCGGCGGCCGCCGAGAGCGCGTCGTGAATGTCCTGGTCGGTCAGCGGCTGCAAGAACGGTACCCCGGTGCTTTCCTGACGGATCGTCGCCGCGTAATGCGCCCACACGCCGGCGTAGCAGTCGGCTTGCAGCTCCGTGCGCACGCCGCTGCCACCGGCGCCCTGGGCGCCCTGCTGGGCGCGTCCCAAGACCCCCGCCAGGTCCTGCACATGGTGGCCGAACTCGTGCGCTACCACATACTCCTGCGCCAACGGCCCACCGCTGGAACCGAATTGGTCCTTGAGCACCTGGAAGAAATCGGTGTCGAAGTAGGCGGTCTGATCGACCGGGCAATAGAACGGCCCGACCTCGCTGGTGGCCGGCCCGCAGCCGGTGTCCACGGCGCCGCTGAACAGCCGCACATGCGGGCGGGTATAGCCGGGAAGCAGCTGCCTGAAGACCGCGTCGACGGAGTTGCCGGTGGCCACCACGCGGCACTGGACGTATTTGTTGGCGTCGGCGCCGGTCCGGCATCTGGCCAAGTCGAAACCGGGGGCGGTGTTCTCACGGGTGTTGACCGGCTGCTGGCTCAAGACGTTGCCGGGATCGACGCCGAGCAGCATCGCCACCACGGCGATCACCAGCCCGCCGAGGCCACCGCCGATCGCGATCATTCGCCCACCGACGCCGCCGGATGTCGACGTGGTGCTGGTGTCGATCTGCATACCCTCGTTGAAGGTCATGGCGCGCTCTCCGTTGCATTTCTCCGCGGCTGGCTGCCGGCGCCGGTGTCTGTCGGAGACGAAACCGGCGCGGCACCAAAGCGGGTGTCGGTGTAGGTGCGCAGGTTGGCCAGGAACCGCCGCAGCATCCGATTCAGCAGTGGCCGGCCGGCGAACATCGCCAGCCGGGCGACGCCGGCGGGCTTTTGCGCCATGGTCCACGTCAACCGGCACCCGCCCGGGATGGCCTCGACGCGATACTCCTCAGCGAACGCCGCGACCGCGGGTGTGGAGCAGTTGTTGAACCGAAAGGCGATGCGGGTGAACGGTTCCCAGGCGAGGAACTCCTCGTCGCCGACGATGCCGCCGCGCATCTCGACGATGCGGGTGGCGCCCACACCGCGCGGCTCGGGACTGGTCCACGTCACCTTGGTGATCACCGTCGCCCACTGCGGCCACGACTGCGGGTCGCCGAGCACCTCGAACAGCTGGCCGGGTGTGATCGCGAGTTCGACGCTGTTGCGGAACCGATACGGTGCGGTCTCGATGAAGCTCAGGTCGACGCGTTCGCAGGGAAACATGGCCCTAGACACTAGCCGGGTCCGTCGCTGGCCGCGGCCAATAGGGGCACCACGACGTCGCTGACCGGCGTGGGCAGTCCGTGTGCCCGTGCCTTGCGGACGATCACGCCGTTGCGGATGTCCCACTCCAGCTTCCGGCGGGCCTGCCGGTCGGCCAGCATCGAGGTGCCCATGTCGACGGGCGCGCGGCGGAAAAGCTCGAGTATCTCCTCGGCGACATCGTCATCCAGGCGCGCCCCTTCGGCCTGCGCGACGGCCAGGCATTCGGCGAGGTAGCGGCGGGACAGGACGGCGACATCGTCGCGGTGAAACATTCCCGATCGCCGCCCGGCCAGCACCATCAGCCCCGCCAGCGCGTTCACCAGCAGCTTGCGCCAGGCCGCGGTGACGAAGTCGGGGTCGCAGTCCACCGGGCAACCGGCGCCGCGCAGCAGCTCCGCGATCATCTCGGCGGCGGGTCCGGACGGCAGCACCAGCCGGGGTTCGCCGCGTAACCACACCCAGCCGTCCGGCTGGGTTTCGGCGCCGAACCAGACGATGCCGGGCAGCACGGCCGACGACGGGCAGTGCGGCTGCACCTGCTCGACGTGTTCAATGCCGTTTTGCAGCACGGCGACAACCGTATGTTCGTCGCACAGCCGGGCAAGCCAGGCGCCGGCGTCATCGTTGTGGGTGGCTTTCACGGCGAGTACGACGACGTCGACGCAGCCGGTGATCTCGTCCGGATCGGTGCGCACCGGCCCGGGCACGATGATCGGGTCCGCACCGTCGGGCCGCACTTCGATCCGGTCGCGCGCGGTGCGCCCGCACAGCAACACCGGATGGCCGGCGGCGTGCAAATACGCCGCGACCGTCGCACCGACGGCACCCGGACCGACAACCGCAATCTGTGTGGCGATGCACAAAAGTTAGCAACCGCGCCGGCCATCTACACTGGGCAGTCGTTTCCGAGCATCGCCGAGGGAGTATTTGTGCTGCGCAGTCACGCCGCCGGTGCATTGCGCGCCGCCGACGCCGGGCAGAAGGTGACATTGGCCGGCTGGGTGGCGCGCCGCCGCGACCACGGCGGGGTGATCTTCATCGACCTGCGCGACGCCTCGGGCATCTCGCAGGTGGTGTTCCGCGCCGCCGACGTCCTGGAGCAGGCGCACCGGCTGCGCGCGGAGTTCTGCGTGGCCGTCGAGGGTGTGGTCGAAATCCGCCCGCAGGGCAACGAGAACCCCGACTTGGCCACCGGTGAGGTCGAGGTCAACGCGACGTCGCTGACGGTGCTGGGCGAGTGCGCGCCGCTACCGTTCCAACTCGACGAGCCCGCCGGTGAGGAGCTGCGGCTCAAATACCGCTACCTCGACCTGCGCCGCGACGGGCCGGGCTCGGCGATTCGGTTGCGCTCCAAGGTAAATGCCGCTGCCCGTGAGGTGCTGGCCCGGCACAACTTCGTCGAGATCGAGACACCGACGCTGACCCGTTCGACTCCGGAGGGCGCCCGCGATTTCCTGGTGCCGGCACGGCTGCAGCCGGGCTCGTTCTACGCGCTGCCGCAAAGCCCGCAGTTGTTCAAGCAGCTGCTGATGGTCGCCGGGATGGAACGCTACTACCAGATCGCCCGCTGTTATCGCGACGAGGACTTCCGCGCCGACCGCCAGCCCGAGTTCACCCAGCTCGACATGGAGATGAGCTTCGTCAACGCCGACGACGTGATCGCGGTCGCCGAGGAAATCCTGGCGGCGCTGTGGGCGCTGATCGGCCACCAACTGCCCACCCCTATTCCGCGGATCAGCTACGCAGAAGCCATGCGCCGCTTCGGCACCGACAAGCCTGATATGCGGTTCGGGCTGGAGCTGGTGGAGTGCACAGAGTTCTTCGCCGACACGCCTTTTCGGGTGTTTCAGGCGCCGTATGTCGGCGCGGTGGTGATGCCGGGCGGGGCCTCGCAACCCCGCCGCACGCTCGACGGGTGGCAGGACTGGGCCAAACAGCGCGGCCACAGGGGACTGGCCTACGTGCTGGTGGGAGACGACGGCACACTGAGCGGCCCGGTGGCCAAGAACCTCTCGGACGCCGAGCGCGCCGGGCTGGCCGCCCACGTCGGGGCGAAACCCGGGGACTGCGTGTTCTTTTCGGCAGGCCCGGCGAAGTCGTCTCGGGCATTGCTCGGCGCTGCCCGCGTCGAAATCGCCAAGCGGCTGGGCCTGATCGACCCGGCCGCGTGGGCGTTCGTCTGGGTGGTCGACCCGCCGCTGTTCGAGCCGGCCGACGAGGCCACCGCCGCCGGCGAGGTGACTGTGGGCACCGGTGCATGGACGGCGGTGCATCATGCATTCACGGCGCCCAAACCCGAATGGGAGGACCGCATCGAATCCGACCCCGGGGCGGTGCTGGCCGACGCATACGACATCGTCTGCAACGGACATGAAATCGGTGGAGGCTCGATCCGTATCCACCGCCGCGACATTCAAGAGCGGGTTTTCGCGGTGATGGGCCTCGACAAGGCGCAGGCAGAAGAGAAGTTCGGATTCTTGCTGGAGGCGTTCATGTTCGGCGCGCCGCCGCACGGCGGCATCGCGTTCGGGTGGGACCGGATCACCGCGCTGCTGGCCGGGATGGATTCGATCCGCGAGGTCATCGCGTTCCCCAAGACCGGCGGCGGGGTCGACCCGCTCACCGAGGCGCCCGCGCCGATCACCGCGCGGCAACGCAAGGAATCCGGCATCGACGTCGTCGGTGAACATCGAGATCGACGGTAGGCGGAGCGGGTTGCACCAGCCCGGAATAGAACCCGGGCCGAGCGGGTTGTCCGGGCATGACCCGACCAATGCCCGATGCCGAAACGATCAAAGCGTTCAACAAGTCCATCATCGAGGAGTTCCGCCACAACAACGGCAGGGTAGGCGGCCAGTTCGCCGGCGCCGACCTGCTGTTGCTCACCACAACCGGCGCCAAGTCCGGCCAGCCGCGTTTGACGCCGCTGGCCTATCTGCGCATCGACGGCAAGCTGATCATCGTCGGCTCGTTCGCCGGGGCGGACGTGCATCCCGCCTGGGTGCACAACCTGCGGGCCGATCCGCAGGCGCATGTCGAAATCGGCTCGGAATCGTTCGCTGTGATCGCCCGCGAACTTCCGCGAGTTGAACGGGATGCGATTTTCCCCAAAGTTGCCGCTGCCGCACCGGGTTTCGCCGACTATCAGGCCAAAACCAGCCGGGTGATCCCGCTTTTCGAATTGCAGCCGGTGAATTAGCCGCTGCCGATCACGGGCCGATCACATCGGCCATGCGCGGTCACCCTTGTGCGGTCGAGTAATCTAATGCGGAATCGCTTTGGACCACAGCTTTTTCAAGGTGGTCTGTACCGGATGGCCGGATCGCAGGATGTTGACCACCTCCGCTGGGAAAAGGGCTTGGCTTGAGCCGCATTTGGGCCACGCCTCGGGTCCTTGTGTGGCCAGGACCCGTTCGGCCACCGCGATCTGCTGCTCCCGGGTGGCATCGGCCGGTGAGCCGACGCCGCCATTGGCGTCCCACGTCGACTGCTTGAATTGCAGGCCACCGTATCGCCCGTTGCCGGTGTCGGCGTGCCAGTCACTGCCTGACTCGCACTCGGCGACGGCGTCCCAGTTGACGCTGTCGGCGTAGGCCACGCCCGTGGCGGGATCGGTGAACACCGCGATCACGACGACGATGAACGCGGCCTTGGTGAAGGCCCTGAGCGGGCTTTCCGCTTCGGGTGCCGCGCTGAGATTCGCCATTAAACACGTGTAGCAAAGTGCCGTGAAAATTGTCAATAACTGTGTCGTGATTTGTTTAGCGGTAGCTTTGATTTCCTGGTGTTTTGAGTAAATGAAAGTCAGATATGTGTTTGCTGAGATAGAAGCTACTAGATTGGTAATTGATAACTAAAGAGATAATAGTTACTGGTGGTGTATTTGTTGCTGGTGTTGTCGAGGTGTGACGTCGTCCCGATCGGGCCCCGCACTGTGCTGGGCACACCGCCGCGGCACCCGTCGGGCGGATCGCAGCGAATTCTCAGCTACATCGCCGATAGTGAACCCGTGGCTCAGTCCGAGCGGTGGATCAGCACGGCGCGCATGCTGCGGCGGGCCGGATTCGGCGTGAGCGGGCCTGAAGTCGACGTCGTGGCCGCACGGGACTGGTCGGCCTATGTGGATGAGGCGCTGGGCGCAGACCCCAACGCCGACCCCGGTGCGGTCGCGACCCCGATACCGACGTTGCCTGCTCCCGTCCGACCGGGGAAGGCGGCGGCGCCAGGCGAACGAAAGCAGTACAACCGCCGACTGTCCGAGCAGATGTCGCAGTTGTCGGGTTGGTGGCTGCGCCGCATGGCGGCCGTCCGGCAGCCGGTCCACGAAAAACTGACCCTGTTGTGGCACAACCACTTTGCCACCTCGGCGCAGAAAGTCCGGGTGGCAGGTTTTATGGCGGCGCAGAACGAGAAGCTGCGCAGCCTGGCGCTCGGTGATTTCCGGACCTTGGCCTACGCGATGCTGACCGACGCGGCGATGCTGCGCTGGCTGGACGGACAGACCAACACCGCCGGGGCCGCCAACGAAAACCTGGCCCGCGAATTCATGGAGTTGTTCGCGCTCGGCCGCGGCAACGGCTACACCGAGGCCGACGTGCGGGCCGGCGCCCGCGCCCTGACCGGCTGGGTGATCGGCAGGAACGGACATACCGCGATGGTTCGTCGCCGCCACGACGGCACCGCCAAGACACTGTTCGGAGTCACCGACGATTTCGACGCCGCGGGGTTCTGCGACGCCGTCCTGGCGCAACCCAAGTCGTCGGCGTACGTCGCCGGACGGCTCTGGCGGCAGTTGGCCTCCGATGATCCCCCGTCGGCGCCGACGCTGGACAGGCTGGTCGGCGCGTACGGCCCCGGCCGTGATCTGCGGGCCCTGACCCGCGCGATCCTCACCGACGACGAATTCGCCGGCAACCGCGGAACCCTCGTCAACACGCCGGTCGAGTGGTTGCTGGGAGTGACCCGCACGCTGCGGGTTGCTCTGGACCAACCGAAACGGCTGGTGGCGCTCGACGCGACGCTGAAAGCGCTGGGGCAGCGGCCTTTTTACCCGCCCGACGTGGGCGGCTGGCCGCGTGGGCGGGTGTGGCTGTCGACGGCCAGCGCCGGGCTGCGGTTGCGCACCGCGACCAACCTGGCGCGTGCGGGCGACCTGTCGACCATCGAAAACTCCTCTGCGAGTGAGCGTGTCGACGCCGTGGGCTATCTCATCGGTGTCGGCGCATGGTCGGACAGGACCGCTGCCGCGCTCAGGCCGCTGGTGCGCAATCCGGTGCAACTGGTCGCCGCCGCGGTCAACACGCCCGAATACCTGACGTCCTAGCGAGATTGCCGATATGTTGAGTCGTCGCAAGTTCTTGATCGCCAGCGCCGGAGTCGGTGCGGCCGGCCTGCTGTCCGGCACCGCCGCGATCACCTGGAACGACTTGCTGCGCGCCGCACAGGACCGGCCGCTGGCCGAGGGCAGCGGGATCCTGGTGATCGTGACGCTCTACGGCGGAAACGACGGCATCAATACCGTCGTCCCTTACGCGGACAGCGCCTATCACGATGCTCGCCCCGAACTCGCCTATGCGCCAAGCGATGTGCTGCACCTGGACGAGCAGCTGGGCCTCAACCCCGCGTTGAAGGGGTTGGCTCAAGCCTGGCGCGACAAGAAGTTGGCCATCGTGCGCGGGGTGAGCTATCCCCGGCCGGACCACAGCCACTTCCGGTCGATGGACATCTGGCAGACCGCTTCGCCCACCGAACCGGTGTCGACCGGGTGGATCGGGCGCTGGCTGGACGTCACCGGCGACGACCCGCTGCGCGCGGTCAACATCGGGCCGGTGTTGCCGCCGCTGGCGGTCGGCGAAAAGTGCACGGCCGCTGCGCTTTCCCCGGCCGCTTCGACGGAATCAGCGATTTGGTTCACGCAGACGATGGATGCGCTGGGCGCCGACGATCCGGACGACACACCCGCGATGTCGGCGGTGTGCGCCGCTTACCGCGCCGCTCGTAGCGCCGATGCGACGTTGGGCAAGATGGCGGCCGCCGGTACGGAAGGGCTGGCCGGCCAGCTCGCGATGGTGGCGGCCGCGGTGCGGGCCGGGGTGCCGACGCGGGTATACATGGTCGCGCTGGGCGGTTTCGACACCCACGCCGGGGAACGCGAAACCCATCAGCGCCTGCTGCAGACCTTCGACGAAGCGCTGACCCCCTTCCTTGCCGACATGGCCGCTGACCGGTACGGCAAGAACGTCGTGGTGGTCGCGTACTCGGAATTCGGCCGCCGCGTGGCCGCCAACGCGTCGCAGGGGACCGATCACGGCACCGCGGGGCCGGTGTTCGTGGCCGGAGCCCCGGTCACGGGCGGTTTCTACGGCGAGGAGCCGAGCCTGACCGACCTCGATAACGGTGACCTGAAAGCCACCACCGATTTTCGCGACGTCTACTACGAGTTGTTGTCCACGACGCTGCGCAGCGATCCCACACCGTCGGTAGGGTCCGGCCGCAGGCCGCTGGGTTTTCTGCGATGATCGCATCGCTTTCTCGACCGTGCGGTTGGTCATTGCGGCGATGGGTTGCCGCCGAAGTGCTGTCGCGCCGAGCACGCGACGGTGGGTTCGTGCATGCCGCGCACCACCGTGGTGCCGATTCGGGCGCTTCGCCGGCGGGGCCGGCCATGCCGCTGCCTGATCGGCGGGGTCAACATCGGTGAATACCCATAATGGCTGTGGGTGCGCCGGACAGCAGGGCGGGCCGCGAGGGCAGGAGGTGCGGCGGTGTCGTTGCCGCGAGAAACGTCGCCCGATGCCCCGCTGACGTCACTCGATCGTGACGGGTTGGTGGCCGGCTACCGCGCGGCGCGCACCCAGGACGCCCTGTTCGACCTGCGCGCAGACCGGTCGGCGTTCGGGGCGACCGGGTACGACGAGTTCGTCGACGCCTCCGGCGACATCCGCGCGGGCTGGTCGGAGCTCGCCGAGGTCGTCGGGATGCGGGGACGCGCCGGTTTGCAGCGGCTGCGTGCGGCGGTCAGCGCCCTGGTCGACCACGACGGCATCACCTACATCGCGATCGACCACCACGACACCGCCGGGTCTGGCTCCGCCGCGCCCCAGCCCTGGCGCCTGGATGGCCTGCCGCTGCTGATCTCGCCCGACGACTGGGCCACGCTGGAAGCCGGTGTGGTCCAACGCAGTCGGCTGCTCGACGCGATCCTGGTCGACCTGTACGGGCCGCAGCGGGCCATCACCAGCGGGGTACTGCCGCCGCAGCTGCTGTTCGCGCATCCCGGTTACGTGCGGGCCGCGCGGGGGATCGAAATACCCGGCCGCCACCAGCTGTTCCTGCACGGCTGCGACGTCAGCCGGGACCGATCCGGGGATTTTCTCGTCAACGCCGACTGGACGCAGGCACCGTCGGGCGCCGGCTACGCGCTGGCCGACCGTCGAGTCATCGCGCACGCCGCACCCGACCTCTACGAGCGGTTCGGCCCGCGTCCGACCGCACCGTTCGCCCAGGCACTGCGGCTGGCGCTGATCGAGGCCGCGCCCGAGACCGCCGAGGACCCGGTCGTGGTCGTGCTCAGCCCGGGCATCCACTCCGAGACCGCATTCGACCAGGCCTACCTGGCCTCGGTGCTGGGCTTTCCGCTGGTGGAAAGCGCCGACCTGGTGGTCCGGGACGGCACGCTGTGGATGCGGTCGCTGGGCACGCTCAAACGCGTCGACGTGGTGTTGCGCCGGGTCGACGCCGACTACGCCGATCCGCTGGATCTGCGTTCGGACTCTCGGCTGGGGGTGGTCGGCCTGGTCGAGGTGCAGCGGCGCGGCGCGGTGACGGTGGTCAACACGCTGGGCAGCGGCGTCCTGGAAAGTCCCGGGCTGCTGCGGTTTGTGCCCGAGCTGGCCGAGCAGCTGCTCGGCGAAACCCCGCAGCTGCAGACCGCGCCGCTGTATTGGGGTGGTATCGACGCCGAGCGCTCGCACCTGCTGGCCAACCTGTCGTCGCTGCTGATCAAGCCGGCTACCGGCGGGCGGCCTATCGTCGGGCCCGCGCTGTCGTCGCAGCAGCGCGACACGCTGGCCGCGCGCATCGAAGCGACACCGTGGCAGTGGGTCGGGCAGGAGCTGCCGCAGTTCTCTTCGGCGCCCACCGATCAGATGGCGGCAGCCAGCGTCGGGCTGCGGCTTTTCACCGTGTCCCAGCGTGGCGGCTACGCGCCGATGGTGGGCGGTCTGGGCTACGTGCTGGCCCCCGGCAACGACGCATATCTATTGAAAACTGTTGCTGCCAAAGATGTCTGGGTGCGGCCGCCGGTGCGGGCGCAGGCGGAGCTGACGGTGACCGCGCCGCCGCCTGAGCGGCCCACGCCGACGCCGGCCGGCACCCGCGGCATCAGCTCACCGCGGGTGCTGTCCGACCTGTTCTGGCTGGGCCGCTACGGCGAACGCGCCGAAAGCATGGCCCGGCTGCTGAGCATCACCCGCGACCGCTACCACGACTACCGCTCCCAGCCCGACGCCGAAGGGCGCGAATGCGTGTCGGTGCTGCTGGCCGCGCTGCAGCAGATCACCGGGGCCGCCGGTGCCGACGTCGCGGGCGTGGACACCACACCGCGCACACTGTGGTCGCTGACCGTCGACCGGCAACGCTCCGGATCGCTGGCCCAGTCGGTCGAACGGCTCGGGCTGTCCGCGCGGGCGGTGCGCGACCAGATGTCCAACGACACGTGGATGGTGCTCGGCGGGGTGGAACGCGCACTGGCCCAGCTGGCCGCCCAGCGCCCTAACGGCGAACCCGAAGACGACACCGCGCTGGCCTCCACGCACGCCCTGACCCTGGCGGGGATGCTGGCTCTGTCGGGGGTGGCCGCCGAGTCGATGGTGCGCGACGTCGACTGGACCATGACCGACATCGGCAAACGGATCGAGCGCGGCCTGTTTCTCACCGCGCTGCTGCGCGCCACGCTGGGCAGTGCGCGCAGCGGCGCCGCCGAACAGCTGATCGTCGAGTCGGTGTTGGTGGCCTGCGAGTCGTCGGTGATCTATCTTCGGCGCAACCTGGGCGCCGTTAGTGTGGCCGCTGTGGCCGATCTGGTGCTGGTCGAGGCGGAAAACCCGCGGTCGCTGGTGTACCAGCTGGAGCGGCTGCGGGCGAACCTGAAAGCATTGCCCGGGGCGTCGGGCTCGTCGCGGGCTGAGCGGCTGGTCGAAGAGCTCGGCACCCGGCTGCGCCGCCTGGACCCGGCCGACCTGGAGGACGTCAACGCCGCGGGAGAGCGCATCCAGCTGACCGACTTGCTCGACGCTGTGCACAGCGGGCTGCGCGACCTGTCCGGCATCATCACCGCCACCCAGCTCTCGCTGCCCGGGGCGATGCACCCGTTGTCTTGGCCTGTCCGCCGGATGGTGCCGTGACGTCTCCTCAGGGCCCACGCCGCTACCGCGTCACTCACCGCACCGAATACCGCTACTCCGACGTGGTCACCAGCTCCTATGGGCGCGGTTTTCTCACCCCCCGCGATCTGCCCGGGCAGCGTTGCCTGTCCCACGAATTGCGGATCGAGCCGCCACCGGCCGACAGTTCCCTCAGCCGTGACGTCTACGGCAACATCAGCTCCTATTTCCACGTCACCGAGGCGCACCGGATCCTGACCGTCACCAGCGACTCGGTCGTCGAAGTCGATCCGCCGCCTGCCGAGCTGTACCGCAGCGGACCGGCGCGGGCCCCGTGGGAGGACGCCCGCCCCGCGGGGCCCGGCGGCGCACTGGCCATCGAGTTCACCCTCGACCTGGATCCGCCGGAGATCACCGACGAGGTACGCGACTATGCCGCCTCGAGCTTCGCTCCGCGGCGCCCGCTGATCGACGTGCTGGGCGACCTGGCGTCGCGCATCCAGGCCGACTTCACCTACCGCTCCGGCTCGACGACGGTGTCCACCGGGGTCCACGAGATGCTGGTGGCGCGCGAGGGGGTCTGCCAGGACTTCACCCGGCTGGCGATCGCTTGTCTGCGGGCCAACGGGCTGGCCGCGCGCTATGTGTCGGGTTATCTGGCCACCGACCCGCCGCCGGGCAAGGAGCGAATGGTCGGTATCGACGCCACCCACGCCTGGGTGGAAGTGTGGACACCGGAAAACCGTTGGCTGGGAATGGATCCCACCAACAACCAGCTGGTCGACGAACGTTACATCGTGGTCGGCCAGGGTCGCGACTACGCCGATGTGCCGCCGCTGCGCGGCATCATTTACACCAACTCCGAAAACAGCGAGATCGACGTCGCCGTCGACGTGGTGCCCTGCGCCGGGGGGCTGTTGCATGCGTGACTTCGTGTGCCCCATCTGTGGTCAGCGCTTGACGTTCGAGAACTCGGTGTGTTTGTCGTGCGGTTCCGCGCTGGGTTTTTCGCTCACCGACATGGCGTTGCTGGTGATCACCGACGGCTCCCAGCGCGGTCACGCTGGCACCGTGAGCGCAACCGAATACCAGCTGTGCGCCAATATGCATCTGGCGGAATGCAATTGGTTGGTGCCCATCAAGGCGGGTGGGCTTTGTGCGTCCTGCGAGCTGACCCGTTGTCGGCCCAACGACTCCGACACCAAGGCGCTGGCCGCCTTTGCGCGCGCCGAGCGGGCCAAACGACGGCTGATTGCCGAGCTCTACGAGCTGAAGCTGCCGATCATCGGACGCGACCGCGACCCCGACCACGGGCTGGCGTTCGACCTGCTCTCCAGCGAACACCAGCAGGTGCTGACCGGACACCACAACGGCGTCATCACCCTGGATTTGGCCGAGGGTGACGACGTGCACCGCGAGCAGCTGCGCGTCGAGATGGGCGAGCCTTACCGCACCCTGCTCGGGCACTTCCGCCACGAGATCGGCCACTACTACTTCTACCGGCTGATCGACCCGTCACCGGATTACCTGGCCCGGTTTCGCGAGCTGTTCGGCGACCCCGACACCGACTACCAGGCCGCGCTGGAGCGGCATTACCGCGAGGGCGCGCCCGGGGGCTGGGAGGAGCGGTTCGTGTCGTCGTATGCCACCATGCACCCCAGCGAGGATTGGGCCGAAACCTTCGCCCACTATTTGCACATTCGCGACGCCCTCGACACCTCGGCGTCCTGCGGGCTTGCCCCGGCGGCAGCCACGTTCGAGCGTCCGCCCTTGGGGCCCAGCGCTTTCCGGAAAATCATCGAAATGTGGCTGCCGCTGTCGTGGTCGCTGAACATGGTGAACCGCTCCATGGGACGCGACGACCTCTACCCGTTCGTGCTGCCGGCCGCGGTGCTGGACAAGATGGGTTTCATCCACACCGTCATCGACGAGGTGACCCGCGCCGGGTGACCGACCGGCGTTAGTCCGCGTCGAGGTCGGGCGCCCACGCGACGCCGTTGATGTGGCTGCCGCCGTCGACGAACAAACTGTTTCCGGTCAGGTATCGGCAGCCTTCGCTGGCCAGAAACACCGCGACCGGCGCGATGTCGTCGTACGGGTCGCCGAGCCGGCCCATCGGGTTGGCCGCATCGGCCATCGCCTCCAGCTGCGGGTATTGCCCGATGGCCTGAAAGAACGCTTGGCTCTTCGCCGCCGGGCAGATCGCGTTGACGGTGACGCCGGTGGGTGCCCATTCGCGTGCGGCGGTGCGGGTCAGCGCGCGAAGCGCTTCCTTGGCGGCGTTGTATTCCAGTGTTCCCATGTGGGCGTTGACGCCGTTGAGGCTGCACATGTTGATCACGCGGCCCCAGCCCCGCGCCTTCATGTGGGGAAACGCGGCTCGCATCGCCCAGTATGGGCCGTAGTAGCCCACCGCGATGCCGTGCGCCAGTTGCTCGTCGGTCTTGTTCTCGACTCGGCCGATCTTGCCGCCACCCCAGGCGTTGTTGACGACAATGTCGATCGACCCGTATTCAAAAAGCGCTGTCTGCACCGCGTTTTCGACGTCGGAGCGGTTGGCGACATCGGTACCGACGAACACCCCGCCGATGTCGCGTGCGACGGCTTGGCCTGCGGCCGCGTCGATTTCGGCTACCACGACGCGGGCGCCTTCTGCGGCGAAGCGGCGGGCGATGCCTTCCCCGATGCCGGCCCCGGCTCCGGTTACCACGGCGACCTTGCCTGCCAGCGTCCCGCTCACCGCGGACTCCCGGCCACGCCGGCGGCGAGCAGCTCCCGCGCCTGCGCGCGCCCGTCCAATGGCCGGGTCACGCGGGCGGTGATCTGCCAGCGGTGATCGATGCGTCGCAACTCAAAGTGGTTGGCACCGGCCCGCCACACCGTGTATCCGTCGTCGCGGTGCACCACCAGCAGCGATTCGCACACCGCGACGGCCTTGTCGCCGGCAACGCTGACCACGGCCGGGCCCAGAAAGTGCGCGGCGCCCCGGCCGATCAAACCCTGATGCGCATCGGAGGCAACCATCGCCGCAACGTCGTCGCGGTTGTTCATCACCCAGCCTTCGACATCGTAAACGCCGTCGGCAGCCCACAATCGGGCCGCCGCCGCGGATTGACCCGCGTCGACCAACGGACCGTAGGACGCGATCATTCGCTCGATCGCGCGTTCGTCTTCGATTGTCTGCAAGCGTCGCTCGAGTTCGGTAAGGCGATCGTCGGTCATCGTGACTCCTACTCGGTCAGCGTCTTAATCGGCTCCCAGCAGCTGCTGCATCACCCGGTGGGTGCTAAGCACGACGTTCGCCCGGTCCGGGTGGTTGCGGCGCGCCGCGTCCTCGGCGTTACCGCCGGCGACATACACCGGGCCGTGTGGCAACTGCTCGAGGCCTTCACGGGCGACGTCGCCGGGGTCGGCGACCCGCAGTCCGGGCACGTCGAAGTTCAGCCCGGCCCGCTGCATCGCCGGTGTGCGGGTGACGCCTAGTACCAGTTCGAGCACGTGCACGTTGTGGTCGCGCAGTTCGAG
>Ga0070737_10002841_pt1 | contig 19828 bp, 21 predicted proteins | sample Coa_R1_10_FD_66438 | JGI IMG/M metagenome (GOLD analysis project Ga0070737, IMG submission 66438) | Surface soil microbial communities from Centralia Pennsylvania, which are recovering from an underground coalmine fire - Coalmine... | ecosystem: Environmental > Terrestrial > Soil > Unclassified...
ACCGACGCCGGGCTACACGCCATCGGGAGAGCCAGGGATGGGCGCGACACCAGCTCCCATAGCGGCGCAGCCCGCCCCGTTGGCTCGGCAGGCGGCGCCTGCCGAGCCAGTGCCTCCTGATTCAGCGCAACAGACATCACGACAGGACGCAACACCAGGGAATGAGCAGCCCCAGGTAGTGACTCCCCCCGCGTCGGAGCCAACGGAACCGGCAGCGGTACAGCCGACCCCACCGGCCCAGGCAGCGCAGCCACCCACAGGAACTCAGGCTGCTTTGCCAAAGGACGCGCCGGGCAATATTCTTCCTGGGGAAGCTGTTGATGAAACCGAGCCAGCCGGACGCATCAGGTTCGAGCGAGTTGCGCCGCGCCAGCTTGATCCAGACGAAGAGCTTGGCGAGGAGCCAACCGTGGTAAGCGATGGTTCAGATGGTACGCAAACAGTTTTGAGGTCACAGATTCGCACCTGCCCGCATGGTCATCGCGTGGTGAACCCTCGACTCACGGTCTGCCCCGTCTGCGGCTCACCTCTGTAGCTCATCAATCGAAGCGCATGCCTTCGCACAATACGCCACCGTAGAGGTACGTTGAGCCGTCCATGATGATCGCCTGGGGGCTGGAGACACGCTCACGCAGGTAGGCAATCGTCTCGCGCTCATGTTCCAGCAGGTCGGCGTCACTCATGCCGCCGACGCGCGCCCGCTGCCAACGTCGCTCGCGCTGAGCGCGCGCTTCCGGCGTATCCGCCAGCATGGCGGCCAACGCCTGTTGATATTCCGCCTGCCGTTCAACCAGACCTGCTTCGGGATCGTCGCCCAGGTCGCAGCCAGCCGCCACGAAGAGGCGTGGATGCGCGCGGATAGCCACGAAGCCCGCCGCCAGGAAGAGCGCAGGCAGCTTGCGGCCAATGTCGTAGTCGTGTCCGTCGAGTTCACGCGCGCCGCGCACATACGCCTGCTGGAAGCGTTGTTCGAGGTCGCTCAGTCGTGGCCGCGCCGGATCGAAGCTGTGGGTCAACCCGCCGTCAGGCTCAGCGGCGAATGCTACGCCATCGGGCCGTAAGATACGCCACATCTCGCGTAGCGCCGCAACCGGATTGGGTAGCAGCCACAACAGCGAGTTGCAAAACACACGGTCGGCGCTGGCGTCGGGCAGAGGCAGCGCCAGAGCGTCGCCCTCTAGAAAGTTCGTCACGCCGATCCAGCCTTCCTCGTCGGCGATCTCACGCGCCTGCGCGACCATCGCCGGGCGGATGTCCACGCCGATGGCCTGCCCCTCGCCGTGCAAACGACTGGCCATCAGACGGGTGTAGACGCCTGTGCCACAGCCGACATCCACCACCGTCATGCCGGGGCGAATATCGAGATGGCGGAGCAGAAAGGGCAGGTAGTCGGGATGACGCGCGAAAAGCTGCCGCCGCGCCACCTCAAGATAGCGTGCGCCAAACGAGGGCGTCTGGATGCGCGCAATAGTGGGCGCCTCAACTGCCTCGTTGGCTGTGGGTTGCTGGGACGGATCGGTAGGGTTTCCCATTGCCCGCTCCATGGTCATTGACCTACCCGTTAACGCTTACTTACTACTCGTCGGCAGCCGTTTCGTCTTCGCCCTCCTCGTCGTCTTCCTCATCCTCCCAATCCTCATCCTCCCAGTCCTCATCGTCGAAGTCGTCATCATCGTCGTCATCATCAAATTCGTCGTCATCCTCGAAGTCATCGTCTTCGAGATCATCTTCCTCAAGCTCGTCGTCCTCTGTGGCGTCCGGGCTATCGCCTTCAAGGGTCTGTTGTCTCTCATCAGGCGTGTCCACCTCTTCGAGTGAGGCAAACACCGGCAAGAATAGATGCGGCGCTGGCGTGGCATTGGCGGTCTGCATGTCGAGTTGGTCTGGATGGGTAAGTTGTAAGGTGGCCATAGCTGTGTGGGTCTCCTCATCAAAACGTCTCGAAGCGATTATCAAAATGGTTGGCGCTTGCGCCGTTGTGTCATAGACGCCTTGCAGGCGCTAAAGGTGTGGTCTCGGTGTATTGTCTCTTCCACTGTGCGCGTTCGTCAACCCAACCGTACTGTGTTCTTATTCGCTGAGCCTACCCACCTGGGCTGCGATGCGCCCGCCGCACCGAGCCGGGATTCGGCGTCTGGCAGCGCGGGCAGCGATCCTGCACCGGCAGCAGGTTCAGCCGACAATTGGGACACTCGAACGCGATGGAGTGGTGGCAATTCTGGCAATACATCGCGTCGGGCGCCGTGAGTTGCCCGCACGTCTGGCAGACATGCAAAAGCGCCTGCGCAGGCGCGCCAGTCCGCCGGAGGTAGGGATCGGAGAATCCATTATCTGCGGGGACGGTCGCATAGCCACGCGGCTCCTGCGGAAGCTGTGGAGCGAACGATTGTGGAGGCGCTCCTTGCGCGGGGATGCTCTGGCTAACCTGTGGCGCTGGCGTCATGGCGGGCGAATACACTGGAAAGATGGGAGCCGATGCGCCAGGGTTGCCCTGTACGGGTATCCCTGGCGGCACAAAGTGTTCTTCGTCGTCGGCGAAGGGCGAACGCGGCCCCAATGGACGTGGCGCCGGAGCAGGCGCCTGTCGTGACCCCGTAGGCGCTGTCGCAGGATACGCAGGATACTGCGCAAAGGCGTTCGCTCCCATCGCCGCTGATGGTGGGGTTGCTGGCGCGCTAATAGGAGCCTGTGGCTGGGCAGGCGCCGCGCCTTTTGCGCCTTTGCGCGGGCGGTGTTCCAGCAGCCATGGGCGCTGATGTTGCTCTTCGGCTGGCGACGAGGAAACGCCAAGCGCCGGAGCCACCGGTTGAGGCTGCGCGTCCTCCAAGAAGCGAAGGTGAACATCGGGCGCCAGCGCGATGCTATCGCCGTTGGAGAGCCGGTGTTCACCCACGCGCCCGCCGCCAATGTGCAGGCCATTCGTGCTATGCAGATCGGCGATCCACCAGGAGCCGTCAATCAGTCGTAGCTCGGCGTGCTGGCGGGAGATCTGACTATAGGGCAGCGCCACATCGTTGTAGGACAGCCGCCCGATGCTCAGCCGTGGGCGATCCAGCGCTATTCGCCGCACGCCATCAGGCGTCTCAATTTCAATTGAAGCCATACCCACCCCCGCTTTTCTGCCTTCCGCTCATCCCCGTTATCCCCGGCGCAGACCTGTTGAGAGCAGTATAGCACTCTTCGTGTTTCCTATCCCTATTCCACCTGAGGATAGGAAACAAATACTGTCTTCACCTCGCTGAACTCTTCGACAGCCTTACGTCCCAGTTCGCGGTGGCCGTTGCCGCTTTGCTTCGTGCCACCAAAGGGCAAATGCGGCTCCGCGCCGGTTGTCCCCGCGTTGATGTAGACCAGTCCGGCGTTGAGGTCGCGCATCGCGCGGAACACGGTACGCGCGCTTTCCGTGAAGATGGCGCACGAGAGACCGTAGATCGTCGAGTTGGCGACCTCGACGGCTTCCTCATAGCTGGCGACGGGAATGATCGAGACAAACGGCCCGAAGACCTCTTCCTGCGCGATACGCATATGTGGCTTGACATCGGCGAAGACGGTCGGCGCATAGTACGCGCCGTCGGCCAGTTCGCCTTCCTGCAAGGGACGCCCGCCAGTGAGGAGCGTCGCGCCCTCTAATTGACCGATCTCAGTATATTCATGTACAGCGGTGACACGCCCGGCGTTGACAAGTGGCCCCATGCCTGTCTCGGCGGCCAGGCCGTCGCCCACACGCAGCTTTTCGGCCTCGGCCACTAATCCTTCGGCGAAGCGGCGCGCCACCTTCTCGTGGACGATCACCCGGCTGGTGGCGGTGCAACGCTGGCCGGTCGTGCCAAAGCCTGCCCAGGCGACTGCTTTCACCGCTTCCTCGATATTGGCGTCATCCATCACAATCACCGCGTTCTTGCCGCCAAGCTCCAGACTACAGCGACGCAGATCACGTCCGCAGAGTTCGGCGACATGCTTGCCCACCTCGGTCGAGCCGGTCAGCGAGATCATCGCCACCCGCGCATCAGTCACCAGCGCGTCGCCCAGGCTGCCCCCTGGCCCCGTCACGAAGTTCAAGACGCCCGCAGGCAACCCCGCCTCGATCAATATCTCGGTTAGGTGTGCGGCGGAGAGTGGAGTGTCGCTGGCGGGCTTCAGCACGACGGTGTTGCCTGCCAGCAGCGCGGGAAATGTCTTCCAGGCTGGGATCGCCATGGGGAAGTTCCATGGGGTGATGATGCCCACCACGCCAAGCGGCTGACGGATCGTCAGGCACATTTTGTCGGCCAGCGCGGAGGGAACCGTCTCGCCCTCGGCGCGGCGTCCTTCGCCCGCGACGAACTTGCCAAAGTCAATCGCCGTCTGGATGTCGCCGATGGTCTCGCGGAGCGGCTTGCCCATCTCGCGGGTCATGTCGCGCGCCAGTTCGTGCTGGCGTTGCTCTAGCAGCAGCGCCGCCCGCAGGATGATCTCCCCCCGCTGTGGGGCCGGGGTTGCGCGCCAGTGGGGCAGCGCCTCCTCAGCAGCATGCAGAGCGGCGTCTATATCGGCGGGGGTGGAACGCTGGAAACGCGCGACCACCTCCTGCTGGTGGGCGGGATTGATGTCATCAAACGTCTGGCCGGAAACTGATGGACGCCACTCGCCACCAATATAATTCAGGTAGGTTTTTGGTTCGCTGTGCGGCGCCGCTTCATGTTGGGCCTGTTGGGTCTGTTGTGTTTCGGATGTCGTCGTTGTCATACTGTGCGCTCTTACTCCTCATTGAGCCTGGGCGTGTTCCCACGGAAAGCGTAGAACTGTGTGCGGCTTGGCTCGTTTATGTTGATACTATAGGCGCACGCCAGAAAATAGGCGCGCCTCTGGTAGTATAGCATGCGCGGATTGTTTACATAATGTATACCCTATTGGCAATCCTGTCTGGAGACTTCTTATCAGGCGCGCAGTGATATATCAGCCAGCGTAGGTGAATACACCCATAGGAATATTCCAAGCTACCCATCATGATGGAAGGCGGCCTCTGTGCAAAGACGGCCAATCGTGGCATGGTTGGCGAGCGGCCACCAGGATTCGTCCGGCGGCGCAGGTCACGCATCGGCGCCCTATATCGCCGATACTCCCGCGCGGCGCGCAATGTTTGCCTTGACGCCGCGTTTGGGCGCCCACTACGCAACTGGCGGCGTTTACTGGCCTACGCGCTGTTCGCCTTCTCGCCCGAACTCTGGCGAAGCGTCTTGCTCTTCGGGCATATCGAGCAGCCCATCCTGCTCTGGCTGACGCTGGCCGCCGTGCGGATACAGCTTGCTCCCACTTCCAGGTCAGCCAAGCCGTTGGCAGGTCAGGACGCTGCTCTCCGTCGCGCGCTGGTGGTCGGCGCGCTGCTGGGGCTGGCGCTGCTCACACGCGGCACAGCCATCCTCTATCTCCTGCCGGTGGTCTGTGTCGCGTGGCGGCGAGACGGCTGGCTTGCGGGGGTAGTGATGGCAGCCGTGGCGTTTGGCGTGGCGGCGCTGGGGCTGGCTCCCTAATAAATCGCTCTGGCCGTATTATGCCTTCGAGCCATATGTTTTCCTGACGCTCTGGTGGCTATTGGGCTTGCGCCACGTATACGATGCTTCTCCTATGGATGCGCAAGAGCGAGCTGACGCTGCGGCTCGCTGGCGGCTAGGGGTAGTGTTCCCGTTGCTGTGTGTGATCGCCGCCAGCCTTGATGAATTTGCGCTAAGCGCGCTTGGCTCTGGCCCCTGGCCGCCGCTGTGGAGCGCGCTCACGTTTGGGATTGCGCTCATTCCGGCGGTTGGAGTATCGCTCTGGCTGTGGTGGTGGAGGCAGCCTGCCGCTTCCGCTATCCGCGCCGGGTGAGCGCCGGGCGTGGATGCGGCTGTTCCGCTTGCTCGTGTTGATTGCGGGAGTCGCTTTCACGCGCGGGCGCGCCTTCCAGCGTAGTGAGTGGGGTAAGGTTGAGGCTGGTCAGCATGGCGTCCAGGCTGGCGGCTCGCTCCACCGTGAGGTGGTTGTAGATTTGTGTTGTTGAGATGTTGGCATGGCCAAGCAACTCCTGTACGCCGCGTAGCTCCATCCCGCGATTGAGCATCACCAGCGCGAACGAGTGGCGCAGGGTATGCGGTGTGATGTCACCAACACCGGCTGCCCGCGCATAGCCTTTCATAATCAGCCAGAAACCCTGGCGTGTGAGGCGACGCCCGTGATGGTTGAGGAACAACGCCTGCGCCTCGCCGCCTTTCTGCGTGAGGGCCGGACGCGCGTCTTCGAGATACGATGCCAGCGCGCGCTGCGCCATCAGCGAGAGCGGCAACACGCGCTCACGATGGTTGCGCCCGGCGCAGCGAATATGACCACGCGCCAGATCGAGGTGGGCGACATTGCAGTTGACCAACTCGGTGACGCGCATGCCGGTGGAATAGAGGCAATGCAGCATAGCGAAGTCGCGCAGGCCAGTGGGCGAATCCACCCGAACGGTGGCGAACAGCCGCTCTACGTCCTGTGGCGAGAGCGTTGCGGGCGAGGTTTTGGCGACGCGCGGGGTATCCAACCCCTCGGAGGGGTCGCAGGGCAGCGCGCCTGTGGTATGTAGGTGGTGGAAGAACGATTTGATGGCCGCCAGCTTGCGTGCGATGGAGGTTGCGGCGTACTGGCGCTCTTTGAGATGCAAGGTAAACGCAGCCATCAGCGCGGGTGTTACCTCTGTCCAGTCGCTTACGCCGCGCTGGCGCATGAAGTCGGCAAGCTGCCGCAGATCCGTGCTATAGGCACCCAACGTGTTTGCGCTCGAACGCCGCTGTTGCGCCAGCGCGCCGATATATTCCTGGATGATCCGTTCCATAGCCGTCGCGCGACCTCGCTTCTAGCCTAGCCCCCAATACTGTTCGTCACGTTTCCATTATACCTGGGGTGGGCGCTGGCCGCCAGCAAAGCATGACTATCGGAGCGCCTTGACAAAGCAGCATTTCATACTCTATAATGCCATGCACACCTTCGGGACATGGCGCACGGCGGGTCCGCTCCTCTGGCAAGAGGATTGCAACGGACACGCTGTTTCTTTTGTCTCTGCCGTGCCTTATCGCTATCCTCATGGTGGCCACAGGCGTCCGCAGTCGTCGAGAGTCAGCGTTTCCAGAGGCACAGTAGGCATAGGGTGTCACCCCAGGTGTAGTGACGAGACCAACAAGTTGAGAGGGCGGCAAGCGGCCGCTGGCGTCGGTAAAGCGGGATTGATCTGCATCGAGCAAGATTGATTCCGCGCTTTTACCAGGGAAACGCCTGTGGCTGCGCCGTACAAAGGTGAAATGAATGGCGAATGCACTCAATGGGCATGGCGCGCGGGCTGGCGAGAAGGAAAAGATTCCCCTGACACGCGAGGGCTATGAGGAGAAGAAAGCGCGCCTCAACTACTTGATTACTGAGCGACGCATGCAGGTCGCCGACTACATCCACGAAGCCAAAGAGGCGGGTGATATTAGCGAGAGCAGCGCCTACGAGGACGCAAAGAACTTGCAGGCGATGTTGGAAGGCGAGATTCAGGAACTACAGCAGGTGCTCGACAACGCAGTGATCATCGAGGCGCCCGTCGAGGAGGAAGGCAAGCGTACGGTGCGCCTGGGCGCCACAGTGGAGGTGGAGACCGACCGAGGAACGCAGCGCCGCTTTATGCTCGTCAGCACGGTTGAGGCGAACTCCGCCTCAGGCAAGCTCTCGGATCAATCGCCGGTTGGGCGCGCGCTGATGGGCCATAGCGTCGGCGACAAAGTGGAAGTGACCACGCCCGGCGGCGTCGTCACCTATACCATCACCGCCATCTCCTGACGTGAATATGCGCCGGGTAGACATCTAACAACCACCATTGCCCTTTGTCTGAGCTATATGCTCTGGCAAGGGGTTTTTGTCGGATGTATACTGATCATCAAGGGAAAAGCAAGCGCCTACTTTTGGGCTTTCCGACCCAGGTTGTCGCGTTGACGCTTATGGGGGTAAGTGAACTGGCCTCAATTGAGACGCCGATTTTTCTGTTCGGGTTTCTTGGCGCTGCACTGTATCTGCTGGTCATACCCATGATCAATATCATCCCTCGGTACTTTCCACTCCCGCCGTTCTCGCCCGCCGAACTCCCTCCGCCGCCCGTTATATACCCATTGCCTGCCGCGCCTATCTCCTACCAGTCCAGCGAAGAGGTGAGGAGCATATGAACACGCTGATACAGGCTATCCGTTCTCTAACGCTATTGGATGCTGCCTTCGCCACGTACTTCGCGCTTGGGGCGCTCTCCCTATTTGTCGGAGCTTACAACCTGCTTAGGCGTAACCAGGCTTAACAGCGCGCGCTCGCTGGCAAACGACAGTCAGTAAGCGCCAGACCACTGCTGGCCAACGAGACGTTTGACGACGAGGCATTGGCCCATCTTGTCAGGTATGAGAACGCAGCTGGAGGGGTGGTTTTGCTTGGCATAGGGCTGGGCGCGCTGTTTGGTTTCATGGGGCTGTATGTGCTCACAGGGATGGATGAGACGCCCTTCGCCAGCTGTGGGCTAAGTCTCTGGCTAGGGGTGTTAGGTGTAGCATAGAGGTTCGCGTTCATCGCGCTGGTGATTCGCCAAACGCTGCGAGCCAAGACCATGCGGGCGACGTTTGAGAGGGCGCTGGCTTCGATGGTCAGCGATGGCGCCAGCCAGCAGGCATAGGAATATATCTGCTGCGGAAACTACGCCCACTCACAAAGCAATACCTGAGCTAACCAGACACGCCGCTAGGGATGGCGGCGCTACTCGTTTGGCGCCTGCTATATGCCATCATCCATTGCCTCTCGGAAAGCGACTCGTTCGTCAGAGGGCAGGCCACACTGGTAGCTTTGTGGCAAAGCCTCTCGGCGCGCGTTCACGTACCCGCCGACGCCCGCCTGCTACCATCTATACTCTTCACAACTCTCTACACCCCCGCTACCCTCTGCGCACGCTCACTGAGCAAGTGGGTATAGCGCCCGGCGTACCAGCGCACGGTGGCCACATATTCCGCATGGCTCCAGGTCAGCGGCGAGACAGAGAGCGGCGCGCCACTGTAGGGATCAACCTGCTCTGCCATCACTCCGCTGGGCAGCGCATGCGACTGCGCCCATTCCAGCCAGGGCACTGCCTCGCGTAGCTCTTCGAGCGTCTGCGCCCGCGCAATCTTGTACTGCGCCAACCAGAGCGCGCAGATAAACCACGGATTCCCTGGCACGTTCTTCACGTCCTGGCTCACCTGGTGATAGTAATCGTTCTCGTATCGCGCGACCCCGCCGACGTTTGAGCGCACCGAGAGCCGCGCCTCATATGCGCGCATCGTCTGCGCCACCTCGTCGCTTTCCACCGGGAACATCCCAAAGCGGAAGATCGCCGCCACGCTCGAATCCATCGTCGCGTCCGGCTCCACGTCGCCGTTGTCGTCCACACGGATCATCCGTAGGAAGCGTTGCTCGCCCTCGTGCCACATATACTGGCGCGTCGCCGCTTTGATCTCCTCAGCCGCCGCCTGATAGCGCGTGGCATGTTCGTTTTCGCCAAAGGCTGTGGCGAAGTTTGACGCCGCCATCAGCCCACCATAGACCGCAGCCACAGTAAACGCATGGATGCCGTGCCGCTCCTCCCACAAATCCCATGAGGGGGCAGGCAGCTTCGTATGGGCTTCGCGAAAGCCCACCATGAAATCAGCCGCCGACTTGATCAGCGAACGGTAGAGCGGACGGATGAACTCGACATCATGGAAGAGCGTATAGTGCTGCCAGAGCGCATAGACCACCAGCGCCGTCTCGTCCTCCTGGATGGGCAGTTCGAGCCGTCCCTTGGGATCCATCCACGGATGCCAGCTACTGCCAAGTGTGCCCGACGGCGTGTATTTATGCAGCAGATAGCCATCGTGCGTGATGACCTCATCGCAGAAGTGGAAGAATGCGGCGGTTGCGTCGCCGTAGCCCGCGTGGCAGAGTGCGTTCGCCACCAGCGCGCCGTCGCGTGGCCACATATAGGCGTAGGTGTCGGCGGCGAAGGTGTACACGTCGCCATCCGTCGCGGCGACGATGGCGCCATCGTCGTCGGTCTGAGTGCGGATAATTAGCAGGCTGCGCTTGTACAGATCGAGCAGCGGGGGCGTCAGGTCGGTCTCGGTAAGTGGTTTTGCGCATACCCAGAGCTTCCAGTAGTTGCGAGTGCGGGCGATGAAGGATTCCGGCCCGCGTTCGCGCACAGTGATGTAGACATTGCGCACGGTTTCGTAGCTGCTCCCGGCGATCAGCCAGTGGTAGCAGAGGCGTGTTTCGCCAGGGGCGAGCGTTCCCAGGTGAAAACCAATGCAGCTATCTACCTGGCCCTGGGTGATGGGATTGCCGCCAAGCTCACCATCCTCGGCGTCGCGCCAAGTGCCCTCTTTGCCGTTGAACTCCTTCTGACCGGTGGCCCAATAGTGAACACCCCAGCCCGCCTGTGGTGTACCCGCCTCGCCGCCGTCGGTAATCGGCGGCCGATCCCATTGGCCCGTCTTGCTCGATTCCTTCACCCAGCTTTCTGCCGGGCCGCCCACATCTGCGCCGCCGTATAGGCCATCCACCAGCATATAAGTTGAGCCTTTATACGCGATGATTGCGCACAGGTCAGGACGATAGTAGACGGTGTTGGCTCCTGCGGTCTCCAGCAGATACCAGTCGTGATGGAAGAACAACCGCACCTCGCGTGGATGATCCGCCTGATTGGTCACGCGCATCTTGCGGATGAAGATGTCGCGGTCGAAGTCCACCGCATCGGTGCAGTCGATCTGAAGCTGGAGGGCGGCGTTGTGCAGCGTCACATCCGTCACCAGCGTATCGGGTTCGTAGCGTAGGTCGCGCTCCCAGCCATCGGCGCTGAACCAGGAGAACGCGCCATCCACCCAGACGCCGGAGTGATTGACATGACCGAGCGTCTGGTTCTGCTCGCCGATATGCGGCCAGTAGATGTCGCGCAGAGTATAGGCGGGATCGAAGTTGACGAGCAGGCTCCCATTAGCAAGCGGAAGATCACGTGGCATAGGAAACATCCTCTCTAGCTCTCCAGCGGATGCGGCGACTGAGCGCAAGGAAATCCGTCTATGCGAGACATTGGCGAACGCTGTACGCCAAGTATAGCACGCTTGAAGCACTTCTGCCCGCACACGATTATGATCAGTGATAGCGCCTGAGCAACTCCGTCGCTAACAACGTAATCGGCTCGATGGCGCTGTAGAGAAAGAGATAGAACGTCAGCGTGAAAACGGTATACAGCGTGGCGAACGTGAGCAGTTCACGCCGCTTCGTGATTGCCTGTCCGGCGAGCGTGCGCGCGAGGCTGAGCGGCTTCGTCACAACATCCCAGCTATTGAAGCGTAGGAAGCGCCCGATATAGATGCCCACGTTCGAGAGGAACAAATAGCCAATGATGATCACCCAGGTCGTCATCGGCGCTGTATAGAGATCGAGCAGGCGGTGGATCAGCAGCAACGAGAAACTGCCCAGGATCACGCCCGAAAGCGCCAGCGAGAGGATCACAACCGTATCGAACCAGAACGGCACGCGCGTCACATCCTCTTTGAGATGGTGAAACTCCGTGATGAGATAGGTGGCGTTGGGAAAGAAGAAGAACCAGACGACCACCAGCGCCAGTGTGATCCATTCGGCGTGCTCGGTCTGCCCGAAGAAGAAGAGTAGCGCTGCGCCGACGCAGAGGATGGGAATCCACGCGAGGGCAAGGTTGAGTAGCATCGGACGATAGACGCGATAGCCATGCAGCTTTGCACGGGCAAAGAGCAGCGCGACCGTCACGCCGGAAAACAGCACGGCGCTTGCCATCATAGGCAGTAACAATATGGCGGTGATACGCAATTCGAGCAGTTGGGACGACATATCCTGTTCGCTCCTTCTGTGCTATAATATAAGCTCAAACATAGCCATCCTCATCATACATGAAAGATGTCGCACGCCGCCCGCACGGCTGTCGCAGTTGTGTCGCAACGGCGGATGCGACATTGCTCACCATTCATATCTCTGAGGCGAGATGACGTTCGTAGTTACTCCGCTGGAATAAGCGTGAAGGGAGGGATAGCAAAGATGGCAGAGATAGACGCCAACACGAGTCAAAGGGTTGTCGTAAGTGGAGGCGGAACAGGGATGGGCAGAGCGATTGCCCAGTCGTTTGCCCAGGCTGGAGCGCGCGTCCTGATCCTGGGGAGACGCGAGGCGCGTCTCACAGAGACGGCAATCCAGATCAACGCCGAGGTGGGCGAGGAGCGGGTACGCTGGTTGAGCGTGGATCTCAGTTCCCCTGAGCAGGTGGAGAGTGTAGTCGAGCGCATTGATCGCCCCGTAGATGTGTTGGTGAACACCGCTGGAGGGGTAACGCGAGGGCTGCCAGAAAAGACACTGGGGGACATCGCCGTTGCATGGGAGGCGGATTTTCGTGGAAACGTGCTCACCGCGGTGCTCCTCACCACGGCGCTCTTGCCCCATTTGCGCCGCCCCGGTGGCCGGATCGTGACGATCTCTTCCATCGCTGCCCTCCGCGCTGGGGGCGGTTCCTATGGCGCGGCGAAAGGCGCACTCATCCCCTGGACGTACAGTCTGGCAGCAGAATTAGGGTCAGAGGGGATTACCGCCAACGTGATTGCCCCAGGGTATGTCGAGGCAACAGAGTTCTTCGGCGAAACGATGACCGAGGAGCGACGGGGGCGCTTGATCGGTCAGACGCTCGTTGGGCGCGCTGGCCGACCGGAAGACGTTGCGGCGGCTGTGCGCTACCTTGCCTCTCCTGCAGCGTCATTCGTGACCGGTCAGGTGCTTCAGGTCAACGGCGGCGCGCTGTTTGGCCGTTAAGCGCGCTTATCCCCAGGATTCCTGACCTGAGCACGGCGAATACGGAGAAAGCGTACATCTTGCACAAACAGGTGGCGCAGCCTCGAAACGCGGCTTAAACCGCCCGCTCTACGCCCGCAGGCTCCGCGCCCACACCCATGTCCCCAGGATGGCCGCAACGAAGAGCACAACAGCGCTGGGCAGCAGGAAGAACCCAGGCCCTGCCATCGCGGCGGAGATGAGGCTCAGGAGCAGAATGACACATGTTGCCATCAGCCCAAACGCCGTGTTGCGCGCAAAAGAATCCTGGGCGCGTGTCTGCCAGCGCATCGCCAGCACGGCGCCAGCATACAGGGGAGCAAGATAGGTCAATACCACAAGGATGCGCGCGGCGGCGTTTGGATCAATCGCCTGGCATTGGATGTGCGCAGCGCTCACGCCATAGCACGCCTCATGCTCAATCAGCCCGCTGATGATCAGGTAGACCATTGCCACAGCGGCCAGCGCCAGTGAGAGATACGCCAGAATGATCTCTGCGCGCGTCACCTTGTCCGTCGCTGGCGTCGTGGCTGCCTCAACGTTGCTCTTCTTTGTGCTCATAGAGAAAGAATGTCCTGGCCCTTCATGATGTGAGAAATACGCGCCACGCTTCATCAGGTTGACGCATTGGCGCTCCTGAAGCTATGTGTGCGCTTCAGCGGCTTCATATTCAATCATAGCGCATGAGGCAGCCCTATCGAGACACATCGGACGATGTGGTGAGATGTGACGTGGGCGCATTGGCGAACAGTGGCTTATAAGTGCAGTTGCCAGAACAACACCTCTTGCCGTGGGTCTTCAATGGATGGCGGCCAGAGCGATTGCCGTGAGAGATGGATGCGGCGCAGGCGCGGCTGTGAGCCATCCTGTGCGGATGACCCTATCCGCGTAGGCGAGATGCCCGCATGCTGCATGGCGATCACCCGTTGCATACGCAGGCGGGGCAGATCGTTCAGAATATCTTCGGTGAAACGGAGGTAGTCGTCATAGGAGCCAAGCGGCTGATTCCCTGTCAACGCCCTGCGGATCAGCGAGGCGGGACAGTTATTCTGGTCGGCCAGATAGCTGACGGTTTCCTCAGGGTTATAGCCTGCCAGCGTGAGCCGCGCCTCCCAACGACGGTCGCCCTCGCTCATTGGCGTAAACGCCTGCAACTGCCGCCAGACACGCGCTGCAGGAGCGAACAGCTCGGTGACATCGCGCGCAATATCTGACCAGAACTGCATGCGTAACTGCGAAGGCTCATCTATTGGTGAGCTAAAATACAGCGCCCGCGCCCGCCCCGGCAGCGCAGACTGGGGAAAGCGGTCGAACTGGGCGACGCGATAGACACTGACGCACCACCCCAGCAGAAAGCGTATGGCGGGCGAGGCGTCTACCACGCGCCACCAGGCGTCGCGGTGGGTAAGGTCGCGGCCACGTGGAGGCCCATTGAAGAGCCGCACATTGAACCAGACGCGCCCGGAGCGTGGCAGCAATAGCCCCAGCTCATGCTCATCCATCGCAACGGCGGTGATCGAAAGCTGGTAGATGTATTGCGCAAGATAGTAGACATTGGTGGGCGCATTGAGGTCGAACCGCGCGGGATCGTCTATGCGAAAGCTCTCAAGCGCAGGCGGCCAGGCGGCGTGCACGTTGCGCAGACCATGTGGAGGCGTCGCCCCCGAACGCATTTCAGCAGACATAATTTTTCCTGACCTTTCAGCATGGGCTGCATCGAGACGCCACATTCTGGCTCACGTTGTGGGCTGTGCGCCCTCATCAGCCGAACTCTGCGAAGGTATGGGTGGCGCGGGCGTCGTCCAGAGATCGATCAGTTGCTCAATCAATTGCTCGCGCTCGTCGGGCGAGGTAGAAAAATCCCCGGACGGCGCGCCATCGTTCAGACCAAGGCGGTCGGGCGCAAGCAGGCACAAGATGCGTGCACTGATGCGCAGGTCACGCGCGATGCGCGCTTTGGTGGCGGGCGCCAGGGGCAACGATTCAAGCTCGCGGATGTCGGCCTCCACGGTGGCAAGGGTAAGCTGAGGGCCGGGGTAATGGGCCAGGTCTTCGGGCGTCAGATAGCCCGCGACGTAGAGTAACAGGCCGCGCGGCGCGCCAAGCGCATCGGCGATCAGACGCGTCTTCGCCTCATCTGGCAGCATCTCGCCACGAAGATACTCCCGTAGTGAGGCGATCTGAATGCCAGCGCCATCCACAGCCTTCAGGCGATCATGAAACTGCGGCAGCAGATAGGTCTCGGTTCGGGCGACGTAGAGTCCGCGCCGCTGGAGCAGGATGCGCAACGCCTGGCCAAACGTCTGCGCACGTGAACGATCCACCATACGCGGCGCTTGGGAAATATCCGTTGCGGCTGGCTCAAGCCGCACAGTTGGTAGCTCCGTGATCGGTGTGGGCGGCTGCTTGGCAAACGGCGCGCTGTGCGATTGTGGCGGATCTGTTGTGGAGCGCGCCTGGTCAGCGGTTGCGGCAGGTTCTTTCGCCTGTGGCGCTAGTTGAGCTTCCATCGCTCGTAGGCTTTGAGGATCATTCGCTGGCTCGGCGACGCCAACGGTTGGCGCTGGCGGCATGGTCAACGCGCCGCCCTGTGGGCGCTGCTCAGCGCCGGATTGTTTGTCTCCCATGCTGTTTCTCCTCCTCAGACTCTCAGGCGGAGCGCCGGGTGGTTTGCCTCTCAGCGCAGCGCATTGACTCGTTATCCACCACTTCGTCGTAACTTGTGACAAATAATATCATAGTATGTCAACACATACAATACGCAAAAGCATCATCCAGGACTTTCTGGCCATGACTTGTCTGATGTAGTCGTCTCGGCGGGATCAGACGCTCCGGTTTTTCTGCTTTCTGCATGCGGTATACTCTATTGCAGCGAGGCTCCTCAGGCTCCAGGTGGCGCCAAACGCAGGAGGTGAACTTTGCGCAATGCGCGTCGGGAAGAGAATGAAGGGAATAAAGAAGCGTTCCAGGCGGGCGCTGGCATAACGTCCCAACGCGATTCCGCGCGTCCGGCGGAACGCAACACCCTGCGCTTTATTCTGCTGGGGCTGCTCGGCGCGCGTCCGATGACCGGCTACGACATCAAGCGCGCGTTCGACCGTACGATGACCACCTACTGGAACGCGGGCGCCAGCCAGATTTACACCACGCTGAAGGCGCTGGCGGCGCAGGGGTTGGTCGCATCGGAGATCATTCCCCAGGAAGGGCGACCCGACCGCCGCATGTATACGTTGACAGAGGCCGGACGCGCCGCGCTTGATGAGTGGCTTGGCGAACCGGTTCCGGCGCGCTTCACCAAAGACGAGTTTCTCATCAAGCTGTTTTTCTGCGGCCAAACCTCTGACGAAGAGGCGCTACGCCACCTGGAACGCCATCGCGAGACCCTGCGCGCGCAGCTTGGCGACCTGGAAGCCGTCGCGCGCGCCTATGGTAGCCGTCCTGCGCGCCGCCCGCGTCTGCTGGAATATCAGTTGCTCGTGCGCGACTTCAAACAGGCCACTGTTCAGACCGATCTTGAGGTGACCGAACGCGCGATTCTACGGATTCGCGAGCGGCTGGAAGCAGAGCGCACATCTTGACAGTTGACACCGACAACGCTATACTCCATATATCCAAATGGATATATGCTTCTCGTCAACGATATGGCAATCCGCCGGAAAAGGAGAAGATGCTATGGTTATGCTGGCTCCGTTGAGTGACGCCGCCGTGCTTGAGCGCATCAAAGAGCGCCGTCTGATCGAGGGTGTGGAGCACATGAGTCTCACGTATCTCGAAGGGATGAAACGCATCCTTACCGTTTCGGCGGATACCGAGATGGTGAGCGCACCCGCCTATTTTCACGCCGCGCGCCATGCGCCCAACATCAATACGTTTGGCTCGGCCATCGCCATCATTCAGGATGAGCTTGGTCACGCGCATATCGCCTATCGGCTGCTACGTGACCTGGGCGTGGATACCGAGGCGCTGGTCTACGAGCGTGAGCCGCGTAAGTGGAAGTATCCCTACGCCTTTGATGTGCCGCTGGATAGCTGGTATGAGCTGATCGTCGCCAACGCCTTCTACGACCGCGCAGGCTACATTCTGCTGAGCGATGTGTATAACAGCACGACGTTTGGCCCATGGAAGCGCGCACTGATCAAGGTAGATAAAGAAGAGACATTCCACCTGCGCCATGGCGAGCAATGGCTGCGCAAGCTGGCGCCCGATCCCGTTGAGCACGAGCGCCTGCAACAGGCGATGAACTGGATGTTCCTCCTGACGGTCGAGTGGTTTGGCCTGCCCGACAGTCTGAAGCAGCACACCGAGCAGCTTGACTTTGGTTTCAAGGGCAAGAGCAACGATCAATTACGTCAGCAGTGGCTCAGCACCGCCGTCCCGCTCTGCAAGGAGCTTGGCTTCGATGTGCCCGCCCACTATGACGACGCGACGCAACTGTGGGTGTTGGATTGCCCCTTCCCGATGCAGTTCGACGAAAAGGCCAAACGCTGGCTGATCGAGGACGGCGCGATCTCGTGGGACGACGTGCTGGTGCGCTGGAAGCATCGCGGCCCCAAGAACGACGAGTTCGTCGAGACGATTCAGCGGGGCCACAAGCAGTTGACGCAGTTGCTCAACGCTTAGGAGGGATCGTATGGCGACGGCAGAGGCGATGGAGATCACGGGCGTCAGGGTCTACGATCCCCAGGGCGTCACGACGGAGTATCCGCACGACGTGCTGTGGGATGCTCTGCGCGAGGTGGAAGACCCCGAACTGTGCATCTCGATAGTAGATATGGGGCTGATCGTCGCGGCGAAGCTGGGCGACGATGGTGTCGCGCGCATCCGGCTGACCTACACGGCGATGGGCTGTCCCGCGACCGAGATGATCGAGGGCGACATTCACGCCCGGCTGATGCGCGTCGAGGGGGTACGTACGGTCGAGGTCGAGGTGGTCTGGGAGCCGGTCTGGACGAAGCAGCGGTTGACGGCTGAGGGGCGCGATGCGCTGCTGGTGTCGGGGGTCGCGGTATGACGAAGCACGCCGCAACGAAGACTTCACCCGCTCAGACGGGTCAGACGGGTCAACCGGCGAAGCAACACAAGCGATTGGGAACCGAGCGGGTGTGGCTGGTGCTGGCGCGCCGCGCCTATGATGAGCCGTTGCGCCAGATCGGCACGGTGGAAGCCGACGACGGCGACCTGGCGGGCGTCTACGCGCGCAGCATCTACGACGAGTTCGCCTGGATCGAGATGGCGGTGGTTCCGCGCGACGCGCTGCTGACGGTGATCGGAGCGTAGGGAGAAACACAATGAGCAAGGCGCTATTTGACTTGATGGCGCGGCTGGCCGACAACAAATACTACCTGGGGCGACGTTACGCCGAGTGGTGCAGCAGCGCGCCAACGCTCGAGGCCAGCGTGGCGGCGGCGGCGATGGCGCAGGATGAGCTAGGCCATGCGCGTGCGCTCTACCCTCTCCTGCGAACGCTTGCCCCAAAAGCTGGTGTCGCCCTTGACGCTGAGATCGAGCCGGAGACGCGCACGCAGTTTTTCACCATGATGGCGCTCAGTGAGCCGTTTGTCGGCTGGCCCGACTTCGTGGCGGCCAACCTGCTGATTGATAGCGCGCTGACCCAAATATTTGTTGCGGCGCAAACATCGAGCTACGAGCCATTAGAGGGGCGTAGCCGCAAGGTTCTTCAAGAAGAGCGCGCGCACAATGTGTATGGCGCAGGCTGGGCAAAGCGGCTGGCGCGCGAGGGCGGCCCGATCAAAGCGGCTATCGAGGCGGCGTTGCGGCGGATATGGGATGAGACACTCTGCTGGTTTGGCCCGGAAGGATTGGATACACAAAGCGATCCGCTGGCGAGCACGGGAACGCTCGATGCGACGCCAGACGAACTGCGGGCGCGCTGGCTGGCTGAGGTTGGGCCTACGCTAGTAGCAGCCGGATTGGCGTTGCCCCTGCGGCAGAACGCCACGACGGGCGCCTGGGAGTTGACCGAGAGCCTGCCATGGGATCGCTGGGACGCCGATCGCTATCGCCTGCGCGCGTTGACGCCAACCACTGGGAGCGCGTCATGAACGATCAGAGCGACCAGGCGCGCGCGGACAAGAGATTGTTTGTGGAAGATGCCGAAGGACGTCGGGTGAAAAGCGAGGCGGCGCCGCAGGGATTGGTGAACGCGCGCGTGGTGGTCTGCCCCTATTGCCGGTCGCAGGATGTATCGCTGCTGGCGCTCTTTGGCGCGCAACTGCTGACCGATCAGTATTATTGCAACGCCTGCTATACGCCCTTTGAGCATGTGCGCGACGAGTGAACGCTCTGCGCCTGTCGCACGGCGCGCCCAACGACGCTACACGTGCGCGCTGGCGCTTGACCACACCCACTGGTGGGCGGGTCTAACTACGACCCCGCCCTTACGATCAGTTGTGTCTACCCGTCAGTCCTCCAGGTAGTCCTGGTAATACTCGAGGCCGAGGTGGGTGATCTGCTCTTCGCCCATCAACCAGCGTAGCGTGTTCTTCAGCTTCGTCTGCTGGATGAAGAGGTCGTGCTCCGGGTACACCGTGGCGGCGTGCTGCGGACTCTTGAAGTAGAAGGACAGCCATTCCTGGATGCCCTTCATCCCGGCTCGCTTGGCGAGGTCAAGGAAAAGCGCGAGGTCAAGCAGAAGGGGCGCAGCGAGAATCGAATCGCGGCACAGGAAGTCAATCTTGATCTGCATGGGGTAGCCGAGCCAGCCGAAGAAATCTATGTTGTCCCAGCCCTCTTTGTCGTCGCCACGGGGTGGATAGTAGTTGATCCGCACCTTGTGATAGACATCGCCATAGAGTTCGGGGTAGAGGTCGGGCTGGAGGATGTCCTCGAGGACGCCGAGCTTCGACTCTTCTTTGGTTCTGAAGCTCTCCGGGTCGTCGAGCACCTCACCGTCGCGGTTGCCGAGAATATTCGTCGAGTACCAGCCGTTGAGGCCGAGCAGGCG
>Ga0070737_10002846_pt1 | contig 19805 bp, 20 predicted proteins | sample Coa_R1_10_FD_66438 | JGI IMG/M metagenome (GOLD analysis project Ga0070737, IMG submission 66438) | Surface soil microbial communities from Centralia Pennsylvania, which are recovering from an underground coalmine fire - Coalmine... | ecosystem: Environmental > Terrestrial > Soil > Unclassified...
CCGGCGGTGCTGACCGTGGCGGCGCTTGCCGGGGCGGCATCCCTCTTCTTCGGCGTCGTCCCCTCGCCGCTGTTCGATCTGGTGGCGGCGACCGGGAGGGCGCTCGGGTTGTTGTAGGAACGGCGGTTCGCTGCCCTCGCGGGGGCCGTCGCCTTGCTTTATCGACGGTCCAGAGAACAATGCCCGCGCTTGGAGGGTAACCACGCCGCCAGCGGGCGCTTCCGTCCGCAGCCCAGCCGACAATGGACGCGAAGTGGAGGCGCATGCGCAAGATCGCGATCAGGTTGGCGCGATGGACGGCAGGCCGGTTCCTAAGTGTGTTCTTGGCGTCGCGTTTGCTTGGCTTGTGGTCTTGGCCGGCGTTTTCATTGCCTGGATCGCAAGTGACTGCTTCCGGGACTCATTACCTAAAAGTCTTGGACGCATCCCAAGTGAGGTAGTGAGGTTTGGGGCATTGGGAGGATTGACTATCAGCCTGGGAGGGATCTGCCGCCATAGCACCGACTGGGATCCCGCGTACGACCTCTGGCACGTTTTCCGTCCGGCGCTCGGAGCGATCACGGGCAGCATTGCCTGCCTGCTCCTTGGCGTGTTGATTACCTTCGCAGCAGACAATCAGTCAAGTCCTGCCGGTGACCCAAACGAACCAAACCTACCAGCCGTTGTCTACGAGGCTGCAGCCTTTGTGTTTGGGTTCGCGGAGTCGGCGTTCCGCGAACTGGTGAAGTCGCTGACGAACGTCTTTGTTCGCCCTGGTCAGCAAAACCCCAAGCGTTGAGGCCAACCAACGAGTTCCCTTGAGCACCGAGCCTGAGTGGGCGCCCTCGCTAGCCATCGCATCGGGCGCCGGCCGTGTGACGCGCTGCTCCGATTGCTCAGGGCATGACCGCCCGTCCGCAAGCAATCCGTGTTTGGCACCGACGAATTGGAGGTCAAGCACCAGGCACTCGAGATTGCACGCGGCCGAAATGCCTCATAGACAGCTGCGTGTCCCAGCGCCTTTGGCGATAGCCGGTGCTTTATCGGGGCGATGGCAAGATCCGCGGGGCCCATGCCCGCGCGCGCAGACAGTCGACGGGGGGTCCGGACATCGCTGTGGATTCGGTTGTCGCGGCGGTGAACATCGCCCACCGGGTGCGTTGCTCCTTGTCTCGAGGGCTGGTCGAGGAAATCGGTGCAACCCCTAGGTTTTTGCCGTTCGGTTGCAGCCCGCCGCAGGTTGGCCGGTGGTCGGCCTTTCGCGGGCTCCACTCCGCGGTCGCCTCGTCGACCGCAACAGCGGGGCTCAGCGGCCGGCGACAACCGACCTCAACCCCACCTAAACCGCCGAGGATCCCACTTGCCGGCGGCGAGCCCGGCGAGGACAGGATCCAAAAACGCCGCCACCCTGGCGAAGGAGTTGGCTAAGTTGGGCTCGACCCCCACCTCGGACGCCAGGCGGCGGTAAGGAGCCTCCCAATTTCTGGGTGGCGGAGGAAGGCTTGTGGGAAGCGGCTGCTGAGCGCGTTCCTCGAAGACGTCGACGATGGCCTGCCGTAGCGAGGCGGCCTCGAGCGTTTCCAAACTGCCGATCAACAGGATGTCAACCAGGTCCTTCGGCCGCGAGCTGTCCCGTTCGGCTTTGCCGTACCTGCGCGTATATGCGTGAACCTTCTCGGCGACATGGTGATCAAGCGGCAGGACCGAGACCTTGATCGGTTCGATCCCGGCGAACGAAAGGAAGCCGAACGTTTCGATCGATTCCGCAGGCCACGGCCTTGAACCGGAAAATCCAACATCGAGCGGGAACTGATCGAAGAGCCGACCGGCAACTTCTGCCTTTACCTGGAAGCGAATCGCTCGGAGATCATCGCGCTGATCGAACGCGGGCGCCCTATGGACGGCGAACGTGAAGAGGTCGTCGAGCTGAAGCTGCTGGGCCGCTGCAAGATCCTCGACGGCTCGGTCGACGTCCCCGGTGTGCCCGACATCGATGTCCTTGGTCGAGCGCGCAGCTGCGCTGAAGCGCAACTCGAGCGCAAAGGCACCCTTCAGGACCCACCTGTCCGGCGCCACCACGGCCAGTCGTCGCAGGAACAGCTCGAAGGCGACGCGCTTGCGCAGGCGCGTCTCGCTGAGCCCCGTCCGTATTGCCTCGGCCTTGATTCGGTCGTCAAGCGCCTGGCGGAACGCAGTCGGCGTCGCATACCTCATCGATCTGAAAGCAGCACATCGAGGGCCCAAACCTTTCCGCGCCGCCTGGCTTCCCGCTCAAGCTGCCGGCGTGTGACCATGCCAAGAGTAAGCGCCTGCTCTGCCGCCATCGCCAGTTGATCGGGTTGGAGCCGACCCGCGACGTCAACGAGGGTTCTTGAGGGCGTCGTCAGCGGCATGCCGGCTAGCCATACGATCTCCACTTGCTCGTCGTCTGGATGGGTGTGGATCACGACACCCGGCGGCCGTCGCAGACCCCGATGGCGGCGGGGAACCAACAGGTGGACCTCGTCCGGGACGTTGTCGCTTAGCTCGAGGAGCGCGAGCGCGCTCTCGTGCGACAGCACAGCCTTGTCCAGACCGACGGCCATCCACCGCTCTCGCATCTCGTCATGCTCGGAGTAAGGGAAGCCGCGGAGTCGGTAAAGACCGCGCCTCACGGACTCGAAGCGCCCGCTGCGGATGTGGTGGTTCAGCAGCTGGCGGCTGACGCCATGCGCCCTCGCCTGCGCGGCGGTGAAGTAGCCGTGCTGGACGTAGGCCTGGATCTCCAGGCCGCGAAGATCGGGCCGTTTGTCATGCATAAGTAAAGTATAGTTTTACTTTCAGTGATAAACTCGTACTCCGAGCGTGGCAAGGCCCGCTCCACACCAGGGCTGTGGCTCCTCAGATATTGACCTTCGACTATGTCGCCTTGCCCTCGGGTCGAAGCAAGCCGGAGTCGGAGCCGTCCCCGACTCGCGGCCAAAAAGAAAGCGCAGACCCTCAACGGTGGGGCTCCAGCTACCACGGGACACGGAGGTCTTCAGTTGGCCCAGCGGCCTCCAGTTGCGTCGATTGGTCTTGCTCCCTCGCCGAGGCGGAATGACGCCTGGTATCGGGATTGGGCCGGACGGTGCTCGGTCCGCGCGGTAATTCGTCAACTGGTCGGCACAGACGCCGTGGGCAGACTACCTGACCACAAGGCGCTGATCCGACTTGCCGCCTCAAACGCCCCGCCCCGCTTGCCTGGCTGCGGCGGGGCGTCGATGCGGCGGTTGGCGAAAAGCTCCTCCGCCACCTCGGCAAGCCGTGGCGAGAAGGCCTCGTGGGGCTCAAAGGCCGTCTCCTTCGCCTGGGCGAAGGTGTAGCGGGCTTCCTCGCTTGCGATCGTCGCTATCCGGTCGTAGTCGGCAAGCCGCTCGATCCCAAGGATCCTCGCCTTCGGCCGGTACCACCGCCTTGCCAACTCGTACCTCCCCCGGACCACTTTCAAATGGAGTCAATCCACTGGTATCGCGCGTGACGCGCCTGGCATGACGCCTCCGCTCTCGCCACCGAAGGCCTTGTGACCCGGGTCTCGATCCAACCGCCGGCAGCGCCAATAATCAACACCACCCCCGAGCTCGAAGACGTACAAACCGGACTTGCTCCAACCCTCCCGTCTTCGGTTGCGGTTGACGTAGCACCCTCAATCCGGTAAAACGCGTCAGCGGCCCGATTTCGCGAGAGCATGCCATGCCCCTTTACGAAATCAAAGACGACGTCAGCCTCGTGCCGTTCGGCCGGCTTGGAAGCGATGAGGTTTACGAGGAGGAGATAGAGCGCCTCTTCTGTGAGAACCCGGAAGCTTTTGCGGCTATCCGCTTCTCCTCGTAGCGCACCAGCCGACGATCAGCGACGGGAACCGGCCTGACGCCGTAGCGTTGACCAAAGACGGTGATGTCACCGTAATCGAGATCAAGCGGGATTTCTCCCGCCAACAGCTTGCTCAGTGCCTGGAATACGCGGGCTGGCGCGGACCACGAACCTCGATCAGCTCGCCCAGATGTATGGACCGGGGACGGAGCAGTTCTTCGCCGATTGGTTGGAGTTCGCCGAAACCTCTCACCCACGCCTGATCACACGTACGCCAAAGCTGGTGCTGATCGCTCGGTCGTATAAACAAACGACGCAAGCCGCTCTCGAGAACCTTGTTGAAACGGGCATTCCAATCCAGGTGATCGAGGTCACCGTCTATGAGGAACCGACGCTAAACCGTAGATTTCTGCGCCTACAAACTGACTTTGAGAACGAGCTTGCAGCGGCCAAGGAGCCCGTTCGCTCCGAGGTGGGCGGTGTCAGGGTTCAACAGCAGGGAATCACGCTGGCGGACCTCATAGCTGCCAACCTGCTCCGGACAGGTGACAGGCTGATTTGGCGTAGGCCGCGCCTTCAACAGACCTATTACGCCCATATCACAGAGTCCGGAACCATCAAGCTCGAGGACGGAGGGGAGTTCTCCACGCCCTCAAGCGCGGCCGCCCACGCAGCAAACATCCCCGCCTACGACGGCTGGCTCGCATGGCACGTCGAGCGCCCCGAGGGCAGTGTGCTGCTTGACTCGCTGCGAAAGCAGCTCGTCAGCGGCTTGCCGGAGCCCCCCGAGGACCGACAAGGAGATCCCACAAACGAGGAGTATCGCGCCCAGGGCGAAACCGGAGGTCGCCGGGACGAGATAGCGGCCGGTGGCTAGACCGAATCTCTAGCTCCGCATCCCATCGGCGGAACGAGCTGCGCGCACCACTTGTCGCGATCGTTGCATAAGCTACGCTTAGTCCCCATCAGGAACTCCGGCCTCTCCCGCCAGCGCCTCCGCCTGCTCCAGCTGAAGCTCGATCTCCCTCAGCCCGCCATCCCAAAAGCCGGGCGCTTCCAGGTCGCAGCCGACGATCCCCGCAAGCTCCCCCGGCGCCATCGACCCGCCGGCTTCCAAAAGCTCCAGATACCGCCCAACCATCTCCTCCCCAACCTCCCGATACCGCCCGTAGATCGCCAGGGCGAACAGCTGCCCGAACGCATACGCATACACATACCCCGGCGTGTCGATGAAGTGGGGGATGTAGGACCACCAGCTGCCGTAGCCCTCGGTCAGCTCCACCGAGTCCCCAAGCAGCTCCCGCTGGCTTGCCAGCCAAAGCTGCGCAAACCGCTGGACGGAGATCTCCCCCTTCTCCCGCCGCTCGGTGTGGACCAGCTGCTCGAACCGGTTCATCGCCACCTGGCGAAAGACGGTGGCGATCCGATCCTCGATGTTTTCGGCAAGCAGCGCCAACCTGGTGGCCGGCTCCCGGTCTTCGGCAAGCAGGCGCTCGAAGACGATCGTCTCGCCGAAGACCGAGGCGGTCTCGGAGACGGTCAGCGGGGTGTGCTGGTGGAAGATCCCCTGCTTTGCGGCAAGGGCAAAGTGGACGGCGTGGCCGAGCTCGTGGGCGAGGGTGAGGACGTCCCGGCGCTTGCCGGTGAAGTTCAACAGCACGAACGGCTTGACCGCCGGCACGGTCGCCGCCGCAAACGCCCCGCCCCGCTTGCCCGGCTGCGGCGGGGCGTCGATGTGGCGGTTGGCGAAAAGCTCCTCCGCCACCTCGGCAAGCCGCGGCGAGAAGGCCTGGTAGGCCTCAAGAACCGTCTCCCTCGCCTGGGCGAAGGTGTAGCGGGGCTCCTCGCTTGCGATCGTCGCCATCCGGTCGTAGTCGGCAAGCCGCTCGATCCCAAGGATCCTCGCCTTCAGCCGGTACCACCGCCTCGCCAGCTCATACCTCCCCCGCACAGCCTTCAGCAGCGCCTCGACGGCCTCGTCGCTCACTTCGTTTGCAAGGTTGCGGGCAGCCAGCCAGTGGGGGTAGCGGCGCAGCCGATCCTCGATCGCCTTGTCCAAAAGCAAGGTGTTGAAGATGAAGGCCCGGGTGCGCAGGTCCTCCTCAAGCGCCTTGGTGATCGCCTCCGCGACCTTGCGCCGGTGCTCCCGCTGCGGCGAGTGGAGCTCTGCAAGGGCGGCGTCGAGGACGAGCTTCTCACCCCCCACCTCCACCTGGATCGAGGAGGTGAGCTCCTCGAAAAGCCTGCCCCACGCCGAACCGCCGGCAGGCTCCTTTTCGGCGAGGACCCGCTCCTCGGCTTCGCTTAGCAGGTGGTCGCGAAAGCGGCGCAGGGAGCGGAGGTGGTGGCGGCAGAAGGCAAGGCCGTCCTCTTCAAGCAGCCGCTGCGCCCGCTCCTCCGGCACCGCCACCCACTCCAGCTCGAAGAACAGGAGCTTGCTCTGCAGCTGCGCCCCCCGCTCCTGGACCTTGGCAAGCAGCGCCCCCCGGCTTGGCTGGTCGGTTGCAACGGAGAAGGAGAGCTGGGCGTAGGCCGATGCTCGGCCGACCAGCTCGAGGATCCGCTCCAGGGTCCGCATCGCCGCCACCAACCCCTCCCCCTCAAGCTCGCCGACCTTGCCCTTGTAGGCGGTTGCGAACTCCGCCGCCAGCCGATCGGCCTCCTCCAGGTAGCGGTCGACCTGCTCCTCGCTTGCCCCCTCAAGGAGCGGGGCAAGCTCCCACCGGCATGCCTCAAGCTCGGGGTCGATCGGCTCTGCCGTCTGCGTCGCCATCGCCGCTGCACGGTAGCATCGCAGCCCTAGTGCGGGAGACCACGCCAAAGGTCCACCTCGTCTCACGGCCGCAGGTCAACCTCGACGGCGTGGCCGCCTACCTGGAGGCGATCGGCGGCAACGAGTGGCTTGAGGAGCGGCTTGCCGAGCGCCGCCAAAGCGAGGGGCCAAGCGAAGCGGAACTGCTGGTCGAGTTCGCCGGCCGCCTCTGCTACCGCTCCTGGAAGCCCGGCCTCAACCCAAACGTCACCAAGGTCCGTCGGGAGCGCTCCGCCTACTTCGCCAACATCCTCGCCTCCGGCCACGGCTCGGTGCTGGAGCACGCCAACTTCAGCTTCGTCTTTCAGGACGTAAGCAGGGTGGCAACCCACGAGCTGGTCCGCCACCGGGCCGGCTCGGCCTTCTCCCAGGAGTCGCTCCGTTACGTCCGCCTCGCCGAGATCGGCTTCCGCGTGCCGCCGGCCCTGGAGGGGCTGCGCAGGCAGGTGGTGGAGATCGTCGAGCGGCTGGAGGAGTTCCAGCGGGAGGGGGCAAAGGCCCTTGGGATCGAGGGGGAGGGGGTCCCCTTCCACGTCAAGAAGGAGGTGACCTCGGCGCTGCGCCGGCTGGCGCCGATCGGCCTCTCCACCCACATCCTCTGGACCGCCAACGTCCGCACGATCCGCCACGTCCTGGCGATGCGCACCGACCCAAGCGCCGAGGAGGAGCTGCGGCTGATCTTCGACCAGGTGGGGCAGCTGATCGTCGCCGAGGTCCCGGAGCTCTTCCAGGACTTCACCCGCCACAAGGACGGCAGCTGGGTGCCCGCCCACCCGAAGGTCTAGTCTTCCTGCCTGCGCAGCTCCGCAACCCGGGCGGCGAGCCGCTCCATCACCTCGGGGTCGCGCAAGGTCGTCACGTCGCCAAGCTCCCGCCCTTCGGCGATGTCCCGCAGCAGCCGGCGCATGATCTTCCCGGAGCGGGTCTTCGGCAACTCCTCGGCCCAGATGATCCGCTTCGGTCGGGCAAGCTTGCCGATCCGGTTGGCAACCAGCTCCCTGATCTCATCCTCCGGCTCGGCGCCCTGGTAGTCGGAGCGCAGCGTGACGAAGGCGACGATCGCCTGGCCGGTCTGCTCGTCGGCCTGGCCGATCACCGCCGCCTCGGCGACGTCGGGGTGGGCGACGATCGCCGACTCCACCTCCGCCGTGGAGAGGCGGTGGCCGGAGACGTTCACCACGTCGTCGATCCGGCCGATCACCCAGAAGTAGCCGTCTTTGTCCCGCCGGGCGGCGTCGCCGACGAGGTAGGTCTCCCTGCCGAACTTGGAGAAGTAGGTCTCGACAAACCGCTCCGGCTCCTTGTAGAGGGTGCGGGCAAGGGAGGGCCACGGTCGGCGGAGCACCAGGTAGCCCTGTCCTTCGGAGACGCTCTCCCCCCGCTCATCGAGGACGTCGGCGAACACCCCGGGCAGCGGCCTGGTCGCCGAGCCGGGCTTGGTCGGGGTCACCCCCGGCAGCGGCGAGATCATGATCGCCCCGGTCTCGGTCTGCCACCAGGTGTCGACGATCGGGCAGCGGCCGCCGCCGATCACCAGGTGGTACCACAGCCACGCCTTGGGGTTGATCGGCTCCCCCACCGAGCCGAGCAGCCGCAGCGAGGAGAGGTCGTAGCGGGCCGGCCACTCCACCCCCCACTTGATGCAGGAGCGGATCGCCGTCGGGGCGGTGTAGAGGATCGAGACCTTGTACCGCTCCACAAGCTCCCACCAGATCCCCTTGTGCGGGTAGTCGGGCGCCCCCTCCCAAAGCAACGAGGTCGCCCCGTTTGCAAGGGGGCCGTAGACGATGTAGGAGTGGCCGGTGATCCAGCCCACGTCGGCCGCGCACCAATACACGTCCGGCTCCCCCCGCTCCGTCACACCCTCGACGGCCGGCTTGAGGTCGAAGACGAGCCGGTGGGTGGCGCTCACCCCGGTCAGGTAGCCCCCCGTGGAGTGGACGATCCCCTTCGGCTTTGCGGTCGAGCCGGAGGTGTAGAGGATGAACAGCGGGTGCTCGGCCTCCAGTTCGGCGGGGCCCTCCTCGCCTTCGGCTTCCTCCAGGAGCCGGTCGTAGGGATGGTCGCGGCCGGCCTTCAAGGGGCAGTCGCAGCCCTTTGCCCTCACCACGACGACGTGGCGCAGGTGGTCAAGCTCCTCCAGGAGCGGGTCGAGCGCCGCCTTCATCGGCACGACCTTGCCCCGTCGGGAGGTCCCGTCGGCCGTGATCAGCGCCTTCGCCTGGGAGAAGGCAAGCCGCTCGACAACGGCCTGAGGGCTGAAGCCGCCGAACACGACGTTGTGGACGGCGCCGATCCGGGCGCAGGCAAGCATCGCCACGACGACCTCGGGGATCATCCCCATGTAGATCCCCACCACGCCGCCCGGCTCGATCCCCAGGGAGCGCAGCGCCGCGGCAAACCGCTTCACCTCGGCAAGCAGCTGCCCGTAGGTGTAGGTCCGCTCGCTGCCGTCCTCGCCCCGCCAGTGGAAGGCGACCACCTCCCCCGCGCCGGCCTCCACGTGGCGGTCGAGGCAGTTGTAGGAGGCGTTCAGCTTGCCGTCGGCAAACCAGCGGTAGAAGGGCGGGTTTGAGTCGTCGAGGACCTGCCGAAACGGCTGCTGCCAGGCGAGGCGGCGGGCCTGCTGCGCCCAAAAGCCAAGCGGATCGGCTTCCGCCTGGCGGTAAAGGGAGTCGTCCTTGACCAGCGCGCTTCGACGGAACTCCTCGGGGGGCTCAAACCAGCGGAGCGCTTCCAGCCGCTCGATCTCCCGCTCGATTGCCTGCTCGTCGACCCTAACGTTCACAGCGCACCCCTTTCACCGCTTCCTTCTCCTACGCCCTAGCCTCCCTGGGCTTGCGCGCCTCGCTTGGCGAGGGCCAGGGGATCGCCCTGCCCTCCCGCCAGGCGGGCGGATCGCCTTCGGGAAGCCTTTCCAGGAGGAGGAAACCAAACGCGACCATGAACCCGGCGACGAGGATCTGGAGGAGGAAGGCGCTTGCAAAGACCGGCAGGAGCAGGAAGGCGCAGACGACCCCGAAGGTCCGCAGCCAGCGGGGCATCAGGCCGACCCTGGTCGCCCGCAGGAGGGTGAGGATCATCCCGACGACGAGGACGATCGGGAGGATCAGGCCGAGGTAGCCGGCAAGCAGGTTTGCCGCCCCCTTCGAGACGGCCGCTTCAACGGCCGCCTGGCCGAAGTTGTGGCCGTGGATGAACTGATGGGCCTTGACGTCCCTGACGATCTGCTGGGCGATCAGGATCACCGGGGTGAGGACGCCGCCGACGATCAAGGTGATCCGCGTCCCTTCGCTCGCCTGGTCGGAGCGGGCCCGGGTTGCGGAAAGGAGGAAGTAGAGGCCTGCGAAAAGGGCGGCGAGGCCAAGCGCCTCCAGCACCGAGCCGGCGATCAAGCCGAAGGCGTGGCCGGCCAGATAGCGGACCTCAAGCGCCTCGGGGGAGACGGCCGCCCTTGCTTCCCCGCGCAGGGCCGGCGCAAGCGCCTGGACGACCCCCACGAGGGGGAGGTGGAGGAGGGCCTGGTAGACGATGATCGCGCCAAGCAGGTAGATCGCGCCGCCGGCTGCAACCGGCACGCCAAGCCGGGCGCGCAGCCGGGACTCCCGCTCCACCAGCGGCGAGACCGGCTCCTTTTGGCGACGGGCTTGGCGGGCCATGCGCGCTTGAGTCTAGGGGGTTGCCGCTACGATTGAGCCATGGACGGCCCGGCCTTTGGCGACATCTTCGGCGACCCCGAGGAGCTCCAGCGGCGGCTCGCCGAGTTCGCCGAACAGCTCCAGGGCCAGCAGCGGCTCGCCTGGGCGGACAACGCGATCCGCCTTGCGGTGGAGATGACCGTCGCCGCCGTCAACCGGGTGAACGTCCAGGGCGACATCGAGACGCAGGCCGAGCAGCTGCGCACCGTGATCGCCCGGATCTTCCCGGAGGCGGTAACGCTCGTCCGCGAGGCGCGGGAAGGGCTGCAGTAACCGACTAGAAGTCGCCGCCGTCCTCGAAGTCGTCGAACTCTTCGAAGTCGACCTCTTCCTCGTCGGTGCCAAGCAGCTCGTCTTCTTCCTCGTCCCAGTCCTCGTCCTCGAACTCTTCTTCGGGACCTAGCGGGCGAATCATCGTCGTCTCCTTCTCCAGGATCTACCTAGCCTAAGTCGCCTTTGGCAGGCCGCTCGATAATAGCCGCAGCGCAGCGAGAACCTCTTCGTCGTGCGTTGCCGGCTTGACGTTGGGGATCACGTGCGCAACCTTCCCCTCGGGGTCGATGATGAAGGTTGACCGTTGGACCCCAAAATACTCCTTACCGTACATCCGCTTCTTCACCCAGACGCCGTAGCGGCTTGCCACCTCGTGGTCCTCATCGGAGAGGAGGGTGAAGTTGAGCCCGTGGTTTTCCGCGAACCGCTTGATCCGCTCAACCGGGTCGGGCGAGACGCCAAGCACCTTGGCGCCCAGCTCCTCGTACTGCGCCCGGTGGTCGCGGACCCCGCAGGCCTGGGTTGTGCACCCCGGCGTTTCGGCCTTGGGGTAGAAGTAGAGGACCACCGGCGAGCCCCGCAGCTTGCTGAGGGTCACCTCCTCGCCGTTCTGGTCCTTGAGGGTGAAGTCTGGAGCCTCTTCGCCTACGCCAACCATGCCGTGATCCTACACGCACCCTGCGCCGCTCAGGGGCTCACCCCGACCGGCACGCCTTCGTAGCGGAGGCCGGCGGGGGAGACCCAGCGCAGCTTCCAGGCGACCCCGGAAACGGAGGAGCGCAACGTGAAGTAGCCAAGCGGACCGGCGTGGACGCGGGCGAGCACGGTGAAGCGGGCGTGGGGGGAGCGCTGGATCAAAACCGTTGCGCTCGTCGCGCGGTGGGCGGGCCGGATGTAGCCCCAAAGCCGGTAGCCGCGGCCGGACCGGGTTACAACCAGCGGCACCGGGTAGGAGTAGTAGAGGGCCTTTGGCCGCCCGTTTGCGTACTCAAGGCCGGTTTGAAAGCCGGTGTAGCCGCGGGGTAGGTGGCGGGGGATCGCATCGTCCCGCAGCTCGTACTGGGCAAAGGAGGCAACCCAGCCGTTCTCCCATGCAAGCATTTCGGAGAAGGCCACCTCCTGGGCCTGCTGCTGCGGGCTCACCCCGGCCGGGTTGGGCTTGGTGTTGATGCCGTACTCGGTGATGTAGATCGGCACGTGAGCGGAAAGGCGATGGGCGCGCACGGCGAGGTTGATCGCCCGCTCCAGCCTGCCCAGCGAGGCAAGGGTCACCTGGTCGGGGTTCGGCGGGACGTAAAGGGGGCTGGCGCCCATCGGGTAGGGGTGGATTGCAATCCCGCTTACCGGCAGCGGCGCGCAGCGACCGACCGGCCGGTAGCTGCCGTTCAGGCAGAGGGCGGCGCGCAGGAAGGTGAGCGGGGCCATGCTGTGCATCGTCCCTTCCCTGCGCGGGTTGACCGAGGAGGCGCCATATGGGGAGAGTTCCCCGAAGAGGATGTCGGGGCGGGAGATGCCGGCCGCCTGCAGGCCCCGGTAGGCGGCCAGGTAGAGGGCGCGGTAGATCCCCGGGGAGGCCGGGGCGCCGTTGCCCTTCCACTGCGGCTGGAGCTCGAACACCTCGTTGGGCTCGTTCCAGATCCCCCAGTAGTCGACGTAGGGGCCAAGCGCCTTTGCTGCGGCGGTTACAAAGTCTTCAAAGAGCTTGGCGCTGGGGGCGTAGAGGTAACCGCGGTGGCCGGCCGTCGCCCAGCGGGGAGCCGGGCCGGTTGGCGTAAGCAGCACCTTCCAGCCAAGCTTCTTGGCCTTTTGGAGGATCTGCAGGTAGGGGACGAAGTTGTAGCTCCCCGGTTCGGTCAGCTTCAGGCCGCGGGGCAGCCGCTTGCTGTGGGAGTAAGGGGAGATCGCCTGCCAGTAGAGCAGCACCCGGAGCGCCGAAACCCCCTCGTGCTGAAGGGTCCTGAAGGTTGAAGCGCGGGTCCGGCCGTTGAGCAGCAGGTTGGTTGCATCGAAAAAGACGATCTGGTGCTGGGAGGCCGCAGCCTCGCCGGCCAGCGGACCTGCCCCGCACAGCCCTGCAACCGCCAGCGCCGCGCACGCAAAAAGCCGCGCCTTCCGTGTCTTCATCGTCGCTCCTCTCATTTGCCTTCGCATTGGTGCGACACAATAGACGGGCCGATGTTGCGGTGCGAAAGGTCGGCTGCAGGCAAGGCCGGCTGCAGCCCGCTAGCTTTTTGAAGGCGATGAGCCTGCCGGTTGCAGCCCCGGACGACATCGTCCGCAGCTTCTCCGAGGTCGCCCCCGGCGCGCGCCCCCCGTTGATCGTCCTGGAGCCGCTTGCCCGCTTCCTCGATCGCCAGGGCCTCGGCGAAGGGGAGATCGAGGCCCGCCCGATCGGGGAGGGCCATTCGAACGTCACCTACCTGATCGAGCGGCAGGGGATCCCCCCGCTCGTCCTGCGCCGGCCGCCCAGACCGCCGATCCCGCCAAGCGCCCACGACGTGCTGCGGGAGGCGCGGCTGCTCACCGCCCTTGGCCCCACGGGGGCAAGGGTCCCAAAGGTCCTGGCCGTCTGCCCGGAGGAGGAGGTGATCGGCGCCCCCTTCTACCTGATGGAGTACATCGACGGCTACGTGATCGTCTCCGAGCTGCCGGAGGCCCTCGACAACCCGCAGCAGCGACGTGCCGTCGGCGAGCAGCTGATCGACGCCCTGATCGAGATCCACGGCGTCGATTGGCGCCAGGCCGGCCTTGAGGGCTTCGGCAAGCCGACCGGCTACCTCGAACGGCAGCTGCGCCGCTTCGGCTCGCTTTGGGAGATCAACAAGACCCGGGAGCTTCCCGAGGTCGAATGGGTCGGCCGCTGGCTTTCCGACCACCTCCCCCCCTCGCCCCCCGCGACGATCGTCCACGGCGACTTTCGGCTTGGCAACGCGATCTACGCGGCGCAGGCGCCGGCCCGGCTGCTTGCCGTCCTTGACTGGGAGATGGCGACGATCGGCGATCCGCTTGCCGACCTCGGCTACCTGTGCATGATGTGGTCCCAGGAGGGCGATCCGGAGGTGGCGCTCCGCGCCCACCTCGCCCAGGTCACCCGCAAGGAGGGGTTCCCGACCAGGGAGGAGCTGATCGAGCGCTACGAAAGGCGGACCGGCCGCTCTATGCACGACCTGCGCTGGTACGTCACCCTTGCGATCTGGAAGTCTGTGGTCTTCATGGAGGGCAACTACAAGCGGGCGCTTGCCGGCGCAACGGACGACCCCTACCTGAAGGCCTTTGGCCAGGGGGTGGTTGAACTGGCCCAGCTCGCCAAGCGGGTGGCAACCGGCGAGGTGAGCTTTGGCTGAGCGCAGGTCGGCGCTCCTGGTCGACTGGGGCGGCGTCCTTACAACCAACCTCTTCTCCTCCTTCGCCGCCTGGTGCCACCGGGAAGGGGTCGACTTCCAGGAGCTCGGCCGCCGCTTCCTGAAGGACAAGGGGTTCCACCGGCTGCTTGTCGACCTCGAGTGCGGCCGGATCGACGAGGCGGCCTTCGAGCCCCGCTTTGCCGCCCTGCTCGGGGTGCCAAGCAAGGGGCTGATCGACGGGCTGATGGCCGAGGTCCGTCCCGATCGGGAGATGATCGAGGCGGTTAGGGCCGCCCGCCGCCAGGGGGTGAGGACCGGGCTGATCTCAAACTCCTGGGGCGTCCACCGCTACCCCCGCGACCTCTTCGCCGAGCTGTTCGACGGGGTGGTGATCTCCGGGGAGGAGGGGGTGCGCAAGCCGGCTCCGGAGATCTACCTGCTGGGCGCCAGGCGGGTTGGCGTGGAGCCACCGGCCTGCGTCTACGTCGACGACCTGCCCCACAACCTCGAGCCGGCCAAGGAGCTGGGGATGGCGACGGTCCACCACACCGACACGGCCGAGACGATCGCCCGGCTTGAAGAGCTGCTGGGCGTCTCGCTGCGCCTTGGCGCCGTCTAGAGGCGGCGGCCGTAGAGGAGCTTGAAGAACCGCCAGAGCCTCCTGGTCGTGGAGGCCTTGTAGGGGAACATGTGCGGCTCCCGCTTGGGGGCAAGGCGGGGGGTGATCACCCGCGCCTGGCGGGAGCAGTACTTGCGGATCCCCTCCGCCCCGTGCCTCAGGCCGAGGCCGGAGAGGCGGTGGCCGCCCATCGGCAGCTCCAGCACGGTGTAGTTGATCAAGGCGTCGTTGACGTCGACGGCGCCGGCGTCGATTTCCCGGGCGAGCTGGTCGGCCCGCTTGGTGTTCTTGGAGAAGATCGAGGCGCCCAGGCCGTAGACGGTGTCGTTGGCCAGGTGGATCGCCTCGGCGGCGTCCCTCACCTTCATGATCGGCAGCACCGGCCCGAAGGTCTCCTCGGTCATCACCTTCATCTCGTGGTTGACGTCGACCAGCACCGTCGGTTCGAAGAACCGGCCCTGGCCGTTCTCGCCGGTCGTCTCCCTGCCGCCGGTAAGCACCTTTGCCCCCTTGGCGACGGCGTCCTGGACGTGGTCCTTGATGATCTGGAGCTGGTCGGGGAAGGTGATCGCCCCGACCTCGACGGTGCCCGGTCTGGTCGGCACGCCCACCCGCAGCTGGCGGACCTTCTCGGTGACAAGCTCGACGAACCGGTCGTAGACGGGGGCCTCGACGTAGACCCGCTCCACCGAGATGCAGGTCTGGCCGGCGTTCTGCATCGAGTAGTAGACGGCGGTGTTTGCCGCCCGCTCCAGGTCGGCGTCGGCAAGGACGATCATCGGGTCCTTGCCGCCAAGCTCAAGGGAGCAGGGGATCAAGCGGCGGGCCGCCGCTTCGGCGACCTTCCGCCCGGTCCGGGTCGAGCCGGTGAACATCACCATGTCGACGTGGTCGATCAGCGCTTCGCCGGTCGGGCCCCCGCCGGTTGCGATCTGCAGGACGTCGGGCGGCATCCCGCACTCTTCCATCCCTTCCTTCATCAGCAGGGAGGTGAAGGGGGTAAGCGGCGAGGGCTTGAGGATCACCGCGTTGCCGGCGGCAAGCGCCGGGATGCAGTCACCGAAGGAGTTGGTGAGCGGGTAGTTCCACGGCCCGATCACGCCGATCAGGCCAAGCGGCCGGTAGCTGACCAAAAGCTTCTTGCCCTTGACCAGCACCTGGCTGGAGGAGACCTTTTCATCGGCAAGGTACTTGGGCGCCCGCTTCGCCCAGAAGCCGAAGGCGTTGGCGGCGTAGGCAAGCTCGGCGAACTGGGCGTCCTCGTAGGTCTTCCCCGTCTCCTTGACGATCGTCTCGGCGATTCGGTCGGCGTTGTCGATCACCCACCGCTGCGCCCGCTTCAGCACCTGGCCGCGCCCCTCGAAGCCAAGCGCCTCCCACTCCCGCTGGGCCGCCCGGGCCCGCTTTGCCATCTCCGCGATCTCCGCCGCCCCGTACTCCGGAACGGTCCCGATCACCTCCCCGGTGGCCGGGTTTTCAACGACGATCTCGGGCGCCGCGTGGGAGGTCGGCCAGGTGGCAAGGCCTCCGTTTTCCTGTTCGATCGCGGGGGCGGGCCTCGTTGCGCCCTCTCCGCCTTGCGGGCTGTCCATCTGCATACCCTCCTGCTGCGCTGAAGATAAGGCTGACTATCCGATGATAGTTGGTCGCTGCGATCAGCTCAAGGCGGGGACCGCCTCCCGCTCCGGGGCGCCAACCTCGACGACCTTCAGCGGCCGGCCCCGCAGCTCGGTTTCGGCAAGGCCCTCGAGGACCTCCTCGACCCGGGAGGCGGGCAGCGAGAACAGCGAGAACCGCTCGAGCACAACCACCTCGGCAAGCTCCTCGCCATCGATCCCGGTCCGCTGCGCAACCAGCTCGATCAGCTCGGCGACGGAGAGGCCGTGGGCTCTCCCCGCCCCGACCAGCAGCCTTGCCGTCGGCTCCTCCCGGCGCTGCGCCTCCCGCGGCTTCTCGTGCCGCCGCGGCCTGGCAAGGGCCTTCTGCCCGCTGGTTGCCCCCGGCCGCCAGGCCGGCACGGAGACCTTCAGCTCCCGCTCGATTGCGTTCCACTGCTTGCGCTGAGCCGGCTCGATCAAGGTGATCGCCCGCCCTTCCCGGCCGATCCGGCCGGTCCGGCCGATCCGGTGGACGTAGGTCTCCGGGGTGAGCGGAACGTCGAAGTTGATCACGTGGGTGACCGTTGAGATGTCAAGCCCCCTGGCGGCGACGTCGGTTGCCACAAGCAGCGGCAGCGAGCCCTCCTTGAAGGCAAGCATCACCCCGTCCCGCTGGCCCTGGGTCATGTCGCCATGGAGGGCGCGGACGGCCAGGCCCTTGGCGCGCAGCGCCCGGTAGAGCTGCTCGCAGCGCAGCTTGGTGCGGACGAAGACGATCGCCTGGGTTGGCCGCTCCCGCTCAAGCACCTCCAGCAACCGCGCCTCCTTGTCCTGGCCGGAGACCTCGAGCTTGAACTGTTCAACGGTGTCGATCGTCGGCCGCTCCGGCTCCACCTTGACGACAACCGGTTCGTAGAGGTAGCGATCGGCCAGCCGCTCGATCTCCGGCGGGATCGTCGCCGAGAACAGCGCGGTCTGCCTGCCGTTCGGGGTCGCCTTGAGGATCTGCTCGACCTCCTCGAGAAAGCCGAGGTCAAGCATCTCGTCGGCCTCATCGAGGACGACGTAGCGGGCATCGTGGAGGATCAGCGCCCCGCGGAAGATCAGGTCGCGCAGCCGCCCGACGGTCCCGACCACGGCGTGGGCTCCCTTGCGCAGCTGCAGTTCCTGGCCCCTGATCGGGGCGCCGCCGAAGAGGGCGACCACCTGCAGCCCCCTGCCGGCGCCGTAGGCGCGCAGCGCCTGGGTGACCTGGATGCACAGCTCCCTGGTCGGGGTGAGGACCAGCCCCTGGACCTCCGGAAGGGAGGGGTCAAACGATTCAACCAACGGCAGACCGAAGGCCGCCGTCTTGCCGGTGCCGGTTTGCGCCTGGCCGATCAGGTCCCGACCTTCCAGCAGCGGCGGGATCGCAAGCTCCTGGATCGGCGTCGGCTCCCGGTAGCCAAGCTGGCGGAGCACCGCCAGCGTCTCGGGTTTCAGTCCGAGTTGATCGAACCGCTTTGCCATAAGCCCGAGCATAGGAGCAAGCGCGGCGCTGCGCAGGCCGGGTATGGTGGCGGCGTGATCGCGGTTGTCGGTTCGGTTGCCTTTGACGCGGTGCGCACGCCGTTTGCGCAGGGGGAGAAGGTGCTTGGCGGGGCGGCCGTCCACTTCGCGCTGGCTGCCTCCTTCTTCGACGAGGTCCACGTCGTCGGCAGGGTCGGCGGCGACTTCGGCGAGGAGGAGTTCGCCGTCCTGCGCCAGCGGGGGATCGACGTCTCGGGGATCGAGCGGGTGGCGGAGGGGGAGACCTTCTTTTGGCGGGGGGAGTACGGCTTCGACATGGCAAGCCGCACAACCCACGAGACGAGGCTGGGCGTCTTCGCCGACTTCAACCCCACCCTTTCGGAGCGGGCCCGCCGGGCCGACGTCCTGTTTTTGGCCAACATCCAGCCGAGCCTCCAGCGGCGGGTGCGCTCCCAGGTCCCCTCGCCCCGGTTCGCCGCGCTCGACTCGATGAACATCTGGATCCAGGGGCAGCGGGGGGAACTGGAGGCGGCGATCGGCGAGGTGGACTGCGTGATCCTCAACGACGCCGAGCTGCGGGAACTGACCGGCCTCCCCTCCCTTTACGCCGCCGCCCAGCGGCTGCTTGCCCTCGGCCCCCAGGCGGTCGTCTGCAAGCAGGCCGAGTTCGGGGCGTCCCTGTACACGCCGGAAGGTTTCTTCTCGCTGCCGGCCTACCCCCTTGAGCAGGTGATCGACCCGACCGGGGCCGGCGACACCTTTGCCGGCGGCTTTCTCGGCTACGTCGCCGCCAACCGCAGCCGGCCGATCGACGAGGCGCTTTTGCGGGAGGCGCTTGCCTGCGGGATCGCCCTTGCCTCCTTCAACGTCGAAGGCCTTGGCACCGAGCGGCTCCAACGGCTCCAGCCGCAGGAGCTTGCCCAGCGGTACGCCGAGCTGGCCCGCTTCAGCTCCTTCACCCCGGCGCCCCTGCCGCTGCGCGACCTTGCAGCCGCCGGCTAGCTGGCACTATTTAGCCGATGGCGGGCAACCTCTCCTCGGTCCTCTCCGACCGGACGATCATCGAGCTTGTGCAGGCCGGACGGATCAAGATCGAGCCGTGGGAGCCGAGCCTCGTTCAACCGGCCTCCCTCGACCTCCGCCTCGGCAACTCCTTCCGGGTCTTCCACAACCACAAGCTGACCGCGATCGACCTGCGCAACCCGCCGCGGGGAACGACGGAGATCATCAGGATCGGCCCCGATGAACCGTTTGTCATCCACCCCGGGGAGTTCTGTCTGGGCACGACCCTTGAGCACGTCGAGCTGCCCCCCGACATCGTCGCCCGGATCGAGGGCAAGTCAAGCATCGGCCGCCTCGGCCTGATCGTCCACGCAACGGCCGGCTTCTGCGACCCCGGCTGGCGGGGAACCCTCACCCTCGAGCTGAACAACCTGGCGCGGGTGCCGATCCGCCTCTACCCCGGGCTGCCGATCGCCCAGCTCTCCTTCATGGCGCTCGATCGGCCCGCCCGTCGCCCCTACGGCCACCACCAGCTCGGCAGCCACTACCAGGACCAGCGGGAGGCAACGGAGAGCCGTTACGGCGCCCCACCGCTGCCAAGCGGCGGCCAGGCCGGACGGTAAGGGGGGTGGTGCTGGGGCTCCCTGCCCCATAATCGAGGTGTAAGGGAGAAGCGGCTAGCCAGAAAGGAGCGCAGATGGACACCACCACCGCCCAACCCAGCGCCGGCACAAGCGGTGTGGAGGAGCGTCGGGAGACCTTGACCGTGATCGACAACCGCACCGGCAGGCGGTACGAGCTGCCGATCGCCGACGGGACGATCAGGGGCGCCGACCTGCGGCAGATCAAGGCCTCCGACGACGACCTTGGCCTGCTCCTCTACGACCCCGGCTACGCCGACGTGGCGGCCTGCAAGAGCGCGATCACCTACCTCGACGGCGACCGGGGGATCCTCCAGTACCGCGGCTACCCGATCGAGCAGCTTGCCGAACGGTCCACCTACCTGGAGGTTGCCTACCTGCTGATCCACGGGGAGCTGCCGACAAAGGAGCAGCTCGACCGCTGGACCTACGAAATCACGATGCACACCTTCGTGCACGAGAACGTGAAGAGCTTCATGCAGGGGTTCCGCCACGACGC